>Ga0181537_10000200_pt1 | contig 55678 bp, 56 predicted proteins | sample PEATcosm2014_Bin_39_FD_119765 | JGI IMG/M metagenome (GOLD analysis project Ga0181537, IMG submission 119765) | Peatland microbial communities from MTU Mesocosm Facility, Houghton, MI, USA - PEATcosm2014_Bin23_10_metaG | ecosystem: Environmental > Terrestrial > Soil > Wetlands > Peat | place...
CCCGGCGGCGCGGCGGCGCAACCCTTCAAGACCCATCACAACGCGCTCGGCTGCGATTTTTACCTGCGCATCGCGCTGGAACTCTATCTCAAGCGCCTGCTCGTCGGCGGCGTGGACAAAGTGTTCGAGATCGGCCGCAACTTCCGCAACGAAGGCCTCTCGCGCAAACACAATCCCGAATTCACGATGCTCGAAGCGTATCAGGCGTTCGGCGATTACGAGAGCATGATGGAACTCGTCGAATCAATGGTGAAACACGTCGCGCAAAAAGTTTTGGGAACTTTGATCGTAAAAAGACCCTGTAAAACCAATGTAAAAGTCATTATTGACGAATTAGTTCGACGACTTGAAGATTTATCTAAAGAAGCAAAAGATATTTCTGATGACAATAAGACTAGGCAGCAAGTCGCCGAACAAATTCGGAAAAATGTTACGCCTTTGCTTGATCACTTAATCGAATTGCGCGCAACAATCACTCCGGAAGTTTCGATTGATGACATGTGTTTGATAATTCGCCCGTTGGTTTATGAAGCTGGATTTCAATTGGCACTGCAAATGACATCAGCACAAAAAAGTGATTGGTTCAAATCAACAAATGCTCCAAGTCTTGATGATCCTTTGACGATAAGCTGCATGAAAGTCGGAAAGCACCTTGGTTTTGGCTTGCAGCGATTAAAAATTGAACTTGAAAATCCGACCATTGACCTTGGAAAGTGGAAGCGTGCGAAATACAAAGATTTAGTTCGCGAAAAAGCCGGCGCAGATTGGTTTGAAATTTCTCCAGAAGCACGCCGCCAGCGCGCGCACGATCTCGGCGCGGAAATCACAAAAGATTACGCCGACTTTGAAGTCACCGGCGCGGTGTTTGAAAAATTGATCGAGCCGACGCTGATTCAACCCACGTTCGTCACGCATCTGCCCAAGGAACTCGTGCCGCTCGCCAAACTTTCGCCCGACGACCCGACGACCGTCGAAGTCTTCGAATGCTGCATCAACGGCCAGGAAATCGCGCCCGCCTACACCGAGCAGAACGATCCCATCGAGCAGCGCGAACGCCTCGAACACCAGGCCGGCGGCGAACAGCAAAAGCTGGACGAGGACTTTCTCGTCGCGCTCGAACACGGCATGCCGCCCGCCGGCGGCATGGGCATGGGCATTGACCGTTTGTGCATGATGTTGCTCGGCCAGGAAAGCATCCGCGACGTGATTTTGTTCCCGCAGTTGAAGCCGAAATGATTTGAACGCATTTGACGCGGGGGCTGTTTAATGAGTAATTAGACAACGTATGAAAAATTCAAAATTGATTGCGGGAATGATTTTAACTGCAGCCTTGGCCGCCTTTGCGCCGGCCAGCCGCGCCACCGACACAAACACGGTCGCGTCATCCACGCCCGTGCCGTATCCGCTCGACCATTGCGTCGTGTCCGGCGAAAAGTTTGGCGGCGACATGGGGCCGCCCGTCGAGTTTGTCTATTCCAACAAGGACGTGAACCAGGAGATCAAATTCTGCTGCCCGATGTGCAAGCCGAAATTTCTGGCCGACCCGGACAAATACATGAAGATCATCACCGCCGCCGAAGCTAAGGCCAAGAATTGACGGATTAAAGCCAAGAAATGTGCGGCGTGAGTTGCCGGGCGGCATGATATTCAAAACATGAAAGCGGCCTGGGCCATCATTTGCAGCCTGGTGCTGGCGGGAACTCCGTTCCTGCCGGCGCAGACGCTGGCACCGGCGTGCGCCAAACAGCCGGTTCGTGCCTGCTGCCAGCACGGCGTCGAAATGCCATGCTGCGCGGCGAAACCGGCGTCCGGTTCGCAGCCCGCGCCCGTCATCCCGGCGCAGTCCGTTTCGCAAAATCAAATCGCACTTCCTGCTCCGGGCGTCGTCGCCTGGACTTTGCCGGAAAGTCCGGCGAATTTATTTTCTTCCGCCGCCGTGCCATTGACAGCGGCCAGCACGCCGCTTTACGCGCGGAACTGCGCCCTGCTTCTCTGATTCATTTCCCCAAACGCCCGTAGTGTGCCTTGAGCCGGCGCGCCGCGGTCTGTTCCTCTTTTTTACTCCACGGAATTTTTGTGCCCGTGAACTGTCCTTGAAATTTTGCCGCGCACAAACGGCGAACAGAAAATTAAAAATTTGAAATAACTGAAATTATGAAAACGAAAATTGTGATGACGATGGTTTTGGCTGCGGTTTTGGGCGCGGGCGCAATCTGGCTTGCCGCTCCACAGCAGTTGAACGCGGCGGAAACGAATTCCGTCAGCAAAAAAATTCTCTATTACACCTGTCCGATGCATCCGTCGGTGAAGGCGGACAAGCCCGGCGACTGCCCGATCTGCGGGATGCATCTCGTGCCGGTTTATGCGCCGGACAGCAGCACCAACGCCGCGCCTGCGATTAAATCCGTCAGCTGTTGCGGACACAATTAACGAGGCAACGATTATGAAAAGCAAAATTCTTCTGCTGACGTTCATCATCCTGCTGGGCGGCGCGGGCGGGTTCTGGATGGCTAAAAACCATTCACCCGCGCCCGCTGCGGCGGCGAGCGGACGCAAAATCCTGTATTACCAGAGCGCAATGCATCCGTGGATCAAGTCGGACAAGCCCGGCAAATGTCCGATCTGCGGCATGAACCTGGTGCCGATCTACGAGGGTGAAACCGGCATGGACACCAACATGACGCCGGGAACGGTGCGGCTCAACGCCAGCAGCGTGAGCGTCATCAATGTGCAGACCGAAACGGTCACGAACCAGTCGCTCGTCCGCACACTGCACTTTGGCGGCCAGATCATGGCGAACTCCTCGCAACAGGCGTGGTTCGAGTTCACGGTTTACGAACGCGATTTGCCGTGGCTGAAAATCGGCCAGAATCTTCAGGTCGCCGTTCCTTCCGTGCCGGGGAAAATTTTCACCGCGCGAATCAAGCTGCATGGCAACCAGCCATTTGCCGACGACAACTTTGACAACATGACCGGTAGCACCAAGCTGCGCGCGGAACTTTCCGAGTCGCCTGTCGAGGCCGGCGAACTGGGCTCGCACAAATATTTCAACGGACTTTACGCCGAGAGCCATGTTGTTGCCGAAACCGAGCCGGTGCTGACCGTTCCGCGCAGCGCGGTGATTTCGCGCGGCAGCGGATCGTTCGTTTTTTTGGACAAGGGCGGCGGTTTTTACACGCCGCGCGCGGTGCTGTTGGGCCGTATCGGCGATGAATTTTACGAGGTGCTTGCCGGTTTGGATTCGGGCGACAAGGTCGTCACGAACGGAAATCTCTTGATCGATTCTGAGGCGCAGCTTGCCGCCGGACTATAAAATTATGATCAACCGCATCATCGAATGGTCATTACGCAACCGCTTCCTTGTCGTCTGCGGCGCGTTGCTGCTCGCGGGGTTTGGTGTTCACTCACTCTATCGGACGCCGGTGGACGCGATTCCCGACTTGAGCGAGAATCAGGTCATCGTCTATGCCGACTGGCCCGGCCGCAGCCCGCAGGAAGTCGAGAATCAGGTCACTTATCCGCTGTCGGTGAATTTGCAAGGTCTCGCCGGCGTTAAAACCGTCCGCGCCAGCTCGATGTTCGGCTTCTCGCTCGTCACGGTGATTTTTGACGACAGCACCGACAATTATTTTGCGCGCTCGCGCGTGCTGGAGCGGCTGAATTATCTCGGCGACACGCTGCCGTCCGGCGTCACGCCCAGGCTCGGACCGGATGCCACCGGCCTTGGTTGGGTTTACGAATACTACCTTGATGTTGATCCGGCGAAATCTCCGAACGGCGGCTACGACCTCGGCCAGTTGCGCTCGATTCAGGACTGGTTCGTGCGCTACCAATTGAATTCCGTCCCCGGCGTCGCCGAAGTCGCGAGCCTCGGCGGCTTTGTGCGGCAATATCAGATCGAAGTTTCCTCGCTGCGGATGTGCGCGCTGGGCGTGACGCTCTCGCAGGTCATGGATGCCGTGAAGCAAAGCAACCTGAACGTCGGCGGCAAGGTCATCGAGGAAAACGGAATGGAATTTGTCCTGCGCGGCATCGGCCTGGTGCAGACGAACACCGATTTGGAAAAAATCGTCCTGACCCAGCGCAACGGCGCGAGCATTTATTTGAAGGATGTGGCGACGGTCCAGGTCGGCGGCGATTTCCGGCGCGGCGCGCTGGACGTGGACGGACACGAAGTGGTCGGTGGCGTGGTCGTGATGCGCAACGGCGAAAACACGATGGCCGTCATCAGCGCGGTAAAGGGAAAAATTTCGCAGATTTCCTCCGGCCTGCCGCCCGGCGTCACCATCAAGCCGTTTTATGACCGAAGCGAGTTGATCACGCGCACGCTCGACACGCTCAAACACGCGCTGATCGAGGAAATAATTTTGGTCACGCTCGCGGTGATTATTTTTCTCGCGCATTGGCGGAGCATTTTAATTGTCGCGCTGCCATTGCCGCTTTCAATTTTGGCGTCGTTTATCCTGATGAATCATTTCGGCATCTCGTCGAACATCATGTCGCTGTCCGGCCTCGCCATCGCCATCGGCGTTCTGGTGGATGCAGGAATTGTGATGGTGGAAAACGTCGTGCGTCACGCCAGCGAAGCCGAGAAAGCCAAAGGCAGCCGGCTCAACGGCGCGGAAATAACCGAAGTCACACTCGCGGCGGCCACGCAGGTGGGCCGGCCGATTTTCTTTGCGATGCTCATCATCCTGCTCGCGTTCGTGCCGGTGTTTGCGCTGACGGGACAGGAAGGAAAATTATTTCATCCGCTGGCGTTCACCAAAACATTCGCGATGGCCGGCGCGGCGATCCTCGCAGTGACGCTGGTGCCGGCGTTGTGCGCGCTTTTCATGCGCGGACCGTTTCAAGACGAAGATAAAAATCTGCTCATGCGCGGGTTGCTGGCGATTTACGATCCGATTTTGGATTGGGCATTGCGCTGGCGGAAAACTGTGGTCGGGCTGGCCGTGATTTCACTGGTCGCGACGCTGACGCTGGCATTTGGCATTCCGCGTCCGATCATTGAAAAAATTTCTGCCGTCAACCCGCAACTTGCAGCCGGGCTGCCGCGCGGCTTGGGCAGCGAATTCATGCCGCCATTGAACGAAGGCAGTTTGCTGTTCATGCCGGTGCTGCTGCCGGACGTGTCGCTCACGGAAGTCAAACGCATCATGGCGTGGCAGGACGCGGTCATCAAACAGACGCCGGAAGTCGAGTCCGTCGCCGGCAAGCTGGGCCGCGCGGACACCGCCACCGACCCTGCGCCGGTGCAGATGATTGAGACGACCATCATGCTCAAGCCGAAATCCACCTGGCGCGCGGGCATGACCGAGGACAAGCTCATCGCTGAATTGACGGAAAAACTTTCGGTGGTGCCGGGCTACGTTCCCGGTTTTCTCCAGCCGATTCAGAATCGGATTTTGATGATCAGCACGGGCATTCGCGCGCAGGTTGGAATTAAAATTCTTGGCGATGATTTGCAGGCCATTCAGAAAAAAGCTTTTGAGGTCGAGCGCGTTGTTCGCCAGATTCCCGGCGCGGTGGGCGCGTCAGCGTCGCGGATGCAGGGCAAACCGTATTTGAACATTGAGGTGAACCGCGACGCGATGGGACATTTCGGTTTGCGCGCGCAGGATGTTTTGGATGTCGTCGAGTCCGGCATCGGAGGCGCGGATGTTTCCACCGTCATCGAAGGCCGCGCGCGGGTTCCGGTGCAGGTCCGGCTGGAACGCGGCGAGCGCGACGACCTGGAACGGCTCGGTGACGTGCTGGTGCCGACGCCGGATGGGAAATTCATTCCGCTCGGCGCGGTCGCCAAAATTTCCCGCGCCGTCGGGCCGGACGAAATCGCCAGCGAAAACGGGCGTTTGCGCGTGTTCGTGCAGGCGAACGTCCAGGACCGCGACCTCGGCGGTTTTGTGAAGGAGGCGCAGGCGCGCATCGCGAAGGAAATCACTTTGCCGCCGGGCATGACAATCGAGTGGAGCGGCCAGTTTGAAAATCAAATCCGCGCGGAACGCACGTTGCGCATCATCGTGCCGGTGACGTTGTTCATCATTTTTCTGCTGCTCTACATCGTTTATCACAGTTTCAAGGAAGCCGCGCACGTCATACTCGCGGTGCCGTTCGCGATGACCGGCGGCGTGTTTCTGCAATGGCTGCTGGGCTGCAACTTCAGTGTCGCGGTCTGGGTCGGTTATATCGCGCTATTTGGCACGGCGATCCAGACCGGCGTCGTGATGGTGGTTTATCTCGATGAGGTGGTGAAAAAGAAAATGGCCGAACGCGGTGGAAATTTTTCGCGCGTCGATTTGATCCAGGCGGTAAAAGACGGTGCACGCTTGCGGTTGCGCCCGAAGGTGATGACCGTCGCGACCATTGTTGCCAGTCTGCTGCCAATCATGTGGAGCGTGCGGCCGGGTTCGGAAGTGATGCGCCCGCTGGCCACGCCCATCATTGGCGGCATGGTGAGCAGCCTCGCGTGCATTTTGATCGTCACTCCGGTAATCTTTGCGTGGCTGCGCGAACGGGAAATGAAGCGCGGCCAACCATGAACTGGCTCGAACAAGGTTTATATTCGGCGGCGGTGATGCTCTGGGAAACGCTCTGGGCGCTGGTTTTGGGTTTCAGCCTGTCGGCGTTCCTGCAGGTGTTCTTCCGAAAAGAACAAATCACAAAACATTTCGGGCGGGCCGGACTGCGCGAGGTCGCGCTGGCGACATTTCTGGGCGCGGTGAGTTCTTCCTGTTCCTACGCGGCGACGGCGGCGGCAAAAACATTTTTCAAAAAGCGCGCGGCGCTCGTGCCGGTGCTAGCCTTCATGTTCGCCTCGACCAATCTCGTGCTCGAACTCGGCTTCCTTCTCTGGCTGTTGCTGGGCTGGACATTTGTTCTGGCGGAAGTCACCGGCGCTTTCATTTTGATCGCCGTGATGTGGCTGCTGGTGAGACTGACCTTGCCGAAAGGTTTGGAAGAAGCCGCGCGGGCGTATGTCGGTGACGAAGTGGAATCCTGCTGCCATTGTCACGAGCCGGAAATGGAATCGGACGAGGAACCCTTCAAGGAAAAAATCCGTCGGCGCGAAAACTGGTCGCGCGTGGCCGACGCCTTTTTCATGGATGCGGCGATGTTGTGGAAAGAGATCGCCATCGGCTTTCTCATGGCCGGATTTTTGATGGCGCTTGTTCCTGAAAATTGGTGGGAAAAATTATTTATCGCTCACGGAACGGGTTTCACGCGCCTGATTGAAAATGCAATCGTCGGGCCGCTGATCGGCGTCGCCTCGTTCGCCTGTTCCTGCGGCAACATTCCGCTGGCCAGCGTGTTGTGGTCGGGCGGCATCAGTTTCGGCGGCGTGATTTCCTTCATTTACGCGGACTTGATCATCATTCCGCTCATTCTTATTTACCGAAAATACTACGGAAACAAAGCTGCGCTTTACATCACAGTCATTCTGTTCGTTTCAATGGTGATCGCCGGAATCATCGTGGACTTGCTTTTTGCGGCGTTGGGATTGGTTCCAAATGTGCGTCCGCCAAGCGCCATCGCACAGATGTCGTTTCAATGGGATTGCACGGCGTGGCTGGATTTTGCCGCAATCTTTTTAAGCGGATGGTTTCTTGTGATTCATTTCAGAAAACAAAAATGAACCGTCACGAGCCGGTTGGAAAAATCATTTCGCGAGCCGTTTTGGTTTTGCGCCGGGCTTCTTTTCCAATTCCGCCACGCGCTTGAGCAATTCGGGCAATTGTTTGAGCGCGATCATCTGGCGTTTCATGTCGCGATCCGGCTGCGCGGGCAATCCCCAGACCTTTTCGCCGTCGGAGATGTCCGTGACCACGCCCGATTGTCCAGCGACCGTGACGTGATTGCCGATTTTCAGATGTCCCGCCACGCCCGATTGTCCGGCGAGGACGACATAATCGCCCAACTTTGAACTGCCCGCGATGGCCACCTGTGCGACGAGCAGGCAATGCTCGCCGATCTCGACGTTGTGCGCGATCTGCACGAGGTTGTCAATTTTCGTGCCCTTGCCGATGATTGTCGGGCCGAGCGCGCCGCGGTCAATCGTCACGTTCGCGCCGATCTCCACGTCGTCGCCGATGACGACATTTCCAATCTGCGGAACTTTTCTGTGGACGCCGCCGTCCGGCACATAACCAAAACCGTCCGAACCGATCACCGTCCCGGCATGGACGCGCACGCGGTCGCCGATTTCCGTGCGCGGATAAATCGTCACGTTCGGAAACAGATTTACCTCGTCGCCGAGCTTGGAATCGTCGCCGATGAAATTCGCGCCCTGCAAAACGGACCGCGCACCGATTTTTACGCGCTCGCCAATGACGCAATACGGCCCGATGTGTGCGCGCGGATCAATTTGCGCGCCGGGTGCGATGATCGCCGTCGGATGGATTCCCGCGGCGAATTTTCTCTCGTTGGAAAAAAGCGCGAGAGCCTTCGCGAACGCGACGCGCGCGTCCGGCACGCGGATCAGGATTTTGGTCGAGGATGAAAAACTTTTGTCCGCGATGATGGCCGTCGCGGCGCTTTGCTCGGCGCGCTCGAAGTAATCCCTGTTTTCGGCGAACGTCAGGTCGCCGGCCTGCGCGTGTTCGGCGGGCGCAAAATTTTTCAGGACGGCGTTGCCGTCACCGGCGACCTTGCCCTGCAGATGCTTAGCGATTTCAGCGGCGGTAAAAGGCATATTTGACTTGGTCAGCGCGGCTCACTATAAAGACGGGCGAATCCAGTTCAACTTCCAACTTTTATGGCAAAAACTTTTCGCGTCGGGCTGATCGGCTACCGTTTCATGGGCAGGGCGCACTCGAACGCGTGGCGGCAGGCGCCAAAATTCTTCAACCTCAAGGCCAACGTCGAGATGCACACGATCTGCGGGCGCGACGCCGCCGGCGTGCAGGCCGCGCGCGCGCAATTCGGCTGGCAGCACGCCGCGACCGACTGGCGCGAAATCGTCGAGTCGCCGCTGATTGACATCGTGGACATCGTGACGCCGACTTTTTCGCACGCGGAAATGGCGATCGCCGCGATGAAAAACGGCAAGCACGTCCTCTGCGAAAAGCCGCTCGGGCTGGATTTGAAGCAATGCGAACAGGTTTTCGCCGCCGCACAAAAGGCGAAAGTCGTGCACATGGTTTGTCACAATTACCGGCGCATCCCGGCGATCGCGCTGGCGAAGCGGATGATGACCGAAGGCGCGCTCGGAAAAATTTATCATTTTCGCGCGCGTTACGCGCAGGACCGGCTGGCCGACCCGGAATTTCCGGTGGACTGGCGTCTGCAAAAGGCGACGAGCGGCAGCGGTGTCCACAGCGACATCAATTCCCACATCATCGACCTCGCGCGTTATCTCGTCGGCGAGTTCGAGAAAGTTTGCGGCATCGTGAACACATTTATCCCCGAGCGTCCGCGCGCCGATCTGCTGGCCAAGGGCACGCGCAAAATGGGAAAGGTGGAAGTGCCGGATTCCGCCGTGTTCATCGGCTGGATGGAAGGCGGCGTGATGGCGAACCTCGAAGCGACGCGTTACGCGCTGGGCCGCAAGAACCACATCACGATCGAGATCAACGGCAGCAAAGGCTCGCTCTATTTTGATTTCGAGGACATGAACAAGCTGAAATTTTACAACGGCGACGACCCGAAAGACCGGCAGGGTTTCCGCGACATCCTCGTGACGCAGCGCGACAACATCCAGCCGTACGTCGCGAACTGGTGGCCGCCCGGCCACGGCATCGGCTACGAGCACACCTTCATCCACGCTGTCGCGGATTTTGTGAACGCGTGCGCGGATGGAAAATCCGTGCAGCCGACGTTTGAGGACGGTTTGAAAAACCAGCGCGTGCTGACGGCGGTCGAGGAATCCTCTCGAAAGGGCAAGTGGGTGAAAGTGTGATCCGGTTTCACGTTGCCGCCGGCAAAAATCACTTTCGCTTCCAAAAAATCCGCACCGCGCCGAAAACCGTCAGCGCGATTCCGGCGATGTAATAATACGTCGCGCGTTCCGTCGGCGCGCCGGTGAAAAATTGTTTGACCTGTGAATCAACTGATTTTGCGATGTTGTGTCCCCAGACGAGCAACAAGACGCCGATGACAAGGGAAATGACGCCGATGATTTTTCGCATAGGATTCAAATCTGCAGCAATTTGATCTGTTCGTCATCCTTTTTGACGGCTTCGCCGAGCGTTTGGGTGGTGCGGCGGCGGCGTTCGATGATGTGCTTGTCGAGGAGCGGGTCGTATGGCACGGGATAATTTCCGTCGTAGCACGCCATGCAAAAATTATTTTTCGGCAGGCTGGTCGCTTTCACCAGTCCGTCCTGCGACAGATAATAAAGCGAGTCGGCGTTGAGATATTTTCGGATTTCTTCGAGCGAATGGTTCGCGGCCATCAGCTTGCTGCGGTCGGGAAAATCAATTCCATAGACGCACGGGTTCATGTGCGGCGGACAACTCACGAGCACGTGGACTTCCTTTGCGCCGGCTTCCTTGAGCGTTTTTACGCGCGTCTTGCACGTCGTGCCGCGCACGATGGAATCATCCACGATGACGACGCGCTTGTCTTTCACGAGTTCGGCAATGAGATTCAGCTTCACACGCACGTCGAAATCGCGGATGAGCTGCGACGGCTGCAAAAAACTTCTGCCGACATAATGATTCCGCACAAACGCCATCTCGAACGGGATGCCGGATTCGAGCGAATAGCCGAGCGCGGCGCTGTTGCCGCTGTCGGGCACGGGAATCACCAAGTCCGCATCAACCTTAAATTCACGCGCAAGCTGGCGACCCATTTCCACGCGGACTTTGTAGACGTTGCGGTCGGCAATCGTGCTGTCGGGCCGCGCGAAATAAACGTATTCAAAAATGCAGAACGCGCGTTTCGTCTGTTCGGGAAACGCCTGAAAGCTGGACAAGCCTTTTCCGTTGATGACGACGATTTCGCCCGGCTCGACGTCGCGGACGAATTTCGCGTGGATCAGATCGAGCGCGCAAGTTTCGCTGGCGAGCACATACGCGCCGTCAAGTTTGCCGATGCACAGCGGGCGAAAACCGAACGGATCGCGCGCGCCGATCAATTCCTTTTCCGTCATGATGGCGAGCGAAAACGCGCCTTCGATTTTGCGCAGCGTGTGGGAAAGATGATTTTCGCCGCCGTTCAAACCCGGCTGCGCCATCAAATGCAAAATGATTTCGCTGTCAACGGTCGTCTGAAAAATTGAGCCGCGATTTTCCAATTCGTCGCGCAACTGCGCCGCGTTCGTCAAATTTCCGTTGTGCGCGATGGCGATCTGGCCGCGTGCGCAATCCACGGTGAGCGGCTGCGCATTTTTCAATTGCGACGAGCCGGTGGTGGAATAGCGCGTGTGGCCGACGGCGGTTTTGCCGACGAGGCCGTGCAAAATTTCGCCGTTGAAAATCTGCGGGACGAGGCCCATGCCGTGATGCTTGTAAAATTTCCCCTCGTGGCAGGTGACGATGCCCGCGCTTTCCTGACCGCGATGCTGGAGCGCGTAAAGTCCGTAGTAAGTCAGTTCGGCGGCGTTCGGATGGCCGAAAATGCCGAAGACTCCGCAATAATGTTTGGGATAGAGTTGTTCAGTTTGCATCGCGCGCGTCGCTGAATTTTTGCAGACGCGGGCGGATTGTGCAAGCCGGAAAAAGATTTGCCACAGAGACACAGAGTCGCAGAGGGAAATAAATTTTTAACTCTGTGGCTCTGTGGCTCTGTGGCTAAACCAAACCATTCGCGTTCAAATACGGCTTCAATTTCTCCGCCAATTCTTCCGGCAGGCGTTTTGGTTTTTCGTCAACGCCGGTGCAGACGTGGAATGTTTCCGCCTCGAGAATCAGCTTTCCGTTTTGATTCAAGATGCGGTGGCCGAAATTCAGGCGCACTTTTTCAACGGCCGTCACCCAGACTTCAATCGCCAGCAGATCGTCGTAGCGCGCTGGAAATTTGTAGCGCAGCCGCGCCTCGATGACGGGAAAAATCATGTCGTTTTCCTGCCAGCGTAAAACCGTCGAGCCGAGCGAGCGGATGAATTCGCCGCGCGCGGCCTCGAGCAAATCAAGGTAGCGCGAGTGATAGACGTGGTTGCCGACGGTGCATTCGGCGTAGGTGACTCGGTGCGTGTGGCGGAACGGATTGGCCATGCACGAGTTTAGGGTTCAGGGTTCAGAGTTCAAAGTTTTTTGCGCAGCGCAGCTTTATTGCGATTTGCAGGACAAGGAAAGCCTTGGTTGCAATCATGAAAATTTATTTGCGCAATCGCCGTTCGCGGTTATGTTGCCAGCGTGAACCTGTGGCAAGCCGTTCGCTTGCTTATGCAGGTCTTTTGCGATATTATTTTTCATCATGGCCGTAACCAAAGTCAGTTCGACGGTGCATTTTGTCACGCGCGGCTCGGCGGTGAGCGGGCGCCACGGCTCGGCCAACGGACGATGGGTGCCGGGCACGGATGTTTATTCCACGGACGAGGGCATCGTCGTGAAAGTGGAATTGCCGGGCATGAAAAGCGAGAACCTCGAGATCACCGTCGAGGGAAGCCGCCTGCGGATTTCCGGAACCCGTCCCGACGGCTGCCGCCCGCCGAAATGCACCTTTCTCATCATGGAGATCAGCTACGGGCCGTTTGAAACGGTGCTGGACCTGCCGGCGGGTTTTGATCTCGGCCAGGCGAAGGCGGTTTATGTGAATGGCTTTCTACGGATTGACGTGCCGGCGGCACGCCAATTGCATTCCAAGACCACGAAAGTTCCGATCAGCGAAGGAAGTTAAGCCCGTTGCGAGTGAGTCTTTTCTAGCGCAGCGGCATCTAATGATTGATGGAAACGACGATGACATCGCCGGAAACAGAATTTGTCAGCATCCTCGGCGCGACCGAAAAATCGGATGTTCCGCCACGCGTGTCGTCGCGTTCGCTGCCGGACAACGTGCCCGTCCTCGGTCTTTCGGACATCGTGATTTTCCCCGGCGCGGTCGTGCCGCTGCTCGTCGAGACCGGGCCGAGCCTCAAACTGATTGACGACATCGTCGCGGGCGACCGTTTGTTCGGCGCGCTGCTCCAGCGCAAACCGGAGATCGCCGAGCCGCTGCCCGAAGACCTGCACGAAGTCGGCTGCATTTCGCGCCTTTCAAAAATGGTGAAATTTCCCGACGGCACCGTGCGCGTGCTCGTCGAGGGGCTCTGGCGCATCCGCGTGAAAAATTTTCTACCGCCCGTGCCGTACCTGCGCGCCAGCTACGAATTGCTGCGCGACGAGACGGAAAACTCCGTCGAGCTTCAGGCGATGCTCCGCAACGCACACAAGCAGTTCGAGGAGATCGCAAAAATGTCCACCGCGCTGACCGATCAGGTCAAGATCGCCGCGCTCAACACCGAGCATCCCGGCCATTTCGCGGATTTGATCGCGGCGAACCTGAACTTGAGCCTCGACGACCGCCAGAAACTGCTCGAAACGATTTCCGTCCGCGAACGCCTGCAAAAACTCCTGCCGCTGCTCAACCGCGAGCAGGAAGTCCTGACGTTGAGTTCAAAAATCCAGAACGACGTCGCTTCTTCCATCGCCAAAACGCAGCGCGATTTTTTCCTGCGCGAACAATTGCGCGCCATCCAGCGCGAGCTCGGCGACAGCGAGCCGAACGCGGGCGAAACCAAGTCGCTCCGGGAAAAAATTGATGCCGCAGTTCTGCCCGCCGAAGTCCGCAAGGCCGCCGAGCAGGAACTGGAACGGTTGCAGCAGACGCCGCCCGCCGCCGCCGAATACGGCGTTGCGCGGAATTACCTCGACTGGATTCTCGCGCTGCCGTGGGAAAAATCCACCGAGGACAAACTTGATTTGAAGGCGGCGGAAAAAATCCTGAACGACCAGCATTTCGGCCTCGCCAAAGTCAAGGATCGCCTGATCGAATTTATCGCCGTCATCAAACGCAAAAAGCAGATCAAAGGCCCGATCCTTTGCCTCGTCGGCCCGCCGGGCGTCGGAAAAACGTCGCTCGGCAAAAGCGTCGCCGACGCGCTCGGCAGAAAATTTGCCCGGATTTCTTTGGGCGGAATGCGCGACGAAGCGGAGATTCGCGGCCACCGCCGCACTTATGTCGGCGCGATGCCCGGACGAATTATTCAAACGCTGCGACGAGTCGAAAGCCGCAATCCGGTGATTCTTTTGGACGAACTGGACAAAGTCGGCGCGGATTTTCGCGGCGACCCGGCGGCGGCGTTGCTCGAAGTTTTAGATCCGGCGCAAAATCACACGTTCACCGATCATTATCTCGATTTGCCGTTCGACTTGTCGCGCGTGCTCTTCATCGCGACGGCAAACTGGCTTGAGCCGATTCATCCCGCGCTACGCGACCGGCTTGAAGTCATCGAGCTGCCGAGCTACACCGAATCGGAAAAACTGGAAATCGCCAAACGCTATCTCGTCCCGCGCCAGATCGAGGAACATGGCCTGACAAAAAAGGACGTGAAATTTTCCGACGCCGCGTTGCGCGGGCTCATCCGCAGCTACACGCGCGAAGCCGGCGTGCGTCAGCTCGAACGCGAAATCGCCGCGCTCTCGCGCAAAGCCGCGCGAAAAATTGTTTCCAAAAACGGCGCGGCCACGATGGTGAAACTGGACGCGGGCGAACTGGAAAGCTATCTCGGCCACGCGCCGTTCATTTCCGAGAGTGCGGAAAAAATCACCGAATACGGCATCGCCACCGGTCTCGCATGGACGCCCGTCGGCGGCGAAATTTTGTTCATCGAGGCGACGCGGATGCGCGGGCGCGGCGGACTGCTTTTGACCGGCTCGCTCGGCGATGTGATGAAGGAAAGCGCGCAGACGGCGGTGAGTTATCTGCGTTCGCAGGCGAAAAAACTGGATTTGGATTTGAGCGACCACGGAAAATTTGACGTGCACATCCACGTTCCGGCGGGCGCGACGCCGAAGGACGGGCCGAGCGCTGGCGTGACGCTGGTCGTGGCGCTGGCGTCGCTGCTGGCCAAGCGTCGCGTGCGTTCGGACACGGCGATGACGGGCGAGATCAGCCTGCGCGGGCGCGTGATGCGCGTGGGCGGCATCAAGGAAAAGGTGATCGCGGCGTCGCGGTTCGGCGTGAAGCAGGTGATTTTGCCGGAGGGAAACAAATCCGACTGGCTGGACGTTCCGGCGGAAGTGCGCGGGAAATTGAAAGTCCATTTCGTCCGGCAGATTTCGGAGGCGATTCAACTCGCGCTTGAGGCGAAATGAAAATTCTTTCCGTAGTCGCCGCGATGATTTTTTTTGCCGTTGGCGCGATAGCGCAAACGACGAATGATTTGTCCGATGCGGAAATTCAAGGGCGTAATCTTGCGCGACAACTTTTGGAGCAAACTCCCGCGACTAATTTTGTCCAAAATGGAGTTTTCAATATTCGTGACGGCAAAGGAAATCGTTCTGAAATCCCTTTTCAATTTCAAACCACTGTGACAGCAGCCAATTGGTGCTCGCGTTATGAAACAGTTTCTTCAAATCGAGTTCTTTTGATTGTAATTCACGAGATGGAAAAGCCGAACCATTATGCGCTTTTTGAAGGACTCCCAAAACTTGGCGAAGCTGTAGATCAGATTGGAACGGAATTGCCGAATTCAAAAACAATGATTCCATTCGCCAATTCAGATTTCTGGATTGCCGATTTAGGCTTGGAATTTTTCCACTGGCCGGAACAGAAGATTTTGAAAAAGGAAAACCGCCGCAGCCGCGCGTGCAATGTTTTGGAAAGCACGAATCCGAATCCGTCCACGAACGGCTATTCGCGCGTGGATTCGTGGATTGACGAGGAGAGCGGCGGCATCGTCCACGCCGAGGCTTACAACGCGCAGAACAAATTGCTGAAAGTGTTCGATCCGAAATCTTTCAAAAAAGTGAACGGCCAGTGGGAACTTCAGGAAATGGAAATCCGCAACGTCCAGACCGGCTCGCGCTCGCGGATCGAGTTTGATCTGAAGAAGGAGTGAATGGATTGGGAATAAGTCGGCCAGCCTGCGCTTGACATCGGCGCTGCGGCGTTTCAGGATTTTGCGGTTGTTTATGAACAAAATGTTTCGCCTGATTTTTTCCGTCGTTTGCGCCGTCGTCATTTTTGGCGCGCGGACTTTTGCGGCGGATACAAATTTGGTTTCTACGCCGACGCCGACACCGGCGGAGGTCGCGGCGCAAAACGCGGCGAACGGCTATCTGCAGATTCAGGAGCAGCTTCACGACACGCGGCTCGCTATCGAGGACAGCCGGCAGGAGGCCGCGACGGCCGCGAAACAGGTCGCCGACATCCTGACGGCGCGCATCCAGACCCTGGAGCAGACCATCGCCACGCAGCGCGCGCTCGAGGTGGAGGCGGCGCGCAAAGACCGGCAGTTCACGCTGATGATGTCGGGCGCGTTCGGCCTGACGGTGGTGGCGGCGGTTTTGTTCATGGCGTATCTGCAATGGCGCGCGGTGACGCGGCTGGTGGAACTGGCCGGGCTGCGCCAGTTGGAATTTTCCGCAGCCAATGGCCGCACGCCGCCGCTCGTGGCCAACGCCGCCGTGGGCGAATCGAATGCGCGGTTGTTCGGCGCGGTGGATCATCTGCAAAAACGGATTCTGGAGCTGGAGCAAACCGCGCGCGGCGCGCTGGCGGAAAAAAATCCGCCCGCCGCGAACGGCAAAACTTCCGGGCCGAAAAACGGTGCTTCAGCTTCAAACGACCGCGAGGAATGCGTCGCCAATCTGATCGTGGAAGGTCAGGCGCTGCTGGACGCCAACAACGCCGAGAAGGCGCTGGAATGTTTTGACGTGGCGCTGGGGCTGGATGCGAAGCACGTCGAGGCGCTCGTGAAAAAGGGCGGCGCGCTGGAAAAATTGGGCCGGACGGACGAGGCGATCGCGTGTTACGACCGCGCGATCGAGGCCAACAATTCCGCGACCATCGCGTATCTGCAAAAGGGCGGGCTGTTCAACCGGATGGCGCGTTATGACGAGGCGTTGCAGTGCTACGAACAGGCGTTGCGGACGCAGGAAAAAAATCCGGCGGAAAAAGTCAGTTGAAGTTGATGCGGTTGCGGCTGCGCTCCACTTCAACCTGTTCGCGCAACAGGTCTATTTTCATCTTCAGCAATTCCCGGTTTTCCTCGGTCTGCTCGGAAAGGATTTTTTCCAGTTCCTGGATCCGAGTCTCGTAGGCGCGGAGGCGCTCGAGCAACGGCGTCTGCACGGCTTCAAGTTTGCGCGCAAGCTCGGTGAGTTCGGCGGAGGCGGCCTGCTGCGCGGCAAGCAGTTCGCGGCGCTGGCCGGCGAGTTCCTGGACGACGGCATCCTTGAGCGCCTCGACGAGGTGCGGTGCGAGTTCCGACTGGACGGCGGTCAGCACGGTGGTGACGCCGACCGGCGGCAGCGGCTGGGTTTTCCCGCGCAGGATGCGGGCAATGAACTGGTTGGCCTCGATGGTGCCTTCGCAGCCGCAGGCTGGGCAAAAGACCGGCGCGGACATCCGCCCGTTGACCGGATAAACGTCAAAGGCGTATTTCTGTCCGCAGCGGCAGATGATTTTGACGGGAATCATGCGCGGAATAGTTCACCACAAAAATGATTTTTGTTCGGCGAGCATCTGGTCGCCCGACCAGAGCGTCGTTCGCCACGCGATGATTTCGCCGAAATTTTTATAATCGTCTCCGGCGAGCGCGATGGAAGTCCAACTGCGGAAAAATTTCGACGTGACTTCCTGTTCAAGAACGGTCTGTTTGGGCAATCCGCCCGGGCCGACGCCGCGCAGTTCGATCCGCAGTTTAAATTTTGCATTGTCGGCGCCCGACGCCTTCCACAAGACATCGAAACGGACGGCGGAAATCTCATTCGTGTGGGCGCGCAGATAAACCTGATAGGCGTCGCGGTCGTAAAGGCTGGGCGAAATCGCGTCGTGGCCCTTGAGGTCGAGGAACAGCGGCAGGACTTTCAGCACGCGGCCAGTGCCCGTGCCGGCGGCAAAGACCGGCGCGAGCGAGCCGAGCAAAAGCAGAAGCGTGAAAATCCGTCGCATGGGAAAACGATAGCTGTCGCGTCAGCAAACTCAACTCCGATTTGCATTTCACTTCCAGTAAAAGCCGACGATCTGGATGTCCGTGCCGGAATTGCGGAAAATGGTGGCGACGAATTCACGGCTGGAATCGCCGATTTTCGCGGTGATGTGAACCTCAAAAGTCGAGCTGCGCACGGTGCAAAAATTTCCAAACTGCTGGACGACTTGCGGACTTACCCCCGCGGCCGCGAGCTGGTTGACGCTGCGGAACGGAGTGTCGTCGTCCGTGCCGTCCACGCCGTCGGGGCCGGCGCGCAGCTGGATGATCGTCGCGGCGGTGGCGGCGTCCACGCCGGGAATCATCTGGAGCACGTTCGTGTCGGCGGTGTTGATGTTGATGCGACCGGAAGAAACCGGCGTGAAAATATCCTTCAACCCGAACGGATAATCGGGCGTTTGGTCAGGCGAATTGCCAAGGCCGAGCTTTGGGTGTTGCGGTTGCTGCGACGCGGGACTGTTCGACGAACTGCCGCCATAATACATTTCCGGCGTCACCCCCTTGACCAGCAGCAATTCGGACAAGTCGTCAATCGGTGTGTTCTTGGCGTAATAAGGCGGCGTCAGGCTTTGATAATAATCGCTCTCCGCCCCGGCGATGCGCGGGTCGTCGTCCGAATCAATCCAGTCCTGAATCGAGTCGGACACGACGGAGATGCTGTCGGCGTCAACGCCCATCAACGTCAACGCCTGTTGCAGCTCCAGTGAATTCGCGTTGTTGATGTTCGCGTAGCGTTCGAGGTCGATGATCTTGAGCGAAACGGTCCCGTCGCCGATCGGATAATTGTCCAATGAAATTCCGGCGAGCACGCTGTTCGTTTCGCCCGGGCCGCCGGGGCCGCCCGCCCATATCTGGTTGAGCGAATCGTAAGGCTCGCCCGCAACGGTCGCCTGTTGCGCCAAAATCCAGCGCGCGTATTCCACGCCGGAACGTCCGAGCCAGAGCAACTGCTGCTCGTTGTCCGCCCGCTGCGCGAGGTGCGTCTCGACCTTCATCGAAAACCAAAGTCCCGCCGCCAGAATGGAGAACACCGCGATGGCGATCATCACCATGATGAGCGCCACGCCGTCGCGGGATTTTTTTCGGCTGAAAAGTTTCATCACTGGCCTCCGCGTCCGCCACCATTGAAAGGGGTGCGCGGAAAATTTGGATTGTTGTTCCCGTTGTTAAAACCACCACCGCCCTGATTATTTCCGCCACGGCCATTTCCATTTTGCCCGTTTCCATTGCCACCACCGGCACCACCGCGACTGCCGCCGCCGCCATTGCCACCACCAATTCGCGGCTGTTGTTCAGTGGTCGGCAACGTGATGGACGGCACGGCGATTTCGCGCGTGATGGCCAGGGTCGAGCCGGAATGTGCAGTCGTGTTTTCGCCGAGCGTGAGCGTGACGCGCACCAGCGGCGGGATGGAATTTGTGTCGTCCCATTCCGTGTCCCAAGCCAGCGCGTTCGTATCCCAGCATTCAACGACAAAACTTTTCACGTTGCGCGCGAGCACGAGCGGCACGGCCTGTTCGTCGGAATCCATGTCCATGAGGATTTCATTCTGCCGCAGCACCAGATCCTTTTCGGAACTGTCATATCCAAGGTTGGCCGGCGGTGATTCGACTCCAAAAGTGAGGCGCCGCAGATTGGAATCAAACCGGCCGTTGCGCGGAAAAATTTCCGGCAGCCGCGCCACGAAACTCAATCCCGGCGAGTCGCCGTTGGTGACGTAAAATCCATAATATTGCATCGAGGCTTGGAACGACTGGATGCACGTCAGCGAATCCTCGATGGTGCGGACGGCGATGCGCTGGCGCTGCACCTGTGCCGCCGCTTCCTGCCCGACCTGCGATGCTTTCAAAATCAGCACCCACGTCGAATAAACCGCCGCGACCAGGATTGCGAAAATCGCGATGGCCACCATGATCTCGATCAGGGTGAACGCGCGATGCCGGAGATTTTTTTTGAAATTCATTTTGTGGCTCCGTCGAGCGTGCCGGCCGGCGATTGCGGGCGGAAAAACAAGACGCTCATTTTTTGGATGACGGCCTTGCCGTCGTCGCGCTGCACGACGTAATCCACCTGAAAAAGCCTATTGGTCTGGACTTCCGTGATGTCCGCCGTCCACGAATAACCGGGATACGCCGCGCCGAAATCGCCCGACTGGTTGCCTTCGACGAGTTCGTTCGTCAGCGAAAGTTCCGAGGCGATCATCCCCGCGTCCACGATCGGTCGCTGCAACCGGCGCGCATTTTCAAGCGAACTGGAGACGAGCGCCAGAATCACGAACACCGCCATGAAAAAAATGCCGATGGCCATCATCACTTCCAAAAGTGAAAACGCCTGTCGCGAGTCCGCGCGAATTTTTATTCCGGTTTTCATTTGGTCACGGGCGATGACGACGCGATGGCGGTGGAAAATTCCAGTGTGATTTTCATCCGCTCGCCGCCGGAGATGAGCACGAGCATCAGTTCATCGCAAGTGCCGTTCGGGAAGAACCGCACGCGCGACACGTCCGACTGGCTGAAGTCCATCAGGTTGATGTCGAGCATCGCGATGTCCACGTTGTCGGGCAGCACCGCCGATTTTCCGCCGGACGATTCGAGTGTTTTTTCCGCCGGATGAAACGTCACGTAAGTTGTTTCATTGTTGAGGATCGCGTGCGACCGCGCGTCGTCGAGCACATCCTTCGTGTCGCTCACGGCCTTGCGCATCCCTTCTTTTTGCAGCGACTGGAGGATTGACGGAATGCCCATCGCCGCAATCAGTCCGATGATGGCCACGACGATCATGATCTCGATCAACGTGAACGCCCGGCGCGGAAATTTTTTTGCGACCGCCGTTTTCATCGTGAGGCTCAAGAGTGGATTTGGGAAATCAGGCGGAACAGCGGCAGCAAAATGCTGATCAGCAGGAAGCCCACCATGATTGCCATGATGATGATGAGCAGCGGCTCGATGAGTTGCGTCATCACGCGCAGGCCGATCTGCAACTCGCCTTCGTAAGTGTCAGCAAGATTGTTCAATGCGCCCGGCACGTCGCCCGTTTCCTCGCCGATGCGCACGAGGTCAACCATCAGCTGCGGGAAAATTTTACTCTGCGCCATCGGCTGCGCGAGCGTTTTGCCGTCCGTCACCGCTTCGCGCGTTTTGGCAATCGCCTCCTTGAGCAGACGGTTCGACAAGACCTGCTCGGTGATTTTCAACGCGGTCAAGACCGGCACGCCGTTTTCCAAAAGCGTCCCGAGCGTGCGCGCGAATTGCCCGAAGAGATTTAATTTGACCACCTTGCCGACGACGGGCGCTTTCATTTTCCATTCGTCCAGTTTCCGCGCGCCAGCCTCGCTGGCCTGGAACCGTTTGAACAAAATGATGGCGACGATGATGAGCAGGCCCAGCAGCCACCAGAAACGGATGAGAAACGTGCTGAAGCCCATCAGCAGGCGCGTCGGCAACGGCAGTTCGACGCCGAACCCGTTGAAGATTTCCATGAAGCGCGGCATCATGAAAAACATGAAGAACAGGACGATGCCCATGCCCACGCAGATCACCATCGCCGGATAAATCAGCGCTGAGGCGAACTTTGCCTGCACCTCGGCGAACTGCTGGAAATGGTTCGCCATGCGCCGCAGTACTTCCACGAGCGAGCCGCTCTGCTCGCCCGCACGAACCATGTTGATATAAAGATCGGAAAAAATGCGCGGCTGCTTCGCCATCGCGTCGGACAAGCCCTTGCCCTCGCTGACTTCCTGCTTCAACTCGCGGCTCACCTCGGCGGGAATCCCCTTGGACTCCAGATGAGTCATGCTGCTCAACGCGACGGTCAGCGGCATCCCGGACTTGAGCAGGTTCGCCAGTTGCGTGGTGAACGTGGCCAGCTCCTGCAACTTCGGTTTGCGTTTCTGCTGCATCTGCGCGCGCAACGTCGGCGGCAGGAATGAAAGCAAATCCGATTTTTGCCCGGCGCGTTTGCCGTTGGCCGCAGCGCCCGCTTTCGCCGTGTCCACGGCGATGGGAAAAAGCCCGAGCCGCTGGATTTGCACCAGTGCCGCCGGACGGTCGGCCACGTCGAGGACGCCCTCGACCAGTTCACCGCTGCGGCGGCGCGCTTTGTAGGAAAATTCCGGCATAAACCGATTATCATCTAAAACCGTCAGAGGTCAAAAGTTTCAAATGGAACGCGGGAAAAATGCGAATCGTGCTTGACGCGGGCGGCGTTTGTGATTGATTGTTCGCGATATGAAAACAAAATTTTTTGCGGCATTTGCCGGAATCGCCATTGTCACCGCCGGTTGCATCAGCACCGTGAGCGGCACCAAGACGGCGGCGGTTCCATTCACCAAGGACACCGTCCAGGGACGTTACGAACGTTCTGTTGACCAGGTTTATTCGGCGGCCGTGACGGTCGTCCAAAATAACGGCGTGCTCATCACCGAGTTCATCCCGCACGACACGACCAACACCGTGCGCGCGTTGCGAGCCAAGGTGAACCAGAACAACGTCTGGATCAGCGTCGCCTCGGTGGATCCCAAAATCACCTCCGTCGCCGTGCAGGCCCGCACGAAGATGGGCGGCAGCGACATTGACCTCGCGCACGAACTGGAAAAGGAGATCGCGCTACAACTGGCGCGGTGAGCCGTATTTCAGGCCGATGTTCTGTTCATAAACGCCGAGCTTGATGCCCGGCGTTTCTTCTTTTCCCCTGAACTCCAGCTTCAGGCGGCCCAGCCGTGACTGCGCGATTTGCGCCACCGGCAAACCGGGAAACAGTTCCACGATTTTTTCCAAAGTCCCGCGCACCGTGTCGTAGTCCGCGCCGCCGTGAATCTGCAGGTCGGCCAGCAGATTCAGCCAGTGTGCGACGCGCTTGTGCGGCTGGTTCGGCTGGTTGATCAATTGCGCCAGTTCGAGCGTCGCCATATCCAGTCGTTTGTAATGGCGCGCGTAAATGATGGCCAGTTTTTCCCGCGCCTCGGTGTCGAGCGGATGCTGCTCCAGATGTTTCACATAATCCGCCGCGAGTTTTCCGGGAGGCGTGTCCTCTGGAACCAAATGCTTGGAAGAATCCAGCAGCCCCATGTTTTTCACGCCTTCCGGCATGAAAACCGCCTGACGGTCGTGCGCCGCCAGCAGGATTTTCTCCGCGCCGCCCAAGTGCGCGATGCGCTGCGCCGCCGCCAGTGACAATCCCGTGTCGGGGAATTTCGCGATGATTTTTTCCAAAACGGCGCGCGCGGAGTCGGAATCCTGCGCGATTTTCAAATGCCAGTCGGCCATTTGCGTGAGCGCGGCGGCGACCTGTTTCGGCGGAGCGTCGGGCAAATCGCAGAAATGGTTGAATGTGATTTCCGCGCTTGGCAAATCCTTCATATCCTCGGCCTGGATGTTGGCGAGCAATGTGACACCTTCAAAATCGTTCGGAAATTTCGCGAGCTGTTCGCGGATGGCGACGATGGCTTCCAGCGGTTTGTTCGACTTTCGTTTTGAAATCGCAATGGAATAATACGGCTTCGGCTCCGGCGGTTCTTTGCCACCGTCAAAAATATCGGTCAAAGGACTGATAAGAAAACCGCTGATTTGGGGCGTCCACACGATGCCCAATATGATTCCACAAGTGGCGACAGACGTGACTATCAGAAATGCCTGCGCAAAATTACCTTCCGGCTCACCCTCGTGAAGCGATCCGATGAGTTGCCTGACAAAAAGGATTTCACCCGTCAAAAGCATGATGCTGATAAAACCCTTGAAAATAATTTTTGCCGGTTCTTCGCTGTTTTTGACAGCGCGGACGACGAGCCAAATGATGAAGACAGCACCGATGAGCGATAAAACCGCATCCGTTACGGTTTGGAACATTTGACTCATGGCCTGGCGCAAAACTCGTCCCGTTTGCCTGCGGGCGCAAGGAAAATACTCGTCCCTTCGAATTCAGCCGTAACGAAATGGTTTTGCCATCGCAAACGTGTTGGGCAAATGGCGGATTTCACAAACTTTTTCTTCAATCAGCAAAACCTCCACGATGTCGAACCGGATTTTCACCACTGGATTTTTCAGCCGCCGCAGATAGTCCAGCGCGCATTGCGATAGCCGCCGCCGTCTTTGCGCGTTCACCGCCGCCGCCGGTCGCGACCAATCTTCCGACGAACGGGTTTTGACTTCGATGAACGCAAGGCAATCATCGTCCCGGAAAATCAAATCAATCTCGCCCCGCGCCGAGCGAAAATTCGCCGTGAGAAATTTCAATCCCTGTTTCTGCAGATACTTTTTCGCCGCCCGCTCGCCGAGTTCGCCGCGCCGCAAATGCTCCGGCTTTTGTTTGCCCGCGAGCCGCACCTTCAATTTTCCCAGCAGATTCATTTTTCGGCCGTGGCTAAAACAATTTCGGCTCCTGCAGCTTCAGCGGCGCGAAACTTTTCCGGTGGATCGGACACGCGCCAAATTTTACGATCGCCGCGAGATGTTGCGCCGTGCCGTAGCCTTTGTGCCCGGCAAAACCGTATTCGGGAAACTGCGCGTGAAATTCCAGCATCAGCCGGTCGCGCGTGACTTTGGCCAGCACGCTTGCGGCGGCGATGGAATAACTGCGCGCGTCGCCCTTCACGATCGCCGTTTGCGGCACGCACATCGTTTTGACAGCGCGTCCGTCTACGAGCGCGTGATGCGGCAGCGGATTCAATTTCGCCAGCGCGGCGTTCATCGCGCGGTGCGTCGCCTGCAAAATGTTGATCTCATCAATCTGCGCCGCGTCAATCTGCGCGATGGCAAATTCCACCTCGCCGCAAGAAACCAGAAACGCAAAAAACTTTTCGCGCTGCGTTTCGGTGAGCTGCTTGGAATCATTCAGGCCGTCGAGTTCGGCGGGCAAACCGGATTCCGCCCAGCGCGTCGGAAGAATCGCCGCCGCCGCGACCACCGGCCCGGCGAGCGGCCCGCGTCCAGCCTCGTCCACGCCCGCGACGCGCGCCAGGTTTTTCCGCCAAAGCGCTCGCTCGAACTCGAAGCGGTCAATTGGATTTGCGCGTGCCATTTGTTTTGAAGCGTTGCGGGATGATGCGGCTGCGGGGTTCAAACCTGCAAATCCATTTTTACGCCATCAACGGACTTGTTTCTTCCAGACCAATCCCTGATGTCACATGGATTTAACAATGCCGTCCCTGGAATTTGTGCTATCAACTTGCGCTTGTGACCGGCGGCGGCTTGCGTAGAATTGGAAGACGCCGATGGTGCGAACTATGAAATCTTTTGCGGAGTTGAATTTTCCGGGGCGGCTCATCGCTGTCGAGGGCCTCGACGGTTCGGGCAAGTCCACGCAGATTTATCTGCTCAAGCGCTGGCTTGAGGCCGAGGGCATCAAGGTCTATTTCAGCGAATGGAATTCTTCCGAGCTCGTCAAATCCGCCACGAGCAAGGGCAAAAAGCGCGAACTGCTCACGCCGACCACTTTCAGCCTGATCCACGCGACGGATTTTGCCGACCGTTACGAACGTCATCTGCTGCCGCTCCTGCGCGCCGGCTACATCGTGCTGTGCGACCGCTATGCCTTCACGGCGTTCGCGCGCGACGTGACGCGCGGCTGCCCACCGGAATGGGTCCGCGGCATTTACAGTTTCGCCGCGCGGCCCGACCTCACTTTGTTTTTCAAGACGGATCTGGAAGTTTCATTGAACCGGATTCTCGAAGGCCGTCCGAAGCTGAAATTTTTCGAGGCGGGAATGGACTTGCGGCTTTCGGCTGATCCCTACGAAAGCTTCCGCATTTTTCAAGGGCGCATTTTGGAGCAATACATCGCGATGACCGACGAATTCAAATTCGTTGTGTTGGACGCCAACGAAAATGTCGAGAAGCAGCAGGTCATCGTCCGCAAACTCGTGAGCGAGAAGATTGACCTGAAAAGATTCAAGCGCCGCAGCCCGCTCCCGCTGCCGCCCGCGATCCATCCGGAAAATAAGACGCAGGAAGTCGAAGGGGATATGGCCGCCGCATGAAAAACCAAGATGGCTCAAAAAACGGACGCCGTTTTTACGGCCATGGCATTCCGCGCGTCAAACTCGAGGATCTCGCGGGCAAACTAATCGTCGTTGAGGGCGCGGACGGTTCGGGCCGCTCGACTCAAATCGCGCGGCTCGTGGACTGGCTCGAAACGAGCGGCCACGCGACGGTTCAGGTCGGGTTGAAACGCTCGACGCTCGTGAGTTCCGAACTCGAAAAGGCGCAGAACGGGAATGTTTTGAGCCGCACCACGCTCGCGTTGTTTTACGCGACGGACTTCGCCGACCAGCTGGACAACATCATTTTGCCCGCGCTCAAGGCCGGTTTCATCGTGCTGGCCGACCGTTATATCTACACGCTTATGGCGCGCGACATGGTGCGCGGCATGGACGAGGCGTGGCTGAAAAACCTTTACGGCATCGCGCTTGAACCCGACGCGGTGTTTTATCTTTCCGTCGAACCGCAGGAACTCGTGCAGCGCAATCTCTCGAAGAACGCGACGCTGGATTATTGGGAAAGCGGGATGGATTTGGGGCTGTCGCGCGACATGTTTGACAGCTTCGTGAAATACCAGACGGCGATGCAGGGCGCGTTCCGAAAATTGCAGAAGACCTACGGCTTCACAATTGTTGACGCAAACCGGCCCGTCGGCTCGATCACGAAGGAATTGCGAAAAAAAATCCGCGCGCTGCTCGCGGAAAAATAGAAATCAACTGGCCGGCGCGTTGGTCGGCGCAACCGGCGGCGCATTGGTGTTCTGCGGCTGACGGCGTGGCGGGTGTTTCAGCAGTTCTTCAAACGGCTTCAATTGGTCCGGCGTGAGTTCGGCGCGGATTTGCTGGTTCACTTCCTGCATCACCGCGCGCATTTTCGGGGCGACGTTCGTCCAGATTTCGCGGTTTTGCTCCTGTCCGGCGGCGATGATTTTTTCAATCTTCACGCGCTGCTCCGGCGTGAGCTGGAGCGTGTCGTTGAGCTGCTGCACGAACTGCTTGCCCATCCGTTCGGCGAGGCGCGGAGGCGGGACGTCTTGCGGACGCGGCTGGTCGTGATTTTCCGGCGGATGCTCGTCGGCGTCCGCCTGCGGGCGGTGCTGGTTTCCATGGTGCGAATGGTCTACGTAATTGACCAGCAGGCCGCCGGTCATGACACCTGCGCCAAAAATCACAACCGTCGCCAGGATGACTTTCCAGGAATTCACTGTGCTTGGTCGCTTTGGTCAACCGAGGCCAGAAGCGTGTTCTCAAAATTTTGCGAAAGGTCGGCGGCGGTCGCGGTCGTGGTGGTCGTCGGATTGAAAAACGCCCATGCGCCGCAGACCATGGAAATGGCGACGCACGAAACCGCCGCGCGCCAAAGCCCGTGCACCCACAATGCCATGTTGTCCGGCGCGACACGCGACGCGAGCAGCGCCGTGATACGTTTCTCAAACGCATACGGCACGCGGTCGCCCGGCACGTTCGCGCGGGCGGCGGCGATCATTTTTTTTTGCAGTTCAGCGAGATTCATACGCGCTCCAGTTTTTCAGACGCGGCTTTGCGTCGTCAGGTTACAGATTACAAATATTTTTCCTTCGCCATTTTGGCCACGATTTTCCGCATTTCGCCGCGCGCGCGGAACGCGCGGACTTTGACCAGCGGCACGGACCAGCCCGTCAATTGGGCGATTTCCTTGACCGAACGGTCCTCGATTTCCAGCAGCGTGATCACCAGCCGCGCGGACGGTGAAAGTTTTTCCATCACGCGTCCGACGAGCAGTTTTGCCGCGTCGGCATTATCTGTTGCGGTTTCAGGCGCGGTGACAAACCGTTCCAGCCAGTCGTTCTCCGGCTCGCTCAATTCGGAAAATGACGACTCGCGGTTGCGCTGGTGGCCGCGCAAAAAGTCGTAGCAAGTGCGGACGGTCATCCGCATGAGCCAGTGTTCGAACGGCGCCTCGCCGCGGAAACTTTTCAACTTGTCGAACGCCTTGAGCCAGACTTCCTGCGCGATGTCCTCGATCTCGCTTTCGCGGCGCGCGTAGCGGCGCGCGGTGGCGAAGACGCGCGGGGAATATTTCTGGACGAGCGGCTCGAAGCTGGCGGGGTCGCCCTTGAGCACCGCCGAAATCAATTCCGCTTCCGTGCGTTCCATCATTGGGATTATGCCAGACGTTTTTTCGCGGCCAAAGGTAAAAGCCTTTCCGGATTTTCCGCGCTAGGGCTTTTTGATGCGAAGAGCGGTTTCCAGATCGCGGGAAAATTGCGTGAGGATATCAACGACCTTGTGCGGCTGTTCGGCGAGCGTGTCCCACATCCGGTCGGCGGTTTCGGGCCGGCGGCGGATGAGTTCGGCGGCGGCGGCGACGAGCGAAAGGCTGTTGTTCACGTCGTGGCGCAGCGCGGCCAATTTCCGGTTCAATTCCCGGACTTGCTCGGCGCTCAAGGTGAGGGAGTCGTTCGGCGGAGACATTGCTGAATAATCGCGCAAGTCGGCTTGAAAGCAAGCGGCTTTCGCGCCGGGATTGGATTTGTCAAAATGGAGCGAGCGAAGGGATTCGAACCCTCGACACTCACGTTGGCAACGTGATGCTCTACCAGGCTGAGCTACGCTCGCTTCCAGAAGCAATCCGGCAGGTTATGAAAACATCCTGAAATGGCAAGCCTGATTTCAGGCCGGCTCGCCGGTGGCCGTCCCGAATGTCGCGCGGACGACTTTCAGCAAATCGTCGTGGTCAATCGGCTTGTGGAAAAACGCCACCGCGCCGCTGGTGACCGCCCGATCCTTGTATTTCGAGTCCTCGCTGCCGGTGATGATGATGACGGGGATTTTCTTGGCCGTGTCCAGCCGGTGAAACCATTCCATGATGCGGAAACCGTCCCACGGCACGCCGTCCACGTCCGGAGGAAAACTGATGTCCAGCAGGATCAGGTCGGGCACTTCCTTGCGCGCGCAGGCGACGGCTTCCGAACCGTCCAGCGCGGTGATGACCTTGTAGCCAGCCCCTTGCAGCTTCAGGGAAATCGTCTTGAGGATGATCTCGTTGTCATCCACGACCAGAATCTTCTTTTGGCTTGAGGCTGTGGGCTCGGCATTCATAAACGTCAAAATTCAACCGTGCTTCGCATTTCTCTGACAGACAATAATTTGACCCTACCAAAAACATTCTGCCGTGCAAGGTATAAATTTCTGCGGTTTTGACTTTTGCTCCGACCCCTGTGCTAAACTGTCTGCGTGAGCAATACGTTCTATGCGCCCGGCGAGCAGCGCGCCACGAAGGTCAACGACCTTTTCGCCGCGATTGCCCGGCGATACGATTTGATCAACGACCTGCAAAGCTTTGGCCTGCACCGGCTTTGGAAACGCCGCGTCGTCCAACTCGCCAAAGTTCAATCGGGAAACCGCGCGCTGGATTTGTGTTGCGGCACCGGTGATATCGCGCTCGCGCTCGCCCAACGCGGCGCGGAAACTGTTGGACTGGACTTCAGCGAAAAAATGCTCGAAGTTGCCGAAGCTCGCCGACAAAAAATTCGCAATTCGCAATTTGAAATTCGCAATTTGAAATTCGTTCATGGCGACGCGCAGCAGATTGCCTTTCCCGACAATTCCTTCGACATCGTGACCGTCGGCTACGGCTTGCGGAATCTTACGAGCTGGGAACGCGGCCTGGACGAAATGTTTCGCGTGATCAGGCCGGGCGGACGGATTGTGGTGCTGGAATTTGGCAAGCCGGCGAACGCGCTTTGGCGCGCGCTTTATTTCGCGCACTTGAGATGTTCCGTGCCGCTCATCGGGCTGCTGTTCTGCGGCAACGCGCAGGCTTACGCCTACATTTTGGAATCGCTGAAACATTATCCGGCGCAACTGGCCGTGGCGGAAAAGATGCGCGGACTGAAACTGGCGAACGTGCGCGTCATCAACCTGCTCGGCGGCGCGATGGCCATTAATTACGGGGAAAAGCCAAAATAATTTCGCGCGAAGAAAATTTGCGGCCTATCTAGTTTCATGTTTTGATGTTGTTTTGGACGCAATAGTTTGTTGAACAAAAAATTCAGCGCGGACTTTTCCCGCCCAACTGAATCACCGTTCCCTCGCACGCGGCGTCCACTATTAATTTTGATTTCGCCTGCGCCACGAGCTGGCGCGCGTGTTCCACAAAGTCATCAATCCGTTTGTCATCGTGGTCGGGGTCGTGGTGGAAGAGGCAAAGGTGCTTGGCCCCGGCTTCCAACGCGAGCGCGACGGAATCGTCCACGCAGCCGTGGCCCCAGCCGACGTGTTTCTGGTATTCCACCAGGTCGTATTGCGAATCGAGGATCATCACGTCGGCGTCGCGCAAAAATTCAACCATCTCGCGATCCACGCCGCCGACGCGCGGCTCGGTGTCTGGAAAAAACGTGACGATGCCGTCGGGCGAAAAGAGCCGGTAGCCGACGCATATGCCCGGATGGTTCGCGCGGTGCGCGCGCACGAGCACGGGGCCGATGTCGAAGTTGAAATCCTTCAGTTCCTCGATCTCGATGTTGCTCGGCAGCTTGGCGAACGGCACGGGAAAGTAGGTGCTTTCCATCTGGCCGGTGAGCGCGGCGACAAGTCCCTTGCGCGCGCCTTCGCAGCCGAGAATCCGCAGGCGGCAGTGCGGATTGTAAATCGGCGCGAAAAACGGCAAACCCTGGATGTGATCCCAATGCGTGTGCGTGAGGAGCAGCGTGAGGTTCAGCGGCTTGTCCTTGAATTCCCCCAGCAACGCCTGCCCCAGCGCGCGCAGGCCCGTTCCCGCGTCGAGGATGATGATTTCGCCGCTGCTGCGATATTCGATGCAACTCGTGTTGCCGCCGTAGCGCACGGTCGCCGGTCCGGGCGTGGCGATCGAACCGCGCACGCCCCAGAACTTTATGCAAGTGCCTGCTTTGATGGGATTACTCTAGCGCGACTTCGGCAAAAAACAAATTCGAAAACACTTTGCCGCCGCAATAAATCTTGCGCGTCCGGGCGGGTGAATTATGATGAATGTCTTTGGCGGGTTGGTAGCTCAGTCGGTAGAGCAGTGCCCTTTTAAGGCATTGGTCGAGAGTTCGAGTCTCTCCCAACCCACCAGTTTTCGCTCGTCGCTGCGCTGCGCGACCTTTACTTTGACGTCACCATGCGGTTGCTTGACCGATATTTGCTGCGCGAACTGCTCACGCCGCTGGCGTTTTGCCTCGGCGGATTTCTCGTTTTCTGGATTTCCTTCGACCTGTTCAACGAGCTGCCGGAAATGCAGGATCGAAAAATGCACCTGCTCGACGTGCTCGAATATTACATGGCGATGACGCCGGGCTTTCTGGTGCTCGTGCTGCCTGTCGCGTTGCTGCTCGCGTTGCTTTACACGCTCACCAACCACGCGCGCCACAACGAAATCACCGCCATGCGCGCGGCGGGCGTCAGCCTGTGGCGGATTTGCGCACCGTATTTTGCCGTCGGCTTCATGATGAGCACCGCGCTGTTCGTGCTGAATGAATTTTTAGTGCCGCGCAGCACGGACTGGGCGAACCGCATTTTGACGCGCTACGTCCAAAAATCCGGCGACACGGAAACGCAGACTGAATTCAGCAACTTCGGTTTCACCAACGCGCGCGGCCACCGCGCGTGGTTCATCGGCGAATATAATCTGGCAACCGCCGAAATGTTGAAGCCGCAGGTGAACTGGAGCCTGCCCGGAGGTTCAAGCTGGCGTTTGTATGCCGACCGCGCGATCCGCACGAACGGCGTCTGGACATTTTTCAACGTGTCGGAATATTCGCAGGCCGACGCAAGCGCGCCGCTCGTGCCCGCGTTGCAAACAAACGTGCTGGCGATGCCGGAATTCGACGAAACGCCGTCGCAAATACAGAGCGAAATCAAGATCAGCGGCTACTTGAGCCTGGACTCCACGCGCAGGGCGGACATTCCGTTGAAGGATATTTTTGATTATTTGCGGCTGCATCCGAGCCTGTCGCACGCGGATTCGAGCTGGCTCTTCACGAAGTTTCACGGGCGGCTGGCCGCGCCGTGGACTTGCCTGGTCGTCGTGTTGATTGCGATTCCTTTTGGCGCGGCGTCGGGCCGGCGGAATCTTTTTGTCGGCGTGGCGGGGAGCATTTTCATCTGCTTCACTTTTTTTGTCATCCAGCAGGTCAGCCTTCAACTCGGTTCGCACGGTGATTTGCCGGCGTGGCTGGCGGCGTGGCTGCCGAATCTGATTTTCGGCGCGACGGGCTTGTTTTTGATGTCGCGTGTCAGATAAATTTTCAAAATCGTGAGTGATGAATCGTCAAAATTGAAGTCGCGCCACGAGCGGCTGCAATTGCTCTATCAGGTGAGCAACGTCATCCACTCCACGCTCGATTCGCAGGAGGCGCTGCATCTGATCGTGAGCGAAGCCGTCCGCCTGATGAACGCCAGTTCCGGCTCGGTGGTTTTGATCAATCCGACTTCCGGCTTTCTGGAAATTTCCGCGTCGCAAAACCTGCCGGGCGCGGCGCGAAAACTCAAATTGCGCGTCGGCGAAGGCATCACTGGCTGGGTCGCGCGCCACGGCAAACCCGCGCGCGTCGGCGACGTGACACAGGACACGCGCTACGTCGCGGCGCGGCGTGGCGTGAAATCGGAGCTGGCCGTGCCGCTCGAAGTCAACGGCGAAACGCGCGGCGTGATCAACGTGGATTCGGACCGCGCGGACGCCTTCAGCGCGGACGACCAGGATTTGCTCGAACAGCTCGCGGTGCAGGCCGCGAAAGTCATCCACAACACATGGCTCTACGAACAATTGCGGTTGAAAGTGCATTTGTTCGAGTCGCTTTCCAGCGTGAGCCGCACGATCAATTCCACATTGAATCTGGACGAGGCGTTGCGCGCCATCACGCGTGAGGCGTGCGAACTCATGCGCGCGAGAATGTGTTCTCTGATGATGTTGGATGAAAGCCGCGAGTGGCTCGACCTGCGAGCCAGCTACGGCGCGGGCGAGGCCTATCTGAAAAAACGCGCGCGCTTGAGTGTCGAGGAGAGCGTCCTTGGTGTCGTCGTGCGCCGCAAAAAGCCGATGCAGTTGGGAAACGTCCAGACTTCCAGCCGTTATCTAAACGTGGAACTGGCGCGACGCGAAGGATTGGTTTCGCTGTTGAGCGTACCGCTGCTTTTCGCCGGCCAATCTATCGGAACTCTTAATGTTTACACGAGCCGGCCTTACAATTTTTCCAACGAAGAGATCAAGATTTTAGGCGCGCTGGCGGAATTGTCAGCGATTGCGATTGAAAAAGCGCGGCTTTACGAACGCATCGTGGACGTGGAGGAACAGTTGCGGCAGAACGAAAAACTTTCCGCGCTCGGACTTTTAGCCGCTGAAGTCGCGCACGAAATCCGCAACCCGCTCACGGTGATGAAGCTGCTCTATCACTCGCTTGATTTGAAATTTCCCGACGGCGATCCGCGCGCAAAAGACACGCGCATCATTGAATCAAAGATCGAACACCTGAATAAAATCGTGGAACAGATTTTGGATTTCGCGCGCACGACTGAGCCGAAACTCGCGCCGGTAAATTTGAACGAGCTGGTTGACGAGCTCGGATTGCTCGTCCGCCACAAACTCGCAAATCAAAACGTCCGGCTGATCCGCGACTTGCAAAATAATTTGCCGCTGGTCATGGGCGATGCGCCGCAATTGGAGCAGGCATTTTTGAATTTGATCCTCAACGCCGCCGAAGCCATGCCCGAAGGCGGCACGCTTACCATCAAGTCGCGCGAAATTAGCCAGCCGCGCACAAGTCCGCAGGCGACTCATGTCACCGTGGAATTCAAGGACACCGGTAAAGGCATGAGCGAGGAATTGCAAAAGCGCGCGTTCACCGCAGTCTTGAGCACGACGAAAGCCAAAGGAACGGGGCTCGGTCTGGCGATTGTCGGACGTATCATCGAAACGCATCGCGGCGACATCCGAATCAAATCTAAAATCGGTCGCGGCACGAGCATCGTTATCGCGTTGCCCGCGAAATAGTTTTGTCGCGCAAAGTTTAGTTTGATTTCTTCGCAGAATTCCTACCCCAGTCGTAAATCCATCTTGCGGACACATTCATTGCGAAATTTATTCCGCGCGCTATCTTCTTGCGCGATTGCTGGCGGAATTTTTCCCGGCAAATCGCCTGATTATGAATTACACAAAATTGCAATGGTGGGAGCGTTTTCAAAAATATTACACCGAGTTTCCATCGCTCGGCCTGGCGGTGGACTTGAGCCGGATGAATGTGGACGACGCGTTCTTTGTCGCGATGGAGCCAAAAATACAAAAGGCGTTCGCAGACATGGCTGCGCTTGAGGCCGGAGCTATAGCCAATCCTGATGAAAAGCGAATGGTCGGGCATTATTGGCTGCGAAATCCCGCGCTCGCGCCGACGCGGGAAATCCGCAATGAAATTGAAGATGCTATCAGGCAAATCAAAACTTTTTCCACCAAAGTTCACAGTGGCGAAGTTCGCGGCGCGGGAGGTTTATTCAAAAATTATCTACTCATCGGTATTGGCGGCTCCGCGCTCGGTCCGCAATTTGTAGCCAATGCGCTTGGTGATCCGCGCACAGACAGAATCAAACCTTATTTTTTCGACAACACCGACCCCGACGGAATGAATCGGGTTTTGGCCGCAATTGGCGATGGGTTGAGCAAGACACTTTGCATCGTCATCTCAAAATCTGGCGGCACAAAAGAAACACGCAACGGAATGTTGGTTGCAAAAGCTGCATTCGAAAAAGCCGGCTTGGATTTCGGAAAGCACAGTGTCGCGGTCACAAGTGCGGGCAGTGAACTCGACAAGTATGCAGTTCAAAATAACTGGCTGGAGCGATTCCCTATGTGGGATTGGGTTGGTGGACGAACCAGTGAACTTTCGCCTGTTGGTTTGTTGCCGGCAGCGCTACAAGGAACTGATATAAACGCTTTTATTTTAGGCGCATACGAATGTGACAAAACTACGCGAGACAAAAATGCAAAGTCCAACCCAGCTTGCCAGCTTGCACTGGCTTGGTATGCTTCAGGTAACGGTAAAGGAACTAAGAATATGGTCATTTTGCCATATAAAGACCGTCTGGAACTATTTTCAAAGTATCTTCAACAGCTCGTTATGGAATCACTTGGCAAAGAGCGCGACTTAAGCGGAAATGTTGTTAATCAAGGCATCACAGTGCTTGGAAACAAAGGTTCAACTGATCAACATTCTTACCTTCAACAATTGAGAGACGGCTTGAACGATTTCTTCGCTACGTTCATTGAAGTTCTAAACAACGGACGCAATCCAAGTCTAATGGTCGAACCCAATGTCACATCTGGTGATTTTCTGGAAGGTTTTTATCTGGGCACGAGACAGGCGTTAGGCGAGAAGGATCGCGAATCCACAACGATAACAATCAAAGAAGTGTCACCATTTTCAGTGGGAATGTTGATTGCATTGTTTGAACGCGCGGTGGGAATTTACGCATCGTTCGTCAGTATTAATGCTTATCATCAGCCTGGAGTTGAGGCTGGGAAAAAGGCGGCGGCAAATATCATTCAACTTCAAATAAAAATTTTGGCGCTTCTTGCCAAACAGGGACAAGCTTTAACGGTTGCAGAAATTGCCAAAGGAATTGATGCTGAGGAAGAGATTGAGAGCGTTTTCAAAATTTGCGGACATTTGTCGGCAAATCCAGATCGCAAAATTCAAAAGACAGCTGGCAATACGCCGTTCGATTCTCGATATATTTCCAGTTAGGATTTCATGTTTGTTTACCCAAAAAAATACGACGTGATTGTCGTTGGCGCGGGTCATGCCGGAGTTGAGGCGGCACTTGCTGCGGCACGCATGGGTTGCCAGACGCTGCTTCTGACGATGAATGTGGATTCAATCGGTCAAATGTCCTGCAACCCAGCAATTGGCGGTCTTGGAAAGGGGCATCTCGTTCGGGAAATTGATGCGCTAGGTGGCGAGATGGGTAAGGCGACGGATTTGACCGGGCTGCAATTTCGGATGTTAAACACGAAGAAGGGTCCGGCAGTTTGGTCGCCGCGCGCCCAATGCGACAAAAAGTCTTACCAATTTAGGCTTAAATGGATATGTGAGTCAGAACCAAATCTTGATGTTAAACAGGGACTATCTTCTAAAATTTTGCACAAAGATGGCTTGGCTTTTGGCATCGAGACTAATTTGGAGGTCCAATATCACGGCCAGACGATTGTTGTGACGACTGGAACTTTTTTGCGCGGCCTGATGCATATTGGATCAAATCAGCAATCCGGGGGACGCGCTGGTGATTCAGCGGCAATGAATCTTTCCGATTCACTGAAGGAAATTGGATTGGAGCTTGCCAGATTGAAGACCGGAACACCTCCACGCTTGTTGCGTCGATCAATTGATTTCTCGAAGACCGAAGTTCAACATGGCGCTGAGCCAGCTCCTTATTTTACCTTCTGGAAAGACGATTTGTTCCACATGGAACATGAGCGAGGCAGGTTTGCTGGGGCAGGCAATTCAAAAGGCAAATATCCACGCGGCTCTGTGCTTGATAAAATCAATGGCCAATTACCTTGTTTTATCACATTTACAACAAAAGAAACGGCCAATCTAATCCGTGCAAATCTCCATAAATCACCAATGTATTCTGGTGTTATTGAAGGAATTGGACCTCGATATTGCCCATCCATTGAAGATAAAATCGTCAAGTTTTCCGAAAAGGAACGGCATCAGATTTTTCTCGAACCTGAAGGCATAGAAACCGACGAGATTTATGTAAATGGCTTTTCAACCTGCCTGCCATTTGAAGTACAAGTGGATTTGGTTCGGACAATCGTTGGATGCGAGAACGCCGAAATCATGCGCCCAGCCTATGCCATCGAATATGACTTTTCTCATCCTACACAACTGCTCCTGTCACTCGAGACCAAGGTCTGCAAAAATCTCTTCTTGGCTGGTCAAATCAATGGCACTTCTGGCTATGAGGAAGCAGGCGCACAAGGATTGATGGCCGGAATCAACGCCGCACGCCGAGTCAAAAAACTTGAGCCAGTTATTCTCCGGCGCGATCAGGCATACATCGGCGTTTTGATTGATGATTTGATTACGAAAGGCACAACCGAGCCTTACCGGATGTTCACTTCGCGCGCCGAATATCGTCTTTTGCTGCGCCAGGATAATGCCGATATGCGGCTTTCGGAAATTGGCCATGAAATCGGTTTGCTGTCTGAACGAAATTATCAAAAATTCAGCGCAAAAAAACGAGCTGTAGAAAACGAGTTAAATCGTTTAACTAAAATTATTTATGAAAACAATTACCTATTTAAAATTTTGAGTAGGCCGGAGATTTCTTACAAAGATTTGCCAAGTCGAAACGAGAGCTTGTCTGATGAAGTTGTCCAGCAAGTTGAGATTGCAGTCAAATATGCTGGGTATATTGATCGTCAGGAATTGGAAGTCCAAAAGTTCAAAAAACTCGAAGGCAAATCAATTCCAGACACGTTCGATTTTTCAACCGTCCCAAGTCTGCGCCTTGAGGCGCGGCAAAAATTCGCCAAGATTCGTCCGACGACCATTGGTCAGGCGGCGCGCATTTCCGGCGTGTCACCCGCCGACATTAGCATTCTCATGGTCTGGTTGAAACGTTCGGTTGGCGCGAATGGCGAAAGCGATTTTGCCAAAGAAACGGAAACTTGTGATTCTTGCGAAACGGAACTGGAGGAATGAATTGATTTGGCTGTCCGACATGGATTCGAACCATGAATAACGCCTCCAAAGGGCGCTGTGTTACCATTACACCATCGGACAAACCGTTGATTTAGCAGCTAAAATTAACTCAATACAAAATTATGTCAGTAAAAATGTCAGTAGCTGACCGAACCGCGTTGAAAATGCTACTAAATTTATTGTCTTAAGTCCTACTCCTGATTTAAGACCATCGCGTTCCGCACAAACGAACGCATGACAATGAAATCACGCTATCGTTTATCCGCGAGAGAAATTCTACTGCTCAGAAGACGCGAACACAAGGCGGCAACACAGTTTGCACACCAGCGATCGAACGGAAGCCTGTCGCACCGACCAAATTACGTGACACAATTCGTACGATAGAAAGTTGTTCGTGGTCTTACCAAATCTTTGTCGTCCTAATACCTGATATTGATTAGCATACACGACCGCATGACTTTGCAGGAACAATACGACGACGCGATGTTCGATTTCAGCCGGGGCGAATTCGACAGCACGATTGTGAAGTTGAAAAATCTCCTCGCCATTGATTCGACTTATTTCGACGCGCAGCTCGCGCTGGGCATGGCACTTTATCGCAAAGGCGATTTTGCGGCGGCGATTGCCGAAGGGCACAAAGCCGAGAAGCTTCGTCCGAAGGAGCAACTCGTTCACACGAACCTTTCGCTTTTCTACATGAAGTCCGGCGACAAAGTGACCGCCGAAAAGCACGGCTTGCAGGCGAAGATTGAATCGTGGCGCGAGGACGCGAAAAATCCGCCAGACAAAAAAAATGAAGGTGCTTCAGAACTGACAATTGCCAAACCAACCCCGCAGCCGATGAAATTTCCAAGCCAGCCATGGAAGAAGAAAAAGCTTGATAGTTAAGTGTTTATAGCGGATAAAAGCAGCGTCGCTGCGCTAACATACAATTGGAAACTTAAAACCTTGCATGAAATCCGCCTACGAACTTGCGATGGAGCGTTTGAACAAAGCCATGCCCACCGCCAAACTCACCGATGGGCAGAAAAAGCAACTGGCGGAACTGGATTCAAAATACACCGCAAAAATCGCAGAGCGTGAAATCGCGTTGAACGGCGAAATTGCCAAAGCTGCCGATGATTTTCAAAAGGAGGAGTCGTTCCGCGAACAACTGATGGCCGAACGTAAAAAACTTCAGGCCGAGCTGGAAGAGAAGAAGGAACAAATCCGTTCCGCAAAGTAATTTCAAAAAGTGCGCGCGAGAGGACTTGAACCTCTAATCCTTGCGGAACCAGATCCTAAGTCTGGCGTGTCTGCCATTCCACCACGCGCGCCTCCGTCACCAAATTGCTCCGCGCGCCCGCGAATCTCAAGCCCGCTTTTCTTGAATTGATTTTCACCCGCCGATTGCACGGCGCGGACAATTTGTCTATTTTCGGCGCATGACGTTTTGGAACAGATTCTGGTTCGTGGCATTAGCCCTCTGGCTTGGCGTTGTGCTGGGCGGTTGCGAACCATCAAGCCAAAGCGCGACGGACGACGAGAAGGAGCCGCATTTTGTCCTCGGCCAGAGCCGGGTCAACTCGATGGATTATCAGGGCGCGGTCGAGGCGTTCGAGGAATCGCTGGAGGTCAACCCGCATTCGGCGCAGGCACATTACCAGCTCGCGATGCTTTATGAAAACAAGGAATCCGATCCGGCGGCGGCCATTTATCATTACCAGCAGTTTTTGAAATTCGATCCGGATGCCGAAAACGCCGAGATCATCACGCAGCACATCGCCAGCTGCAAGCAACAGCTCGCCGCCGACGTGCTGGCGATGCCCGGCACGCCCGCCGCGATAAAACAAATCGAAGACCTGACGGAGAAAAACCGCCAGTTGCAAAGCCAGGTGGACGGCTGGGTCGCGTATTACAGAAACCAGCCGGCGATTCGGACAAATGATTTCGCCGCGCAAAAAAATAATTTTCCGCCGCCGCAAACCGCCAATCCAATTCCGGTGCAAACCGCACCGACCGTTCCTGCGAATCCAAAATCGCCGGCCGCCGCAACGCCGCGCACCCACGCCGTCGCGGCGGGCGAAACGGAAGCCGCCATCGCGCGCAAATTTGGAATCAAATTGAGCGCGTTGCAGGCCGCCAATCCCGGCGTGAACCCAGGCAAACTTCGCATAGGACAGGTCTTGAACATCCCGTCGCCGTGATTCCGCGCGTCACATTTTTTTTCATTGCCGCATTTTGGGTGACGATGAATTTTCTGCTCTGGCGCGCGGAATACGGTTTGCATGGCGGCGAGATTTCCGTGCCGACAGATTTGGTTTGGAGGAAAATCCTGACCGCGCCGGACGCTTCATCGCTGACCATTTATCAAAACGGGCAGCGGTCTGGCTTCTGCGAATTTTCCACCAGCGTCGAGCAGGAAATGGCCAAGCTTGACGAAAACAGCCCGCCGCCCGAAGGCGTCGTAGCCCGCGCGGGCTATAAAATCCATCTGAATGGCAGTGCCAGCCTCGGCAATTTCACCAACCGCTTTCATTTCGACAGCCGTCTGGAATTTTCCTCCGCCCGCGACTGGCGCGAATTGAACCTGAAAATTTCCTCGCGTATCGCCACGGTGGAAATCCGCTCCATCGCTACCAATCAAAACGTGCATTTAAAAATCACCAGTGACGGTGCGACAACCGAACGCGACCTGGCTTTTGCCGATTTGCAGAATCCAAACGCATTGCTCCGAATCTTCGCCGGAAATTTCGGCGGCGGATTCTTTGGCGGGTTCGATTTGCCCGCCGTTCCGCAAATCCCAAGCGCGCCGGCACTCGCACGGAGTTTGCGCTGGCAGGCGCACCGCGCTCGTTTGACGATTGGACACGAATCAGTTTTCGTCTATCGTCTGGAAACGCAGTTGCTGCAAAACAAAATCGTTATTTACGTCAGCACGCTCGGCGAAATTCTACGCGTCGAATTGCCCGGCGGAATCACAGCCGCGCTCGACGAATGGAACAAATCCTAAAACCAATTTTGTGATCGAACTCGTCAATCTCGTCAAAAAATTCGGCGACCTCGTCGCCGTCAACGATGTTTCGCTCACGATTCAGCGCGGCGAATTTTTCGCCATGCTCGGCCCGAACGCCGCCGGAAAAACTACCACGCTGAAAATCCTCGCCGGTCTGATGAAGCCGACATCCGGCTGTACGCGCGTCTGTGGTTTTGATATGCAAATAAAACCGCTAGAAGCGCGTCGCAAAATTGCCTACGTTCCCGACTTTCCATTTCTTTACGATAAACTGACTGCGTGGGAATTTTTTCGCTTCACCGGACAATTATTCCAGATGGCCGACACAAAAATTGAATCGAACGCGAACGAATTGATTGCCCGCTTTCACCTCGCCGAGTTTGTAAACCGCCCGCTCGAAAGCCTTTCGCACGGCACGCGCCAGCGCGTCGCCATCGTGTCCGCGCTGCTGCACGAGCCGGAAGTGTTCGTGATTGACGAGCCGATGGTCGGCCTCGACCCACAGCACGCGCGCGTGGTGAAGGACGTTTTGAAAGAGCGCTCGCTTGGAGGCATGACTGTTTTAGTTTCAACTCATCAATTGAGCATTGCCGAGGAAATGTCCGACCGCATCGGCATCATCCATGGCGGGAAACTGGTCGCCGTCGGCAATCGCGACGAACTCCGCAAACAAAGCGGCAATTCCGGCCAGCTTGAAGAAATTTTCCTCTCGCTGACAACCGGAGAAAAATAATTTTTGTGTGCCAATAATTTCCGTCTTTACCATTGACTAAATTCTTAATTGTGCCAACTTGTCACTCTGAAATCCTGATTTTGTCCAATGGCTGCAATCAAATCCAGTTTTCTCGACAAAGTGCTTGGCCGCATCGGACGGCTGGACACGGAAGGCTTGCAAACGGTCGTCCAACGGCTCGCGCGCGAACGTAGTTTTCTCGAAACGCTGTTCAACACAATCGAAGATGGTGTGCTGGTCGTGGACGAAAGCGGGCGCGTGATTTATTTCAATCAGGCCGTCACGCGGCTCATCGGACTGCAATCCGGCGACGAGGAGCAGCACATCTCGAAAATCCTGCCGGAAATGGACTGGGAAAAAATTTCGCACACCGATTCCGCCGGTGGTGGGCGCGTAGTGCGCCACGAATTTGAAATCCATTATCCGCGTCCGCGATTTTTGAGGATGTATGCCGCGCCGCTCGAAGACAGTTCAGGTGTCGCGCTGATTCTGCACGACGCGACCGAGGCCCGGCAGGAAACCTTCGAGGCCATCGAAAGCGAGCGCGTTCAGGCGCTCACGCTTCTGGCGGCGAGCGTCGCGCACGAAATAGGGAATCCGTTGAACGCGTTGCACATCCATCTGCAACTCATGGAACGCGAGTTGAAAAAATTGAAATCGCCCGGTCAGAAAAATGTTCGCAGTCTGGACACGACCCGACTCGAAGAATTCCTCGAAGTTTCCAAAGGCGAAATCACGCGGCTTGATTACATTATCACGCAATTTTTGCAAGCGATCCGTCCCGCGCCGTTGCAATTGAAAATGGCCTCGCTCAACGACGTGGTAGAAAAGACATTGGATTTACTGCGACCGGAAATTGAGAATCGCAGCATTGCGGTCAAAACAAAACTAGCGCGACACCTAACCGCCACGCCGATGGACGCGACGCAACTGCAGCAGGTCTTGGTGAACCTCGTCAAAAACGCGGCGCAGGCGATGACAAGTGGCGGCACGCTGACGTTGCAGACGGGTGAGAATTCCGACGGTGTCTGGGTAAGCGTCGCAGACACAGGCGGCGGTATTCCACAGGAGCAGATCAACCGCATCTTTGAGCCGTTTTACACAACCAAGAAAAAAGGCAGCGGCCTCGGACTGATGATCGTGCAGCGCATCGTTCGCGCCCATGGCGGGAAAATTGAATTGGAAAGCAACGTTGGTCGTGGCACGACGTTTCGCGTGTGGCTGCCGCTGCACGAACGTAAGCCAAGATTACTGGAGGAAAAAAATTTGTGACCGAAAAATCGACATTACTGATTGTGGACGACGAAAAGACGACGCGCGACGGATTGCGCGCCGCGTTTGAAGAGCGTTATGACGTGTATGTGGCCGAGGACGCGAAGGTCGCTATGGAATTGCTTGAAAGCGAAAATTTTGACGTGATGCTGACGGATTTCCGGTTGCCAAACGAAGATGGAATGAAATTAATCACGCGCGCAAAATCGCTTTCCAAGCCGCCAATCTGTATTTTGATGACGGCTTACGGTTCGGAAGAGCTTGCGGTGGACGCGATGAAACGCGGCGCGGACGATTACATCGCCAAGGGCCGTTTGCAGATTGACGAACTGGAAATGCGGATTGCGCGCTCGTTGAAGCAGCAAAATCTGGAAGTTGAGAATGTTTCGCTCCGGCAGCAACTCGACACGAAATTCGGGCTGGAAAACATCGTCGGCGAATCGCCGGTGATGACGGAGGTTTTTGAAATCATCCGGCAGGCTGCGCCTACGCGTGCAACGGTTCTGCTTGGCGGCGAAAGCGGCACGGGCAAGGAACTCGTCGCGAAGGCAATTCATCAGTTGAGTCCGCGCGCGAAACAGCCGTTTGTGACGGTGCATTGCGCCGCACTCGCTCCGACGCTTTTGGAAAGTGAGTTGTTCGGCCACGAAAGGGGCGCGTTCACCGGCGCGCACGAACGGCGCATCGGGCGGTTTGAGCAGGCGCAGGGCGGAACGCTTTTTTTGGACGAAATCGGCGAGATTGACGCGACGATTCAGGTCAAGCTGCTGCGGTTTTTGGGCGAGCGAACTTTTGAGCGCGTCGGATCGAATAAAACTTTGACTGCCGATGTTCGTTTAATTGCGGCGACAAACAGAAACCTGGAGGAACTGGTCAAAGCCGGAAAATTCCGCGAAGATTTATTTTTCCGGCTGCGCGTGGTGGAAATTTATATGCCGCCGCTGCGCGAGCGGACGGGCGACATCCCGCTGCTTGCGCAAAAGTTTCTGCGCGAGTTCGCAACCGAAAACAACAAATCCGTGAACGATTTCACGACGGATGCGCTCCAACTGCTGATGAATTACAACTGGCCGGGCAACGTGCGCGAATTGCGGACGGCCATCGAACATGCGGTTGTCTTTTGTCGTGGCGAAAAAATTTCGGCGCGCGACCTTCCACGACATACTGCTGCCGGGCGCGCGGCCAGCCCTGCCTCGCCGCTGGCGCGAAATGATTTGACAGTGAAGGAGGCGGAGAAACAATTGATTGTGCGCGCCTTGAAAGAAACGGACGGCAACCGGACGGTGGCCGCAAAAAAGATCGGCATGAGCCGGCGGACGTTCCACCGGAAATTGCACGCGTATCATCTGGAAGGATTTTGATTTATGCCGCTGTCGCAACTCATTCAGAGATTGATCCACCTTTTGGAGGTCGGCGTAGGCGCGCGTTATCTGCGATACCTCACACTGGCTTTGGTCGTTTTCATGCTGGGATTTCTTTACGACATCCGCGCGTATCGGAATCTGGCCACGCCGGAAGGGATGGACGCGGCGCAGCTCGCGCGCAATATTTCCGAAGGCAAGGGTTACACAACGTTGTTCATCCGCCCGTTCAGCCTTTTCCTCGTGCGAAGGCACAACGAGGCCAAGACCGCATTGTCGCTGACGAACGCGGATTATGATTTCGCGCGCATCAAGACGGCGCATCCTGATCTGGCAAATCCGCCGGTCTATCCGCTCATGCTGGCCGGGCTGATGAAGGTGCGGACGTTCCATTATCCGGTTGAACTCAAAAAACCCTTTTGGAGCGACAACAGCCGTTTCTCGCGCTATCAGCCGGATTTTTTGATAGCGATTTTCAACGAGGTGCTTTTGCTCATCGTCGTTGCGCTGACGTTTTTCCTCGCCAAAAATCTTTTTGATTCAAACGTCGCCTGGCTCTCGGCGGTTTTGGTGCTCGGCAGCGAACTGCTCTGGCGTTTCAGCGTATCGGGGCTGCCGACCATTTTGCTGCTTGTGATTTTTCTGGGGTTGACGCAATTCCTGCTTGAAATTGAAAGGAGTTCCCGCGATCCAAAACAGCGTGCAGGTTGGATGCTTGGACTGGCGGCGGCGGCTGGAGTTCTCGTTGGCGTCGGCGCGCTGACGCGCTATGCGTTCGGCTGGGTCATCATCCCGGTCGCGGTGTTTTTACTTTTGTTCAGCGGCCGGCAAAGATTGTGGCACGTGCTTGCGGCGCTGGGAGCGTTCGTGATCATTTTGACTCCGTGGATTGTCCGCAACGAAATGGTCAGCGGCACGGCGTTCGGCACGGCGGGTTACGCGGTGGCCGAGGGAACCTTTGTTTTTCCACGCTTTCAACTCGAACGTTCGACGCATCCCGATCTGACCTTTGTGACGCGCCTCGCGCCGTACGCGCAGAAACTTTTGGGCAACGCGCGTCAAATCCTGACGGGCGACCTGTTGAAAATCGGCGGGAGTTGGGCGGGCGTTTTGTTTTTTGCGGGACTGTTCCTCGGTTTCCGCAGTTTGGGTGCGCGGCGTGTGCGCTACTTTTTGCTGATGTGTCTGGCCGTTTTCATCGTCGTGCAGGCGCTGGGACGGACGCAACTTTCGGACATGTCGCCGGAGGTCAATTCTGAAAATCTGCTGGTCCTGCTCGTGCCACTGGTGTTCATTTTTGGCGCGAGCTTTTTCTTCACGCTGCTGGAACAGATGGTTCTGCCGATGCGGCAGTTGCGTTATGCCGTCATCGGTCTGTTCGTCGGACTGTGCTGCCTGCCGCTGGCTTTCGCGTTATGGTTCAAGACCGCGCCGTTGGCTTATCCGCCGTATTATCCGCCTGAAATCCAGCAGACCGCCAGCTGGATGAAGCCCGGCGAACTGATGATGAGCGACGTGCCATGGGCGGTTGCGTGGTATGGCCAGCGCCAGTGCGTCTGGCTCGCGCTCGACTCGCAGTCGGAATTTTTCGCCGTGAACGACTATATCAAGCCCGTACAGGCACTTTATCTGACACCCGAGACGATGAACGGAAAATTCGTCTCCGACTGGGTGGAATCGCATCAATTCAGTTGGGGCAACTTCATCATCCAGGCCGTCTTGCAAAATAAAATTCCGCCTGAATTCCCGCTGCACAACGCGCCCACCGGCTTTTTGCCAGAGCGCCTGTTCCTGACCGACCGCGAACGCTGGAAAACGACGCAATAATCTTACGCCGACGCACGCCGCAACCGGTCCGCAATGCCAGACCATTCCGGCAAATCCGGCGGCGCTTCGACGACAATCAACTCCGCGCCCGCCGCATCGCACCGGTGCAACTCCGCGTAAATCGCCCGCGCGAACGCCTCCGCATCATGCGGCATCACGCTCACGTCGGCAAAATTTTCGCCGGACGGAATTTTTGTGTGTGCGATGATTTGCGCGGTTGAAGGTTGAAGGTTGAGAGTTGAAAGTTGAGAACGCAAATCCGCCTCGCCATGCCAGTTCAAAACCAGCAATTTCGCCTTCGGCGAATAATGTTTCGCCAGCAAACCCGGACTGCGCAACTTTGAACTCTGAACCCTGAATTCTAAACCCTGAATTTCGCCGCAAACGGCGGACAGCGATTCCGCGTGAACCATGCCGGGCCGCAAAATTTTGGGCGGCGAAACGGTCAAATCCAAAACCGTCGATTCGATTCCCACTTGCGATTGGCCGCCATCCACAATCAACGGAATTTTCCCGCCCAACTGTTCGCGGACATGCTCCGCGGTCGTCGGCGATATGCTGTTCGATAAATTCGCGCTCGGCGCGGCGAGCGGAAAACCGCATTCGCGGATGACAGCTTGAATAAACGGATGGCTCGGCCAGCGGATGCCAACCGTTTCACCGCCCGCCGTCACAAGGTCGGGAATTTTTTCTGTACGCGGCAAGACCAGTGTCAGCGGGCCGGGCCAGAAGGATTTTAAAAGCTTGTCCGCCAGCTCCGGCCATTTGTTCACGCAGCTTTTAGCCATTGCGTTGTCGGCGACATGGACGATGATTGGATTATTTGCCGGACGGCCCTTGATCTGGAAAATTTTGGCGACGGCCTTTTCATCGAGTGCGTTGGCTGCGAGGCCGTAAACCGTTTCCGTCGGCAGCGCGACGACTTCACCGTCGCGCAAAAGCTCCACCGCACGGCGGACGGCTTTTTGAAAAAGCTCCGGCGTGTGCGTGGACAGGATTTCGGCGTTCACACGCTATTCGTAATGCAATGCGTCAATCGGGTCGAGCTTCGATGCTTTCCACGCGGGATAAAAGCCGGAGACGATGCCGATGACGGCGCTGGAGACGAAGGCGATAGCCATCCAGCCGAACGGCGTGACGACTGGCCAGTGTTTGAAGTGGGCGATGAGCCAGGAAAAAGTCATGCCGCCGATGATGCCGATCGAACCACCGATCGCGCTCAAGGTGACGGCTTCGATCAAAAATTGCACGAGGATGTCCGCGGCACGCGCGCCCACGGCCATGCGGATGCCGATTTCGCGCGTCCGTTCGGTGACGCTCACAAGCATGATGTTCATGATGCCGATGCCGCCGACCACGAGCGACACGGCGGCAACGCCCGCAAGCAGAAAGCTCATCGCACGCGATGTGGCTGTGACGGCCTGCATCAATTCCAACTGGTTGCGCACGGTGAAATCCTGCTCCTTGCTGCGATGGCGGACGAGCAGCAAATCCGTAATGTCGGCCTGCACGCTGTCAATGACCTTGTCGTTGGCGGCCTGCACCAAAATGTCGTTCACAAACGTGCGCGTAGTGATGCGGTGCATGTGGCTCGAATAAGGAACGACGACGGTGTCGTCTTGATCCTGCCCGAATAGATTAAAGCCTTTGGGTGCGAGCACGCCGACGATGAGAAATGGAAGATTGCGGATGCGGATGGTCTGGCCGATGGGATCTTCGTTTGGAAACAACTGGTCCACCACGGTCTGGCCGACGACAGCCGACTTGGCAAGACTGCGCACATCTTGGTCGCTGAACATCGCGCCTTTGGCGATGCTCCAATTGCGGATTTGCGGATAGTCCGGCGACTCGCCCATGACCTGCGTGTTCCAATTCAAGCCTTCGGCCAGCACCTGTTCGCGGTCGCGCACTTCCGGACTGACGCCCACGACGTTTTTCAAGCCGGCGATCGCCTGTGCGTCAGCCACCGTCAATGTCGGCGCGCTGCCCCAGCCGCCGCGCATGGCGCCGCTGGTGAAATTGCCGGAAAAAACCGTGATCACGCTTTCGCCCAGACTGGAAACCTGATCTTCAACCTGTTTCGTCGCACCGCTCGTCAAACTCACCGAACCAATGACCGCGCCGACGCCGATGATGATGCCGAGCATTGTCAGCAGCGAACGCATCTTGTTCCGGCGCAACGCGCGTCCGGCGATCCGGAGTGAGGCGAAAATTCTCATGCGAGTTGGACGGCTTGTTGAGCCTGTTTCAATTTGCCCAATTCCTGTTCCGCGTTCAGCCGATCCGCCACCGCTTCATCCGTCACGATTTTTCCGTCGCGCAAAATCACCATGCGCTTCGTGTAACGCGCCACATCGAGTTCGTGCGTGACCATGATGATGGTGATGCCCTGATCGTTAAGCTTCTGGAACACGCCCATGATTTCGATGCTCGTCTGGCTGTCCAAATTGCCGGTCGGCTCGTCGGCAAGCAGCAGCGCCGGTCGGTTCACAAGGGCGCGGGCGATGGCGACACGCTGTTGTTGTCCGCCTGAAAGCTGGTTGGGGTGATGGTCGGCACGCTGGCCCAAGCCAACGAGTTCGAGCGCGTTCGTGGCACGTTCGTGCTGCTCGTGCGCGGCGATGCGCTGGCGGTTGTAAAGCATCGGCATCTCGACATTTTCCAGCGCGGATGTGCGCGCAAGCAGGTTGAATCCCTGAAAGACGAACCCGATTTTTTCGTTGCGGATGTCCGCGAGCGCGTCGCGGTTCAATTTGGAAACATCTGTGCCGTCGAGCAGATATTTTCCCTGCGTCGGCCGGTCGAGCGCGCCGATCATGTTCATCAAGGTGCTTTTGCCGGAGCCGCTCGAACCCATGATGGCGACGAATTCGCCCGCCAGAATCTCCAGCGAGATGCCGCGCACGGCGTGAACGTCCACTTCGCCCGTGTGATAGGTCTTGTGGATCTCGTCGAGCTTGATGACGTGGTTTGTCTGCACACGAAATTTTTCAGGAAATTAAATCAACGCATCCGCGGCATCCCGCCGCCGCCGAACGGATTTGCCGCCGTAGTTGTCGGCGTGCTCGTTGAAACCATACCGGTCACAACCTGCGCGCCTTCGTCCAAACCTGAAACCACCTCGGTGGAAATGCCGTCGCTGATGCCGGTCCTGATTTGCACCGCCTGAAGCTTCGTATCGTCACCCGTGCCTGATAGCACATAAACCGTGTGAAAAACCGGGCGTCCGCCGCGTCCGCGCCCGCCACCGTGATGTCCACCCGGACTGGCGGCGAAATTTCCGCCGTCGTTCGCCGCCGCCGTGGCCGGCGTCGCAACGGCATTGGTCAGCACCACGGCACTTTCCGGAGGGCGAAACCGCAGCGCGCTGTTCGGAATGGTCAACGCGTTTTCGCGCTGGGCGATGATGACGGAAACATTCGCCGTCATGCCCGGCTTCAATTTGTAATCCGCATTGGTCACGCTGATGACGCAATCATAAGTGACGACATTGTTGACGGTGGTCGGCGCATTGCGCACCTGCGTGACGACACCCCGGAAATTGCGATACGGATACGCGTCCACCGTGAAATCAACATCCTGGCCTTCAACGATTCCACCGACATCCGCCTCGGCTACGCTGGAATCAATCTGCATTTTCGTCAAATCGTTCGCGATCTGAAAAAGCGTCGGCGTGTTGAAACTGGACGCCACCGTCTGGCCGAGATCTATCGCGCGCGAAATCACGATGCCATCCACCGGCGAACGGATTTTGCAATAACCCAGGTTCGCATTCTCGTTGTCCAGCGCGGCCTGTTTGATCTGCACCGTGGCCTCGGCCTCGTGGAGGGTGGCGATGGCCGTGTCGTAATCGGAGCCGGAAATCAATTTGTTCGTGAAGAGATTGGCACTGCGTTCCGCCTCGGCCTGCTGCAATTCCAGATTCGCCTTCGCGTTGGCCAGATCGGCCGTGGCTTGTTCCACCGCCGCCTTGTAAGTTGAAGGATCAATTTCCGCGATCACCTCGTTGGACTTCACCATCGAATTGTAATCCACGTTAAGTTTGTTGATGATGCCCGAAACCTGGCTGCCGACGGTCACGTTCACCACCGGATTCAACGTGCCTGTCGCCGTCACCAGTTGAGTCAATTCAGCGCGCCCGACCGTCACCGTCTGATACTGCGGCGCGTCACTTTTCCCGTGTTTGAAATACCAGACGCCGCCGGCAATCACCGCGCCGGCAATCAAAACAATGATAATCCACGTCAACCCGCCGCCGCTTTTTTTTTCTGCCATAAATTTAATCCAATTTAATCCAGACGTTTAATCCAGACGAATTGTCCCAATTGAGACGCAACCGCGCCCTATAAGTTACGAAAAATTCTCCGCGTGTCCACGCACTTTCAGTTTGAGCCGGCCGCATTAAACCCTAAAATCATCGCGTGCTCGAAAAATTGACCCAGCAACTCGCCGCCGCGCAGCCGCTCAATGACGGGCAGATTTGCCTGTCAGTTGAACGGCTTGCCGACGAAAAAGTTTCGGCGAACGTCAAAGCGGATTTTCTGGCCGCGCTCGCGCAAAAGGGCGAGACGCCCGGTGAAATCGCCGCGTTCGCCCGCGCGCTGCGTGATAAATCAATTTCCCCGCCGCTTGATGCGGAAACCCGCGCACGCGAAATCCTTGATGTTGTCGGCACCGGCGGCGACAGGCTCGGAACAATCAACATTTCCACGACGGCGGCAATCATTTGTTCAGCTGCCGGCGTGACCGTCGCCAAGCACGGCAACCGCGCCGTGACTTCGCAAGCCGGAAGCGCCGACGTTCTTGAAGCGCTTGGAATCAAGATTGATTTGCCGCCCGAAGAAGCCGCGCGCTCCTTGCGCGAACGCAGCTTCGCATTTTTCTTCGCGCCAAATTATCATCCGGCCTTCAAAAACATCGCGCCCGCGCGAAAACTTTGCGCCGAACGCGGCCAGCGGACGATTTTCAACCTGCTTGGCCCGCTGCTGAACCCAGCGCGTCCGTCCGCGATGCTCATGGGCGTGCCGCGCCCGGAACTATGCGAGCCTCTCGCGCAGGTTCTGCAATCGCTCGGCGTCCGCCGCGCGATGGTCGTGTGCGGAAAAGTTTCCGGCATCGGTTTTCTGGACGAACTTTCCACGCTCGGCGAAAACACCATCGCCGAATTCTATCAGGAACGCGGCTTCACGGTTTCCACAACCTTGCCGGAACAATTTCCACTGCAACGCGCGACGCTCGCCGATCTGCTCGGCGGCGATAAAATCACAAATGCGAAAATCGTCCGTGAAATCTTATTCGGCGCAGAACGCGGCCCGAAGCGCGACGCAGTTTTGCTCAATGCTGCTGCGGCCTTGTTCATCGCGGGCAAAACAAAATCATCGAGCGAAGGCTGGGATTTGGCCGTTGAAACAATTGACAGCGGCAAAGCGAGGGCAAAACTCGCGGAACTGGCGCGCTGATTCAGCGCGGCGTACTTTTTGCCGCTTCGACCGCTTGAGCTTCACTGACTTCTTGCGTGGCGTAGTGGAGTCCGAGATTGTGTTGCGCGGTCTTGTCGCCCTGACGTGCGGCGCGGATGAACCACTTCACGGCTTCCTGCGTGTTTTGCTCGACACCGCGTCCGGTCTGATAACACAAGCCCAGGTTGCATTGTGCCGGCGCACATTCCTGTTCGGCGGCGGCGCGATACCATTTCACCGCTTCCTGAAAATCTTGCGGCACAACCTGCCCGGTCTCGTAAAAGACCCCGAGGTTGAACTGCGCGACGGGATAACCGCGCTCCGCCGATGCCCGATACCATTTCAACGCCACGGCGTAATTTTGTGGAACACCCTGTCCCGTCTCGTAAAGCATTCCGAGGTTGAACTGCGCCGCTGGGTCGTCCTGCTCCGCCGACTCGCGCAACCACCGCGCCGCCTCGCCATATTCCTGCGGCACGCCAGCGCCGGTCATGTAACACACGCCAAGATAACACTGCGCGACCGGGTCGTTTTGCTCCGCCGAGCGCCGGAACCATTTCACCGCCTCGTTGTAATCCTGCGGCACGCCTTGCCCGTTTTGGAAACACACGCCGAGATAGCACTGCGCCTGCGCGTCGCCCGCGACGGCGGCTTGGCGCATTTCCTCAAAAGTCTCCCATGTGCGTCGGTTGCCTGACATCTTTTGAAAAATCCAACGGTTGATTTCCGGCGCGACCAGAATAAATCCAGCCGCCGCGAAGACAAGCTGCGAATTGACGGTGCAATTTCTCTTCCGCCGGGCAAAATTGCCTGCTACAAAATTCCCATGGCAACCCAGTTAAAAGTCGGTTTTCTCGGCGCGGGCAAAATGGCGACCGCGCTCGCAAAAGGTTTTGTCCGCGCCGAAATCGTAACGCCCCGCGAAATCATCGCCAGCGACCCGTTCGACACGGCGCGGAAAAATTTCGTCAACGAAGTCGGCGCGAAAACCGGCACGTCAAATGTTGACGTCGCGAAATCTGCGAACATTTTGATCCTCGCAACCAAACCCGACCAGGTTCCGGCTGCGCTCGCGGAAATTTCCGGTGCATTCACCAAAAATCATCTGCTCATTTCCATCGCCGCCGGAGTGACAATTTCCAAGCTGGAAAATCTTCTGCCCGCCGGTGCGCGCGTCATCCGCGTCATGCCCAACACGCCCGCGCTCGTCAGCGAAGGCGCGTCCGCATTTGCGCTCGGCAAATCAGCGACGGCGGCTGACGCCGAACTGGCGAAAAAACTTTTGTCCGCCGTCGGCGTTGCGATTCAAGTGAAAGAGCCGTTGCTCGACGCCGTAACCGGCTTGAGCGGCAGCGGGCCGGCTTATGTTTATCAATTCATCGAGGCGTTGAGCGACGGCGGCGTGGCGTCCGGCCTGCCGCGCGACATCGCGACGAAGCTCGCCGCGCAGACCGTTCTGGGCGCGGCCAAAATGGTTTTGGAAACAGGCCAGCATCCCGGCGCGCTCAAGGACCAGGTGACCAGCCCCGGCGGCACGACGATTGAAGGCCTGCACGCATTGGAAAAAGGCAAACTCCGCGCCACCGTGATGAGCGCCGTCCGCGCCGCGACGGAAAAATCGAAGAAGCTGGGACAAAATTAAAAACAATCCAAAACACATGAAAGAAATTGCAACACATCCAAGTCAAAAGGATTGGATAACAGCCATAGTATTTTTCCCAATGTATGTGTTATTTGCCGCGATACTTCCGTGGGTCGGATTAAATTATCTTTATTTGAATTCGCCAACAGGTAAAGCACCTGTTTCACTTGATATTGCTACATTTGTTTTTGGCGGTCTTGTCGCTTTCTGGTTTTTCTGGCGAATAATCAACCGTCAATACTGGCGATTGACTGATTCTGAACTTATTTTCGGCATACGCCGCGCAGTTAGGCTATCACTGGCAGACATTGATAAAATTATTGTTGGAATTCCCAGAGAATTTCCTATGGAAAAGTTGGCTAATCCAATGCAACAACAACTTTTCGCCACTCAAAGAAATCTTTCTCTGCTCCTCATTTTTAGAGACGGCACATTATTGCCACTTTATCTTTATCTCATTCCTAACGGAACCGAGTTGATTTCAGAATTTGAATCAAGATTTCAAAATCATCTTGTCAAAAATTATACTTACACGCCGGATGCAATTCGCGTTCTGAAGCGAGCCGATTTGAATACTTTGATTCGTTCAAGCGGGTTGCAAATAACGCAGTTCTAAATTTACGCCCGCAACAATTCCCGCACATCCACTGCGTCCATTCCCGCCGAACGAATCGCCTGCATTCCCAAATCCGTGTCTTCGTAGCCACGGCAAAATTTCGGGTCAACGCCAATGAGCCGTGCCGCTTCCAGAAAAATATCCGGCGCGGGCTTCTGGTTCACCACCATTTCGCTGGTGACGACTGCATTAAACAAATGGCGGATCTTCAGATGTTCCAGCACTTGCACGATGATTTTCTGCGTGCCGCCGGACGCGACGGCCATCGGAATTCTCCCAAAGTTTTCCTTCGCGATTTCCACGACGGCATGGATCGGCTCGACTTGCGAAAGCGTTTGCAAATAGGTTTCCTCTTTTTCATGCGCGACGGCGATGTGGTCGAGCGAGCGGCCTTGTTCCTTCGCGAGCAGTTTCAAAATGTCGCGCGACGGCACACCGCCGTAGGCGTAAAAACGGTCCTGCGGAAAATGCAGGTTGTGCCGCTGCGTGATCATCTGCCACGCGCGCCAGTGCAAAGGCATCGTGTCGGCCAGCGTGCCGTCGCAATCGAAGATCAGTCCCTTGATGTGTGCGGGTAATTTCATAGTTCGTTAAATCGTTACATTGTTGAATTGTTAAATCGTGAATCGTCGTCGCCCGATGCAACGATTTAACAATTCAACCATTTAACGCTTTCAGCCTTTCGTCCAAATCATGCGTCATCAGCGGTTCAATCAACGGATCAATTTCACCTTCGATGACGTTTGCCAGATTATACAGCGTCAGTTCAATGCGATGGTCGGTGACGCGGTTCTGCGGAAAATTGTAGGTGCGGATTTTTTCGCTGCGGTCGCCCGTGCCGATCTGGTCTTTGCGATGCGCGGCGTATTTAGCGTTTTCCTCGGCGATTTTTCTTTCGAGCAAACGCGAGCGCAGAACGGTCATCGCCTTCGCGCGATTTTTTATCTGCGAACGCTCATCGGCGATGCGGACGGTGAGGCCGCTCGGCTTGTGCTGGATTTGCACGGCGGAATCGGTGGTATTCACGCCCTGGCCTCCTTTGCCGGACGCGCGACAGACGGTGACTTCGATTTCGTCGGGCTTGATCTCGACGTCCACTTCCTCGGCCTCGGGCAAAACGGCGACGGTCGCGGTGCTCGTGTGGATGCGGCCTTGCGCCTCGGTCGCCGGCACGCGCTGGACGCGATGAACGCCGCTTTCATATTTCAGCCGCTTGAAAACGTCCGTGCCGTTGATCTGAAAAATGATTTCCTTGAAACCGCCGAGGTCGGACGGACTGGAGTCGAGCGGCTCGATTTTCCATTTGCGCGCCTCGGCGTAACGCGAATACATCCGAAACAAATCAGCGGCGAACAGCGCGGATTCCGAGCCGCCTGCGCCCGCACGGATTTCGATGATCGTGTTGCGCGAATCCGTCGGATTCGGCGGCACGAGGCCGAACTGGATTTGCTGCGCGAACTTTTTTTCCGCGATTTCGAGCCGCGCCACTTCCTCGCGCGCGAGCTGCGCGAGTTCGGATTCCGCCGGTTCGCTTTTTAGCAACACACGGTTTTCCGCCAGTTGCTCCTGCGTTTTGAAAAAATTATCGCCCGTCGCGACCAGTTCCTTCAGTCGCGAGTATTCCCGGGACAATTCCTGCGCGCGCTGCGAATTGTCGAAAGCCTTCGGATCGTTCAGCGCGGATTCGATTTCGACAAAGCGGCGGCGGAATTTTTCAATGTGCGGTCTTAAATCCATTTTCGCAAAAAAGAATCCGCCCGCTCACGCAATTGCGCAGGCGGGCGGAATGAAATCAGGCAGCTAAACTTTTTTCTTTTTCTTCGTGGCGAACGCCTCGGCGGCTGCGGCGGTCTTGGCGGCGCGCTGCTGGAATTTGTCCACGCGGCCGGCGGTGTCCACGAATTTTTGCGTGCCGGTGTAGAAGGGATGGCACACGTTGCAAATGCCGACGATGATGGTCTGCTTGGTGGAGCGCGTCTTGATCACGTTGCCGCAGGCGCAACGGATTTCCGCGTCCACATATTTC
>Ga0181537_10000202_pt1 | contig 55074 bp, 43 predicted proteins | sample PEATcosm2014_Bin_39_FD_119765 | JGI IMG/M metagenome (GOLD analysis project Ga0181537, IMG submission 119765) | Peatland microbial communities from MTU Mesocosm Facility, Houghton, MI, USA - PEATcosm2014_Bin23_10_metaG | ecosystem: Environmental > Terrestrial > Soil > Wetlands > Peat | place...
AAACAACTGCCAGGCCAGCTCATGTGACAGCCACATGAGCGGTGCCCATGCAACTCCTTGTGCCGTGTTGCCAAACGCCCACTTCACTCCCTCCCACGTCAATCCTCCCTGCACGTGCGGATTCGCTGTCACATAGTCCGGATCATCAAAGTTGACAAAACCACATCGCGTCGCCGGCCAGTAAAGCGCGACCGTCACCAGCACCAGCAACACAACCATCAGCCACGCCGGAAAGTGCGGCCTGGCCTTGAATGTGTTCAGTCGCGTTTGCATCAGCGAAGATTGCAGCATGGAGAATATGGAATGGAAAAGTCAATTCTGCCGCCGAGTGAATCATTTGGTTGCAGGGCGCGACGTCAGGAGTGCTGACCCAAACGACTCGTCACCTCGTCGCCTGCAAAATGGGACAACGCCGCCTTCCGCCTTTCAAAAAATCTGTGTTTCATCTGTGTTTCATCTGTGGCTAAATGTTCCCCGTGTCCGGCATCCCGAAAACCATGCGCGCCGTCGTTTATCGCGGCGTCAACGACCTCCGCCTCGAAACCGTCCCCGTCCCGCGCATCGGCGCGAACGAGCTGCTCGTGAAGGTCGCCGTCTGCGGCGTCTGCCCCACCGACATCAAAAAAATCCAGCACGGCACCGTCCCGCCCCCGCGCATCTTCGGCCACGAAACCGCCGGAACCATCGTCAAGATCGGAAGTCAGAAGCCAGAAGGCAGAAGGCTGAAATCGCACTCCGCACTCCGCACTCCGCACTCCGAATTCAAAGTCGGCGACCGCGTCGCGTTGCACCATCACGTTCCCTGCGGCGACTGCCATTTCTGCCGCCACGGCGCCTTTGCCCAATGCGCCGCCTACAAGCGCACCGGCATCACCGCCGGGTTCGAGCCGGCGGGCGGCGGCTACGCCGAATACGTCCGCGTCATGCCCTTCGTCCTGCCCGGCGTCGTGAAAATCCCCGCCAGAAATTCCTTCGCCGAGGGCGCCATGCTCGAACCCGTCAACACCATCCTCAAGGCCGTCCGCCGCCTCAACCTCCTGCCCGGCGACAGCGTCCTCGTGGCGGGGCAGGGGCCGGTGGGCCTGATGTTCACAAAAATCCTCCAACTCCGCGGCATCCGCGTCCTCGCCACCGACCTGCTCGAATCCCGCCTGAAGCTCGCCCGGAAATTTGGAGCAAAATGGACGTTGCTGGCGCAGCCGGAAGTCAGAAGTCAGAAGTCAGAAGCCAGACATCAGACATCAGACGTCAGACCTCCGGCCTCCGATCTCCGGCTTCCGGCTTCCGGCCTCGATTCCGCCGTCATCGCCGTCCCTTCCGACGCCGCCGTGATGCAGGCGCTCCAGCTCGTCCGTGGCGGCGGCCAGGTCCTGCTCTTCGCCCACACCAAAAGGGCGGAGGTCGGAAGCCAGAAGTCAGAGGCCGGAAGTCAGAGGCCAGAAGTCGGAAATCCGTCCTCCGTCCTCCGTCCTCCGTCTTCTGATCTCCGTCCTCTGGATTTCGCCTCCATCTGCGTGGACGAAAAGGATTTGATTGGCAGCTACTCGTCCGATTTCACGCTGCAAGCCGAAGTCGCCCGGCTCGTCTTCTCCCGCCGCCTCGACGTGCGGCAATTGATCACGCATTATTTCCCGTTGAGTGAAACGGCAAAGGCGATTGCCCTGGCTTCCCGCCCGACTCCTGATTCGCTGAAGATTTTGGTCCGCCCGGAAGCCTGACGCCGGACCGTTTGGCCGCAAAAGAACGCAAGGAGCGCAAAGATGGAAAATACTTTTGTGTTCCTTGTGTTCTCTCGCGGCAAATCATTTCGTGTGGTTCCCCGCTTTCGGGATGAGCGTGAATCGGCGCCGATGAGCGGTTAAAGAAACAGCGAACCGCTAATCTTCACTCATTGCCGCTAATGGCCGCAAGAAAACGCAAAGAGCGCAAAGATTTTTTTGTTTCTGTGCATTCCCAGCGTTCCTTTGTGGCTGGATCTTTTTTCGCGTGGTTCGCGTGGTTCGCGGTTAAAGCCCGTGTCCATCCGTGGCCGCAACCCAATCGTCCTCGTCGTCGTCCTCGTTCTCGCAATCGAAAACGGAAAGCCGGGGACGAGGATGAGAACGAGGACGAGCAGGAAAAATGACAGAATACCCCCCAATTCCGGACATTCTGTTGATTCTGTCAAAAATGAATCCGTGTCCATCCGTGGTTAAAACCGGTCCTTTGCGTCCTTGGCGCCTTGGCGGTTGAATCCAGCCGGAAATGATTGTTACATTCTGGCGTCAGCCCGGCCCTCAACCCTCAACTTTCAACCCTCAACCATTCAAAAACCCCTTAAAAATCAGCGCAATCCGCGTAATCTGCGGATTTCCACGCCCCTTGAAAAAACGTTCAAACTTTTTTCAAAAAATTTGTTGACACCCCCCTTGCCATCTGGGATATTGGCACCACACACGGTCAATATAACACTGAACAACAACACGACACTAAAATGAGAACTAAAACACTGCTCTTATCGGCCGCCGCAATGCTCGCGGTGGGGATTGTCTCCTCGCAAGCCCAATCAACCGTTTATTCCCAGAACGTCGTTGGCTATGCCAACGTGGTCACTCCGGGCAACGGCTCCACATATTATTCAATGACTGTCCCATTTGTCATTGGGGCCAGCAACGGGGCCAATGAAGTATTCGGCACCAACGGCCTTACTGACACCACCACAATTCTGACATGGAATGGTGGCGGCTACACCAGCACAGTTTTTGCCTCTCCTACTGATGAAAATATCTCGGGTGTTCAGTGGTATACTGATCAAAATGAAGATACGGCTGCGCAAATTCCGGTTCTGCCGCCTGGCGAAGGCTTCTTTTTGCAACCAGGCCCGGGTAATCTGACAAACACGTTTGCCGGAACGATTGCTGCTCCTCTTGGCGGCACAACCAACATGACTTTGGTCGGTAATGGTGCCACTTATTATTCGGTCGGCTCCATAATCCCGTTTGCTGGTTATATCACCAATATAGGCGGAGTCAATATGACGAACCTTCCTGACACCAGCACAATTCTGACTTGGAATGGTTCCGGCTACACCAGCACCGTCTATGCCGCTCCCACAGATGAGAATATCTCGGGCATTCAATTCTATACTGATCAAAACGAAGATACGCCGGCTCCTTGCCCGACTTTGATCGTGGGACAGGGGTTCTTCCTCCAACCTGGTCCTGGCACGTATCTGTGGAGCGAAACTTTGCCGAGCAACTGATTTGAGAGAACAAACAACTAACAACTAACAACACAAAATATGAAAAAATTAGCCTTAACAATAGCGAGTGCGTTGGCCGTGACTGGAGCAGCCTTCGGTCAGGCGAATCTGGTGACATTCAGTCCGTCACATTCTACAATAGTCGCGGAAACCAATGCGACGGTATATTCCCCGCTCTTTGGTGGTGGAAATACGGGCGGCGGCTCATTGGCTACGACTGCAACTCCCGCTACCAGCGGTGGTCTAAACTTCGATTATGAACTGTTATACCAAACACAATCTGGCTATCAAGTTCTAGCGACGGACACCCATGTTTGGGATGGGACATGGACTGACAGCGGGCTTAGCGCGACCAACTCCAATAGTTTTGCGGGTCAAGGCGCGCTGGCTTCAGTTGGACCTACCGCAACCTCTGTCGCTTGGAACAATCCAACCACAAACAGCATCGTGCTGGTTGGTTGGTCAACCGATTTGGGTAGCACATGGGCTGGTGTTTCAAACATTCTAGCTGCTCTGGCTCTTGGTAATACAGCCCCATTGGTGGCGGCAGACCCCAGCGGCGCGGAAGCCTTCTTTGGTGAGTCATCCTTTGGTTATATCCAACCGACTGTAAGCCCTGCAAGTGGTGCTGGGATTTTTGGAACATCTGCAGGCCCAAATGGGCTTCCCATTGGCAATCCTGCCGGAAGCGATATGATTCTGTATTTGCTGCCAGTTCCCGAACCCACGACAATGGCGCTGGCCGGTTTGGGCGGGTTGGCAATGCTCTTGTTCCGCCGTCAGCGGAAGTAAGTTGTTAAGTTCTCAACCACCCCGCTCCGGGACGCCGGAGCGGGGTTTTTCATTTCCCTGGTAGGGCGCGTCAGTCCCCTGCGCGCCGCTTTTCCCCGGTAGGGCGCGACACTCCGTGCGCGCCGCTTTTCCTTGGTAGGGCGCGACACTCCGTGCGCGCCGCTTTTCCTTGGTAGGGCGCGACAATCCCTTGCGCGCCGCTCATCCATCACGAATCCCCCGGCGGGCAAGGGATTGCCCGCCCTGCCTGAAATGATTATCATTTGCTCATGAACCTGCCCGTCCGCAAAAAACTGCCGCATACCGTCCCGCAATGGGTGCCCGAAGGAAGCTGGTTTTTTATCACCATCAAATGCGTGCCGCCTGGAAAGAATCAATTATGCCAGATGGACGGTGGACAAGAAGGTAGGGCGGTCAGTCCTCTGACCGCCGCCCACCGCGAAGGTAGGGCGGTCAGTCCCCTGACCGCCGCAATCGGCGCGCACGGAGTGACGCGCCCCACCTCATGTCAAATGGACGGTGCGCGGGGGACTGCGCACCCTGCCATCGGTGATGGAGTGCTCGCCGCCGTGAAACATAATCACGACAAGCTTATCTGGCATTGCCGTCTCTGCCTGCTGATGCCGGATCACCTGCACGCCATCATCGCCTTCCCGCGCGAACCGGGCATGAAAGCGGCAGTCACCAATTGGAAGAAGTTCGTGGCCGTAAAGTTTGGGGTGGAGTGGCAGCGGGATTTTTTCGACCACCGGCTGCGCGACCATCGCGAGTTGCAGGAGAAGACGGATTATATCCTGGTGAATCCGGTTCTCAAAGGATTGTGCGAACGCACGGAAGATTGGGTGTGGGTTTATCGGCCTGCGGATCGTCCGCCGCCCACGCTTGGTTGAAGGTAGGGCGCGTCACTCCGTGCGCGCCGCTTCGTCCGACTGCTGACAATTCGTTCGACATCGTGACAATCGGCGGCGGTCAGGGGACTGACCGCCCTACCATTGCCGTTTTGGTAGGGCGCGTCACTCCGTGCGCGCCGCTTCGTCCGACTGCTGACAATTCGTTCGACATCGTGACAATCGGCGGCGGTCAGAGGACTGACCGCCCTACCATTGCCGTTTTGGCAGGGCGCGATACTCCGTTGCGCGCCGTTCATCCATTGACAAAATGCTCCAACATCAGAGCCAGCCGTGAATTGACGCCACCATGGCACTTGCCTAACCTCCGCACATGGCAATCAGATGAGAGAAACCATTCCCAACAAAATCCCGTCCGACAACCGGACGAACGAAGAAGGAAGGCATTTCTTCAAATCAGCAGACGCATTCCTCCATGGACCGGATGGCCTCTTTTGGATTTGTCTTTTGTTATTCGGGTTGACGGTGTGGGCGTTTCTTCCCGCCCTGCAAGGCGATTTCCTGCTGTTTGATGATGGCGCCATATTCATGGACAACCCGCACGTGAACACCGGTTTTAGCTGGGATAATCTGCGCTGGGCCTTGTTCAGCACGGAATATACCTACTCGTATCCGCTCACCCGGATTTCCCACATGCTGGACTTCGAGTTGTTTGGAGCAGACCCCTGGGGACATCATCTAACCAATGTGCTTCTTCACGCTGCCAACGGCGTCCTCCTGTTTCTTGTCCTGAAACAAATGACAGGCGCATTGTGGCGCAGCCTGATTGTGGCCGCACTCTTCGCCCTGCATCCGCTCCGGGTGGAATCGGTGGCATGGGTCTCGGAGCGCAAGGATGTCTTGAGCGCATTCTTCGGATTGCTGGCCTTGTGGATGTATGCCCGTTATGCCCGGAAGCCAGAAGTGAGAAGTCAGATATCCGACCTCCAACCTCCGACCTCCGTCTTCCGTCTTCCGTCCTCCGGTTTTTACTGGCTTACGCTTCTCTTCTTCGCCTGTGGCTTGATGAGCAAAAGCATGATGGTGACGTTTCCGTTTCTCCTGCTGTTGCTGGACTTCTGGCCCTTGGAACGCTGGCGGCAGAAGGGCAAATGGATTTTGCTGGTGGAAAAAGCACCGTTCATTTTGCTCGCCGCGCTGGTGAGCATCGCCACTTATTCCGCCGTAAAAGCGGTTGGGGGACAATACATAATGCATTTTCCCTGGAGCATGCGCTTGGAAACGACCGTGATGGGGTATGGGCGTTATCTGGGATTGATGGTTTGGCCATCAAAACTAAGCGCGATATATCCCTATCCGGACTATTGGCCGATTGGCCAGTTACTTTGCGCCATGGCTTTATTTTTGGGGATGTCGGCTCTCGCCCTTGGTTTCCTCCGCGAGCGGCCCTATTTATTGGTTGGTTGGTTGTGGTATCTGGGAACGCTTGTGCCTGTGATTGGCCTGATACCGATAGGTGGTGAATCCATTTGCACCCGTTTTACATACATACCGATGATGGGCGCATTGCTGGCGGCAGTATGGGGCATTGACGACCTGACGAAACAGTGGCGGGGGCGAACTGTCCCAATGGCAATAGCCGTCGCGTTGATTCTGGGCCTGTGCATATCACGAACGCGCGCCGAAATCGTTTATTGGAAGGACGGTGTGACACTTTATAAACGGGCCATCGCCGTGACAAAAAATAATTTCATGGCCCATTACTGCCTTGGCTGTGTCCTGGCAACTTCCAAACCGGACGAAACGTTGGCCGAATACCAGAAATCTGTAGATATCTACCCTGGCTATTTCGATGCCCAATTTGGCCTGGCGTGGCATTTGAAAAATGTTGGCCGTGTTCCGGACGCCATTGTCCATCTTGAAAAGGCGATACAACTTGAGCCGCAAAACGGTTGGGCGCGTGACGGATTAGGCGAGTTGTTTCTTCAAATGGGCCGGGTAGGCGATGCCATCCCTCCTCTCTTAAAGGCGGTTGAGGTTGACCCGCAAAATGCCCCCTATAAAGATGATCTTGGCCGCGCCCTTTTTTCCGGCGACCACGTTACAGAAGCCGTCAGCAATTTTCTTGCGGCGGCGCGGTCGGATCCCGCCGGTTTTGGACATTTTCTCGATGCCATGCAGTTTGACACCAATCACGTTGCCATTATCAACAATCTGGCCTGGTTTTTTGCAACCTATCCCGATCCGAGGCTTCGCAACGGCAAATATGCCGTCCGTCTGGCGACGCGGGCGTGCCAGATGACCGGCTCTCAAACAACCATCTATGTCGGAACTTTGGGCGCGGCGTATGCCGAGGATTCCCGGTTTGATGAAGCGCTATCTTCCGCCCAACTCGCCAGTTCGCTGGCCTCCGCCGCCGGCGATACCAACCTGTTGAAGAAGGAGCAGGCGTTGGTGGAGTTGTTCCGTTCCCGCCAGCCATACCATGAAGCCGTCCAGACAGATTCCCCGTAGGAATCAGCCGGGTTGTCATTGCTCTTGTTCCGCCGTCAGCGGAAGCAAGTTGTTAAGTTCTCAACCACCCCGCTCCGGGAGTCCGGAGCGGGGTTTTCATTTTCACCTGTCGGAAAGCGCAATGCCGGATGATGTTCAGCCTGTCCAGACAGCGTGGCACACTGTTCCATAGTTGCAAAATGGACGTGCCAAAGTTCGTGGCATTTTGTTAATTGGGGAAGTTTCATGCGCCATCCGAAGATTAAAACCGAACCCGCACCGGCAGGGACATCCGCCCCGGTGATGCGTTGGCCGCGCTTTCCGTCGTGGCTGTTGGCGGCGTTGCTGGCCTTGGTGACCATCGCCCTTTACTGGCCTGCGACACGGTGCGATTTCATCAACCTTGACGACCCGGATTACGTGACCGCGAATCCCCATGTTCAAGGCGGTCTGACATGGGAAGGAATAAAATGGGCATTCACCAACACGGAACAAGCCGCCTATTGGGCGCCGCTCATGTGGCTGTCGCATGAACTGGCCTGCCAGTTGTTCGGATTGAATCCGTGGGGACATCATCTGATGAATGTGCTGCTTCATGCCGCCAACGTCGCGCTGGTGTTTCTTGTGTTTCAACGGATGACCGGCGCGAGATGGCGGAGCTTTATTCTGGCCGCATTGTTCGGATGGCATCCTTTGCGGGTGGAATCGGTGGCATGGGTCACGGAACGCAAGGACGTGTTGAGCACGCTCTTTTGGGCGCTGACGCTGCTGGCCTATGCCCGGTATGCTCAGAAGTCAGAAGCCAGAAGTCAGATATCCGACGTCCAACCTCCGGCCTCCGTCTTCCGTCTTCTGTCCTCCTGTTTTTACTGGCTTGCGCTTCTCTTTTTCGCCCTCGGACTGATGAGCAAGGCGATGCTGGTGACGCTGCCTTTCGTGCTGCTGCTGCTGGATTACTGGCCGCTCAAACGAATGGCGAATGACGGATTGCGAATTGCGAATGTCAAAATACTCCTGCTGGAGAAAATCCCTTTCTTTGTCCTCGCGGCGGGGGCGGGTGTCGTGACCTTTCTGGTGCAGAAGCAGGGCGGCGCAGTGACAACGGTGGAATACCTCCCGCTTGGGGCGCGCGTTGGGAACGCCTTGATTTCCTACTGCCGTTATCTGGAGAAAACATTCTGGCCGATGGACATGGCCGTCTTCTATCCGCATCCGGGGTATTGGCCACCGGCAGAGGTGCTGCTGGCGGGTGTTTTTTTGTGCGGCATTTCAGCGTATGTGATTGTGAAGCGGCGGGAGTATCCCTTTATGCTGATGGGCTGGCTGTGGTTTGTGGGGACTCTGGTGCCGGTGATACAACTTGTGCAGTCGGGTGGTCAGGCGATGGCCGACCGTTTCATGTATGTGCCGTCGCTGGGGGTGCTGATTATTGCGGTCTGGGGCGCGTGTGAGCTGGCCCGCCGCTGGCGGCATCATGGCATTGTCTTGCCGGTGGCAGGTTTGGCGACGATTGCCGCGTGCATTGGGCTGACGCGGCACCAACTGGGATATTGGACGGACACTGAAACCTTGTTTCGGCACACGATTGCGGTCACGGAGAACAATTACATGGCGCATAACAATCTTGGTGCCGCCCTCCTCAAAAAAGGCGGGAACGTCGAGGCGATGAGCCAGTTTCAGGAAGCCCTCCGCCTCAAACCGAATTACGCCGACGCCCACATCAACCTTGGCCTTGCCCTCTTCAATCTGGGTCAGACCGATAAGGCGCTTCGGCAATATCAGGAAGCCATCCGGCTCAAACCGGATAGTGCCGAGGCCCACAACAATCTCGGCGCCGCCCTCGGCAGGAAAGTCCGGACGGATGAGGCGATCAGCGAGTTTCAGGAAGCCGTCCGGCTCAAACCCGATTACGCCGAGGCCCACTTCAACCTCGGTGTTGCCTTCCTCAATCTGGGCCAGATTGACGGGGCCATCGGACAATTTCAGGAAACCATCCGCCTCAAACCCGATTACGACCAGGTGCATAACAATCTGGCTGTGGCCCTCTTCAAACAAGGCCGGACCGACGAGGCGATAAGGCAGTTGCAGGAAGCCGTCCGTCTCAAACCGGACGACGATGGCGCGCAAAGAAATCTGGCAAAACTATTGGAGTTGAAGAATAAATCAAACGCGCAGACGCCCGGCCCAGCCCAGCCTTAAGCGGCGTTGTCGCGCTCCGTCCGCCAAAATTCCCCGTAGGAATCAGGCAAAATTTCCAAGGGTCGTTTCCATGCGTTAAGATGGTCATTTTTATTTTACAGGGTCGTTTCTCAAGCTTAAGGAAGTCGTTTTTATTTTCAGGGGTCGCTTCTTAAGCTTAAGAAGGCCGCTTTTATTTTCCAAGGTCGTCTCTTAAGCTTAAGGAAGTCATTTATATTTTTCAGGCTCGTTTCTTAAGCCTGGGAAGGCCGCTTTTATTTTACAGGCTCGTTTCTTAAGCTTAAGAAGGTGGTTTTAATTTTCCAGGGCCGTTCCTTGACCTTAAGAAGGCCGCTTTTTTTCTGGGAATGGCCGTCTTAAGGGACTTTTGCCTTGCGGGGGATTGAAAGCGGGCGTTTTAAGGCAAGAATGGCAAAATATGTTTTATTTGTGGCAAAAAATGGAGAGCGTATTTTTGGGGGAGGCGCAGTTTCGGCCCATGACCCGGCGGAATTCCAAACAGATGGCTTGATCCAGGAATGTTATGCTCTGGAATGAAGGCAACTGGGGGGAGTTTTTCTGGGACGACAACCAAACCAAAAAACCAGTCACCATCAAACCCACATCTATGAATGACCTGCATCGTTTCTTCAAGAACCCGTTCGATGATCCGGGCATCAGCATGGACCAGTTGCTGACCTATACCACGGACCATCTGGCGCGGATGAATGGCAACAACACGCTCGCGGCGATTGCCGCCCGCATCACGGCCACCACGTCGGCCCTGACGGCGGTGGAAGGCGTCTTCAACGACGACCAGACGCAGGGGGCGCTCCGCAAGGCGCGCAACAAATTGAAGGACGATTACCGCGCGGCGCTGCCGGCGGATGTGGAGAAGGTCCATGCGGCCATCGTGGCCAAGGTCGGATCGGGTTCGGCGGTGCTGACGGAATGTTTTCCGGCGGGGCGCACGGTGTTCAACACCTGCAAGGATGACCATCTGGAGGCGAATTTGCAGACGGTCATTGACGGGGCGACGGACAACCAGGCCGCGCTGGGCGCGCAGGTGGTGACGGACGCAACGGCGCTGCTGGCGGGCTGGAAGGCCGCGTATGGCACGAGCAAGACGGCGGCGGGCGTGAAATCATCCACCATCCTGGACAAAAAAACGGCGCGGGCGAACCTGCAACTGGAGCTTTTCCAGAACCTGCTGACGCTGGCGCAGGCTTTCCCCCGGCAACCGGAGATGTGCGACGTGTTCATGCAGCAGAGCTACCTTCACGACCACACGCGAACCACCACCACGCCCCCCGCGCCCGCACCCACAACGGCGAAGGCGTGAAAACCGGATGAGGGTTGAGAGTTGAGGGTCGAGGGTGAACAAATTTTAATCTCTCAACCTCTCGGCCCTCAACTCTCAACCTTCAACCTTCAACCATTTCATGTCTTTTGACCCGAATTTACCGGCGGAACATACCCTGGCCAGCGCAACGCAGATGCGCGACCAGTTCAACGCGCTCAAGGCGCTGATTGACGCGCAGCAGGCAGCCATCAGCGCGCTACAAGCACAAATCACGGCCCAGCAGGCGGCGATTGCCGACCTGCAGTCGAACTATTACGACGTGCAGTTGCAATCCGGTGATAACACCGCGGCCATCACCGCTTTGCAGGCTGCCGTCGCCGCCTTGCAGGGCAATCGCTGAGGAACTTGTGCATCCCGGCCAACCGGGGCATTGACAGGCGTGAGCAGGGGACGACGCAAGGAGTCCAGCCTCGTCAGCAGGAGACGACGTAAGGAGTCCGGCCTCGTGACCTCGGCTCCTACGAATCAAACGCCGCCAGGCCATTGGCGCCATTGACAGCCTGCCGCGCCTGGCTAGGATGGTGTCGGCTGGCGTGCTCGTCTATCGGTTAGGACACGGCCCTCTCAAGGCTGAAAGACGGGTTCGATTCCCGTGCGCGCTACCACTAAAAACCCTTTTATTTAAGGTTTTTTAAGTTTCAACTTGACTTTCCAGACAGTTTTCCAGACAATTGAGGCATGAAAACGCCACAATTTCCGAAAGAGATTAAACAGGGCAGTGTCAGTGTCATTATCTACGAGACCCCTTCCAAGGGATACACCAGCTACACGCTTGCCTATTATCAAGACGGACGCAGGAAACGCGAATACAGCGCCGATTATTCGACGATCCTGAAACGTTCCGAGGAAGTTCTCGACGACCTGAACAATGGCAAGCCGACGGTTGAAGGCATTTTGAAAACCGCCGAACGCACGGAATTCGTCAGGGCAAAGGACACGCTCAAATCGAAAAGCGTTACCCTGCCGCTGGACGTGGTTGCCCGCCACTACGCCGAGGCCGTGAAATTGCTCGGCAGCGACCTTGTGATCGAGGCGGCGCGAGATTATGCCAAACGCCATCCACTCAAGTTGCCCCAAAAATCCGTCGCCGATGTCGTGGATGAATTTATCGAGGCGAAACGGGCAAAAGGCGTCAGCCGCCGCTACATGGAGGATTTGGTTTATCGGCTCGGTCGGTTCAAGGATGGCATCCGAAGCAACATCGGCCAGGTGAATTCAGAGGAGATTCGGCTTTTCCTGGACGGGCTGACAAAAGCCAACGGAGAAAAGATGTCGACTCGTTCCTACAACAATTTCCGGCTCGCACTCGTCACGTTGTTTGAATTCGCCAAGAAGCGGAAATATCTGCCCGCCGACTGGAATGAATTCGGCAGCGTGGACCAGATGAAGGACAACGGCGGCGCGATTGAAATTTTCACACCGGAGGAAATGGCGAATCTGCTTAACCACGCGACGGCGGAACTTGTTCCATTTCTTGCGCTCGGCGGTTTTGCCGGCCTGCGAAGCGCGGAGATTGAAAGGCTGGACTGGAAAGACGTTCGATTTGAAACCGGCTTCGTGGTTGTTGAGGCGGCAAAGGCAAAAACGGCTTCGCGCCGGCAAATTGAAATGTCAGCCAATTTGCGCGCGTGGTTGCAGCCTTATGCCAAAAAAACCGGCATGGTATTGCCGCACAATGATGACCACCTTTACAAAGCCCTGCGGGAACTTTCGGCAACTACAAAAGTCCCGTGGAAAAACAATGCGCTGCGTCACTCCTATATTTCATACCGGGTAGCGGAGAGCGGAGATGTGAACCGCACGGCACTTGAGGCGGGTAATTCACCAGCAATGATCTTCAGCAACTATCGCGAGCTTGTCACACCGCAGGAAGCAAAAAAGTGGTTTTCGATTATGCCGCTGCAAAAGTCATCCAAACGGAAATCGGCGGCCAGTTCCAAGGCCACCACCTGAAACCGTATCACATCTGATTGTTTCCGACGCCAAAGTTCGCTTTCAGGTGAGCCTCAATGTCAGGCCACTTGAAAAGAACGGATGCCCGCCTGCCCTTTCCAATCTTAATGTAGGGAATGACTCCTCGTTGCATCCATTGTTCGACCGTCCGGGCGGTCTTTCCCAAGCGCCTTGCAACTTCAATTTTTGAGATAAAACAATCTGCAAGACTCGGAATCTGTGCGCCAATTTTAACGGCCGCTTGCTGCGATTGATGCGTTGCCGGTGCGTTTTTTGTTCTCCGGTCTCGATTCATAAAATCAAATTCATTATGTGTTTTGAAATTCGCCGAAATTGTGTTGCGGCAACCCACCGGCGAGCGGTGGCGCGGAGCTTTTGAGCCATCAGCTCGCCGCGCCGCTGGTCGCTACCGCGTAACGGACTCGCCGGCCTTCACTCCAGCCGCTGTCGGCGCTGGTTTGTCATTAGGTTGCGCCGAACCGTTTCCGGCCTGCTTTGCCCGCTTGCGGGCGTTCTTAATGCGCCAATGCCGATGGATGGCTGCGGCGGCTTGATCCAGCCAAGCCTCGTCGGCCAGATTGCGCGCAAGCTGCCTGCGCGAAAATTTTTTCACGCAATATCGCTGCGGATTACCCTTCGGCTTGAGCAACCCCGCCCGCACCAGCACAGGAATGTTATGAACGCCTATGTCCAGCGCCTTGGCCACTTTTTCCTTGGTCATGTAGGCGCCAAATTCATCCAGCGACTGGATTTTTAATTGGGGTTCAGGGGATTCAGTATTCATACATTTTCCTTGGTTAAAGTGACGGTGACGGCGGCAATGTGGGTTTTCAATGTGGCGGCGAACCGCCGATCCGCTGACTTCACAAATTTCAATTCATACTTCTGGATGTCTTGTTCCAGCCGCTTGAGGCCGCTGCCCAGGACGACCACATCGGCACAGGCAAAATGAATCAGCATTTTTTCCGGCGGCGCATCCGGTTCTTTTTCCAAGGCCGGGTTGGGAATTTGTTCCGCATACAAGAATTGCGCGTAAGGCAGCAGGTAGCTGATGCCGTCATCGGCAATCGCTTCAAGCGCGGCGATGGTGGGATCATTGCCGAGGCAGGGATTGTCACGCGGGCTAGACGCTGATATGGCGGGTGGATTGTCGCTGGTGTTCAGTTGGCTTGATTTCATGGCTGCTCCTTTCAGTTGTTTCCGTTGAAATGGATTGGGCAAGGCGCTGGCGGAACCGTTTCAGGAAATGATTGCCGCGCTGTAAAATGCTTTGGAGGAAGTCCCGTTGCGGCATGGCTTCAACCGCCGCCAGCCGCGCACTGGAATCGGTGACGTGCGAACGAAGCAAGTCGCTGTCGTCGGTAAAAACTTGGCAGCGTTCACGACCGCGCGAGATGCTGACGTAAAATTGTTCCTGATTGATGGCGGGCAGCGAGCGGGACGAGGCGACCAGCAAAACTTCAGCCACCGTCTTGCCCTGGGCGGCGTGCGACGTGACGGCGTAGCCGTGGGTGAACGTGCGGTAATTGGCAGGAATCACCCGGCCATCGGCCAGCAAAACGGAATCGCCTTGAATGGCCTTGACCTCGACCAACTCGCCATTGATAAATTTTTTCTGCCAGTTCGATTGCAGCAGCAGCTTGTCGCCGGCAGCCACTTTCAATTTTCGCTTCTCGCCAACATCACAGGCAATGCCTGCACCCAATGGGAAAATGTTTTCGGAACCATTGGCGCGTTGAACTTTCAATGAATCATCTTCCACGTCGACAACCGCGACGGTTTCACCTTTTTCAAAACCATGTCCGCGCCGATGAAAATGGATGGCCATGCCGGGACGGAATTGCCGCGCATCCTGCTTTTGTGCTTCCGTCCACGAGAGCGAATCAAAAACTTGAAACTCCTTTTCTTCCAGAGCCAGCCGACCGGACGATTTTAATTCCGCCCGGACTTTTTCCGTCACCGCTTCAATTTCATTCCACGTCGGCGCGACCAGCAGCGCGGATTTATTTTCATTCAACGCCTTCAAATACGATTTCGCCGCCGAACCGTGAAGTTCATCGCCCGCTAGTTCCGTGATTGCTGCCATGCGTTCCAACTGCGCGAACGCTTCCGCAGTGCGTTTCTGCGCCGCCAGTTCCACGGCCTTGCGATATTCGGCCTGGTGTTGCCGCCGGATGGCCGTCAACTGGCCGGACTTGAAATCGGAATGCTGTTCCAAAATCCGCAGCGCATCGCCACGCGCAACCGAAGCGTGTTGGCCGGTATCGCCGGACAAAATGATTCGCGCATCGCGCGCGCAATCAAACAACCGTTTCATGTCGTCCATCCCCACCGCCCCGGCTTCATCCAGCACGACCAGCTTATCTTTGGATAATAGTTGATTGGATAGCAGCAGGCTTTGCAACGTCTTCGCCTCGAATCCTTCTTTTCTTAAAACATCCGTCGCCGCCGCCGTCGGCGCGCAGAACAGCAGTTCAACGCGGGCTTCCTTGCAGGCGGCGACCAGCTCGCGCAACGCCGTGGTTTTGCCCGTCCCCGCCAGTCCGCGCAGTCCCGTAATCCGGTCACTGGTGCGCAGGACATGGTAAATCGCCCGGCGTTGATCTTCGCCCAGCCAGTCGGCAGGCCAGTAGCCGGGATGCAATGGCGCAACCGAATCGCAGCCCGCGTTGACTGTCTGGATTAAATCCAATTCCGTTGCCAGAATTTGCTGCGTGGAAAACCCGCGTTCTGTTTTCACTAAGTTTGGTGAATGCTTCACCGCCCCTTTCAAATGGTTCAAATCCACCGCACCCAAACGGTGCGACAAGGCCACGTTCAACAGTTCATGTTCCGGCACCACCGATTTGCGCTCGAAGACATGGGCGATGGCATGGTTCAAGGCTTGGTTTTCCACCAGCGCAATTCGCGGCAGGCGGGTTGAATGAGCCGAGGCGCGGAGTATTTCGAGCGATTGCCGCTCATCGGCTGACAATTGCGATAACTGTCGTTCCCTGACTTCAGCGGTTGAAATGCCCTTAATTTTCTTTGCCCGGCTCTGATGCACCGCATGGGAAATTTCGTCGTTGGAAAGTTTGCGTCCCAACTTTTCTTCCATTTCCTTCACCACCGCATCCCGTTGCTGCGCCCGTTTGGAAAACCGTTTCAGCATTTCATCGCTAACGCCCTCGATTTCAAAACCGTGCTTAGCCGGAGCAATCCGGTAGCCGATTTGTTGCACCCGCCTGGCCAGTTCATTGCGATAAACCGCCGTGCCGTAACGAATCGCGTCATACATGCCGCGCGCTTCCAGCGCCTTCCAGCAACGCTCCTCTTTATCAAACGTGGCGTTGAACACCGTGAAATGCGTATGCAACTGCGGATCAAGTGCGCGGGAACTGTCATGCACGAATGCTGCCGCCACGAGATTGCCCGTCGTCCGATCCGTTCGACTGCCCTGTTTCCGCACCCGCGCGGCGGCGAAAGTTTCGAGTTCGCGGAACGCGAGCCGCGCGGCCTCCTCATGCGCTTCAATCAATCGCGGGTCGTCCAGCGTGACCGCCAGCACCGAAACGGATTTTGGCGCGGAGCAGGTAAAATCATAAAACACCCGGCGCTGGCCTTCCTTCTGGCTCCGCTGCGTCAGCCGTTCGCCATCGTTTGGATTTTGATTCTCGCAGAGCGCATGGAATTCTTCACGCATGACATTATCCTTTAATCCCAAGCGTTCCGCGCCCGCGCCCATCCACTGGCCGGGGCGGATTTCCCCGGCGGCGTAGTAATCATTCTGCGCCAGATGCTCGTCGAAATACTTTCGGGCATCCGCCAGATTTTTATGAGCGACGGCGGTGAACATGGAATGTTTCAGTTTTTCCAAAGCGCCATTCGCCTTGTTGCCGCCGTGCTTTGACTCTTTTCTTTCATGTCAATTGACGATTCTGACATAAATTTGCGACTGTTTTGTGACACGGGCGCACAAAATTGCACCCTCAAAATCAGGGCAAAACCCTCGACAAATCGCATTTTCAGGTAATGAATCCTTACAATGAGAAAATGATGACGATGACCATGACCTCGAATGCGGGCAAAAGGATGGTTGGAAATCATCGGAGGAAGTTTTCCCGGCATTCGGTTCGACCTCACCGCCACCGTGAAGCTGACCAGCGGATGCCAGCGTTGCCGACAAAACTCTTGCCCGCGAATTTCACGTTGGCGAAAACTCCCCTTTGCCGCCAACCAGCCGCCGGACACAAGATAATCATTTGGCAATGGACTCCTGCTAAAACCGCCATTCGCCTTGAATTCTGCCGTGCATGGACTCTTTTGTTTCATGTCAGTTGATGAGTCTGGCAGAAAACTTCGACTGCTTTGTGTAATGATTGAATAAAATTGCACCCGCAAAATCCCAGCAAAACCATTGACAAATCGCATTTTTAGGTAATAAATCCTTACCATGAAGATTATGACCATAACGATGACCTTGACCTCGAAACGCCAGACGGTCTTCCCGCTGTGGTGGTGCCGCCGTGAAGGATTGGAAAATGGCGGCCCGTTGAACGTGTTCGACCTGGGCAAAGATGGTCTGTTGATCCGTCCGGTAAAGGCTCCCGGAAAAGAGGTCATCGCCAGACTTTTGGAACAAACGCCCGCCAGCCGACATTCCCCTCGTCAGGCAGCGGCCATTGTCAATGAGGCATTGCGCCCAAGTGAGTGATGAGTCTGGCTGTCATTGATCCCGGTGTCTTCGTGGCAGGCGTCTTCTGGCGTCACGAGCCGCACCTGTGCCTCAAGGCGTGGCTGCACGGCATAATGACGCCGGTGATGACCGACGAAATGCTCGCTGAATACGAGGCGGGACTGGAACAGGTGAAGCAGGAGCAACAATTCGCGACGGATATCGAGCTGTGGGTGGATGTCTTGCGACCATCGGCTTTGTGGGCGGAATCGCTGTCGGTTGGAAAAATCGTGTGCCGCGATTTCAAGGACGAAAGATTGATTGAGGCGGCAGTGAACGCCAAGTGTCACACGATCATTGCCCGCGAACGGAATTTGACGAAGGTGGAGAAACCCTTTGGCATTAACCTATACACCCCGCACGAATGGCTGGACACGTTGACCGGACCGCAGAGAAAAAGATTGCGCGGTTAGGCTGCCGGGCAATGTGTCCAAGAACATCCAATGATGGCATCCAAACGGAAAACGGCGGGGCAGCTTGTTGGATTGGCCACCATCCTATAAAGTATTTGCGAAGTTCAATTCAGATGGCAATTGACCGACATTGAAAATGCAAGGCTCACTTGCCAACTCAACGCCGCCGAAATCCTCATCCCGCGCACTGCGGCACCGCGAACCGTGGACGGACGCGGAAGACCGGCTATTGCTTTCCCGCACGCTGTCAAACTCGGAACTGGCCCGGCAGCTTGGCCGGACCAAAAAATCGGTAAGACATCGGCGTTTAGCCAAGGGCATCTACCATCGTCCGGCCAGTCGTCGCTGGACGGAAGATGAACTCCGGTTGGTGGGCAGGTTGCCCGATTACAAAGTCGCGGCCTTGACCGGACGCAGCCTTTCAGCGATTCAAACCAGACGCATCACTGTTTTGGGATTGCCCTGTGTCAGTGGCCGGGGACGAGAATGGACGCCCGAAGAAGACCGGCTCCTGGGCAAACATGCCGATGGAGATTTGGCCAGACGTTTTAATTGCACTTCTGCCACGATTGCCAGACGGCGGGGACTGTTGGGCATTCCCCCATTTCATCGGGAAAACACGCGGTATTGGACTGACGCCGAGGAAAAGTTGCTTGGCACGGATACCGATTCCAAAATTGCCCTCAAATTGGGGCGCACCAAGAAATCCGTTGTCCATCATCGCAACCTCTTGGGCATCCCGGTCAAGCCGGTGGATCGGCAAGAAATCGCCCAACGCCGCCGCCAGATGTGGGCTGAACGCAAACGCCAGTTCGGGCGTTGCGTGGTTGATCCCAACGACAAACCGTGGACACCGGAGCAGGACAAACTGCTTGGCACCGAACCAGACGAAATTCTGGCCCGCAAGTGGGGACGGTCATTTCATGCCGTGGCCTGCCGACGACAGCAAATGAAAATTCCTATTTTTGGCCGGAAAGTCCGGCCTTGGATGCCAGCGGAAGACAAATTACTCGGCACTCAAACGGATGCCGTCATTGCCGGACGGTTGCGGCGGTCAGCGGTGGACGTGCGCTGGCGAAGGCGGACGCTCGGACTCAAACCGTTTGCAGACGGTTGTGAAAAACCCTGGGTTGAATTTGAATTGCGCCTATTGGGAACCGCCACCGACCAGAAAATCGCGCAACGGCTGGGCCGCACGTTGCAAACCGTCCGCTACAAACGTCGTCGGCTGAAAATCCCGGCGGTCGTGGAACAGTCCTGGACCAAGGCGGAACTGGCCTTACTTGGAACCATGCGGGACGAAAAACTGGCCCGCAAGATTGGCCGGAGTGTCAACGCTGTCCATGCCCAACGAAATAATTGTGGCATCCCCTGTTTCAAATCCAAGCTGTATTTGTGGCGACCGGAGGATGATAAAATTCTTGGCACCCGTCCTGACAACCAGATTGCCTCGCTATTGGGCCGAAGCACCTACGCTGTGGCAACTCGCCGCCGGGACAAAGGCATACCGATATTCCAGTCCGGCGCAAAACGACGCTGACAAAGACGGCGCTTTGACTGGCCGGCTTGCCTCCAGGTATTCGGCAACCGGCCAGACAAATCGCCGCATCCAGCCGAACCTATCCGGCGGCGCACTCAACGGGCATTTCTAAAACCACGCTCACTGCGCGCACGGTTGCGAATATCCGCATCCGGTCACTCCGTTCGCTTCCAGTTTCAGAAATGCCCGTTCAGTGCGCAATGGCATCCATCAAGTTAAAAATCAAACTATCGGTTTTACCTATAAAACATATATGTAATTTCGATTATACATTTCCAGTGGTAGAGGAGAAATTCTCTGACTGAAAAAACTATGAATGCCAGCAAATCAAACGCAACTGAAACACCAAACGAACGAATCGCCTATTCCCTCCACGAAGCCGCTGAGATGCTGGGCGTGAATTATTTCAGCGTCTATCGGCTTGTCCAGCGGGGAAAACTGAAGGCGTGCCGGGTGCTGCGTGGAAAGTTTCTCATTCCACGCACGGAACTTTTTCGACTGTTGGACACGGAATAGTGGAACGTTCGCAAACTTGCTTCCCACCATGAATTGCGGTATGTGTTGATTTGTGAAGACGGTGAATTTTAATGAAGTGAAACGGCAGGAAGCGCAGAGCCGCATGGCCAATCTGCGCAAGGCCCGTCGCAGCTCGAAGGCAGCGGCGGCACTTCAGCAACGCGCATCATTGGTTGGCAATGGTGCCAAATGGCGCATCACCAATTTCAAGCAAGTCGCCCGCGCCATGTCCAAATGGGCGTAACCGTGGGCTTTTCCCTTCAACAATTTTCGGAAGTCCTCAAAATCCGCGACGCAGCCGGACAACCGTATCTGCTCATCGGCGGTCAGGCGGTCAATTATTGGGCAGAACACTATTTGCCCGCCGACCCGCAGCTTGAAAAATTAATGCCGTTCACTAGCGAGGACATTGATTTCAAAGGCGGCTCCAGTGATGTGCAACACATCGCCCGGCAATTGGAATTGACGCCGGGTTATCCAGCCAAGGTGCAAATGACTGCGCTGGCCGGAACCATCCCTTTCCAGATTGGCGACTTGAAATCCAACATTGAAATTGTCCGGCGGATTCCCGGTATTTCAGGTTCGGTGGACGCACTGGCAATTCAGGCAGAGTGGAACGGGAAAACCATCCGCGTCCTTGACCCCATTTCCCTGCTGGCCTGCAAACTGGAATTGGTGGCCAGCGTGCCACAGGAAAAACGCCAGGACGTGACGCATCTGAAAATTTTGGTGCCGTGTGTCCGCGCATTCCTGAATGAATTTCTGCAACAAGTCGAACGTGGTGAAATTCCGGCAAGACACTGGTTGGGTGCGGCCAATCAAGTGCTGAAATTGACGACCGATCACCGCGCCCGAAAAATTGCCGACAAGCATCAAATCAACTGGCCGGAAATTCTGCCCTTGACCGCCATCGCCAAAAGCCAGGACGAGAAAATCAGACGGTTTCAGGAACAGCAATTGGAACAGGGCTACAAAAAATCCAAGGGTATTTCCATCTGACAAATCGGCTCTTTGACTGGCCGGCTTGCTTCCAAGTGTTCAGCAACCGGCCAGACAAAACGCCGCATCACACCGAACCTATCCGGCGGCGCACTCAACGGGCATTTCTAAAATCCCGCGACTCCACAAAGATGTTCCGCCGCTCCGATTTCAGAAATACCCGTTCAGTGCGAAAGGAAAAATCGTCATGGCAAATTCTCATCGCAGTCACGAATCAAATGCCGATGAAATGCACCCCATCCAAACGGTCACGAAAACAAAAATGGGAACACTCGCCATGCACCGAAGCAAAAAACCATACGTTCACGCGAGCATGAATAATGAGGCATTGCTAGACGCAAAAATGGATTGGGGAAGGATGACACCATCTCCCAACGAAATCGTTCGGGGAAAAATGGTGCGAAACTGAAGTGATAAAAAACGATAAAAAGCAATAATGAACTTGCTGCTATTTATCGCTTCGGCTCCCGAAAATTTGCCGCCACTTGTCACTTTTTATCAGTAGCACATGCCGCTATTTATCGCTTTTCCCCGTAGTGCGCCGCGCGGTTTTCTAGCTTTTTAACTTTCACCTGCTCCTGACATGGTTTTCCGCCACCGGGCTATACTGTCCGGTGATGTCCAGTCCGGCACCATCAAAGCGCGGCGGCAAACCGTTCCACAGTATCTTGGAACCGCATTTTACTTTCATCCACCAGCAACGCCAACGGCGCAAGACGTGGCAGGAAATCGCCGATCTCCTGTTCACCGAGAAAGGCCTGCACGTCACATACTATGCACCGTATAGCTTTTACCGGCGGCAATTGAAACGCGCCGCCAAACCCCATTGGGAAAACGAAGCGGCAACGGCACAGCCCGCCACCGTGAATCCATCTGCATCAGCAACAACACCGCAAACAACAACAACCGAAACCGACAATCCATATCGGTTCAACAACCTCGATATATGAAAACACTAAAACATCGCCTGATACTGCCCATGCAGGCCAAAGGTAACATGGGTAAAAGCATCGAAGCCGCCGCCCGCGCGTGCTGGCTTAACCAACGCGGCATTCCGTGGCAGGGATTTGATCTGGACGGCGACAATCGCACCTTGTCCCGATTATTCCCCGGCCAGGTCAAACTCACGCCCTTAAACGGGCAGGCCGAAGACCTGGACGAACTCATTTTGATTCTCCGAAAGACGACCGCCCAACCCGTCACCTTGATTGACCCACGCGCGCACTTGGACGCACAACTGATGAAGGCGCTTTCCGCCACGCATTTCTTTGACATCGCCAGCACGCAAAATATCGGCATCACGCTCATGGTGTTTCCCTTCGACGATCTGGACGTGATGACCAACCTTGCCGCAGTCTGCCAGTTCTGCGGCAGGCAGGTGGATTATGTGATTGTCCGCAACCCGGCGCGGGCGTCCAGAAACCGGATGTTTGACAACAGCCCGATGGAAAAGGAATTGCTCGACTGCGGCGCAGTCACCATCACCGTGCCGGTGCTGTCGGAATTTGTGAAGCTCCGGCTGGCCAAGCTGGAGGCCGACCATCAGCGCGGCATCCCGTTCAATGAAGCCATCGGCAACGACACTCTTGGTTTGGACATCATGGCGCGGGGCGTGTTGCAAGACTGGCTGGCGACTATGTTCAATCAATATGACCAGATTGCCGCCAAGCTTCTGCCAGCGGTCGAGGCCGCCACCATCAAACCCAAAACCGCGCCGCCCATCGGCGAACCGCTGTCCGCCAAACGCGGCGCAAAAGTGAATCTCTCAAATTGAAAGGAGGCGTTATGGCCGAGTCCGAATTATTTGAAGAAATGCTCGCCGCCTATCCCGCCGAGAAACGGGAACTGGCGCGGGCGGTTTATCATCGCTTCGCCGATGGCGACAGCACGCAGTTTTTCAGCCAGCTTTTTCTCGTGCTGGACGTGTATGCCCATTACGCCGAACGCATCCCCGCCCGGATGATTTCGGCCAACGCCGATTCGCTGGCGACCATTCAGGAATTGCGCGAGGAAATTAACTCGCTCGCCAAAACGATTGAAACCCGTGATGCCAACATCACGGATCACGCCGAAAAGACGGATGAACTTTGCCGGGTCACGCTGGCCAAATGCAACGAGACCATTGCGGCCATTGAAATGACCGTGAAAAATCTCGGCGCACAGGTGGACACCAAGGCCATCGTGCAGGGCGTTCAAAACTCAATTCAATCCGGCATCAACCAGAAAATCATCGCGCCATTCGTGCAGCACACCAACGATCTGGCTTGGAAGGTCATGCCGACGCTGGGAAAAATTCAGGATGCCGCCGACGAAGCCAAGTCCGAATGGTCGAAACGGATTTGGAAAACTGCCTGGACAACCAGTTTGTTTTGGAGCATTTGTTCGGCGGTCATCCTTACCAGCCTCATCTGCCTGAAGTTCGCAGCATACTACGAACACAAAATGGCGGTGCAAATCGCCGACATGTCCCAGGTGATGAAATTCAATCAGGCGGCGTTTCAAAAACTGGCGGTCGCCCAAATTCCCATCCAAGTGCTGCCGACGCAAAATGACGGCTTTGACAGTCCGCCGGGTTTTGTGCTGGTGATGGAAGGCGCTTACGCCGCCGATATGCAACAGGTCAACGGACAAAACAACGGCTGTATTTTCTTTCGCAGCAGCGTCTCTCAAAAACAAATCCGGCACTTGCTGCCGGACGGCGACAATCAGGCGCAAACCACCAACGACCCGGCAAAATAGTTTGCCATAGGGTTTCTCTGTGTGATGCCAAAACGTCGTCAGAAAACACACTCGTTTTCAGGAGCGCAGCCGCGCCAGCCAACCGCGCGCAAATCCTGTTTCCATTGTATGTCGCCGGTCGTCGCGTCAAGCTCTTCCTCGCCCTGTCGCCCTCTGCGGTCCAGCTTGACCCGCCGCCCGGCTCCGGGGTTTTGCGTTTAGGATTTCGCGCGTGGTGGATTGTTCACGATTGGTCAAAAAACATCAGCGAATCCAGTAAATCTTGTTCTGCGTCAGAGCACTCTTTGGAAAATTTGAGGCAATGGAAACGCAAAGTCATTTCATACGTTGCTTGGCAGCCAGCTTGCCAGCGTGGGTGATGATTTCCCCCAGGTCAATCTCAATGGCTTCGGCAATCCGTAATAGCGTATCCAGCGTAGGATTTCGCAAATCCCGCTCGATAAGGCTGACAATGGAATGTGAAAGACCGGAGCGTTGAGCGACGACATTCATGGAAAGACCGCGCTTTTCGCGTTCTTCCCGCAAAAGCCGAACTACGTTGGCCGTGATAACATCGCGCAAGCTGTTTTTTGGCACACGCTAGTCATAAGAGAAAAAGGCGTTGACAATGGATGTGACAGGAGTCACAATCAATTCTGTTTTGAACATTTGAGATTTCGGGTTCGTTGCTGTTCATTGATTTACCCCGTCTCATCCTTGGAAAATCGCTCCGAAAACATGGTGCTATGATTGTTAAGCCAAAAATTCTCATCGTCGAGGACCAGACGGCGGTCGCCATGACAATGGTCTATTTGCTGACGCAAGCCGGATGCGAAACGGAAGTGGCGGCGACCGGAAAAAAGGCGATGCAAAAGGCCGAAGCGGGAGAATTTGATTTGATCACGCTGGACGTGGATTTGCCCGATGCGAGCGGATTCAAAATTTGCAGCCGCTTAAAAGAGAATCCCCATTTGCACGATACGCCGGTTGTCTTTGTTTCAGGCCACCCACACGAGGAATGCCAGCAGCGGGCGGTTGAACTCGGCGCGGTGGATTACATCATCAAGCCGTTTGACGCACTGGATTTTGCCTCACGCATTCTTTCGCACGTTGAACCCGAAAAGAACCTGGCCTGCTGAACCGGACCCAAAAAACTCAATGACATGAATTTTACACCTTGTCGCAACCGCCAAAGAGTTCATTCCAATCGCAGCGCAACGCGGATTTCAAGCGCGCCAGCGTTGGCAGGGCCGGAAGATATTCCCCCGCCTCAATGCTTTGAAGATAACGCGCACTCACCCCCGTTTTTTCGGCCAATTTTTCCTGGGTCAAACTTCGCCGCGCCCGCAGGCGGGCGACATTCTTTCCGAAACGTCTTCGGTGCGGACAGGTTTTGGACTTGCGCACAGGCATTCCCAAATCTTCCCGGAAAGGCGCGCGGCAAAACACGAGGCTTTACATCGTGCATTGTTTTCCACACTGTTTGGAAAAAGGCAAAAGTAACGCGCTTGTTACTTGCCTTCGGATAAGCGGGCGTTAAAATCGCGGCTGGATAGATTTGAGAACACTATAAAACTTATGAAGACTATAATCAGGGGAAATGGTTCTTCTCGGAAGCTTGCCGTCAAGTTGGCCCGCGTATTTGTTGTCGCGGGCTGTTTGCTTTGCGCGACCGGCGCGGTGGCGGCACCCCGCGGCCTTCCACCGCCGATGCCTGAAATAGTGCCCGTCATATATTACGAAGGTTTCAATGAAGCCTACACCAACGGCATGACCAACTCGCAAATCACCATTGGCAACTTCACCTTGGTTGAAAGCTGGGCGGGCTATGCCTTGCAACGTTCCGGCTCAACCGTGACCCCGTTTGTCGTGCCAGCGGTGGATACCAACGCGCACGTCAACGTCACTTGCGACGCCGGGGCAATCCGCCTTTGGTTCAAACCCTATTGGTCGAGCACCACGACCAACGGCACAGGGCCGGGCGACAATGCCCGTTTGCTCGAATTGGCCGCAGTAGCAAACGGGCAGTCCCTTGTCGTTTGGTCGCTGCAAGCAAACCCGAACGGGACGGCCTTGAATTTAATCGGCGAAAGCGACAATGGCCCGGTGGTTTTGATCAACACGCCGATTAACTGGCAGACCAATCAATCTCATTTGATCGTGCTGGATTACAGCACCAATGAAACGGGCTTGTTCATTGACGGCCAACTGGTCAGTGAAGGTGCTGGCACGGAGGCCATACCGCCGAGTTTTGGCGAGCTGGCCTTGGGCAGCACGCTTGCGGGGTTGAATACGGCTGGCGGCGATTTGGATGAAGTTTTTTCGTTTAGCCGGCCGCTGACCACCAATGAAGTGGCATTTTATTACAACGGTGTGAGTAGCTTCGTGGCCATGGGGCCAATCACTGCGGCGGAAGAAGCCCAAATGGCGGCGAGACGCGCCGCCGCCGCTCAATGGCGGGCATCGCATCCAATGGCACTGGTGGTAGGTGGCATGAGTCCCATGTTTTCGCTGGATAATTGCCCGACAGGTGGGCCGGTGTATATCACCAACGTCTTCACCATAATGAACACCAATCAAACCATAACTGCGAGCTTTGACTTGGTTGGCGGCACAAACGGCCTCATGTATGACGTGTTCGGCGCGACGAATTTGGTGGGAGCCAACGGCAACCTCGGTGGCCAGCAATGGGTCTGGCTTGGGCGATCTCAGACTTGCAGCGCATTCATCGCCACCAACCAGACCAACGCCATCACTTTTTACATTCTCGGAACGCCCCTGCTGGCAAGTGACGGGAGCGGTTTGACCGTGGCGTATGAAAATCTTGTGGGCAGTGCCTTTTCCAGTGACGGCTACAGCACGCCGAACGCCTGGTATTTGCAGAACGGCATCAGTCCGCAAACACCCGGCGTGGGCAGCCAGGACCCGGATCAGGACGGATTGTTGAACTATCAGGAGTATCTCTACGGCACCAACCCAAATGTATCGGAAGGTTTTGCGATTTGGGTCAGCACACCGAACGGAACAACCAGCATCCCTTGAAATCAGAATGAAAACGAAATTTTGGTTCTTATTGGCGGGCACGGCAATGATTTTATTGATCCCGCGTGATGTCGAGGCGTCGGGCGCTTGCACATCCGCGCGCTTCCATGACTGGAACAACATGGGCTGCAATCAGAATTACGCCGGGGCGGGCGGGCCTCCATCCGGCCAAACCGGGGCGGGCGGGAATCAATCTCACTGTGCAGGCGGTTGCGGAATGCCGCGCTGGTGGGTGAGCGAACCGTATGAAAACCTGTGGCTGTCCGACAAGCCCCTGAACTACAACACTTCATCCGGGCAGGAGATGAGTTTTCAATGGTATTATCGCCAACGTTACAAGGTGCCCGACCCAGATGAAGTTCCCGACTATTATTTGATCGGGGCCATCCCCCGTTACGTTTACAATCCCGATTACTTTGCCCCCGTTGGGCTGGCCTCCCGCACCCAGGGAATGACCAATGCCGCCTGGAGCCACAACTGGATGATGAGCATCAGCGTGTGGGATTCACAATGGGAAAGTGAAAACGGCATCGGCAATTATCAAAGCACCCACCCGGTTTTTAGTGATGGTTATGAGGCGTTTGTCTTTCGTCCCGAAGGCGGCGTCGAGTATTTCTACAACACCAACGGACAGTCATCCCTGCAAGACCCGCGCAGCCAAGTGCAGTTGCAGCCGCTGGCCGCCGCTGGCTATCCGGTCGTCGGCGTGCCCACGCCGGACACCAACGGAATCTTTTGGGGCAATTCAACCAACGGCTTTCATCTGGTCTATCCCGACGGCAGCCAGGATGTCTTTGGTCTAACTTATTATGACGCCCCCTTGGTAAGTCCGCCCTATCAGCCGACTCCGACAATCACAACAGCGGAGGCTTTGCTGACCGCGCGGATTGACCCGCAAGGACGAATTACCAGGGTGGGGTATGAACAACTGACCGGCACCCGGGACCTGCGGGTCAAATACGTGGTGGATTCCGATGGCCGGACCAACACATTTTTATACTCTACTAATTATGAAGCCTATGGGGGCCTTAATGTCCCGATTCATCCTTGGAATTTGCAGGAGGTGGACGATCCTTACGGGCGGAAAGTCCAATTCGGTTACGATTTTGTCAGCGGCGTCCTGACCAGCATCACCGATGCGGCGGGAATGACCAGTTCCTTTCAGTATCAGGCTCCGACTGTGACCAATACTTATTATTTGCTTCCATCTTATACCCCCACGAATATCGTGGGTTTGAATGGCACCAATAACTGTGGCTGGATTACCAATTTGTCCACGCCTTACGGGAACACCAGCTTCAGTTATTATCAATTGCTCGATTCCACCGCCACCGAACCGGACGCTTACATTCAACGGGCAATATACATCAGCGAACCAACGGGAGCGCATCAACTGTATTACTACCTTCACAATAATACCAGCGCCGCTTCCACCAACACAGCGCCCACCGTGTCAGGTCAGGCGTTCGACGATGGCAATTCAGGAACTTATGATCCGGCGTTGACTCATCGCAATACTTTTTATTGGGGGCGGCGGCAGTTTGCGGCGCTGTCCAGCACGGTGCAGTCAACCATTTCCGGCAGTTTGAGCAATGCGCTTGCCGATTTGACGACGGCGGATTTTAACAAGGCCGACCTGAAACATTGGTTGTTGTCATCGGTTGACGACCTTTCCATCACTGAAGGCTTGTCCAGCGAACAAGACCCGTCGCCTGATGCGGCCGGGTCAATTCCGGGATTGCGGACATGGTATAACTACTCCAATAAACCCTCTGGCCAACCGGAGCTTCTAGGCAGCGACCCGCAGGTGAGTTGCATCGCCCGCGTGTTGCCTGACGGCACCAGCCAATACACCACCTATAATTTTTACCAATCCGGCCCGGCCACCGGATTGGTTTCCGACAACGAATCCAGCTACTCGAAACCCGACGGCACCATCGGTGTGCTGACAAACTGGTTTGCCTACGCGGCCAACGGCGTTGACCTCGTCGGCGTCAACAATTCCGCCGGGCAGTATGTGAATTATGGCTACAACGGTTCCCATCAAATCACGTCCATCACCAATGCGATGAATCAAGTCGCCACCTTGAGTTGGAATCCCAATCTCACCGGCGTTCAGTGGCCGGGCGGCCAGAGCGTGAGCCTGAATTATGGCAGCGCCGATTATGGCCGGTTGCAAACCATTTCATGGTCTCCGAGCGGCCGGTCGTTCACCATCAATAGTTACAGCAGCGGTTTGCCGGCCAGTGTCACCGATGATCGCGGCGTAACGTTAAACAATTCTTGGGACAACTTGAATCGCTTCACCAGTGCCGCGTTTCCCGACGGAACGACGATTTCCAACATTTATACTTTCCTCGATCTTGGCGCGACAAAAGACCGTCTTGGCAATTGGACGCATTACAGCTATGACGGCCTTGAACATTTAACCACCGTCACCAACGCCAACAACGCCGTCACCACCTACAGTTGGTGCGGTTGCGGCTCGTTGACCGCCATTCTCGATGCCCTGACCAACCTGACCAGCCTCAATTATGACAATCAGGGAAATCTTACCAACGTTGTTTTCCCCGATTACAGCAGCATCTCTTGGCAGTTTGACCTTGCCGGGCGCATGACCAATGCCTTTGACGGCGCGGGACGGTCCATCCAGTTGAGCTACAACAATCAGGGATTGGCGACGGCCATCGCCGGTTCTTACGGCGCATTGCAGTCAGTCGTCTATGACGCAATCAACCGTCCTGTCAGCATCACCGACGCCAACGGCGTGACCGTGACCAATACTTTCGACGCTATCAATGAACTTTTGACACGGACCTGGCCGGACGGCGTGAGTGAAGGTTATGGATACAGCGCTGCCGGTCTCATCGCTTACACCAACAGAGACGGTCAGCCGACGCACTTCGGCTTGGATGCCGCCGGGCGCGTCACTTCCGTGACCAACGCCAATCACGAAATAATTCAACTTGGGTATGATTCGCTCGACGACGTGATTAGTCTTGTGGATGGCCTGAACCACACGACCAGTTGGCAATACAATCAATACGGCTGGCTGACAAACAAGGTGGACGGCCTTAACCGCAACGCTTTCCGTTTTGCCTACAACGCCAACGGCTGGTTGACGAATCGCTGGACGCCGGAAAAAGGCGACACCGGCTACTCTTTTGATAATGTTGGGAACCTGAAGACCATCACATATCCGTCCTCGACCATTAACTACCTTTACAACGCCGATAACTGGCTGATCAACATGGCGGATTCCGTGGGAACCACGGTTTTCAGTTACACGTCGGCGGGACAATTGCAGAGTGAAAGCAATTCGTGGGCGGCTGTGAGCTATACTTACTCGCAAGGTTTGCGGACGGCGATGAGTATCGGTTCATGGGGGCAGACCTATAATTATGATTCGATTTGGCGGATAACCAGCGTCGTTTCCCCGGCGGGAGCGTTTGGTTACAGCTATAATTTTAATCCGGCTTCTTCGCTGGTGACCGGCATCAGTCTGCCGAACGGCGCGAACATCGTCAACAGCTTCGACGGCTTGGCGCGGCTTACGCAAACAGCCTTGAACAATCAATGGGGGCACACGTTGGACGGTTACTCTTATAGTCCAGATGCGCTCGGCTTGCGGACGAACATCGTGAGGAATCTTGGGCTGACGAGTTCCAGCGTCGCCGTCGGTTACGATAACATCGGACAACTGACTTCATGGGTTGCCAAAGAATCCGGCGGGACATCAAGGCTGAATGAACAACTCGGTTTCGGGTTTGACGCTGCGGACAATCTTCATTCGCGGACAAGCGGAAACCTGTCGCAGACATTTAATGTGGATGCAGCCAACGAGCTAACGAGCGTGACGCGGACAGGAACATTCACCGAAAGCGGCGCGACGCCCGCGCCGGCGGCGAGTCTGACTGTAAACGGGCAGGTGGCGCAAACTTACGGCGATTTTACTTTTGCGCGAACAAATCTGACGTTGGTGAATGGCAACAATACGTTCACCAATGTAGCTGTTAATCCTTATGGTGTTACAATTACAAATACTTTCACTGTTAATCTGCCTTCCAGTGTAAGTTTGAATTTCGACAACAACGGCAGTTTCACGAACGACGGAGCGAGGGTATTTGGATACGATTCTGAAAACCAGTTGACGAACGTGATGGTTGCCGGGCAGTGGCGGAGCAGTTTTGTCTATGACGGATTGAATCGGCGGCGCATCGCGCGGGATTACAGTTGGAACGGCAGCGCATGGGTAGAGACGAATGAAGTCCGTTACGTTTATGATGGCTATCTGGTGGTTCAGGAGCGGGACACGAATAACAATCCGCTGGTGACTTACACTCGTGGACTTGATTTAAGTGGGGACTTGCGAAGTGCCGGAGGGATTGGCGGGTTGCTGGCGCGCACGGATGGAAACGGTTCAACATTTTATCACGCGGACGGCATCGGAAATATCACCGCCCTCATGGACGGCAATGAGAACATCGCGGCCAGATATTTATACGGCTCCTTTGGCAAACTTGTCGGCCAGTGGGGATCAATGGCCAATGCCAACGAAATGCAGCTCTCCTCAATGCAGCAGCATGATGGACTGACTCTGTATCCGTTCCGATCTTACGAGCCAAACTTCCAACGGTTCCTAAATCAAGACCCCATCCAAGAAGCGGGCGGGATTAACTTGTATCGGGCGATGAATAATAACCCGTTACGCTACGTTGACCCGTTGGGACTGGAAGGTAATCCAATCATGGGATTGGGTGGCGCTTGGAACTCTGATCCTTTTGGCCGTGGCGGAACATTCTATGGGCCGGGTCTCTTTCCCCGGCCGTTAGATACAGATGTGGCGAATGAAATGCAAATCATGTCGGATGACATGGCAATCGCCGGCGAATTTTTCAACTACCTGAACGGCAACACTGAAGAACAGCTTGAAGCCGACGCGCAATTTCACAAGGCCCATCCTTATCTCGCTTGGTGGGGTGATGCTATGATGTTCGGAGCTTCGATGGAGATGGGCAAAGGCGAAGCGCCGTGTCCAAGAATGGTTAATCCGTCAAAATTGCGTCTGCCACCGACAAGGCCAAGCGGGGCTGATCCTTTCAAACTTGCAGATCAAATAAGAAAATACGGAACTTCGACGAAAAGTATGCCTCCTATTCTAGTGACAGAAGGGGCAAACGGTGTGATGATGATAAACAACGGCGTTACACGTGCCACTCGGGCGGCGATGTATGGGCAAAACCAAATTCCAGTTGAGGTGTTCGAGCTAAATCCGGCTTTGAAATTTGAGAATCTGCCGACAGTCGGCAGCAAACTACCCGGACAACCATGACGACAACAAGACAAAAAATATTGGAGGCACTTGGCGAAATGAGTGACCTATATCCTGATATGCGTTTCGGCCAATTGGTAGCCAATATGTCATTTTTGGCGAAAGAGCCGACCGTTGAGGCTATTTGGGATGTCGAAGATGAACAATTTTTAGAAGCACTGAAAAAGCATTTGGAAAAGAAACGACAAGGACAGTAACACACAATTGTTGGAGCACCGAGTCGAAATGCCATTCCCATCTGGCGTGTCGAAGTGCAGACTCCGCCGGGTTCAGTTGGCCCGCCGATACCGGTGCCGCCTGCACCTTAACCGTTTATTTTATGCCATTAGAAAATTCATGCGAAAAGTTCATAGGACAATTGGTGTTTGTCTTGCCAACCATCGGGTTCGGTTGGTGCCGGATACTGCCAAGCGCTCCGCGCTTCCAAGCCGGAGATTCGATAGAACCTCCATCGCCATTTAGCGCGCGCATTTTGGAATTTCACCATTTTAATAGAGGAATAAGAGGAGGCATTGGAATCATTGAACAGCAAGACCATCCTTTGAATGGTGAATGGATTGGGTTTTGCGTCCGTGATGGAATGGGAACACTAACATGCAATTTCTCAACCTATCTCGCGGATAACAATATCGCGATAGGCAAGACAAAGCCGGTTATTAAAATTGACATAGAAAAACTAGCTATGCCCGAATGGATTCAATTCGGAGACTCACCCTTTTTGAGCGGGTTGGGATACATTGTCGAGGTGCCAATGTCGCTTGAAGAAATTTACGAGAGAATGAAGAACACTGCTGACTCATTGGGTTGAGGGATAAAAAAGGTTGGCTTGCGGGTTTGCGCCCTGCCACAAGGTAGGGCATGAAAAAGAAAACCACAGCCAAGCCAACCGCCGGCAAGTTCTCCTTGCTGCGCCAAATTTGCAACTTCATTCCGCCGCATCTGGCGCCCAAGCTGGCACGGGACACCGGCGTGGAAAAACAGTGGCGCGATTTTACTCCCTGGAGCCACGTCGTCAGCTTGCTTTACGCCCAGTTGACCCACAGCCTTGCGCTTCTCGGAAGATAAACGAAGTAGTGCTGGCTGGTATTTCCGGCAACATGGAAAAGATTATGAAGTAGGACACTTCTCGCCCAAAGGGAGTAGCATTCGCTCTACGGTATACTCCGACCAGACGGAGGCTTGTGCGATTTTCATTAAAGCCGAAATCGAGGACATTAGGAACAATTGACACCGCCACGCCAACCATAGCCCGCGAGATGCCAATGAAAATCAGACTTCGGAACAGCTTTTCGGTTACGAACGCCTCTCAAGGCGAAGCCAAGCTCGCCTACCGGCCTTGAGCAGCGGCAGGGTCACGGCAGTTTTTGTAGCAACTCCATCGCCGGTTGAAAATCCGGTTGAATCTTCAATGCTCGATTTGCCGCCGCCCGCGCTTCGTCATTTCGCCCGTTGCGCACCAGAATCATCGCCCGCACATAGGGAATGTGCGGGTCATCCGGCACCGCCGCTTCTGCACGGCCGAGGGTCTTTAACGCCTCATTCAACTGTCCCAACTGGTCTTGCACCTGGGCTTGAGCACACAGGAATGGCGGCGAAAGCGGGTCCCACGCCGTCGCCTTTTTGAGATGCTCCAACGCTTCCGCCGGCTGCTGCCGGGAAAGTAAAAATGTCGCCTCCTCAAACTGGCCGGTCGGCTGGTCGGCTTCCAAGTCAAGCATCCGCTGCAAATCCTGTCCCGCCTGGCTGTGCATATCCACTGTGGCCCGCAGCACCCACGCCGCCGCCACCCGCACATTTCGCAATGGGTCATTCAGCATCGGTTTCAAAGCCGCGAGAACATTGGAGTTTCCAATCGCCGATGCCAGGCCCAGGTTCGGCTCCAATGAACGCACCGCCCTTTCCCGCACCAGCGGATGTTCATTCTTTAATGCCGACAACAAGGCGGTCTGCGCCGCCGGGTCATTGGCCCATTGCGCCAGAAATGTCGCCGCCACCGCGTGCCAGTAAGGCGGTTGATTGGTGTCAGCCAGCAGGCCAATCAATTTGTCTTTTGCCCCAGCCTCCCCGTTTTCAGCGGCGGCAATCCACCGCGCCCGTTCCCGCGTCGGACGGTTCATCTTATCGCCATACCATTGTTCGGTGTATTTCAACGCCCAATCCGTGGTTTGGTCGGCATGACAACGATTGCAGGCGTTAGGAATGCCAAGTTCTTTTGTCAACAGCGGGTCGGGAATGGTGAAACCGTGGTCACGACGCGGATGCCGCTGCATATACACCGTCACCGGCATGTGACAGCCGATGCAATCGCTGCTGCATCCGTGTTTATGCTCCACCGGGTCAATTTTGGGCGCTTTGGCGTAACTGCCATTGTGACAGCGCATACAAAGGTCGTTTCCCTGAAGCGTGTTCTTGTAGGAATGGGCGTTGTGGCAGTCCAGGCAAATCACCCCGTCCTGATACATCTTGCTGCCCATGAACGCCTCGAATTCGTAATCCTCATCCTTGATTTGCCCGTCGGGATACCATCGTTGGTTGTAATCCAGAATTTCCATTGAGTAATGGTCGTAGGACGAATCGCCGGGTTTGAAATCCTCGGTCAAATCGGTATTGCGCGAATGGCAGGAACCACACATGCCGACGATGCGAGTCGGCGGCATCTTGGAAATTGTGGGGTCAATGAGCGTGGTGTTGGTATGAGCGTTGCGCCATTCGTTGTGCGCCTTGAGCGGGCCATGACAGGCTTCACAGCCCACGGCCATTTCCGCCATCGTCGTGTGGTAACTATCCGTGGCCGCATCGTAATTCTTGTGCAGACGGGTGTTGTGGCATTCGGCACAAAAGGAATTCCAGTTCATGCCCCGGCCAGTCCAATGGCCAAATTCGCCGGGAAACCGGAGGTCGTCGCCATAGACGTAAAACCACTGATTCGATTTCGGGTCGTAGGAGGCTTCTTGAACCTGGTAGCGCCCGCCGGGAAACGGCGTCAAGAATTGAATCAGGGGATCATCGCCGATGACCCGTTCAACCCGGAAAGGCTGGCGGTTGCTTTCCAAGCCGAGGGTCACAATCTGGTATTGGCCGTTCTGGACGCGGGCAGTGGTGGTTTCAGCGCCATGCTGGAAACTGCGCGGCGGACTGAAAGCGATCAGGTCATTGGTTGGCTGCAATAACCGCTCGGCCAGTGCGTGATGGGATGATGCCCAAAGGTCGTAATCGGCGCGGTGACAATCCCGGCAGCTTTCCGAACCGGCGTAGGCGGCATAGCTGTTCGTTTCAGATTTTGCCGGTTCCGCGCCGGTCAAATTCAACGCCGTTACCACGAACAACGCCGCAAAATTCATCCCGTTGAGCCGGCGAAGTTGGAGCATGTTGAGACGCACATAAAAGGATGAAAAGTTGCCCCCTGAAAGTCAACCTGACACCGGCAGGATTATTGAGGAACAATCCGATAAAACCGCTGCACGCTTGAAGGATTCCAGTTGAAAAAATCGCAAACCGCCCCGTTGTTGGTGACGGCGAAAAGCGTGACCCAATCCGATAAGTTCGTGGACGTTTGGAAGTTGTAAAGCGAACCTGCCGGACTGTCCAAAGGCCATTCAAAATTGCGCTGAATACCGGATGAGAAATTACCCATTTGCAGCAACATACGAATGACCATTTGATTGGTGCCGGTGGACGGGACGGGATAAACAAATGGGGCGTTTGTCGAACCATCAAATGTTCCCCACAAAAACGTCTCGTCATAAACAGACTCGTCCGACATTGAACCATCATGCCAAAATTGTCTGCCGGCGATGTTGAAGGCGATGGTTGTCGGAGGTTGAATGACACCCGGACCAGCTCCGGTCGGATTGCCATTCAAGGCTGCGTTGTTAATCCAGTTGGTTGTTCCCGTCCGGCTGACATCGGGGCTGGAGGTGATTTCCTTGAAATCCTTTGCGCTGAACAGAAAGTCCGGCTGCGAAATCACGCGGGCAAGTTGCTGCTGCATCAAAATGCCGTTGGTGATGTAAGCGTCAGTGAATTGATTGGTCATCGGCAAAAATGCACAGGTCGGCGAATCCACCGGCTGCGGAACAAATGTGATTTTGTCAACACCCGGTCGCCACGCGCCGTTCACAAACGAATTTGCATTTGTGCCGACGCCATAAACGCCGGACAGCAGCGTTTCGTAATTGACGTTGTTGGTGGAAAGCAAATAATAAAGCCCGCCAACATCGTCATAAGTCAGGCCGGTATAAAATCCGCCTGAAACCCAGTTCTCGTCAGACACCGCTGGATAAGACGAAGCTAGAGGATAAACGGGGAATACGTCCATGTAGTTCTGACCATTACTTTCAAAAACAATATCGGCGGTATAGAGAGTATCGTTGACATACGGGCTGGCATTAAATGTCTGCGGATCGAAATTTCTTTGAACGATGAAATCAGGGATAGCCCAATCTTCCCAATATAGTGCGCTGCTATATTCAATCAATGCCGAAGTCCACTGCTTCAAGACAAAAACATGCGGCGTTGGTTGCGCCAACCCCATTTGTTCCAAAAGCAGAGAGAGTGTTGTGGATTTGAGATCGAGAAGGTTTTGTGCTTGGGCAGTATAATTCACCTGTTGTGAATCAAACGGAAAATTGCTCAACGCAATCTGTGACACCGGCGGCAGAGTGTTCAGGATTTGAATGGCACCCTCCACCGCCGCAACGCCGTTCGTCCCAAAATAATTGAGAAATGACTGGTCAAATCCGTAAGTGACCACCGGCACGTTCCAGCGATATTCGTTGCTAATGCACATCGGCCCGCCGATGTCTGCTGGTTCGAGAGAGGCTGGATAATAACCCGGAAGATATATGCTCGCGGGTTGCCGCATGCTGTTCGTTTCTTCCATCCACGGCTCGTATGGCCCAAGCAACGAAAAGGCACGCGCGTTCAACGCGCTTAAACCGATGACGAAACTTGTCACTGCCAGGAAAAGCCCGATTTTAGATTGAGTTCTCACAGCATTCGTTCAAAGGCTATCATTTTCCATGATGCTCCGCAAACTTTTCGATGAGGCAAAGCCGCAATGTTTTGCCGCCGACTCTGGTTTTATATTCTGACTTCGGGAAATTATTTCGTCCGAACCAGCAGACCGGATATTCCTTGAACCGAAGGGCGAGACGACATTCAATTTTGTCATTACCAGTTCACAGCCGTTCACGACGACGAACCTGACAGCAAAGGTCAGCTTTAGTCGTGTGGTATTGGACAGCGGCAAGCAGGCCGACGTGCGGCAAGAAGTGAATGTGACAACGGTGACTAGATAATGGGGACGCTTATCTCTTTATGGGTGCAAGTGGTATGCGGGATGGTGAAAGCCGTCAAATAAGTGCCAGCAACCCTCATTGGTGGAGAATAAAAAGTCGGCTGAAGTCAGCTTGACGCAACGCAAGAACGCCTTTATTCTCAAAGCCGCATAGACCGTTGACTTTGAGTTGGGGAAGATTTATGGGTTAATTTGTCCAGACAATTCCAGACAAATAAACTTCGTATTTCTTCGTAATGGCAGATTGCTCGCTAAATCAATAAAGCGCGATTTTGACCTTTATTTACAATGTTTTACTGCGTTTTTGCGAAGTAATGCGAAGTGAAATAAACGGGTTCGATTCCCGTGCGCGCTACCATTTATGAGTTGAAAGTTGAAGGTTGAGACTTGAGGGTCAATCCAGTTGAGGGTTTTTGGTTGATGGTTGAGGGTCGGAAACGAAAGTTGAGGGTTGGGGGTCAGGAAGGATGTTCAAGGAGCGATTTTCTTAAGCCGCTCAACTTTTTGCAATTGACTCTCAACCCTCAACCCTCAACCCTCAACTGAAATGCAGGCATTTCAAATCGTCTTCACGCCGACGGCCGCGGCCGAGCTGGCGCGGATGCCCAAGGAGCTGCAACTGCAAATCCTCGGCGGGTTTCGCGGCCTGCCCCAGCAGGTGCTCGGCACGGAACTGGACGAGTTCGGCAAGCTGGAGCAGGCCGGACGCGTCCTGCACCGCTTCCGCGTGGGCGATTACCGCGTTTATTTTGAGCGGCACGAACTCGGCGTGCTGGTCCACCGCATCTTGAGCCGGCACACGCTCAAGGATTTCCTGTTCCGCTCCGGCCTGAACACGGGCGAGGACGAGGCGCTTCAGGAAAACCCGAAATTCTGGGAGTTGATTGCATCGGCCAAGGGCCGCTGACAGGAAACCGGCCCGGCCCAATTACTGCGCTTGATTATCGCCGCCGTCCTGTGTGTTGAGTTTGGTCAATGGCGTGGGCGGAAGCAACGCGGGCGAATAAGCCGGATGCGGGCTGTTCATGAGTGCGGCGCGTTCGGTTTCAATTAAAATGGCTGTCTGTTCCGGTGTCATGTCTGGAGCCGGCGGCTGATAGGTGCGCCCCGCCGTGGAAGCGCCGGAATTCATACCGTTGTTCGCGTCGTTTCCGGAATTGCCGTTGTTGGCATCGGGGTTGCCGTTGCCGCCATTGACGCCGGGTCCCCCGCTAAAATTGATTATGCCGCCATTGTTGACACCGCCGCCGGACCGGCCCGGCGCCGTGTCGGGATTCCCGAAGCTGGACGACGAGAACCCCTGTCCTCCGCCAGAAGAGGAGGCCGTGCCGGAAAGGGGCAGTGCCTGCGTGAAGCCGTGGTTGTCGAAGGTCACGATGCTTTTCGCCTCGTCAATTTTTACGACCTCAACGTCATCCTGCCGCTGGCCCTCGCTCAAGGTGTAGAATTCCTGCTTGCCCAGCGTTCCCGGCCTGGGGGCGACACTGAACAGCACCTGTGTCTGGCCGAAGAGAGTCATGATGCCGGTGGGCGTGATTTTCGGCAGGTTTTTTTCCGCGTCCACGGCCGGATCCGGCGGCGGCGCCGGCGGGATGAGTGCGAAAATGTTCCGGGTCGCAATCGTCGCGTAGGGATTGTCCGGTGAAGCCGCGTCGTCCGCGCGCAGGCCGGCATTCAATGCCAGCCCGGCCGCGAGGCAAACCGTGATTTTCCCAAGCCGCTTCATGGTTTCAATATACCGCTTGAAACACCGGGGGCAAACAGAAGTTGCGGTTCTTTCAGATGTCAGAAGACAGAGGCCAGAAGACAGAGGCCAGAAGACGGAAGACAGAAGACGGATTTCAGCGATTTGGACAGAATTTTTCAGGCATGGACATCATTTTGCCTAGCATCCTTCCGATGACTTCGATTTGCGCTTGAAGTTTTGCGCATTCACTCCCGGGCGATGTATTTGCAGGCCAAAGCGGTTGAAAGCCAATGTGCCGTTTCCTGTAGTTCCCCATCCGCGTCCGTCAGCTTGCTGACAAAATGCGAAGGATAATTCCGCTTCGCCCATGATTCAGCGATGTTCGCGCCTACCGCGCGTGAAGACCGACGCACCTGGTCCGTCAGGGAAAACTTTTCCTCATGCGGCCAGGTTTTGGACATTTGAAAGACGGCTTGTTGCAACTCTGTGGCCGCCTTATAAACGCGCAATTCACGGAAAGAGAGAATTTGCTCCGCCATAACTCGATGTTTCGATTTTCGACCTCCGACCTCCGACCTCTGCCTTCTGGCCTCCGTCATTCCACATCCTCGCCCAGTTCGACGTTCCAGTAGGCGAGGTCAATGAAATGTTTCCAACTGTCGTGGCGTTGGAGGCTGAAGTTGATCTGGACGAACGGCCGCCACTTGGGCCGCTTGGGCTTGCGGATGAGGTGCAGGGCGGCCTCCTGCGGCGTGTGGTTGGCCTTTTGCGTGTTGCACTCGATGCAGGAGCAGACGATGTTTTCCCACGTCGTCGGGCCGCCGCGGTCGCGCGGGATGACGTGGTCCAGGTTCAAATCCTTGCGGTCAAAGACGCGCCCGCAGTATTGGCAGGTGTTCTTGTCGCGCTCGAAAATGTTGTGCCGCGTGAACTTGACCTCCTTCTTCGGCAGCCGGTCGTAGATCAGCAGGAGGATGATGCGCGGCACGCGGATGCGGAAGGAAATGGTCCGGACGGATTCCCCGTGCGGCGCGTCCCCGGAAAAATCCTGCCATTCCTCAAAATCGAAGGTGCGGAACGAGCCGTCCTCGCTGTTGACGACGACCTGCGCCTGGCCTTGGAAAAGCAGCGTGAGCGCACGGCGGGCGGTGCAGACGTTGACCGCCTGCCACAACCGGTTCAACACAAGCACATGCTGGTTCAGCGCGGTGTTCATGGCACAAACGGAATGAACATTATCAGAAAGTGCGGCACAGGTCAACCGTGCGAAGACATTGGTGGCGTCCTAATCATAATCGTCATCTTAATCCGCTTCTGACAACAATTACGATTAAGAACAAGATTAAGATTAGGACACCACCGAAAGGTTACAATGCGGTGAACTTAAATCGTCCTCATCCTCGTCCTCGGACAAAAACTTCGAGGACGAGGACGAGGACGACGGCGCAAGCAGCGTTGCCAAGCCATGTCGCGTTCGGCTATTTTTCCAGCATGAAACGTTTTGCCGCGCTCGTGGGACTGATCCTTGCCGTCGCATCGCCGCCGGCGCGCGCCCAGCAAAGCTCGGACGACCAATACATCTCCATTTACAGTTTGATCCAGCAGGCGGATGCGCTCCAGGCCGCCGGCGAGCCGCAGCAGGCGCTGGCCGGTTACACGCAGGCGCTGGCTGAATTGCAGAAGTTTCAAAAGCTGTTCCCGGACTGGGACTCGGAAATCGTCGGTTTCCGATTGGATTATCTCGCCAAAAAAGTCAACGACCTGGCGGCGCAGATTCCGCCGGGCGCGCAGGGCGGGGTGCCGTCGGCCCCAACGCCGGTCAATCCAGCCCCACCGGCCACGAACGCGGTTTCCGCCGCGCCCGCCACGGAGGCGGAAATCCAATTAAGCATCTTAAGCGCGCAGGTGCAGGGTTTGCAGGCGGACAACGAGACGCTCCAGTCGAAGCTCAAGGAAGCCTTGAGCCTGCAGCCGGCAACGGTGGACACGTCGGAGCTGGTCAACGCGCAGGCGCAAATCCTCTCGTTGATGAAGGAGAACGATTTGCTGCGCGCCAGCCTGACAACCGGAGCCGCCGGCGGAGACACGAACGGCGCGGCCGTGGAGGAATTATTGAAAGTAAGGCAGGCTTTGGCGGACGCGAATGGAAAGCTGGCCGAACAAACCGCCCGCGTTGACAGGCTGGCGCTGGAAAATCAAGCGTTGCAGTCGGCCGCCAGCATCAGCGAGCTGGAAAAGGAGGCATTGGAGGAGCGTTTGCGGAGGCGTCGGCTCCCGGCGTCGGCGTCGGAGACCAGTGACGAGGTGAAGACGTTGCGAGCGCGGCTGGCGGTGGACGAGGCGCAGGCCGTGCCCTACACGGCGGAGGAACTGGCCTTGTTGAAATCGCCGCCGCCGGCCCCGGCCGCGAATGCCGGCGTCCGGGAGGATTCCGTCAATGAACTGCCGAATGGCTCGGCCTTGCTGGTCGCCGAGGCGCAAAGCTCTTTTTCCGCCGGGGATTACGACAAGGCCGAGGCCGATTACCGCCAGATTTCGGAACGCGACCCGACCAACGCGGTGGCGCTGGCCAACCTGTCGGCGATTGAATTGCAGGAGAACAAGCTGGCCGATGCCGAGACCCACATCACCGCCGCGCTGGCGCAGAATCCGGACGACGCCTACACCCTTTCGACCTTCGGCTATTTGAAATTCCGCCAGCAGAAATTCGACGAGGCGCTTGACGCGTTGAGCCGCGCGGCCGGGCTGGATCCGCAAAATCCGCAGATCCAGAATTATCTCGGTGTCACGCTGAGTCAGAAAGGGCTGCGGACGCAGGCCGAAACGGCCTTGCGCAGGGCGATTCAACTCGCCCCCGACTATGCCGCGGCGCATAACAACCTCGCCGTGATTTATCTGGGCGAAACGCCGCCCATGGCGGATCTCGCCCGCTGGCATTACCAAAAGGCGCTCGATCTCGGCCAGCCGCGCAATCCCGATCTGGAAAAAAAACTCGCCGACGCGGGCGCGCCGGTGAATCCGCCGTAACAATCCAAATGCTGCGCCAGGCATTTCACGAACTGACCTTTCCGACGCGCGGGCGCGGCTTTCTCGAATTCACGCGCGAGGTGGAGCGATGGGTGGGGCAGAATCAATTCAAGGACGGCCTGCTGACGCTGCATTTGCGGCACACGTCGGCCTCGCTGCTCATCCAGGAAAACGCCGACCCGGACGTGCGCCGCGATCTGGAGGCGTTTTTCCAACGGCTTGTGCCCGACGGCGACCCGCTGTTCATCCACACGACCGAGGGCGGCGACGACATGCCGGCGCACGTCCGCACGGCGCTGACGGCGGTGAGTTTGAGCGTTCCCGTCCGCGGCGGCCGGCTCGCGCTCGGCGCCTGGCAGGGGATTTACCTGTGGGAACACCGCACGCATCCTCATTCGCGTAGCATCGCGCTGCATTTCATCGGTGAATAATGGCAGTCCTCATCTTAATCGTCATCGTAATCTTAATCTCTTTCAGGATTACGATTAAGAGCAAGATTTGGATTAGGATGTCCGAATAATCTCGCCAAGCGCGCCGGCCAATGGCACGTTGCGGGAGTTTTATGCGAGCCATTAAATTTTCATTTTGCGCCGTCCTGTCGGCGCTGCTTTTCAGTCTCGTCGTGGCCGCCCGCGGCGACACGGCCACGAACAGCCTCGGTTTCACCGGCCCGGAGATTTACCCGGTTGACGATCAAATCTGCCTGCTGCACGCGGCGGACCTGGACGGCGACGGCTTGAACGACCTCATCGTCGTCAATAATTTGCGCGCGAAAATCAACCTGCTCTACAACCAGACCGGCAAGACGAATCAAGCGCCGGCAACGCCGCGCAAACTGGAAATCAACGAACTGCCGCCTGATGCGCGGTTCCGCATTGATTCCATTCCCATTGATGAGCGCATCGCCGATCTGGCGGTGGCCGACCTCAACGGCGATGGCCGGCCGGACCTTGTTTTTTACGGCGACGGCAAGGACCTCGAAATCGTTTACAACCTGGGAACGAATGGCTGGAGCGACCCGCAACGCTGGCACATTGACGACGGGCACATGGACGGGAACGGCCTCGTCGTCGGCGATTTGAACGGCGACGGTCTTCCTGACATCGTCCTGCTTGGCGACAACGGCTCGCTTTATTTCCTGCCTCAACAGCCCGACCACACCTTTGGCGAGCCGCAGAAAATTCCCTATTCCGGCACGCCCAAGGCCGTGCAAATTGCGGATGTGAACGGCGACGGTCGGAATGACCTGCTGCTGGTGGACTGGGACAGCCAGACGCCGTTCCGCTTCCGCCTGCAAAACGCCTCCGGCCAGCTCGGCCCGGAGATATATTTCAAGACGCAGCCCGTCCACGCGTATTGCGCGGACACCCTGGAGGGCAATTCCAATTTGTTCGTCGTGACCATCGCCCAGAGTTCCGACCGGGCGGAAGTCTCGGAATTCACGCGCCGACCGGCGGAACTTTTGTCCGGTTCATTCCGGCAGGGGCAGTTTCAGGTCCTGCCGCTGCGCCAGACAAGCGCGGCGCAACGCGGCGTCCTCTGGGCGGATGTCAACGGCGACGGCCGGCCCGACCTGCTCGTGGCCGAGCCGGATAGCGGGCAGATCTCGGTTTATTTGCAGCAGCCGGACGGCTCGCTCGCGCCGCCGCAGACCTATCCGACGCTCGCCGGCGTGAGCCAGTTGGCGGTGGCGGATTGGAACGGCGACGGCCACCCGGAGATTTTCATGTTGAGCCAGGCCGAACGCGCCGTTGGCGTCACGGCGTTTGACAAGAACGGACGGCTGCCGTTTCCCACGCTCATTCCGCTGGACGGCAAGCCGCTCGTGATGGCCGTCGGCGCGCTGAAACCCAGGGCGAAGCCGACGCTGGCGGTGATTGTGGACAAGGATGGCCAGCGCTCGCTCGTGACGCGCACAGCGGACGGCAAGACCCGGACGCAAAAGTTGAGCGACAGCTTCACGTCAAATCCGGCCACGATGGCGATTCAGGACGTGAACCAGGACGGCCTGGCGGATTTGGTGGTGTTGATTCCCTATGAAAAAATCAAGGTGCTGCTGCAAAAATCCGGCGGCGATTTCGACGAGGAGGACGTGGATCCGCCGGGCGGCGCGATTGAGCAGCCGTGGCTGGCGTCGGCGGACGTGGACGGCGACGGCAAGACGGAGCTGCTCCTGCCGCAGAACAATTTCATCCGCGCCGTCGTGCTGGAACAGGAAGCCCGATTGCCGGACTCCACCAACAAGCCGGCCTGGGTCTTCCGCGTGAAGGACCAGATCAACGGCGCGTCCAGCGACTCGCGCATCGTCGGCGCGACGGCGGTGGTGGACGGGACGAAATCCGTGCCTTCACTTTTCCTGCTGGACGCGGAGCACAACCAGTTGACGCTGTGCGAGCGGAATACCAACGGCGTCTGGCGCGTGACACGCAACGTCGAGCTGCCCGTCTCGGATTTCACCGGCCTGCAATCCGTCGCGCTCGGCGGGACGAACGTCCAGAGCGTGGCGTTTCTCGGTCAGAACACGGTGGCGTGGATGCCGCTGGCGGGCGATGTCTGGGATTTCACCGCGCTTGACGGTTACGACACGACTATCAAGGACGGCTACCTGAATGACGTGATGGCGGGCGATTTGACCGGCAGCGGGCGGAAGGACCTGGTGTTTCTGGAGACGGCAAAAAACAATCTCGACATCGTCAGCTTCAATTCGCATCACAAGCTTGTGCCGGACATCCGCTGGCAGGTGTTCGAGGAGCACACGTTCCGCGGCACGGCCAACGCGGTGCCCGAACCGCGCGAGGCCGTCGTGGCCGACGTGACCGGCGACGGGAAGAACGACCTCATCGTGCTGGTCCACGACCGGATTCTGGTTTACCCCCGGCAATAGCGTTGAAGCAATAATCCTGTTCGATGCTGCCCGGCAATCTCAACAGGTCGTCCAGAATCGTGATGGGATGCGGAGGACAGGCGGGAATGTAATTTCCCTTTGGCGCCGGCTCGCGTTGAATGTAACACCCGCGGTGCGCCGCCGCAGCGATTGTCAAAAAGGATTGAATTCCGCCGCAAGTGGCGCACAATCAGAATCGAGGGAAGTTTCCCTCGAATAAAATGTTTTTTTCAATTTTGTCCCGTGAGACGCTGGAAAGTTGTTCCGCGCAAAAATCTTTTGCGAGTATGGCGCAGATGGGTGTCGGTGCGCCATGAACATCCAGCCGTTTTCGCTGCTCGTCCTTTCGCTCTGCGGATACGTCATCGGAGCCGCCGGCTCGCTGCTCTTCATGCGGCGCGAGAAGCTGGCGAATGTTTTTTCCTTCGGCGTGGGGTCGCTCTCCGCCTTGGGCGGCCTGCTGGCCGCGCTGGCCTATCTGTCCGCCGGGCCTGGCGCGGCGGTTTCAAAGGTTGATCTGCTGCCGTCGTTCATTCCCTACATCCAGTTCACCGTGCGGCTTGATCCTTTGGGCGCGTTTTTTCTGCTCATCGTTTCGTTGCTGGGCGTTGCGCTCTCAATCTATTCTCTTGGCTACGCGCGCGGTTTTTACGGGCGCAAAAACGTCGGCGTGCTCGGTGCGTTCTTCAATCTGTTGCTGCTGGCCACGACGGTTGTTTTTCTGGCGGGCAACGCCTTCTTTTTTCTCATCGCGTGGGAAATCATGGCGCTGACGGCGTATTGCCTCGTCAGTTTCGAGCACGAGAAGGTGGAGACGCGAAACGCCGGCGTGCTTTTTTTTATCATGTCGCACATCGGCACGGGTTGCTTGATTCTTGGATTTCTTCTGCTGTTCCAAGCCTCCGGCAGTTACGACTTTGACGGCTTTCATCTGCTCGGCAACACAATGTCGCCGGGCAAACGCGACGCGGCGTTCCTGCTCTTTCTCGTTGGCTTCGGCGTCAAGGCCGGCATCGTGCCGCTGCACATCTGGCTGCCGGCGGCGCATCCGGTCGCGCCCAGCAACGTCTCCGCGCTCATGTCCGGCGTCATCATCAAGACCGGCATCTACGGACTGACGCGGGTGCTGTTTGATTTTCTGGGCACGCCGCCGAACTGGTGGGGTGTGACGGTGTTGAGCATCGGCACGATTTCCGCCGTGCTCGGCGTGCTCTATGCGCTGATGGAACACGATTTGAAGCGCCTGCTCGCCTACCACAGCATCGAAAACATCGGGATCATTTTGATGGGCCTAGGCGCGTCGCTGATGTTTTTGCACAGCGGCCATCCGGCGCTGGCATCGCTCGCGCTCATCGCCGGGCTTTATCACACCATCAATCATGCGGTGTTCAAGGCGCTGTTGTTCCTCGGCGCCGGCGCGGTGTTGCACGCCACGCACACGCGCAACATGGAGGAAATGGGCGGGCTGGCGAAACGGATGCGTTGGACGGCGCTCTTTTTCCTGGTCGGCGCGGTGGCGATTTCCGCGCTGCCGCCGCTGAACGGATTTGTGAGCGAATGGCTCACCTACCAATCGCTGCTGCAAGGTTTCGGCACGACGACGAGCCTTGTCCGAATCATGTTCCCGATCAGCGGCGCCATGCTCGCGCTCACCGGCGCGCTGGCGGCGGCGTGCTTTGTGAAGGCGTTCGGCATCACATTCTTGGCGCAACCGCGAAGCGATCACGCGGCGCAAGCGCACGAGGCGTCGTTCACCATGTTGCTGGGGCAGGGGATTCTCACCGCCGCGTGCGTTTTCCTTGGCTTGTTCCCGGCCATTTTTTTGAAATGGCTCGATCCGGTGACACAACAACTCACCGGCCAGCAAATCAGCGCGCAACTTTCCGCGGCGAACGGCCTGGTGCTCTCCAACACGGCGGCGCAAGGCGGCACGGTTTCAATGCTTGGTTTGGCGTTGTTGGGATTGTCGCTGCTGGCCGTGCCGCTGGTGCTGTGGCTGCTGTTCGCCACGCGCGCGAAAACCCGGCGCGGTCCGACGTGGGACTGCGGGTTGCGCGGGCTGACGCCGCAGATGGAATACACCGCGACGGGTTTCTCGAACCAATCCGGATGATTTTCAAGGCGCTGTTCCGTCCGCGCCGCGAAGTGCAGCGCGAATACGATTTCTCGCCGTATTTCACCACGACCCTCCGCTTTGAAAGCCACGTCGAGGAAGTTTTTCAAACGCGCATTTACCGTCCGCTGAACCGCCTGGTGCTGGGCGTTTCGCGACGATTGCGCGCGTTGCAGGCCGGCAGCATCCAGGCCTATCTGATTTACATTTTCATCACGCTGCTGTTGTTGCTGTTGTTCGCGCTATGAACTTCGACCCGCTGAACATTTTATTGCAGACGATTTTGCTGCTGCTGCTCGCGCCGCTGTTGACCGGCTGCATCAGGAATTGGAAGGCGAAGCTGCAAAACCGCCGCGGCGCGCGCATCTGGCAGCCGTATTCCGACCTCATCAAATTTTTCCGCAAGGACATGGTGATTTCCGAGCACGCCTCATGGGTTTTTTCGTTTGCGCCTTACGTCGTCTTTATCACTGCGCTGGTGGCGGGTTTGCTCGTGCCAATGGTGACCGTGCAGGCGCCATTGAGTTTGTTCGGCGATGTGCTGGCGCTGGTCGGACTGCTTGCGCTCGGCCGATTTTTTCTCGCGCTGGGCGGACTCGATCCGGGCAGCGCGTTTGGCGGCATGGGCAGCAGCCGCGAGATGACCATCGCCGCCATCGCCGAACCGGCGATGATGCTGGCCATTTTCACCGTCGCCATCTCCGCCGGTTCGACCGACATCAGCCACATCGTCCAAGTCGCACAAAGCCCGACATGGAAAGTGCTCAACCCGACGCACGTCATGGCGTTCGCCGCGCTGTTCATCGTGCTGCTCGCGGAAACCGGGCGCATTCCCGTGGACAATCCGGCGACGCACCTGGAATTGACGATGATTCACGAGGCGATGCTGCTCGAATACTCCGGCCGCTACCTCGCGCTGATGGAATGGGGCGCGTCCATCAAGCAACTGGTCTTGATGACGCTTCTCGTGAACATATTTTTTCCCATCGGAATGGCCATGGGCGCAACGCCCGCCGCGATTGGCATCGGTGCGCTGGTTTATGCCGGCAAATTGATTTTGATTGCCGCCGCCGTGGTTGTCGTCGAAACCACCAACGCCAAACTGCGCCTGTTCCGCGTGCCAGATTTGCTGGGCGCGGCGTTCGTGCTCGGCACGCTGGCGCTCCTGTCCACTTTTTTATTCCAATGATATGAACCCGCAACCTTCCGCCGACATCGGTCCGCAACTGATCACTCTCATGGCCGCGCTGATGCTGGTGTTGCAATTGCTTCTGGCGGTGCAACCCATGTTGTTCACCAGCGTCCGGCTCTACGCGATTCAATCGCTGTTTCTGGCCGGCATCGCGGGTGTGGTCGCATTCTTCGACAATGCCAGCCACGTTTATGTCGTGGCCGTGCTCACGATCATCGGCAAGGTGATTTTTCTTCCGTGGCTGTTGAACCGCCAGTTGCGCCGCATCAAAATCGCGCAGGAGGTCGAGCCGCTTTTCAACGCGCCCGCGACCATCATGGTTTGCGGCGGCCTTACCCTGCTCGGCTATCTCGTGGCGCGGCCGTTCACGTCGCTCGAACGCCTCGGCAACAACACGCTCGCCATCGCCATCACGCTCGTGCTGACCGGATTTTTTCTGATGATCAACCGCCGCAAAGCCATCAGCCAGGTGATCGGGCTGCTCTCGGTCGAAAATGGCGTGATGCTCGCCGCCATCGCGCTGACGACCTACGGAATGCCACTCGTCGTCGAGTTCGGAATATTCTTCGACGTGCTGGTCGCGGTGATGATTCTGGGAATTCTCATTTACCGGATCCGCGAAACGTTCGCCTCGATGGACACCAGCAAGCTCAACCAGCTCAAAGGCTGAAGGCCGAAAGCTAAAGGCTAAAATAATATGATCGAGAAACCGCCAGATTTGAAGTTGAGGACGAAGGCATTTGCGCTTCGGGTAATCCAAATGTATTCCAAGCTAACGAAGAACGAAGCCGTCGCACAAGTGCTCGGCAGACAAGTTCTTCGTTCGGGCACATCGGTGGGAGCAAATTATCGCGAGGCGTCGCGCGGGCGTTCCAAAGCCGAGTTCACATCCAAGATTGGCGACTGTCTGAAGGAAATCGAAGAAACCGAATACTGGCTTGAACTTCTGGTGGACAGCGGTTGTGTGCCAACGGTGAAGATGGCCGGACTGCTTGACGAAACCCGACAACTCACAGCCATATTCACCACCATCGATAAACATTCCAAAGGAAAATTTTAGCCTTTAGCCCTCATCCTTTAGCCTTTTCTATGCTGCTGACCCTCATCCTCATCGCGCCTGCCGCCGCCGGTCTTGCCGGTCTGCTGCCCATGCCGCGCCGCGCGATCTGGTTGTTGAACATTCTTGTGTTTGTCGCGACGTTGTTTTTCGGAATCGCCCTTCTTGGCCAGGTGCTTGCGCACGGTATTGTCACCGAGTGGAACGAATTTCTTTACGCCGACGCCTTGAGCGCCTGGATGGTGCTGCTGATTTCGATGGTCTCGCTTGGCGCGTCACTTTACGCCGGACGCTATTTTGAGCGCGATCTGGCGAACGGCGCAATTACGCCCGCCCGCGTGCGCGAATTTTTTGTGCTCACGCCGCTCTTCAGCGCGGGGATGTTCCTGGTGGTGCTCGCCAACAACCTCGGCGTGATGTGGGCCGCTGTCGAAGCCACGGCGCTGTCGTCCGTGCTGCTCGTGGCGCTTTACAATCGCAAGACCTCGCTCGAAGCCGCGTGGAAATACATCATGCTCGGCAGCCTTGGGCTGGCGCTGGCGTTGCTGGGAACGGTTTTCGTCTATGCCGCCGCGTGCAAAAATAATTCCGGGCCGCTGCCCAGTTTCAACTGGTCGCATCTGGTGACGGTGGCGGACCAGTTTGATCCGCGCATGATGAAAATCGCGTTTCTGCTCGCGCTCGTCGGCTACGGCACCAAGGCCGGCCTCGCGCCGATGCACACGTGGCTGCCTGATGCGCACAGCGAAGCACCGTCGCCCACCAGCGCGATGCTTTCCGGCGTGTCGCTCAAGGTCGCCATTTACGCGCTGCTGCGATTCCACATTCTCACGAGCGCGTGCCTCGGCTCGGGTTTCAGCCGCCACCTGCTGCTCGGCTTTGGACTGGCCTCCATGTTTCTGGCGCCCCCGTTTATCCTTGTGCAGCGCAATCTCAAGCGGATGCTCGCTTATTCGAGCCTCGAACACGTCGGCCTCATCTGCACCGGCATCGCCATGAACACGTCCGTCACCATTTTTGGCGCGCTGCTGCACATGGGTTATCACTCGCTGACGAAACCGGTTTTGTTTTTCGCGGCGGGAAACATCGGTCAAACTTTTCATTCGCTCCAATACCGCGTCATCGGGCATGGCGTGGTGAAAGTGTTACCGGTCACTGTCGTTTTGATGGGGCTGGCTGCTGCTTCCGCGATTGGCCTGCCGCCGTTCGGATTATTTTTCAGCGAACTCACCGTCATCAGCGGCGGATTTGCCGCGGGCAAGGCGGTTGTGAGCGTCTTGATTTTGCTGGCGCTCATCGCGTCGTTTTGCGGCGTGCTTCAGCAGCTTTCGCGCATTCTGCCCGGCGTGCCGAAGCCCGAATTTGCAAATAAAAACCGTGCCGCACGATTTGACGGTGTGCCGGCCATGGCATTGCTACTCGGCACCTTGCTGGTCTTCAGCGTGTGGCTGCCCGCGCCGTTGCTGCAGGGAATCCATCAGGCGGCGGACATCATCGGAGGAAAACCATGACCTTGATTTTCCTCCTGCTGATCCCGGTCTGCGCCGGTCTGCTCTGCCTGGTCACACGCTCGCGCGAGTCGTGGGAACGGTTGAACCTGCTTGCCTTCGCGGCGCTCGTGCCGCTGACGCTGAAAATCGGCGCGGATGTCCTGGCGCAGGGCACGGTTTCGGCGCTCGGCGGTTTTCTTCGCGCCGACGCGTTGAGCGCGCTGGTCATCGGCCTCACCACCTTTGTCGCGTTCACCTGCTCGATTTATTCCATCGGCTATTTTCACGCCGACACGCGCGCCGGCAAAATCACCGAAGCGCAATTGCGCCGTTACCACGTGCTGACGCCGCTGTTCGTTGCCGTCATGCTGCTCGTGCCGCTGGCCGACAACCTCGGCATCATGTGGGTCGCCATCGAAAGCGCCACGCTCGCGTCCGTGCTGCTCGTCACGTTTTACAACCAAAAGACCTCGTTCGAGGCCGGCTGGAAATACATCATCATCGGCAGCATCGGCATTTCCCTCGCGCTGTTCGGGACCATTTTCACCTACTATTCCGCCGTGAACGTGCTGGGCGCGGACACGCATCGCGGCATGAATTGGAGCGTGCTCGCAGGCATTGCGGACAAGTTTGATCCGAAGGCGATGCGGCTGGCGTTCATTCTCGTCCTGCTCGGTTATGGCACGAAGGCCGGCCTCGCGCCGATGCACACGTGGAAACCGGATGCCTACGCGGAAGCGCCCGTGCCTACCGCCGCGCTCATGGGAACGGCTTTCGTCAACTGCGCCATTTATGCCATCGCGCGCTTCGACGTGCTGGCCGTGAAATGCCTCGGCCCTGATTTTCCCGGAAAATTGCTGGCGGGTTTCGGCGTCGCGTCCATTCTCGTCGCCGCGCCGTTCATTTTGACGCAACGAAATTTCCGCCGCATCCTCGCTTATTCGAGCATTGATCACGCGGGCATCATGGCCGCGGCGATTGGTTTCGGCGGCAAGCTCGGCGCTCTCGGCGCGGCGTTGCACATGCTTTTTCACGGCGTCACCAAGCCGCTGATGTTCTTTTGTGCCGGCAACGTGCAGCAGCATTTTGGCACACCATATTTCCGGGGCGTGCGCGGCGTCATGCGCGTGCTGCCGTGGACGGGCGGATTCTTTTTGATGGCGACGCTCGCCGTCACCGGCACGCCGCCGTTCAGCATTTTTCAAAGTGAGTTCATCACATTGAGCGCGGCGCTGGCCGCCGGACAAAACTGGTCGGCGTTTCTGTTTATCGCCGGCTTGGTGACGATTTTCGCCGGGTTCCTCGTCCACATGGCAAAGATGAATCTCGGCGAGCCATATCCTGAAAATATCCGGCCCGTTGCCGGACGCCCGTGGAAACTCGGCGCGATGGTCCTGGTCGCCGCGGTAATCATCATTTTCAGCTTCTGGCTGCCGGCGCCGCTTTATCAACTCGTGCAACAAACCGTTCAAATTCTCGGAGGCGCGACATGAATGTTTCAACCGAATTGCTGCCAATTCTCACCGGCCTTCAAAAGCGATTTCGCAACCGGCTCGACGCCGTTCATTCGCCGCGGGCGAATGAAATTTACGTCCACGCGAAAATGGATTTGGTCGCCGGCTTCACCGCGCATCTTTGCCGGAAGTGGCAGGCGCGGCTCGTGAACCTGTTCGCCGACGACGCGCGGGCGACCGACGGTGCGTTTCACCTTTACTACGTTTTCGCGCTCGACGCGGCCCACGGCTTTATCATCCTGCGCGCGCCGGTGCCGCCGGACAAACCGGAGTTTGCCTCTCTCACGAACGCCATTCCCGGCGTCAACTGGCAGGAGCGCGAAGTGCAGGATTTGTTCGGCCTGAAATTGATCGGCCATCCGAACCCGCGCCGCTGCGCGTTGCACGACGACTGGCCGGAGGTGCATCCGCTGCGCAAGGATTTTGATCTGCGAACGCAGTTGCCGCCGTTTCAGGGCGAGCGCCACAAGTTCCGTCCCGTGGAAGGCGAGGGCGTTTTTCAAGTGCCCGTCGGCCCGGTTCACGCGGGCGTCATCGAGCCGGGACATTTTCTGTTCAGCGTGGCGGGCGAGCCGGTTTTGTATTTGCAGTTGCGGCTGGCTTATGTTCACAAAGGCACCGAGAAACTTTTTGAGAATCTGCCCGTGCAGCATTGCGTCCGGCTCGCCGAAAGCATTTCCGGCGACTCCGCTTTCGCCCACGCGACCGCCTTTTGCCACGCGATTGAACGGGCCGCCAGCGTGGAAGCGCCGCCGCGCGCGAAATATCTGCGCTCGATTTGCCTCGAACTCGAGCGGCTTTACAATCACATCGGCGACATCGGCGCCATTTGCACGGACGTGGCCTTCGCCACCGTCAACATGCACTGCATGCGGCTCAAGGAGCGCGTGCTGCGCGTCAATGAACTGCTCTCCGGCAACCGCCTCCTGCGCGGCATGGCGTGCCCCGGCGGCGTGCGCTTTGATTTCGACGCGGACCAACTCAAGGCGCTCTCGCAACTAATTGTCGAACTGCGGCCGGAATTTGATTCCGTTGTGGGGCTGATAGAAAAGTCGTCCTCGACGCTCGACCGGCTTGAAAGGACCGGCGTGCTCAAGCCCCAAGTGGCGCTTGACCTCGGCGTCGTGGGCATCGCGGGGCGCGCGTCCGGTTTCGACCACGACTTGCGCCGCGATTTTCCGCACGCCGCCTACGATCAGTTGAAAGTCACCGTGCCTGTTTATCAAGTTGGCGACGTGGAGCACCGGATGCAGGTGCGCATTGACGAAGTGCGCGAATCGTTTTCGCTCATCGAACAACTCGTGGCAAAATTGCCCGACGGCCCGGTGCGGATGGAAATCGGCGAATTGCCCGCCGGCGCGACCGCCTTGGGCTACGTCGAAGGCTGGCGCGGTGAGATTTTTCATTGGATACGCAGCGCGCCCGGCAACCGGTTGGCGCGCTGCAAGGTCAAGGACCCGTCGCTGCAAAATTGGCCGGCGTTGAGCGAGGCAATCCTCGGCAACATCATCCCGGATTTTCCGGTCGTGAACAAAAGTTTCAACCTGTCGTATTCTGGAACGGACCGCTGATTTATGTTTGGAATTCTTGGAAAAAGTCTGGGCACGGGCGTCGTGACGGAAAATTATCCGGCGACACCGCCTGAAATTTCGGCGCACGCGCGCGGCAAACCGGAAATTGACTGGGCGAACTGGAAGGATGCCCGCCCGGCGGCGGCCATTTGCCCGACCGGCGCGATTTCGCATCAAGACGCGAACGGCCAGCGAGTAGCCAAGATCGATCTGGCCAGTTGCATCTTCTGCGGACTTTGCGCGGAAGTGGACAAGGCCATCCGAATGACAAACGTTTGTGAATGCGCCGCCCGCCGGCGCGAAGATTTGGCGGCCAGCGCCACCTACAGCCTCAAGACGGACGGCAGCCATGAACGAATGGTTTCGTCGCCCGCGCCTCAACGCTCCAATGCTTCAACGCTTCAACGAAATGAGCCGCTTGAAAGACTGGGCCGGCAAATCAAGGAGCGCGCGAACAAAATGTTCGGCCGGTCGCTGCACATTCGCGAGGTGGACGCCGGTTCCTGCAACGGCTGCGAAATTGAAATCGTGAATTTGAACAGCCCGATTTATGACATCGAACGCTTCGGCGTTCATTTCGTCGCCTCGCCGCGCCATGCCGACCTGCTGCTGGTGACCGGCCCGGTGACCCGCAACATGGAGCTCGCGTTGCGCAAAACCTATGATGCGATGCCCGCGCCGAGACTGGTCGTGGCCGTGGGCGCGTGTGGTTGCAGCGGCGGGATATTTGGAGTCAATTACGCGACGCGCGGTGGCGTGGACTCGATCGTTCCCGTGGATATTTACATTCCCGGTTGCCCGCCCAACCCGCACGCGCTGTTGCACGGCATCCTGCTGGCAATGGGGCGGATACCAAAAAAATAAAAATAAGCTGTTGACAGGAAAGTGGCTGGCCGCTATTTTTGCTTTCGTCAGAGCCGTAAAGTAAAATGACCGAAGCCGGTAGCTCCTCGGATTTTCGAGAGAAAGTCGAGGGGAACGGGTTTTTGTCGTTTTGCCTGTTTGGTTTTGGACTAATGATACTCTGTGCGCCCATGTAGCTCAGTTGGTAGAGCACATCCTTGGTAAGGATGAGGTCATCAGTTCGATCCTGATCAT
>Ga0181537_10000204_pt1 | contig 55019 bp, 49 predicted proteins | sample PEATcosm2014_Bin_39_FD_119765 | JGI IMG/M metagenome (GOLD analysis project Ga0181537, IMG submission 119765) | Peatland microbial communities from MTU Mesocosm Facility, Houghton, MI, USA - PEATcosm2014_Bin23_10_metaG | ecosystem: Environmental > Terrestrial > Soil > Wetlands > Peat | place...
AGAACTGCTGTAGAACTGCTGTAGAACTGCTGTAACACTGTTGTAGAACTGTTTTAGAGCTGTTTCAGAACGGTTGCAGAACTGTATTTTGCCGATTGCCCGTCCCGCGCGGCGAGGTTCACGAGCGGCCGCTCTCATTGCCGGCAAACCGCCGGTTCGCGTGCGCGAACCGGCGGCCAATCGGCACTCGCTGGGGAGCCCCGGCGGGCTCACGGCTCAGCCCAGGGGCACGGGAACGAACAAACGACTGTCACCGCGCTGAATCAGCAGCGCGATGAGCTTGTCGTGATCCTGCACCATCTTGCGCAGTTGATCCGCGCTTTGCACCGGTGTGCCGTCCACGGACAGCACCACATCGCCCGGCTGAATACCGGCGTCGGCGGCGTGGCCTTGCGCATCCTCGACGACCAGGCCTCCTTCGACTCCGGCCTTGAGACGCTCGGCCGGATTCAGCGGCCGCACGGCCAAGCCCAGCCGGCCCCGTGCGGCTGCGCCGCCACCGCCGCCGGCTTCGTCCGAAGCCAGTTGTGCCGCGGAGCCGATCGTCGCGGTGAGCGACACGGTCTTGCCGGCGCGCCACACTTCGAGGCTCGCCTTTTCGCCCGGCGCTACGACGCCGACCCGTGCGGACAACTGTCCGGCATCGACGATCGGACTGCCGTTGAACTTAAGGACGACATCGCCCACCTGCACGCCCGCACGAGCGGCCGCGCTGTCGGGCGTGACCTTGGCCACCAACGCGCCGTTGGGCGTCGGCAACTTGAAGGAATCGGCCAGCGCCTGATCAAGCGTTTGCACTTCCACGCCGAGCAGCGAATGGGCAACTCTGCCCGTCTTGACGATCTGATCCTTGATCTGCACCGCCAGATTGATCGGAATGGCGAAGGACACGCCCTGATAACCGCCCGAATTGGTGTAGATCTGGGCGTTGATGCCGACCACGGTGCCGTTGGCGTCGAACAGAGGACCGCCGGAATTGCCGGGGTTGACGGCCGCATCGGTTTGAATGAAGGGCACATAGCCTTCGCCGGGCAGCGAACGCCCCTTGGCGCTCACGATTCCCGCGGTCGCCGTCTCCTCGAGGCCGAAAGGTTCGCCGATGGCGAGCACGTAGTCGCCGACGCCCAGCTGGTCCGAATCCCCGATTCGCACCGTTGGCAGGTCATGTGCGTCGATTTTCAGCACGGCGATGTCGCTGCTGCGGTCGGCGCCGAGTACTTTCGCCTTGAATTCGCGGTGATCGGAGAGTTTGACCGTAACCGTCTTCGCCCCGTCGACCACGTGGGCGTTGGTCAGCACCAGCCCGTCGGCCGAGATGAGAAAGCCCGAACCCTGAGCGTGCTGCATGCCGCGCTGCCGCGGCATCTGCGGTCCATGAAAGAACTGACTGAGAGGATTATCGTCGTCGCCGTTGGGGCCGCCGAAGCTGAAACCTTGCGGCAGCGCCGTCTTCATCTCGCCGGCGGTCGTGATGCCGACGACGGCGGCCTGATTGCGCGCGACGATGGCGCGGTAGTTCGGCGCGGTGATCAGCGGTATCGTCGCCGGCGGCCCGGCCGATTCGCTGGAGGCGACGCCGCTCGCCGGCGCGGCGGCGGATTGTAACAGGGCGGGCGCGGACAGGCCCGTCGCGGTGCCGACGGCGAACAGGCCTGCCGCCGACCATACCAGCGTTCTGCTGCGAATTTGCATGTGATCTCCTTGAGGATGAAAGGCAAAGCCATTGCTCGGAGGGCAGCATCGCACGGGTTCCTTAAGGGAATCTTAAGAGGGCGGGGGGAAGCGGATGACGACCCTCAATCCGCCCCCCGGCGCGTCATCGAGCTGCACGTGCGCACCGTGGCGTTCGGCGATTGCCTTGACGATGGCAAGGCCGAGCCCGGTGCCGCTTTCCAGTGCCGCTGCCCGCCGGTAGAAGCGGTCGAACACCCGTTCGCGATCGGCGGCTGCGATGCCGGGACCCGTGTCGCTGACCTCGAGCAGCGGGCCCTCGGCACTGGCGCGGCAGCTGACCTTCACCGATCCGCCCGATGGCGTGTAACGCACCGCATTGTCGACCAGATTACGCACCAAAGTGCGCAGCGCCTCGGCATCCCCCATGAGCGCAACCGGGGGCACCGATTCGAGACTGAGGTCGATGTGGCGCGCGGCGGCCAAATCGCGGGTGTCGGTGATTCCCAGCGCGGCGGCGGCGGCGAGATCCACGGGCGCGAAGTCGGCGGCCGTCTCGCGCGGATCGCTGCGGGCGAGCGTCAGCAGCTGCTCCACCAAATGAATGGCGCGCCCGATCGCCGCGCCCAACCGGCCGCGCGCTTCGAGCCGTGCCGCCTCGTCCGGCGCGCGTTCGAGCAATTGCAGCTGCAGCCGCAGCACCGTAAGAGGCGACCGCAGCTCGTGGGCGGCATCGGAGATGAAGGCGCGCTGCGCGTCGAACGCCTCGCGCAGTCGCGCCAGCAGACGGTTGAGCTCGCCGACCAGGGGTTCGATTTCGCGCGGCAGGTTTCCCGCGCCGAGCGGCGCCAGACTGCGCACATCGCGGCGCTGCATTTCGGCGGTGACATACCGCAGAGGCAGCAAGCCGCGGCTGACGATCCAGGCGGCCGCCGCGATCATGATGGGCAGCAGCAGGATGAGCGGAATCACCACCCGCTCCGCCGCGGCCCGCGCGAGCGCCTCGCGCACCCGGACGGGCTGCGCGATCTGAATCACGCCGGCGTCCGTTTGCAGTCCGTACGCGCGCCACGCCTCGCCATGCAGCGATAGATCCGCGTAGCCGAGCACCGTCTGATTGATCATGGGAAGGCCGGGCCGCGACAAATAGGTGCGGGCGCCGAAGATGTCCCAGATCTGTATGACGAAATCCGTGTCGCCCTGTTCCGGCGGCACCTCGATTCGCGGTGCCAGCGACACCTGACCGCGCAGCGACAGCGCCATCTGGCGCAGCTGGTAGTCGAACAGAGTCGACGTCTCGCTCAAGACACGCCGATAGGTGACCGCGGCCGCGAGCAGCGAGACCAGCGCCACGAGAATGATCAAGGCGATCTGCAGGCGCGCACGAATCGATTTCATGATTTAGGTATGAAGTAGCCGACGCCGCGCAGGGTCCGGATGGCATCGGCGCCGAGCTTGCGGCGAAGTCCGTGGATGTACACTTCGACGGCGTTGCTGCCGATCGGTTCAGTCCAGCCGTACAGCCGGTCCTCGAGCTGGGCTCGCGACAGCACCGCGCCCGGCCGCTGCAGCAGCGCTTCGAGGACCGCGTATTCGTGGGCCGATACATTGACCGGAGCGCCGCCGCGCTCGATCGTGCGGGTCACCGGATCCAGGCGCAGGTTGCCGTGCTGGATGCTGGAATCGCCCCGTCCGGCGGCGCGGCGCAGCACCGAGCGCAGCCTCGCCATGACTTCATCCAGGTCGAAGGGCTTGACGATGTAGTCGTCGGCGCCTGCATCGAGGCCCGCCACGCGGTGCTGGATCTCATCCCGGGCGGTGAGCACGATGACCGGCGTGGCGTCGCCGCGCTTGCGCAGCTCGCGCAGCACATCGATGCCGTCACGGTGCGGCAGTCCAAGGTCGAGCAGTACGGCATCGAAGACCGGGGACTGCAAGGCCGCGGCGGCGCTCTTGCCGTCGCGCATCCAATCGACGGTGAAGGCCGCCTGACGAAGCGCGGTTTGCAGGCCCTGCGCAATCATCTCATCGTCCTCAACGAGCAATACGCGCATGCCGGGCGATTCCTTGGCCGCAGACGGCGCGCCGCTACCGGGGGCCCATTTATCCGGGAATGGTCGGCATGTCGATGAAGCGTTGAAGTCGCCTGTATGATGCGGCGCTCCTGGTTGCCGCGGTTCGACGCCGGTTTTTCATGGGGCCTCTCCGATGCTGAGAATAGCGCGGTGCGGAGGATAGCGCATTTGCGCCGCAGTCGGCACCGGCGTTTGACAAGCGCCGCCTCGTGTGCAAGGTTAAACATCGCGCCAGCCAGCCTCGAGAATCGTTGCCCGGACTCCATGGTGATCAAAGGTTCCCATTTGCTGGTGGCGGCGCTGGAGAACGAAGGTGTCTCCCGCATCTACGGGATACCGGGCGAGGAGAATCTCGACGTCGTCGATGCCATTCGCACCTCTTCCATTGAACTCGTCCTGACGCGCCACGAACAAGCGGCCGCGTTCATGGCGGCCACCTACGGCCGCCTCACCGGCAAACCCGGCGTGTGCATCACCACTCTCGGGCCGGGCGCATTGAACCTCGCGACCGGCGCGGCGTACGCGCTGCTGGGCGCCATGCCCATGATCATGATCACCGGTCAAAAAGGCATCCTGTCATCGCGCCAGGGGCGCTTTCAAATCGTCGATGTGGTGGCGGCGATGAGGCCGTTGACGAAGCTGTCGCGCCAGATCGTCTCTCCGAGAATGATCCCGACCCTGGTGCGCGAAGCCTTTCGCGTCGCGGAGGAAGAGCGTCCGGGCCCCGTTCACCTGGAGCTTCCCGAAGACATTGCCGCCGAGACCTGCGAAGGCGTCTCATTGATACCGCCCCATCCCGTCGAGCTGCCCGTGGCCGGTTCTGACGCGCTGAACCGCGCCGCCCGATTGATCATCGCCGCCGAGCGGCCTCTGGTGATGCTGGGTGCGGCCGCCTCGCGGCCGCGCTCGAGCTCCGACCTCGCGCGCTTCGTGCTGCGCACCGGGATTCCCTACTTCACCACGCAGATGGGCAAGGGAACGGTGCCCGGCGGCACGGAGCTGTACTTGGGCACTGCCGCGCTGTCGGAGCGCGACTACGTGCACGAGGCCATCGATCGCGCCGATCTCATCGTCACGATCGGCCATGACACCATCGAGAAGCCTCCCTTCATCATGGGGCCTCACGGTCCCCAGGTGGTACACGTGGCCTATCAGCCGGCGAATGTGGAGCAGATCTACTTCCCGCAGACGGAATTGATCGGCGACATGGGTCCCTCGCTGCGGCTCCTGGCCGATCGGGTGGAGGGACGGATTCCCAATGCCGCCGCCCTGCTGCCTTTGCGCGAAGGGATTCTGCGCCGCATCGAGGCCCGCGCCACGGAAGCCCGCTTTACCCCGCAGCGTCTGGTGCACGACATCCGTAATGTCATCCCCCCGGACGGCATCGTTGCGCTCGACAATGGGATGTACAAGATATGGTTTGCGCGAAATTATCGCACCCGCGCCGCCAACACCCTGCTGCTCGACAACGCCCTCGCCACCATGGGCGCGGGACTACCCTCGGCGATGGCGGCCGCGATGCTTTATCCGAAGCGGCGGGTGATGGCGGTCTGCGGCGACGGCGGCTTCATGATGAACAGTCAGGAGATGGAGACCGCCGTCCGGTTGAAGCTGAACCTGGTGGTGCTGGTGCTCGAAGACGGCGCCTACGGCATGATCCGTTGGAAACAGGCCGTGGATCGGTTTCCGGATTTCGGCATGACCTTCAACAACCCGGATTTCGTGAAGTACGCCGAGGCCTACGGCGCCCGGGGGACGAGGGTGGATGCGATTGAGGAGTTCGCACCGACGCTGGAACGGGCCTTCGCCCTGGGCGGTGTGCATCTGGTCGCCGTGCCGATCGATTACTCCGAGAACACCCGGGTTCTCGTCGACGAACTGCGTGAGCGGCTGCCGGTGGTCTGATCCGCTGCGCGCCCGCCTTCCTTGGCGGCCCGCGGGCTCGCGCCGCCCCCTGTCCCGCGTCAAGCTATCAGAATCGTCTGACGTCACCGCGCGTGTGCCGGTGACAGCCTTTCGAGCAAATGGCGGGAATACTGTGCGGCGATCTGACCTGGTACAACACAAGGAATTCTCATGATGCTGCGAAAGAATGCCGTAATCTCCCTAATGGCGCTGTTTGTGCTCACGCTGGGCGCGAGCGTCGCGGCGCGCGCTGAGTCGCAACAGGAAATCGATGTGGGGGTGTCCGATACCTTGCAGCGTTTCACGGCCGCCAACCCGGCCCACGCCGAACTGCTGCGCAAAGCCGCGGGGGTTCTGATCTTTCCCCGCATCACCAAAGCGGGCGCCGGCATCGGCGGTGAGCACGGCAATGGCGCCTTGCAGAAAGCCGGAGTGACCGCGGGCTACTACAGTCTCGGATCGGCATCGCTGGGCCTGACCTTGGGCGCGGGGCAGCGCAGCGAGGTCGTGCTGTTCATGACCCATCATGCGCTGGCGAAATTCGAGGCCAGCAACCACTACAACTTCGGCGTCGATGCGCAGGTGGCGGTGGTATCCAAAGGTGCCGGCGACGAGTACGACAGCGAAACCATGAAAAAGCCGATCCTCGCCTTCGTGTTCGACGAGAAGGGCCTGATCGGCGACGTCTCGGTGAAGGGCTCGAAGATCAAGAAGATCCAGCCCAACTGAAGATCGAGACCGCTCGAGTCGAAGGCCCGTCCCGCCTCATGGCGCGACGGGCCTCATCGCCATCAGGAGCGCCGATCTCAGGTCGCGGGGCTGCCCTCGACCTGGATCTGCAACTTCACCTCCTGCTTGAACCCGAACTTGTCGCCGAAGCTCACGCCGAAATCACTGCGGTTGAAGGTGGCCGATGCGTCAGCGCCGCAAACCTCCTTGTGGGACATCGGATTCTGCTTGCAGAGAAAGGAATTGATCGACAGGGTAAGCGGCTTGCTCACGCCGTGCAGGGTGAAAGTCCCCTGAGCTTCTGTGGGTGAGGCGCCGTCGAACTTGGTAAATTTGCCGCTGAAGGTGGCCGTGGGATACTTGGCCGCATCGAAGATCTCGGCCGACCTCGCATGCTCGTCCAATTTCGCGTTGCCGAAATCGACCGAGCTCACGTTCACGGTGACCTCGATGGAGCCGCTCTTCGCGTCCTTGTCGTACACGACCTTGCCCGAGGACGAGGTGAATTTGCCGCGCCACACCGACAAGCCACCCATGTGGTCCGCTTCGAAACTCGGATAGGTGTGCGAGGGATCGAGGGTGTAGGTGACCGGCACTGCGAACGCGCTCGCGCTCAGCAGCGCGGCCATCGACGCCAAAACAATACGGTTCATGGAAGGCTCCTTGGAGACTGTGGGTATAATTGCGAGACGCCGCCACCCGGCGATCTCGGGCGCAAATCATAGCCGATATGCGCCCCGCCGGGTCTTAATCTCTGATTCATCAACTTCAAGGACCCTACGATGGAATTACTTGCCGCCATCCAGACTCGCGCTTCCGCCGGCCGCCTGGGCGACCCGGGACCGGGTGTCGCGGACATCGAGAGTCTGCTCGAGGCGGCGGCGCGAGCGCCGGACCACGGCCGCCTCAAGCCCTGGAGATTGATCGTTCTGACGGACGCCTTGCGGGAGGCCTTCACCGCGGCGGCGGCCGAAGCCAAGCGTGCACGGCTGCCGGCCATGACCGAGGAGCAGCTCGCCGCGGAGCGCGAGAAAATGAACCGCTCGCCGGCGATCGTGGTCGTCGGCTGTGCGGTGGATCGCACCCAGTCCAAGATTCCCGAGATCGAGCAGGTGGTGGCGGTGGGCGCCGCGGCGCAAAACCTGTTTCTCGCCGCCCATGATCTGGGATACGGGGTGATGTGGAAAACCGGGCCCGCGGCCTATGATCCCAAGGTCAAGGCGGTGGTCGGCCTGCGGCCCGACGACCACATCGTGGGCATCATGCATCTGGGCGCGCGGGTGAAATAGCGGGCGCCGCCGCGAAGGAGTGGTGGCGCAGAGAGACGGCCTTCACCAGCGCCCAGACGGGCAGGCCCGGCTCGAGTGCGAGTTCGCGCGTGGCCGCCTTGGTCACCCGCGCCATGATGGTCTCCCCGCCGATATCGATGGCCACCAAGTCCGAATCGGCATCGTCGCCGGTGATATTCGTGACCACGCCGGCGAGAATATTGCGCACGCTCAACTTCTGCGGAATCTGCGTGGCCACGATCAGATCCCGCGCCAGCAGCTGCACGCGCAATTTGGCGCCGACCGCGGCATATGGGGCTTGCACCTTCAATTCACCGTGCCCCACCTTGACACGCAGCAATCCGCTCCCCGCTTCGACGCCGAGAATCGCGCCGTCGACGACGGCGCCCACGGCCTCGGCGCCGATGATCGACCGCAGGTCCCTGTTCAGGCTCATGTCGCCCATGGCGCCCTGCGCCACGACCTTGCCCGAGTCGATCAGAACGAGGTAAGTGGCGAGCCTCAACACCTCATCGAAGTCATGGCTGACGTAGACCATCGGCACCGCCAATCGATCCCGGAGTATCTCGAGATACGGCAGCACTTCGGCGCGCCGCGCGGCATCGAGCGAGGCCAAGGGCTCGTCCAAGAGCAAAAGGCTCGGCTGAGACAGCAGGGCCCGGCCGATGGCGACGCGCTGCCGTTCGCCGCCCGACAGTTGCTGCGTGCGCCGGTCCATCAGCGAGCCGAGACCCAGCAGCCCGGCGACGCCGTCGAGATTCGCATATTGGGAGGAGGGCGCGCGGCTCGCGCCGTAGCGAAGGTTGGCGGCTACGCTCATGTGCGGAAACAAGCGCGCGTCCTGGAATACATAGCCGATGCGGCGGCGCTCGGGCGGGACATTGAACCGCCGTGCGGTATCGAACAAGACGCGGTCATTGAGCGCCACGTGTCCGGCGTCGGCGTCCAGCAGGCCGGCGATGACGTTGACGAGGGTGCTCTTGCCGCAGCCCGAGCGGCCGAACAGGGCCACGACTCCCGGGGTCGGCAGCTCGAAGTGCACGTCGAGCGAAAAGGATCCGCGGCGTTTCTTGACGGCGACGCTCAGCATCAATGGCCCAGCAAGCGGCGTACGCGACGCGCGAACCACTCCGACAGCAACAGACCGCCAAAACCCAGCAGCAGCGAGAGGCAGGCCAGGCGCGCTGCCTCCGTATCGCCATCGGGCGTCTGCAGTGCCGTGTAAAGCGCGAGGGGCAGGGTGCGCGTCTCGCCGGGAATATTCGAGACGAAGGTAATCACGGCGCCGAACTCGCCCAGCGCCGCCGAGAACGCGGTGATGGCTCCCGCCAGCACGCCCGGCAGCATCAGGGGCAGGGTAATGGTGGCGAAGCGGTCGATGGCGCCGGCGCCCAGGGTACGCGCCGCCTCCTCCAGGCCGCGGTCGACGCTTTCGAGAGAAATGCGCATGGCGCGAACCATGAGCGGAAACGACATCACGGCCGTCGCGAGCGCCGCGCCGTTGCGTGTGAAGATGAGTTCGACGCCGAATTCGCGCTCGAGCCACGCGCCGATGGGACCGCGGGTACCGAACAACAGCAGCAGCAGATATCCCACCACCACCGGCGGCAGCACCAGAGGCAGATGCACGAACGCATCGAGAAGCGTATGCCCCACGAAGCGGCGCCGGGTCAGCACCCACGCGAGCACGATGCCCGCTGGCAGACTGACAGCGACGCTGCGCGCGGCCACGCTCAAGCTCAAGTGCAGCGCCTCGCTTTCACTCGGGCTCAGCCACGTCATGATGGGCGATACGCGCTGCGGGGCTTCATTGGTCACGCAGTATACTGTGAGGTTCAAGCTCAAGGACTCGAACAATGGCCTACTATCGCGCCGCCTCGCAGGCGGCAGCGTCGACAGCGGAACGCATTGGCCTATTGGTCGTCAATTTAGGCACGCCGGACCGCCCGTCCTATGCCGCGGTTCAGCGGTATCTGAGCGAATTCCTGAGCGATCGGCGCGTCATCAACACCCCCCGCGCGCTGTGGCTTCCCTTGCTGTACGCGCTGATATTGCCGTTTCGCCCGCTTCGCACGGTGCGCAAGTACCGCAAGATCTGGCTGCCCGAGGGTTCGCCCCTGACGGTTTATTCCAGTCGCCTGACCGGCAAGCTCGGCGCGCTGCTCAAGGCCGGATGCGGCGAGCGGCTGCGCGTCGAGCTTGCCATGACCTATGGCAATCCAAGCATTGCCCACGCCCTCGAGGTCCTGGCGGGGCACAACGTCAGGAAGCTGCTGGTCCTGCCCCTGTACCCACAATACTGTTCGTCGACGACGGGATCGGTGTTCGATCGCACGAGCCGCGCCCTGGGGCGTTGGCGTTGGCTGCCGGAAACCCGCTTCATCAATGACTACTGCCAGGACGCGGGGTACCTCGATGCGCTGGCGGCGAGTATCCTCCAGCACTGGACCCAAGCCGGCGGGCGCTCGCATCTCGTATTTTCCTATCACGGAATTCCGGCCGCCTACGTCGGCGGTGGCGATCCCTATCAGGCCCAGTCCGAGGCGACGACTGCCGCGGTGGCGGCGCGCCTCGGGCTGGCGCCGGGAGAGTGGTCGCATTGCTATCAATCGCGATTCGGACGGGTCGAATGGCTGCAGCCCTACACGGAGGAGACGCTCAAGGTCCTGGCCCGCCGGCGCGTTCGCCAGCTGACCGTGGTGTCGCCCTCATTTGCCGTGGACTGTCTGGAGACCTTGGAAGAGATCGGCATCGAGTACCGCGACAGGTTCCGGCAGCTGGGGGGAGAGCGATTGACGCTGGTGCCGGCTCTGAACGACGGCGACCGCCACGCGCAGGCGCTGGCGGAGATAGTGAAAAAACACCTTCAGGATTGGACGGCGGGGGATGTGCGATGAACCAACGCACGGGTGTTCGTGCAGAGATTCGCCCGATAAGGAACCTATCGACCTGATCTGGGTAACGCTCAAGAAGTAGCGCCGGCGACGGTAGCGCAGATGGCGCCGGCACGCCCCGCAAGCGAGCGGGCTATTCGATCCAGGCGCGATCGATGATCGCGTCGACGTCGAGTGCCGCGCCGCCGGCTCCGAACACCGCGCCCCAGCCGGCCTCGGGGGCCAGGCGGGTCGCGCAGAATCCGTCCGCAACCGCGCTCGCCCCGGGGCCGGCCGCGGCGGTCAGCAGCAGGCTACCCTGCGCCAGAGTGACGAACATTTGCGTGAAGCGGCGCGCATGGGCTTCGCTGAGCGCGGGCGCGCCGACGGCCGACGCGAAGCGCTCGAATGCCGCATCGTAGTTTCGATGGCGGCCGCGGGCCTGGGCGAGCTCCCGCAGCACGGCATCGCGCGTGGCGGCGGATTTGCCGAAGGCACGCAGCACGTCCAGGCACATGATGTTCCCGGAACCCTCCCAGATCGAATTGACGGGCATTTCGCGGGCCATGCGGGCGAGGGGAAGCTCTTCGGTGTAGCCGTTGCCGCCCAGCACTTCCATCGCCTCCGCGGCCAGCTCGCAGCCGCGTTTGCACACCCAGAATTTCGCGGCCGAGGTGAGCGCGCGGCGCAACGCGATTTCATCGCCCGCATCGCTGTCGAAGGCGCGTGCGAGCCGCATCGCCAGTGCGGTGGCGGCCTCCGATTCAATGGCAAGATCGGCGAGCACGCTTTGCATCAGTGGCTGATGGATCAGCAGATCGCCGAATGCCCTGCGGTGTCGGGCATGGTGAATGCCCTGCACGACCGCTTGGCGCATCATTCCCGCGGTGCCGGTGACGCAGTCGAGGCGGGTGTACGTGCCCATTTCGAGGATGGTGGGAATTCCGCGGCCTTCTTCGCCCATGAGGTACGCCCTAGCGTCTACGAATTCGACTTCGGAGGAAGCGTTGGAGCGGTTGCCGAGCTTGTCCTTCAAGCGCTGGATGTAGATGCCGTTGCGCCCGCCGTCCGGCAGCCGGCGCGGCATGAACAGACAGGACAGGCCTCGCTCGGTCTGCGCAAGCACCAGGTGCGCATCGCACTGCGGCGCCGAGAAGAACCACTTATGGCCGGTGACGCGATAGGACCCGTCAGCCGATCGAAGCGCGCGCGAGGTGTTGGCGCGCACATCCGAGCCGCCCTGCTTCTCCGTCATGCCCATGCCGATCAAGCCGCCGCGCTTGCGCTCGATGGGGATGTCGCGCGGATCGTAGCCGCGCGTGAGCAGCCGCGGCACCCAGTCACGTTCCAGCCAGGTGTCGCGGCGCATGGCCGCAATGGCTCCGTAGGTCATGGTGGTAGGGCAGAGCGTGCCGCACTCCACCTGCGCCTGCATCAGGTAGCCCGCGGCCCGCGCCACATGGGCGCCGGGGACGGCGCGCCCGCCGACGCGGACCCACGGTGCGCTGTGATAGCCGCGTGCCGCGATGCCCTGCATCAGCACATGCCAGGAGGGATGGAACTCGATCGAGTCGATGCGCTCGCCCTGCACGTCGAAACCATGCAACACCGGCGCATTGCGGTTGGCGAGGCGCGCGTGCTCCAGATTCTCAGCCGTGCCGATCGCCGCGCCTGCCTCGGCCAGCTCCGAGGCCGCGGCGCCCGCACCCTCGCGCCGCACGGCTTCCTGCAGCGCCGGATCGGTCGTGAAGAGGTTGTAGTCCGAGAGCGTCGGCGTCTGGTTGAGCGGCATGGTACCTCGACCCCCAAGATTATGACCCGTTCGCAGACCGTTCACATGGGCGGACGTACATCACCGATCGGCTGAAGCATTTCGGGCGCCCTTTGCGTCGTGGCGTTGATCGGTACGAGAATTCGCCAGGCAGGCCAAGGCTGCTGCCCGGCAACTGCGCCCCGTTGCCGGGCAGCGGCTTTGGCCCGCCGTCTGCCAGGGCCGGCTAATAGCCCATGACGCGCCGCTATTGCGCCGGGGCCCGCAGCAGTGCTAGATTCTGCCGCAATGTGCGCCTCCCACTGCAAGCATCTCCAAACCCCCCGCGGCTTTGCGCTGCCGCGCTCGCTTGCGCTGCTGCTGCGCCGCTAGGCGCACTCACCCCCGCGCCATCGGTCGGCGCTTACAAGACCGGAACGATCCCTCAAATGCGCTCCTTGCAAGGGCGATCAATATAGTCCCGCGCTCCGCGCGGTTGAGAGAACACCATGTTGCGTGATCCGTCGACCAAGTATCGTGCCTTTTCCCCCGTCCTCATCCCGGATCGAACCTGGCCGGGACGCGTCATCGACGCGCCGCCGTCATGGTGCAGCGTGGATCTGCGCGACGGCAATCAGGCGCTGATCGAACCCATGGATGCCCAGCGCAAGCGCCGCATGTTCGACATGCTGGTGAAAATCGGCTTCAAGGAAATCGAAGTCGGATTTCCCGCGGCCTCGCAGACGGATTTCGACTTCGTGCGCGAAATCATCGAGCAAAATCTGGTGCCGGACGATGTCACGATTCAGGTACTCACGCAGGCCCGGCCCGAGCTCATTGCACGCACCTACGAATCGTTGAAGGGCGCGCGCCGCGCCATCGTGCACGTGTACAACTCCACCTCGGCGGCGCAGCGGCGCGTGGTATTTCGGTTGGACCGGGCCGGCATCGTCGACATCGCCGTACGAGGCGCCGAGGCCGTGCGCGAGCATGCGCTGCGCGAGCGCGGCACGGAGTGGGTATTTCAATACAGTCCGGAGAGCTTTACGGGCACTGAACTCGAGTTTGCGGTCGAGATTTGCGACGCCGTGAATGCCGTCTGGGAACCGACTCCTCGGCACAGGTCCGTCCTGAATCTGCCGGCCACGGTGGAAATGGCGACCCCGAACGTCTACGCGGACCAGATCGAATGGTTTCTGCGGCACGTGGCCCGGCGTGACTCGCTGATATTGAGCGTGCATCCACACAACGATCGCGGCACGGCGGTGGCTGCGGCGGAGCTGGCCGTCATGGCCGGCGCGGAGCGAATCGAGGGGACCCTGTTCGGCAACGGCGAGCGTACCGGCAATGTCGACATCGTGACCTTGGCTCTTAATCTTTACTCCCAAGGTATTGATCCGAAATTAGATTTTTCAAACATCAACGAGGCGGCACGCTGCGCCGAGGCCTGCAATCAATTGCCCATTCATCCGCGCCACCCCTATGTCGGGGATCTGGTGTTCACGGCGTTTTCGGGCTCTCACCAGGATGCCATCAAAAAGGGACTGGCAGCGAGAAGCGAGGCCGATATCTGGGATGTTCCCTACCTGCCCATCGACCCCTCCGACCTTGGCCGCTCCTACGATTCCATCATTCGAGTCAACAGCCAATCCGGCAAGGGAGGCGTGGCTTACTTGCTGGAGCGCGACTATCAACTGGTGATGCCGCGGCGGCTGCAAATCGAGTTCAGCCAGGTCGTACAAGCAACTGCAGATATCACGGGTAAGGAATTGACTTCGCAAGAGTTATGGGACCTGTTCAGCAGCGAATACCTGCAGCCGCGCCCGCCCTACGTGTACCGCTCGCACCAGCTGGCGGCCTCCACGGACGGCGCGGACAGCGAACGCATCACTCTGCAGGTCGAGCACGATGGGCGGCCGGAGACCTGGTATGGACAGGGGTCCGGGCCCATCGAGGCCGTGGTCAGGGCCATTGCACTGCCCTTCGACGTGCTCTCCTATGAAGAGCATTCGCGAGGTCAGGGCAGTGCGGCCAAGGCGGTGTCCTATATTGAGATCACCACCCGGTCGCGGCGGACCTTGTTTGGGGCCGGTATGCACCCCAATATCATTACTGCGTCGCTGCTGGCGATCTTTTCGGCCGTCAATCGGGCGGTTGCCCAGGGGGCGCTGCCGGCAAGAGTCGATACCGCCCGCACAGGCACTTGAGCGTGAATTGCCGGTCCGGCGCGTTTGGCGCGCCCATTGCCCGGTGACTGCCCGAGGAGCAGTTTTTGCCGTGCTAGTTGAATGGCGGACAGAATCGGCTATAGTGCGCAGCTTCACCGAATGGGCTGATCGATCCTATTGATTTCAAGGGCTTTTCTCGAACAATGAGCGAACGCGAAGACGAACATTTCGATATTGACGATGAGTTTCTCGGGGAAGCCGAAGAATCCCACGACTTCGATCCCCTATTGGAGCGCACGGAGCGGCGTCCCAAAGCGGCCGCGGTTGCCAAACGCGGCAAGGCCGCCTGGAGCCGGGTGGAAGACGTGCTCGCCGAACGCCAGTTAGAAAAAGAACTGCGCGACATCTTCGAGGACGACTAGCCTTAAAGTCGCCGATCCGCGAGTCCTTGCCAAACTCCAGGGTCGCGGATCGGCGACGCAATTGAATTCACATGTGCCATCGCCGCCGTGCCGGAAAATAGTCAGCCCTGGGTCGTGCTCAAGTTCGGCGGCACCAGCGTGTCGAATGCCGGCAATTGGCACAACATCGCGGCGGTGATTCGGGCTCGGCTCGCCTCCTCCTTCAGGCCGGTGGTGGTTCATTCCGCGCTTTCCGGCATCACCGATCGCCTCGAATCCTTGCTGGCGGCCGCCGCGGCCGGAACGCACACGGGCGTACTCGATCAAATCGAAACCCGGCACCGCGACCTCGCCCGCGCTCTTGGCATCGAGCCGGGCGCGCTGTTCGAGCGCTTCCTCGCGGAGCTCAGGGATACGGCCGATGTGGCGCGGCGCAGCCGCAATTTCGGCGACGGCCTTCGCGCGCGGGTGATGGCGGCGGGTGAGCTGCTCGCCACCTCTTTGGGAGCGGCCTTCCTGAGCGCGCAGGGAATCGCTGCCTCCTGGGCGGACGCGCGCCAGGTGCTGCGCGCCGAGACTCGGCCCGGCGCCAATCTCAAATCGAGCCTGCTGTCGGCAACCTGCGATTTCACGCCGGATGCAAACTTGCAGGCGCGGTGGCGGGCGCTCGACCAGGTGGTGATAACCCAGGGCTTCATAGCCGCAAACGACGCCGGCGAGACCGTGCTGCTCGGCCGCGGCGGCTCGGACACCTCAGGCGCGTATTTTGCGGCCAAGTTGAGCGCCGCCCGCCTGGAGATTTGGACCGATGTGCCCGGAATGTTCAGCGCCAACCCGCACGCCGTGCCGACCGCGCGCCTGCTGCGTGCCCTGCATTACGACGAAGCTCAGGAAATTGCCAGCAACGGCGCCAAGATCCTGCATCCGCGCTGCATTCTTCCGGTGCGGCAGTACAAAATTCCCCTGCATGTGTATGCCACGCAGGCACCCGGGCTCGAAGGCACCATCGTGTCCGCGAATGTCGGCGACAGCGCCGCGCAGGTCAAGGCGATCGCCATCAAGAAGGGCATCACCCTGGTGTCCATGGAAAGCCCGGGCATGTGGCATCAGGTCGGTTTTCTGGCGGATGCATTTCAAATCTTCAAGCGAGAGGGCTTGTCGGTGGACCTCGTGTCCACGTCGGAAACGAATGTCACCGTCTCGCTGGATCCCACCGCCAACACCCTGGACGCGGCGGCGCTCGAGCGCCTGACCGCGGCGCTCGGCGACTTGTGCCGCGTCGAGATCCTGGGGCCGTGCGCTTCCCTGAGTCTCCTCGGCCACAACATTCGCGGGATCCTGCACGAGCTGGGGTCGGCCTTCGAATTGTTTCAGGATCAGAAAATCTACCTGGTGACTCAGGCCGCGAACGACTTGAACTTCACTTTCGTGATCGACGAAGCCCAGGGCGACCGCCTGGTGCTCAAGCTGCACGAGCGCCTGATCCAGGGGATCGGATCGGACAAGGTCCTGGGACCCACCTGGCAGCAGCTGTTCTCCGAGCAAACCGGCGCCGCCCCGCCGCTGAACTGGTGGGAGGAGCCGCGCAAGCGGCGCCGCTTGATCGAATTGGCGGTGCGCGAATCGGCGGCATTCGTCTACGACGCCGCGGCTCTCGGAGAGGCGATCGCGGCGGTGCTGGGCGTGAAATCGGTGAAGCGCTGGGCGTACGCGATGAAGGCCAATTGGCACCCGGAGATTCTGCGGCGCATGTACGCCTCGGGCTTGAGCTTGGAATGCGTGTCGCAAGGCGAGCTCGAGCATGCGTTCGCGAGCGTGCCGGCGCTGGATCCTGAACGGGTGCTGTTCACCCCGAATTTCGCGCCGCGCGCCGAATATGAATTCGGCCTCGCCAAGGGAGTGCGCGTCACCTTGGACAATCTGCACCCGCTCGAGAGGTGGCCGGAGGTGTTTCGCGGCCGCGAGGTGTTTCTGCGCATCGATCCGGGATTCGGCCGCGGCCATCACAGTCACGTGCGCACCGGCGGAGTCCACTCGAAATTCGGCGTGCCCCTCGCCCAAGCCGATGAGCTGGCGGCCCTCACTCGCAGCGCCGGAGTGCGGGTGACCGGGCTGCACGCGCACACCGGCAGCGGCGTTTTCGACGTGGACAACTGGACCGAAACCGGCCGGCTGCTCGCGGAACTGGCCGGGCTATTCCCCGACGTCGCGGTGGTCGATTTGGGCGGCGGCATCGGCGTTCCCGAGCAGCTGGGCCACGGTGAAATCGATCTGGGAAAGCTCGATCGCGGCGTGGGCGCGCTCGCCGGGAGGTTTCCGCATCTCGAATTCTGGATGGAGCCGGGCCGCTACCTGGTGGCCAAGGCGGGCGTGCTGGTGGCCGTCGTCACCCAGCTCAAGGACAAGGGCGACGTTCGCTACGTGGGCATCGCGACCGGCATGAATTCCCTGATCAGGCCGGCGCTCTACGGCGCGCATCACGATATCCGCAACCTCACGCGCCTCGATGAACCGATGAGCCACCGAGTCACCGTGGTCGGCCCGATATGCGAGACGGCGGACCAGCTCGGATCCGACCGCTGGCTGCCGCTGACCCGGGAAGGAGACGTGCTTCTCATCGCGACCTGCGGGGCATACGGCTATGCGATGGCGTCGAACTATAATCGGCGCCCCCCCGCGGCGGAGTTTATGATCGACCTATGATTGACATCGGCATCATCGGTTGGCGCGGCATGGTGGGCTCGGTGCTTCTGGAGCGAATGCGCGCGGAGCGCGACTTCGATTTCGTCGCGCCCACGTTCTTCAGCACCTCGCAGGCCGGCGCGGCGGCGCCCGAGGTCGCCGGCGCCGCCGCCGGCGCACGGAACGCCGAGGTGCAGGATGCCCATGACATTGCCTCGCTCGCGAGGCTGCCCATTCTGATCAGCGCTCAGGGCGGCGAGTATACCGAGGAGATTCACCCGAAGCTGCGTGCTGCCGGCTGGCAGGGCTATTGGATCGACGCCGCGTCCAGCCTGCGCATGCATCGGGACGCCGTCATCGCCCTCGATCCCGTGAACCTGCCCGTCATGCAGGCGGCGCGCGAGCGGGGGGTGAAGGATTTCATCGGCGGAAATTGCACCGTGTCGCTGATGCTGATGGCGGTGGGCGGATTGCTGCGCGCGGGAGCGGTCGAGTGGATCACGGCGATGACCTACCAGTCCGCCTCCGGCGCCGGCGCACAGCACATGCGCGAGCTATTGGAACAGATGGGCGTGCTGCATGCGTCGGCCGCGCCGCTGCTGCGCGACCCCGCCGCCGGCATTCTCGACATCGATCGCGCCGTGGGCGGGGCGCTCGGCGGCGCGCAATTCCCCATTGCCCATTTCGGGGTGCCGCTCGCGGCGAGCCTGATTCCCTGGATCGACAAGGACCTGGGCACCGGGCAGAGCCGCGAGGAGTGGAAGGCCGGCGCCGAGGCGAACAAGATTCTGGGATCCGAGGCGCATCCCGTGCCGGTGGAAGGCATATGCGTGCGGGTGAGCGCGATGCGCTGCCATTCGCAGGCCCTCACCATCAAGCTGAAGCGGGACCTGCCGCTCGCCGAGGTGGAGCGCTTGATTGCCGGCGGCAATCCGTGGGTGCGCGTGGTGCCGAACGACCGCGACTCCTCGATCCGCGGGCTCTCGCCGGCGGCGGTCAGCGGACACATGCACGTTCCGATCGGCCGCCTGCGCAAGCTCGCGATGGGCGGCGATTATCTGTCCGCGTTCACCGTGGGCGACCAGCTGCTGTGGGGCGCGGCCGAACCGCTGCGCCGGACTATGCGCTTCCTGCTTCCGCATGCGTGAGCAGGTTGATCGGCACCGGCTTCACGCCCCAGATGTCCGCGCAGTATTCGCGAATGGTGCGGTCGGATGAGAACTTTCCGCTGCGCGCCGTGTTGAGAATGGACATGCGCGTCCAGCGCTCGGTGTCCGCATACGCGGCGGCCACCCTCGCCTGGCACTCGATATAGGACTGGAAGTCGGCGAGCAGCAGATAAGGGTCGTGGTACAACAGCCCGTCGATCAGCGGGCGAAACAGCTCCGCATCGCCGCGCGAGAAGAAGCCGCTGCGGATGAGGTCGATCACATCGCGCAGCCCCGGATTCGCGCCGTAGTAGTCCATCGGCCGATAGCCCTGGGATTTCAAGGCATACACTTCCGCGGCGCTCAAGCCGAACAGGAAGAAATTCTCGGCGCCGACCTCCTCGCGGATCTCGATGTTGGCGCCGTCAAGGGTGCCGATGGTGAGCGCGCCATTCATCGAAAACTTCATGTTGCCGGTTCCCGACGCCTCCTTGCCGGCGGTGGAGATCTGCTCGGACAGGTCCGCCGCGGGGTACATCCTCTGTCCATTGGTCACGTTGAAGTTGGGAAGAAAGACCACCTTCAGCCGGTCCCGCACATCGGGGTCGCGGTTGATGACGTCGCCCACGGCCGTAATCAGCTTGATCATGAGCTTGGCGAGGTGATAGCCGGGCGCCGCCTTGCCGCCGAAGATGAACGTGCGCGGCTGCACCGGGGCCGCCGGATTCGACTTGATGCCGTGATACAGCGACACGATGTGCAGCACCTTCAGATGCTGGCGCTTGTATTCGTGAATGCGCTTCACCAGCACGTCGAACATGGTATCCGGATCGATCACCGTGCCTGTGCGCTGCAGCGCGAGCGAGGCGAACTCCCGCTTGTTGTGCTGCTTGATCTCGCGCCAGCGGGCGCGAAAGCCGGGGTTCTCCGCCAGGGGCTCCAGCGCCTCGAGCTGCGCCAGATCCTTGATCCAGCCCTCGCCGATATGTTCGGAGATGAGCGAGGCGAGTTGCGGATTCGACAGCACCATCCAGCGGCGCGGCGTCACGCCGTTGGTCTTGTTGCTGAATTTGTGCGGCCACAGCTCGTAGAAGTCCTTCAGCACGTCGCGCTTGAGCAGCTCGGAGTGCAGCTCGGCGACGCCGTTGATCGCGTGGCTCCCCACGCAGGCGAGGTGCGCCATGCGCACGTAGCGCTCGCCGCTCTCGTCGATCAGGGACATGCGGGCGATGCGCGCTTCGTCGCCGAGAAAGCGGATGCGCACCTCCTCGAGGAATTGCGCATTGATTTCGAAGATGATCTGCAGGTGGCGCGGCAACACCCTGCCGAACATCTCGATGGGCCAGCGCTCCAGGGCTTCCGGCAGCAAGGTGTGATTGGTGTAGGCGAAGGTGCGGGTGCACACCCGCCAGGCGCGGGACCACGGCAGCAGAGCCTCATCGACCAGCAGCCGCATGAGCTCCGCGATCGCGATCGCCGGATGCGTGTCGTTGAGCTGCACGGCAAACTTCACATGGAAGTCTTCCAGCGCCAATTTCTGGGTGCGCAGGATCCGCAGCATGTCCTGCAGGGAGCAGGACACGAAGAAGTACTGCTGCTCCAGCCGCAATTCCTTGCCCCGCGCCTGTTCATCGTTCGGATAGAGCACCTTGCTGAGGTTTTCGGACGCCACCTTCTGATTGACGGCGCCGTAGTAGTCGCCGCTGTTGAAGATCGCGAAGTCGAAGGACTCCGGCGCCTCCGACCGCCACAGGCGCAGCGTGTTCGCGGTGTTCGTGCGGTAGCCCAGGATGGGGGTGTCGTAGGGCACGCCGATGACGGTCTTGTGCGGTACCCAGCGCACCCGCGGCCGGTTGCGTTCGTCGACGTAGGCCTCGGTGCTGCCGCCGAGCTTGACCTCCACCGCCCACTCGGGGCGCACCAGTTCCCACGGGTTGCCGAAGCGCAGCCACTTGTCGGTCTTCTCGACCTGCCAGCCGTCGATGATCTCCTGATGGAAAATTCCGAATTCGTAGCGGATGCCGTAGCCCACCGCCGGCACCTCGAGGGTCGCCAAGGAATCGATGAAGCACGCCGCCAGGCGTCCGAGGCCGCCATTGCCGAGCCCGGGTTCCTCCTCCTGCTGCAGCATCTCCTCGAAATTCAGCCCCATCTCGGTCATGCACTGCTTGACCCGGTCGAAGATTCCGAGGTTGATGAGGTTGTTGCCCAGATGCGGTCCCATCAGGAACTCGGCGGACAGATACGCCACGGTCCGGGATCCCTGCTTGGTGTAGGCGGCCGCGGTGCTGATCCAGCGCTGCAGCATGCGGTCGCGCACCGCAAAGGCGAGCGCCATGTAGTAGTCGTTCTTGGTCGCCAGCGCCGGAAATTTGCCCTGCACGTAGAACAGATCGTCCAGGAAGGCGTTCTTGAGCGCTTCCTTGCTGAGCGCTGTGCGGTCGTCCTCGAGCTGCAGTGAACTCACGGCGGACGCTTCGCTCAGGGAGACCACATCACGTCGACGGGCGTGCGCGTTTGACGCAGCACGGCGCGCACCGGCATGTCCTCGACCGGACCCGCGGCGCAGGCGGCGGTATAGGTGCGCCACTTCGATTCTCCGGCGATGAGCACCACCACGCGCCGCGAGTCGAGCAGGGCCGTCAAATTCAGGCTCAGGCGCGGGTGGGGCGGCGCGGGGGACCACATACCGACGCATCCCGCGACGGCGGCGGGGTTCAGGGCGCTCGGCAGATTGGGCGAACCGGGAAACAGGGAGGCGGTATGACCATCATCCCCCATGCCCAGAATCACGGCATCGAACGGGCGCGGCACGCGGGCGAATGTTTCCCAAGCCGACACCGCGCCCAAATCCGGCGTGGGCGCGCCGTTCTTGAGGCCGAGGAAGCGGGCGGAGGCGGCCCGATCCTCGAGCAGCACGTCGCGCACCAGACGTTCGTTGCTGTCGGCGTCCTGCGGGCTCACCCAACGCTCATCGGCGAGCGCGACGCAGGCGCGCGACCAATCGAGCGGCTGAGTGCGCAGGATCTCGAACAGCCTCACGGGCGAGCGGCCGCCTGAAACGACCAGGCTGGCGAGTCCGCGTGCGCCGATGGCCGCGGCAAGGCTCGCGCCGATTTGCGAGGCGAGTTCGCGCGCCAGGCTCTCCCCGTCGGCGAAGCGCTGCGCAGGCAGTTCAGAGTTCGTCATGCCATTCAAATCGTCGCGTCCAATCATGGTGCTCGGGGCCGCGGGCCCCCACCTGCCGGCAATGTAGATCTTCGGCCGCTCCTCGTACAGCTCCCAGCCGGCCCAAGGTTACCACCAGTTCCGTCAGCCCGGTCTGCGGCCGTCTGCCGGTGCGGCCGAAGAGCAACATGTCGAAAGTCGGAAGTACTGTCACCGTCAAAAATTCCTCGTGAGCCCGCGCCGCAGCGTAGCATTTGTCGGGCGCTTCGCGCCGAATTTATGGGTCCGAGAAATTTCGGGGATGTGGCACAATGAGGCACCAATCTTGCGCATGGCTTTGCGGCCGCGGAATGCGACCGACAAGGAGGCGCTCAGGCTCATGCGCCGGCACAATCTGGCCATCGTGTCGGCATACAACGACACCGCAGGATCATTGACTCTCGCACCCAAGGATCAGCGTGAACATCCGTGAAATCGTAGCATTGGCGCCGGTGATTCCGGTGCTCACCCTGACCGAGCTCGCGCACGCCGTGCCTCTGGCGCGCGCCTTGGCGGCCGGAGGCCTGCGAGTGCTGGAGATCACTTTGCGGTCGCCGGTCGCGCTCGCCGCCATCGAGGCGATGCGCAAGGCGGTCCCCGACGCCATCGTGGGAGCGGGCATGCTCACGCGCGCCGTGGATTTTGCCGCCGCCGACCGGGCGGGTGCGCAGTTCGGCGTCACCCCCGGCCTGAGTCCGGAGCTGGCCGCGGCCTCGCGCGGCGCGCGATTTCCGCTGCTGCCGGGCGTCATGACGCCGACCGAATTGATCACGGCGCGCGCCGCGGGATTCAACGTGCTGAAGCTCTTTCCGGCGCAGCAGGCGGGCGGCGTGGCCATGCTGCAGGCGCTCGGCGCGCCGTTCCCGGACGTTCTTTTCTGCCCGACCGGCGGCATCACTCGCGCGACGGCGGCGGATTATCTGGCGCTGCCGAACGTGGTGTGCGTGGGAGGCTCGTGGGTGGCGCCCCAGGCGCTGCTCGGCACGGGCGATTGGAGCGGCATCGAGGCGCTCGCGCGCGACGCCGCGTCTTTGAGAAAGAACTGATCCGCGGGGGATTCGGATGAAGGATTTGACGCAGGGATCGATCGTCAGGAACATTTTGCAAATGGCCGTGCCGATCGCGGCGGGGATGTTCTTTCAGACTCTCTATTTTCTCATCGATTTGTACTTCGTCGCCGGATTGGGCGATGCGGCGATCGCGGGCGTGGGCTCCGCCGGCAACGTGATGTTCATCGTCTTTGCGGTCACCCAGGTGCTGGGCGTGGGCACGGTGGCGCTTATTTCGCATGCCGTGGGGCGCAAGGATCAAGCCGATGCCACGCTGATCTTCAATCAGAGCCTGGTGTTGTCGGGCAGCTGCGCGGTGGTCACTCTCATCTGCGGGTATGCCGCCGGCCGCGCCTACATGCAGACCATGGGCTCGGACGCGGCCACCGTGCTTGCCGGCACGCAGTACCTGTATTGGTTTCTGCCGAGCCTGGCGCTGCAGTTCGCGCTGGTGGTGATGGGATCGGCGTTGCGCGGCACCGGCATCGTGCAGCCCACGATGATCGTGCAAGTCCTTACCGTGATCCTCAATGCGGTGCTGGCGCCGGTGCTGATTGCGGGGTGGGGCACCGGCCGCCCGATGGGCGTCGCCGGCGCGGGGCTGGCGAGCTCTCTGTCGGTCGGGGTCGGTGTCGCGCTGCTGGCCCTGTACTTCCATCGCCTGGAGAAATACGTTGCCTTCGACGCCGCCGCCTGGCGGCCGCAGTTTGCGGCCTGGGGCCGGCTGTTGCGCATCGGACTTCCCGCCGGCGGGGAGTTTGCGCTGATGTTCATTTACATGGCGGTGATCTATTGGATCATCCGCCGCTTTGGCGCGGACGCCCAGGCGGGGTTTGGAGTCGGCCAGCGCCTCACGCAGAGCATGTTTCTGCCGGCGATGGCCGTTTCATTTGCCACGGCACCCATCGTCGGACAGAACTTTGCCGCCGCAAAATTCGCGCGCGTGCGCGAGACCTTCGCTCTGGCCGTGCTGATCGGCACCTGCATCATGGCGGCCCTGACTCTATTTTGTCAGTGGTGCGCGACCTGGGCCATCCATGCATTTACAGTCCAGCCGGCGGCGGTGGCCGTCGGCACGCAATTCCTGCGCGTGGTCTCGTGGAACTTCGTCGCGACGGGATGCGTGTTCACCTGTTCGGCTTTGTTTCAAGGACTGGGCAACACGGTTCCGGCGGTGCTGAGCTCGGCGAGCCGCTTGGTCAGCTTCGTCGCGCCGGCCCTGTGGCTGGCGACCCGCCCGCAGTTTCGCATAACCGAATTGTGGTATGTGTCGGTCGCGAGCGTCACGCTGCAGGCCATCCTCAGTCTTTGGCTGGTGCGCGGCGAGTTTCGCCGCCGCCTGGCGGTGCAGCCGGCGCCGCATGACGCGCTTCGAGCTCGAGAATGACCTGCGACAGCGACAACCCCTTGACGTTGAGCAGCAGCAAGGTGTGATACAGGAGATCCGCGGCTTCGCCGATGATCTCGAAGTCCGATTGCGCGACGCTCGCGAGCGCGAGTTCCAGCCCTTCCTCGCCGACCTTCTGTGCGATCCTCAGGGTTCCCTGGGCCAGAAGCTTGGCCGTGTAGCTGCCCGCCGGACGCGTGGCGACGCGCTCCGCGATGACCCGCTCGAGCCGGCCCAGGAACGCCAGCCGCTGCGCGGCGGAGCGGGGCGCTTCCCCGCCCCAACACGTGGCCGTGCCCAGATGACAGGCGGGCCCGCGGGGTTCGGCCATGATCAACAGCGTGTCGCCGTCGCAATCGGCGGCGATTTGCTTCAGCTCGAGGAAATTCCCGGAGCTTTCGCCCTTGGTCCAGAGGCGCCCCTTGCTGCGGCTCCAAAAGGTGACGCGGCCGCTCGCCTGGGTCGCGGCGAGCGCCTCCCGATTCATGTACCCCAGCATCAGAACCGCGCCGCTGCCGGCGTCCTGAACGATGGCCGGCAACAAGCCGCCGCCCTTGTCCCAGTCCAGTCCCTCCATCACAGCCGCACCTCGATGCCCGCGCTGCGCAGCCGGCGCTTCAAGCGCGGAATGGGTATCTCGCCCGAATGAAACACGCTCGCGGCGAGCGCCGCGTCCGCCTGCGCCGTCCGAAAAACCTCCGTAAAATGCTCCATCTCGCCCGCGCCGCCCGAGGCCACTAGGGGTACGCGGCACACCTCGCGTACGGCGCGCAGCTGAGCGATGTCAAAGCCCTGGCGCACGCCGTCGCTCGACATGCAGTTGAGCACGATTTCGCCCGCGCCGCGCCGCTGCACCTCGATCACCCAGTCGATGGTGGTGCGCGAGGTATCGCGGCTGCGGCCGGCGTCGCCGGTGAACTGCTGCACCCGGTAGCCCTGATCGAAGGTCTGGCTGTCCACGCCCACCACCACGCACTGGGCGCCGAAGCGGCGGCTCAAGTCGTCGATCAACCCCGGGTGCTCGAGGGCCGGTGAATTCACCGAGATTTTCTCGGCGCCGGCGGCCAGCACCTCCTCGGCCTGCGCCACGGAGCGAATTCCGCCGGCCACGCAGAACGGTATGTCGAGGATGCGCGCCACCCGCGTGACCCACGAACGGTCCACCGAGCGGCCCTCGGGACTCGCGGAAATATCGTAGAACACGAGCTCATCGGCGCCCTCGTCGCGATAACGGGCGGCCAGTTCGAGAATGTCGCCGACCACTCGATGATCGCGAAAGCGCACGCCCTTGACCACCTGTCCGTCCCGGACATCCAAACAGGGAATTATGCGTTTGGCAAGAATGGCTGCAAGTCCTCCGCCGCAATGAGCCCTTCGAGCAGCGCCTTGCCGCTGACCGCCGCGGCCGCGCCCGTCTGCGTCAACGCCTTCAGATCGCGCGCATCGCGAATGCCTCCCGAGGCCTGCCACTGGATCAGCGGATGGCGCCGCGCGGCTTCGCGGTACAGATCGACATTGGGTCCGGTCAGGGCGCCGTCGCGGCCCACATCCGTGCACAGCACGTGCTCGAGCCGCGAGCCGGCGAAATTATCCAGCGCGCTCCACAGAGACAGCTCGGATTGCCGCTGCCAGCCGTGGGTGGCGACGCGCGCGGTGCCGGCCCGATCCAGCCGCACGTCGAATGCCAGTGTGATGCGTTCGGGACCGAAGCGCTCGAGCCAGCCACGAACCAGCTCCACGTGAGTGAGCGCCATGCTGCCGATCACCACCCGTGACGCTCCCAGCTCGAACATTTGCTCGACCGCGGCCGCATCGCGCAGTCCGCCGCCCACCTGCAGCTTGACCGCCCGCTGCCCGGCCAGTTCTCCGATGATGGCGCGGTTGCCGGCGCTGCCGTCCCTGGCGCCGTCGAGATCGACCACGTGCAGCCAGTCGGCGCCCAAGCCGCGATACTTCGCGAGCAGCGCCGCGGGATCCGTGTCGTAGCGCGTCTCGCGGGCGAAGTCGCCGTGCAGCAGACGCACGCAGCGGCCGCCCTTCAGGTCGATGGCGGGGATGAGGCGCATGCCAGAAAGTTCTTGAGCAGCCGCGCGCCGAGGGCGGAGGAGCGCTCGGGATGAAATTGCACGCCGTAGAAATTGTCCCGCTGCACGCAGGCGCTGAAGGGCGCGCCGTAGCCGGTGCTTGCCGTCGTTGTATCGGCGACGGGGAGCGCGTAGCTGTGCACGAAATACGCATGGTCGCCGTCGGCAACACCCTCGAGCAGCGCACTGGGACGGCGCAGGTCGAGCGTGTTCCAGCCGATGTGCGGCACCGGCCTGCCGCGGGCGTGCGCGATGCGGGTCGCGCGGCCCGGAATGATTCCGAGGCATTGTGCCTCGCCTTCCTGGGATGCGTCGAAGAGGAGCTGCATTCCCAGGCAAATACCCAGCACCGGTTGGCGCAGGGTGGGGATCAAGGCATCGAGGCCGCTCTGGCGCAGCCGCGACATGGCATCCGCGGCGGCGCCGACGCCGGGGAGAATGACATGACTCGCCGCGCGAATCTCTGCCGCGTCCGCGGATACGGCCGAGGGGGCATCGAGCCGCTCCAAGGCAAACTGCAGCGAGGCGATGTTCGCGCCGCCGCTGGCGACGATCACGATTTGCGCCGTGCTCACAGTGTGCCCTTGGTGCTCGGCAACTCGCGGCCTTCGAGCCGGATGGCCTGACGCAGACTCCTTCCAACGCCTTTGAAGCAGGACTCGATCATGTGATGGGAGTTCTCGCCGCGCACGCTGATATGCAGCGCCGCTCCCAGCGCTTCGGCGAGCGAGCGGAAGAAGTGCGGGACCAATTCGGTCGGCATGTCGCCGACCCGCTCGCGATTGAAGCGTCCCTCCCAGACGAAGAAGGAACGGCCGCAGATGTCGAGCGCGACCTGTGCCTCGGCCTCGTCCATGGCGAGCAGAAAGCCGTAGCGCGCAATGCCGCGCTTGTCCCCCAATGCTTCGCGAAGGGCGGCTCCCAGCCCCAGCGCGCAATCCTCGACCGTATGATGTTCATCGATGTCGAGGTCGCCGCTGCAGGTGAGATCGAGCGCGAAGCCGCCGTGCCTGGCGATCTGTTCGAGCATGTGATCGAAGAATCCCAATCCGGTGGCGATCGCGCTCGGGCCTTCGCGCGACAGATCGAGATCGATGTGGATGTCGGTCTCCTTCGTCTTGCGTCGCACCAGTGCGCGGCGCGCCTGGCCGAGAATGCGCCGGGCGATGGCGGGCCAGGTCTCGTGCGGCTCCCCGTGCAGGCGCACGGCCAGGCCCTGTACCCCGAGATTGGCCGCGAACTGCATGTCCGTGTCGCGGTCGCCGATCATGAAGCTGCGTGTCTTGTCGATTTTCCCGGCGGCGATGAATTCACGCACCATGCCGAGCCCGGGCTTGCGGCAGTCGCAGTTCTCGTGCTTGAAGTGCGGACAGATGAATACCGCCTCGAACTCGATTCCCTGAGAGGCAAGCAAATCCAGGATGAAGCGGTGGGCGCGCTCGAAGCGCTCCTGCGGAAAGCTCGGGGTGCCCAATCCGTCCTGATTCGTGACCATGACGAAGACGAAGCCCGCGGCCTTCAGGTCGAGCAGCGCCGGCACGACTGCGGGCATGAGGCGAATCTTCTCCAGACCGTCGATCTGTTCGTCCGTCGTCTCTTCGTTCAGGGTGCCGTCGCGATCCAGGAACAGGATTCGCCGGCCGCTCATCTCAGGCTCGCTCAAGCTCATGTGACCCCCACGCAGTGAAGCAGTGCATCGTTGTGCGCGCGAGTCCCGACCGAGACGCGCAGCGAGCGCGGCAGCAGGGGATGGGCGCGCAAGTCGCGCACGATCAGGCCGCCCGCCAGAGTGTTGCTCACGAAGCGATCGGCGTCGCGGCAATCGATGAGCAGAAAATTCGCATCGCTCGGCCAGATCTTGTCCACCAGGGGCGAGGACGCGAGACGGCGGCCGAGGTAATCGCGCTCGGCCAGCAGCGCTTCGAGGCGCGCCTGCCCGGCAGCAAGCTCAGGCGGATCTAGGGCCCGCAAGGCCGCCTCCACGGCCGGTTGCGCCAGGGCGTAGGGCGGCACCACCCGCTTCGCCAGCTCGATGAGCTCGGGTGCGGCCAGCAGCGCGCCGATCCGGGCGCCGGCCAGGGCATGCGCCTTGGAGAGGGTGCGCAGAATCGCCAGGGTGGCGAAGCGATCGAGCCACCGGGTCAGGCTCAAGGAACGCGACCACTCGATGTAAGCCTCGTCGATGACGACGATCGCCTTGCCGTCGAGCGCCGTGCAAACCTCCTCGAGGGCGGCCGGGTCGAGCAGATTCGACGTCGGATTGTTCGGCGAGCATAGATACACCAGCTTGATGCCGGGCTGCCACATGGCCAGGAGCCGTTCGGGATCGAGCGCCCAGCCGCGCTCGCGGTCGAGCGGAGCCTCGAGGACTTCGGCGCCCTGAATGCGCGCCGCAACCTGGTACATGCCGAAGGTCGGTGTGCATTGCAGAATGGCATCGGTGCCGGCGCGCAGATAGATGCGCGACAGCACATCGATGGCCTCGTCGGCGCCGCGCGTCGCAAGAACGCTCGCGGCCGGCACCCCATAGATCTGACTGAGACGTTCGATCAGGGCCCGCGGCTGCGGTTCGGGATACCGGTTGAGACCCGCCGCGGTGGCATCGCCCGTGGGCCGCCAAGGCGCTTCGTTCGCGTGCAGACGCGTGAGCGACGGCAGCCAGGCCGCGTGCGCATAGGCTTTGAGCGTGACGATCTCGGGGCGCGCCAGCGCGACCACGGCGTTCACCGCGAGGCTCCCTGCGCATCGGCGGGGAGTGCGGCAAGACGCACGGCGACCGCCGCCGCGTGAGCGTCCAGTCCCTCGAGACTGGCCAGGATTTGTGCAGTGGGCCCGAGATCCGCAAGGCCCGCCGGGGTCAGTTCCTGCACCGTGATGCGCTTTTGGAAGTCCTCCAGCGACAGCCCGCTGTGCGCCTTCGCGTAGCCGTGGGTGGGCAGGGTGTGGTTGGGGCCGCTGCAATAGTCGCCCGTGGATTCCGGCGACCAGTGTCCCAGGAAAACCGCGCCCGCGGCGCTGACGCGATCCAGCCAGCGGCGCGCCTCGCGTATTTCGAGCAGCAGGTGTTCGGGAGCATAGTCGTTCGCGATCTCGAAGGCGGTATCGAGCGTGCCGACGATCAACAGCCGCATGTGGCCGACGGACTGCGCCAGTATGGCGGTCCGCGACAGGCCGCCCGCCTGATGCCGTACGTGCCGTGCCACTTCCTCCGCGAGGGGAGCGCAGGTCGTGACCAGCAGGGACTGCGCGTCGGGGCTGTGCTCCGCCTGCGCGAGCAGATCGGCGGCGACGAAGTCGGCCCGGGCGCTGTCATCCGCGATCACCAGCACCTCGGTCACGCCGGCGGGGAGGTCAGCGGCCGCCCCCGCCGCATCCTGCGCCACCAACAGTTTGGCCGCCGCGACCCAGGCATTGCCGGGCCCGAAGAGCTTGTCGCACTTGGGAACGGCGGCCGTGCCGTAGGCCATGGCGGCGATGGCCTGGGCGCCGCCGACCTTGAATACCTGGTCGATTCCCGCCTTGCGCGCGGCCGCCAGCACGGCGGGGTCGGCGGCGCCATCGGGGCGGGGCGGCGTGCACATCACGCGTACCGGGCAGGCCGCGATGGCCGCCGGAACGCCAAGCATGATGGCGGTGGAGGGCAGCGGCGCAACGCCCGCCGGCACGTACAAGCCGACTGCGCGGATCGGAACGCTGATGCGCTCGCAGAGCACTCCCGGGGCGATCTGCACGCGCAACGGCGCCGGTGCCTGCGCGGCGTGAAATCGCCGCACGTTGGCCATCGCTCGCTCGATCGCCGCGTGCTGCGCGGCGCTCAATGCGCCGTCGGCGGCCGCGAACTCCCGCGGCGTGACCCGCAGCGAAGCCAGGCGGACGCCGTCGAACTGCTCGGTCAGCTCGAGCAACGCCGCATCACCGCCGCGCCGCACAGTATCGATGATGTCCTGCGCCTGCGCGGCGATTCGCGCCGCATCGCGCTGCGCCGGCCTCTGCAGGGCCTCTTGCCGCTGCGCCGCAGTCAGTGAGTTCCAGTCGAGAATTCGCATGATGGCGAGCGGCTAGGCCAGCATTTTCTCAACGGGCAGCACCAGCACCGAGGTGGCGCCCACGCCCTTGAGCTCCTCGAGGGTCTCCCAGAAGACGTTTTCGCGGCAGACCGCGTGCACCGCCACCCGGTCTCCGAGACCCTCGAGGGGAATGACCGTCGGCGCCTCGCTGCCCGGCAGCAGCTTGGCGATGGCGGGCAGCGCGGAGCGGGGCGCGTGCAGCATGATGTACTTGCTCCCCTTGACCTGCTCGACGCCGTCGATGCGCATCAGCAGCCGGCGGGTCCATTCCTGCTTCTCCGGAGCGATGGGCACGGGCGTGCGGATCAGCACGGCCTGGCTTTCCAGCACGGTTTCCGCCTGGCGCAAATGATTCGCCGCCAGTGTCGATCCGGTCGACACCAGGTCGCAGACCAGATCCGCGCGCCCAAGGCGCGGGGCGATTTCCACCGAGCCGGAGAGAACCACGACCTCGGCGGCGATGCCGCGCTGCGCGAGAAAGCGCTGCAGAATGTGCGGATAGGTGGTCGCGATGCGCTTGCCCGCGAGCGATTGCGCGCCGCGGTAGTCGAAGCCGTCCGGCACGGCGATGCACAGCTTGCAGCGCCCGAAATCGAGCAGCTGCACGGTTTCGAACAGCGGCGCGAGGGAGCGGGCGGCGAAGGCCAGGCGCTTCTCCTCGACGACATTCAATCCGACCAATCCCAGGTCGCACACGTCCTCCTGCACCAGATCCGGGATGTCGTCGTCGCGCACGAACAGCACGTCGAGCGGCATGTTCTCGCCGTAGCACATCAGCTGGTCCTTGCCGCGGCTGTACTTGAGCCCGCACCGCGACAGCAGGTCGAGGGAGCTGTCGGTGAGCCGGCCGCTCTTCTGCACGGCGATCTTCAGGCGTGTCGCCACGGGCGATTGCGGATCAGCCATTGAGCTTCAGCCGTTCGGTCACCGCCCGGTAGCCGCCGTTGCCGGACGTGAGGTAGCGGGCCACGCGGCCGATGGTGGTCACGCTGACCCCCGTCTGGCGGTGGATCTCCCGGTAGGGCAGGCGGCGCTCCAGCAGTTCGACCACGGCCCAGCGATCCGCCATCGCCTGCAATTCCGCCGGCGTGCACAGATCGCGGAAGAAGCTGCGGCACTCCTCGACGCTGCGCAGCGCCAGGATCGCCGTGCACAGGGCGCGCTCGTGCTGCTGCTCCTGGCGCAGGGTGACGGGACGGTTGGTCTTCATGGAACGGACGCTCGCCGGATCAATGTATTAACGCACTAATACATTAATGCATTATTCAGCCCGGCGCAAGCCGGTCCGGACGCAAACGTCTTGACGCAAACGGGGCCAATGCCTAAAATTCGCGCAGCTCATCTAGACCGGCTGAGGGAAAGGCCCTTAGAAGCCGGGGCAACCACCTTGGGTTCCATGGAACCTCGAGGAACGGTGCCAACTCCTGCGGAGCCGGGCGGACGCCCGATTCCGGTAGATGGGCGGTCGATTGCGGCTTTCTCGCCGCAGTGGGCTACGAGCGCCGGCGCCGCAGGGGTTATGTCAACCCTTGATCTATGCGAGCGCAACGTGGCCGAGACTTCTCCCATCCAAGCCGACGAAACCCTGAGCCTGCCCGGTCCCTTGACCCTGCATTACGGCGACGTGCTGCCGGATGCGAGAGTGGCTTTCCGCTTGGTGGGCCCGGCAGATGCGCCGGTGGTCGCCGTCCTCGGCGGCATCTCCGCCCACCGCATCGTCGCAGGCGATGCGGGCGAGGCATGGTGGCCGGAGATCGTGGCCCCCGGGCTCGGGGTGGATACGCGGCATTTTCGGGTTCTGGGCATCGATTATCTCGGCGGCCGCGGCTTGAGCTCCACGCCGCAAAGCGGCGGCCGATTTCCGCCCTTGAGTTCGTACGACCAGGCCGATGCCTTGTACGCCGTCGTGCGGCACCTGCGCCTCGAGTCCCTGCACGCCATCGTCGGCGCCTCCTACGGCGGCATGGTGGCGCTGTGCTACGCGCAGCGCTACCCGCAGTGGCTGAACCGCATCGTGATCCTGAGCGCCGCGGACAAGTCCCAGGTGCTGTCGACGGCCTGGCGCAGCGTCCAGCGGCAGATCGTGCGCGAGGCCATCGCGCGCGGCGACGGCGCGGCGGGCCTGAAGCTCGCGCGCGCACTGGCGATGGCCACCTACCGCAGCGCCGTGGAGTTTCAATTGCGCTTCGGCGCGGCTCCCGTGCGCAGCGCGGACGGGTTTCGCTTTCCGATCGAGGACTACCTCTTCGCGCGCGGCGATGACTACGTGCAGAAGTATCGCGCCGAATCGTTCCTGGTGCTGAGCGAATCGCTCGACCTGCACCGGGTCGATGCGACGCAGGTGCATACTCCGGCAACGCTGATCGCGGTGCGGGAGGACCAGCTGGTGCCGTTCGACGACATGCAGGCGCTGGCGGCGCGCCTGAACGGACCCCGGCAGCTCATCGAAATCAATTCGATTTTCGGACACGACGCCTTCTTGAAGGAAGCCGCCGCCCTCACACCCATCATCAAACTAGCCCTCGCGGAGCAAAGCACATGAGCGAAACACCCCCGAAGAAAACCATCGCGACGCGTTCGGTGCGCGCCGGGCTCGAGTCGGATGCGCAGCACGGTTCGGTGGTGCCGCCGATTTATCTGTCGACGAACTTCGCCTTCGAGAAGTACCGCAAACCGCGCAAGTACGATTACACCCGCTCCGGCAATCCGACCCGCGATCAGCTGGGCGGCGCCCTGGCGGACCTCGAGGGCGGCGCCGGCGCGGTCGTGACCTGCACCGGGCTTGCGGCCGTCACGCTGATTCTGGCCACTTTGCCGGACGCCGCGAAGGTGATCGCACCCCACGATTGCTACGGCGGCACGTATCGGCTGCTGGCGGCGATGCACGCCCAGGGAAAACTCATGGTCGACTTCGTCGATCAGGGCGATCCCGCCGCCCTCTCCGCGGCCCTCGAACGGGGGGCGCATCTGGCGTGGATCGAGACGCCGAGCAATCCGCTGCTGCGCGTGGTCGACATCCGCGCCATCGCCGAGGCCGCGCACGCGGTGGGGGCCCTGGTGGTGGCCGACAATACCTTTCTCTCGCCGATCTGGCAGCAGCCGCTGGCGCTCGGCGCCGACCTGGTCCTGCATTCCACCACCAAGTATTTGAACGGACACAGCGATGTGGTCGGCGGCGCCGTGGTCGCCTCGACGGCGGAGCTCTCCGGCAACCTTGCCTGGTGGGCGAACGCCATCGGCGTCACCGGCGCGCCGTTCGACAGCTTCATGACGCTGCGCGGCGTGCGCACGCTGCACGCGCGCCTGCGCGTGCATGAGGAGAACACCGCCGTGATCGTCGAGCACCTGGCCCGCCATCCGGCCGTCGGCCGCGTGCACTATCCCGGTTTGCCGCAGCATCCCGGGCATGAGATCGCGCGGCGCCAGCAGAGCGGCTTCGGCGCCATGCTGAGCATCGAACTGAAGGGCGGCGAGCCGGCGGTGGAGGCCTTTCTCGCCGGACTGGAATGCTTCACTCTGGCAGAGTCTCTCGGCGGCGTGGAGAGTCTCATCGCGCATCCGGCGACGATGACTCATGCCGGCATGGAGGAGTCGGCGCGGTTGCGCGCCGGCATCGGTCCGGGGCTGCTGCGCATTTCCGTGGGCATCGAAGATTCCGCGGATCTCAAGGCCGATCTCGACGCCGCGCTCGAGCGTGCCGTCAGAGCCCAGCCAGCACCGCATCTGCGGCGGCACGCGTCGTAATTCCCTTGCCGGGGGCCGCGAGATCCGCGGGCAGCGCGCCGGACTCCACGGCGCGCGACACGGCCGCTTCGACGGCGAGCGCCTCGGGCTCGAGTTGCAGCGAATACCGCAGCAGCAGAGCCGCGCTCAAAATCGCGGCGTACGGATTGGCGATGCCGCGGCCGGCGATGTCCGGAGCGGATCCATGGATGGGCTCGAACAGTCCGCCGCGGGCGGCGGCACCGAGCGATGCGGACGGCAGCAATCCGAGAGAGCCTGCCAGCATGGAGGCTTCGTCAGTGAGGATGTCGCCGAACATGTTTTCCGTCACGATCACATCGAAGTCGCGGGGCCGCTTCAAGAGGTGCATGGCGGCGGCATCGACCAGCATGTGCTCGACCTCGATGCCGGGGAATTCGGCGGGCATGATGCGCTCGACCACCCCGCGCCACAGGCGCGAGGTCTCGAGCACATTGGCCTTGTCGATCGATGTCAGCTTGCCGCGGCGGGCGAGGGCGAGGCGCGCCGCCAGACGCACCACCCGTTCGATCTCCTCCACCGTATAGCGGCACAGATCCGTGGCCTCGGTGGCCGTGCGCGTCTTCTCTCCGAAATAAATGCCGCCGGTGAGTTCGCGCACCACCATGATGTCCACGCCGCGCAGGTATTCCGCCTTGATGGGCGAGGCCTCGAGCACCGCGGGGTGAGGCACCACGGGGCGCAGGTTGGCGAACAGCCCGAGCGCCTTGCGCAGCTCGAGAAGACCCTGTTCGGGACGAACCAAGGCCTGCGGAGCCGACCACTTCGGACTGCCGACGGCGCCGAGCAAAATCGCATCCGCCCTGCGCGCCAGCGCCAGCGTCGCGGCGGGCAGCGCCTCTCCCGTGGCGTCGATGGCGGCGCCGCCGAGCAGCGCCGGCTGAAATTCAAAATCGTGGCCGAAGCGCGCCGCGATGGCGCCGAGCACGCGCACGGCCTCGGCGGTGACCTCGCCGCCGATGCCGTCGCCGGCGAGAACCGCGATCAGCGCCCTCATCAGGTGGCGGCGGCGCTGCGCGTGGTCTCGTGGCGCTCGATGTCGGCCAGGCGGCTGCGCAGGTAGCCGAGTTCGTCGATTCCATTCAGCAGGCAGTGCCGCGCAAAGGTCTCGATGGGGAAGCAGACCGACGCGCCGGTCGGCAGCGTGAGGCGCGCCGCGCCCAAGTCGATGTCGACTTGCGCGCCCGGATGGTCGAGCAGCCAGGCCGATGTGGCGTCGTCGACCACAATGGGCAGCAGGCCGTTCTTCAAGGAATTGCCGCGGAAGATGTCGGCGATTTCCGTGCTGATGACGGCGCGGAATCCGAAATCCAGCAGCGCCCATGGTGCATGTTCGCGCGAGGAGCCACAACCGAAATTTCGGCCGGCGACCAGCACCTGCGCGCCGCGCGCCTCGGGCCGGTTGAGCGCGAAATCCGGATTCGCCGAGCCATCGGCCAGATAGCGCCAGTCGGCGAACAGCTGGCTCCCCAAACCCTCCTTGGTCGTGGTGGTCAGGAACCGCGCCGGGATGATTTGATCGGTGTCGATGTTGCTCGACGCGATGACCACGGTCGTGGAGCGCACGTGCGTCAGGGGCTCCACTATAGGAACTCCCGCGGATCGGTGATCCGGCCCGCGACGGCGCTCGCCGCGGCGGTGAAGGGACTGACCAGCAGGGTTCGAGCGCCCACGCCCTGGCGCCCTTCGAAGTTGCGATTGCTGGTGCTGATCGAATACTGTCCGGCGGCGACGGTATCGCCGTTCATCCCCAGGCACATCGAGCAGCCTGACTCGCGCCAATCCGCGCCCGCCGCCTTGAAAATCTCGGCGTAGCCGGCCGCTTCGGCTTCGCGCTTGATTTCCTGCGAACCCGGCACGATGAGCAGCCGCACGCCGGCTGCGACCTTGCGGCCCCTGAGAATGTGCGCGGCCGCCTTAAGATCGGCCAGCCGCCCGTTCGTGCAGCTGCCGATGAACACCACATCGACGCGCTTGCCGAGCATGGCGTCGCCGCCGTGAAAGCCCATGTAGCGCAGCGCCTTGTCGAAGACCTCGTCCCCCGTGCCGGCCGGAATCGAGGCGCCGATCGGCAGCACCATGCCGGGGTTCGTGCCGTAGGTGATCATGGGCTCCACCAGCGAGGCATCGAGATCGACGGAGGCGTCGAAAACCGCGCCGGGATCGCTGACGAGGGTTCGCCACCGGGCGACCGCCGCGTCCCAATCCGCGCCCTGCGGTGCGCGCGGACGGCCCTTGAGGTAGGCAAACGTGGTCTCGTCCGGCGCGATCATGCCGGCGCGTGCGCCCGCTTCGATCGACATGTTGCAAACTGTCATGCGCTCATCCATGGACAGGCCGCGAATGGCCGGCCCCCGATATTCGAGCACATGACCGGTGCCGCCCGAGACGCCGATCTTACCGATGATGGCGAGGATCAGATCCTTGGCGCTGACCCCGGGCCGCAGCCGGCCTTCGACGTTCACCGCATAGGTTTTCGGCTTGCGCTGCAACAGCGCCTGGGTGGCAAATACATGGCCGACTTCCGTGGTGCCGATGCCGAAGGCGAGCGCGCCGAACGCGCCGTGCGTACTGGTGTGGCTGTCGCCGCACACGATGGTCATGCCGGGCTGCGTGGCGCCGAGTTCCGGACTGATGACATGCACGATGCCGCGCCGCGCATCGCGCATCCCGAACAGCTCGATGCCGAACTCGGCCGCGTTCTGCTCGAGCTGGCGCACCTGCCTCGCCGCCGCGTCCACCTTGATCGGAACTCCGCCGAACACCTGGTCGGTGCTGGTGGGCGTCGAGTGATCCATGGTGGCGAGGGTGCGATCCGGACGCCGCACCGGCAGCTTCAGCGCCTTGAGCACGCTGAACGCCTGCGGCGAGGTGACCTCGTGAATGAGATGCAGATCGATGTACAGCACCGCCGGCGTGTCCGCCGTTTCAGCGACGACTTCGTGTGCCGTCCAGACCTTGTCGAACAGGGTGCGCATGGTGTGCCGGGGCCTGAACGCTCAGGCCTTCCCGGATTCCAGCCACGGCATGCGGGCGCGCAGCTGGGCGCCGATCTTTTCGATCGAGTGCGTCAGATCCGCCTTCAGCAGCTTGGAGTACTTGCGCCGTCCGCCCTTGTTCTCCGCGATCCACTGGCGCGCGAATTTGCCCTGCTGGATCTCGGTCAGAATCTTGCGCATCTCCTTCTTGGTCGCCTTGTTGACGATGCGCGGCCCGCGCGTCAGATCGCCGTACCTGGCCGTCTCGCTGATGAAGCGGTGCATCTTCGTGATGCCGCCCTCGTGCAAGAGGTCGACGATGAGCTTGAGCTCGTGCAGGCATTCGTAGTAGGCGACGGCGGGCTGGTATCCGGCTTCGACCAGGGTCTCGTAGCCCTTGACCACGAGCTCGGTCGCGCCGCCGCAGAGCACGGCCTGCTCGCCGAACAAATCCGTCTCGGTCTCCTCGGCGAAGGTGGTTTCCAGCACGCCGCCGCGCGTGCCGCCGATGCCGTCCGCGTAGGCCAGCGCCTTTGCCTTCGCGTGCTTGGAGGGATTCTGCGCCACCGCGATCAGGCAGGGCACGCCGCGGCCCTGCTGGTATTGCCGCCGCACCAGGTCGCCGGGGCCCTTCGGCGCGATCAGCACCACGTCGAGGTCCTTGCGAGGCTTGATCTGCTTGAAGTGAATGTTGAAGCCATGCGCGAACAACAGCGTCGCGCCCTTCTCGAGAACCGTCTTGAGCTCCGCATACAGGGATTTTTGCGTAAGATCGGGCACCAGCATCGCCACCAGCTGCGCCCCCTTGACGGCCGCCGCCGGCTCCAACACTTTCAGGCCGTCCTTCTTCGCCTTGGTCCAGCTGTCGCCCTTGCGCACGCCGACCACCACGTCGTAACCGCTGTCGTGCAGATTGAGCGCGTGGGCGCGCCCCTGACTGCCGTAGCCCAAGACCGCGATGCGCGCGCCGCGCAGCGCTTTCCTGTCGACATCCTTCTGCGAATACAAACGCATGAATTTCTCCTGTAACCGAAGACCCGTGCCTTGCAAAATGCGAGACCCCGCCTTGGAGACTTTTGCCGAAGCTTTGGGTCCGGGGACGAAGCGGGTGCGTGAAATCGATGATGCGCGGGGTGCGTAAAATCGAGCATGCCCTGTTAACTAGCCGCAAATAGCAACACAGATTCTCTTATGATGCAAGATCTGCCCTGGGCGGTTGCGGCGCGGTGAGGATGCCTGTTCATGAGCCTCGATAGCGGTGATTCGATGCCATTGTGGTTGTTGTACGAGCATGAGATCGACGCATGGCGCGCGGCTCAGCCCTCGCCGGTCGCGCACTGGCTGGGCGTGCAAAATTTCAGGGGAGAGAAACATCGGGTGCTGCTGCTGCCGGATTCGGGCGGCGGGCTCGCGGGCGCGGTGGGCGGCCTGGGCAGGCGCCAGGGAGCCCTCTCGCTGTGGCATGCGGCGGGAATCGTCGAGCGGCTGCCGGCGCGCCGTTTCCATCTGGTCCAAGAGTTCGCGCCCGACGAGGCCACGCAGCTCTGCCTCGGCGCGGCCTATGCGGCATATCGTTTCGACCGCTACCGGGCGGCCAAGAGCGAGGTGGCATGCATCGAGGCCCCGCCGAACGCCGACGTGCAATTCGTCGCGCTCGCGGCCGAGTCGCTGCGCATGGCGCGCGATTGGATCAATACGCCCGCGGCCGACTTGGGGCCGGCCGAGCTCGCGGCCGCGGCGCATCGGCTTGCCGAGCGCCACCAGGCGGTCTATCAAGAGTGGGTGGGCGATGAGCTGCTCGCGGCAAACTTTCCCGCCATCCACGCGGTGGGACGTGCCAGCAGCGGGGCGCCGCGGCTCGTGGAGCTGCGCTTCACGCCGCGCGGGGGCGAGGACTATCCGCGCCTGACCTTGGTGGGCAAGGGCGTCTGCTTCGACAGCGGCGGATTGGACATCAAGCCGGGATCCAGCATGGCGCTGATGAAAAAAGACATGGGCGGCGCGGCCGTGGCGCTCGGGCTCGCCCACATGCTCATCGGCGCGGGTGTCCGGGCGCGGCTGCGCGTGCTGGTGCCGGCGGTGGAGAACGCCATCGGCGGAAATGCCTATCGGCCGGGCGATGTGCTGGCCACGCGCAAGGGCTTGACGGTCGAGGTCGGCAACACGGACGCGGAAGGCCGGCTGGTGCTGTGCGATGCGCTGGCATTCGCCGATGCAGAGCAGCCGGACTTGATCATCGACTTCGCGACCCTGACGGGCGCCGCGCGGGTTGCCCTCGGCCCCGAGTTGCCCGCCCTGTTCGGCAACGACGAGGCCATGGTCGCGGAGCTCGCGCGAATCTCCGCGGCGGAGCACGACCCGCTGTGGCCGATGCCCCTGTGGGCCGGCTACGAGGATGAGCTCGCGAGCAAAATTGCGGATTTGAACAATGTCGCCTCATCCTCGCTCGCCGGAGCGATTTTCGGCGCGCTGTTCTTGAAGCGCTTCGTGAGCGAATCGACACCGTGGCTGCATCTCGACCTGTACGCATGGAATTCAAAGGACCGCCCGGGCCGCGGCATCGGTGCCGAGCCGCAGGCGCTGCGCGGCGTGTACCGATACCTGGTGAAGCGTTACGGTACCATCGTTGGTCACACCGGCTCCTAGGACTGAAGCATCATGGCAAAAAAATCTTCCTCCGTTGACATTCGTCGCCACTCGCGCATCGTGGTCGACGGCGTGAAGCAGACGCCCAGCCGTGCGATGCTGCGCGCGGTCGGATTCGTGGATGCCGATTTCGACAAGTCCCAGGTGGGCATCGCTTCGACCTGGAGCAACTTGACGCCCTGCAATATGCACCTCGACGAACTCGCCCGTCTGGCCGCCGGCGGCGTGGAGGCGGCGGGCGCCAAGGCGATCAGCTTCAATACCATCACCGTCTCGGACGGCATCTCCATGGGCACTCCCGGGATGCGCTACTCGCTGGTGTCGCGCGAGGTCATCGCCGATTCCATCGAAACGGTGGTGGGCGCCCAGGGCTTCGACGGGGTGCTCGCCATCGGCGGCTGCGACAAGAACATGCCGGGCTGCCTCATGGCGCTGGCGCGCCTCGACCGGCCATCGGTGTTCGTCTACGGCGGCACCATTCGGCCCGGAGCCGAGCGGCGAGATATCGTGTCGGTATTCGAAGCCGTGGGTGGCTATGCGCAGGGTACGGTGTCCGAGCAGCAGCTGAAGATCGTCGAGCGCACCGCGATTCCCGGACCCGGGTCCTGTTCCGGAATGTATACCGCCAACACCATGGCCTCGGCCATCGAAGCGCTGGGCATGAGTCTGCCGAACAGCTCGGCCCAGGAGGCTGTCTCCCGACAGAAGCGCGACGACAGCGCGCGCGCCGGCGCCGCCGTCGTCAATCTCATCAAATTGGGGCTCACCCCGCGGCAGATTCTGACCCGCCGGGCCTTCGAGAATGCGATCACGGTGGTGATTGCGCTCGGCGGATCGACCAATGCCGTGTTGCACCTGATGGCGATCGCCTCGTCGGCCAACGTGAAGCTCGAGCTCGACGATTTCACGCGCATCGGCAAGCGGGTTCCGGTGCTGGCCGACCTGCGTCCGAGCGGGCGCTACTCGATGTCCGATCTGGTGGCCATCGGCGGCATCCGGCCGCTGATGAAGACCCTGCTGGACGCGGATTTGCTGCACGGCGATTGCCTGACCGTCACGGGTGCCACCCTGGCCGAGAATCTACGCGAGGTGGCGCCCTATGCGGAAGGCCAGTCCATCGTGCACCCGCTGCGCGACCCCATAAAGAAGAGCAGCCACCTGGTGATCCTCTATGGAAATCTCGCTCCCGAAGGCGCCGTCGCGAAGATCACCGGAAAGGAAGGACTTCGTTTCGAGGGCCGGGCGCGTGTTTTTGATTCCGAGGAAGAGTCGCTGCAGGGAATCCTGGGCGGCAAGGTGCGCCCCGGCGACGTGGTGGTCATCCGCTACGAAGGCCCGAGAGGCGGCCCCGGCATGCGCGAGATGCTGAGTCCGACAGGCGCCGTCATGGGCCGGGGTTTGGGACTCGAGGTGGCCCTGATCACCGACGGACGGTTTTCCGGCGGCAGCCACGGCTTCGTCGTTGGACATATGTCGCCGGAAGCGGCGCTCGGAGGCCCGCTGGCCCTGGTCAAGACCGGTGACGGTATCACCATTGATGCAGAGCGTCGTGAAATCACCTTGCATGTCAGCGCCGCCGAGCTCAAGCGCCGGCGCAAATCCTGGGTACCGCCGAAGCCCTATGCGCGGCGCGGTGCGTTGGCAAAGTATGCGAGACAGGTCAGCAGCGCATCCCTGGGCGCGGTCACGGATCTCCCCGACGCGGCGTCGCACGGCGCGAAGCCATCGTCGTAAGCCGGCGCAACATGGCGGTCATTCATCGGGCAAAGTCGCGCTTGCAGTTCAGGCGGCATGTGTGTCAGTCTCTTTACTCGCCGGAGGGAAAGAAGGGACGCCACTCGAGTGCTGCGTTCCTTCGCGACGTGTAAGGGACGCGCAAATTGTCTGGCGCGTGCGGCGCCACTAGATGAATTGATTCAGGGGTAGGGTCGTTTAGACTTATGTATAAATACGAAGAGCCGTCAATATTTTCGGGCAGAAGGGGCGCCGCTCTTCTGGCCGTGCTCATTTTACATGTAGGCATCGTCTGGGCGTTCTATACGGGGCTCGCCGGCAAGCTGGTCCAGACCATCATTCCGCCGGTCGAGATCGCTCAGATCGACAAGCCCAAAGACATCGACAAACCGCCCCCACCGCCGCCCAAGCTCGAAGAAATCAAACCCTACGTACCGCCCCCTGAATTCGTCGACATCCAGCAGCCGCAGGTCGAGACCACGGCGATAACCCAGACCACCCAGGTCAACCGGCCCGCACCGCCCCCGGTCGTGGCCGCGCCGCCCCGGCCCGGTACGCCGCCGCACATGGATCCGAAGCATCCGCTGAAGATCGGCGAAGATTATTATCCCGACGCATCGAAGCGCGCCAATGAAGAAGGCCGCTGCGTGGTTTTGATCACCGTGGCCGTCGATGGCCGCATCACCAACGAGTCTATTCAGTCGAGCTCGGGATTCCCGCGCTTGGATGAAGCGTGTTTGAAGGGCGTGCACGGACAGCGCCTGGTGCCCGCGACCGAAGACGGCAAACCGGTCGAGAAGACGATCGCGCTGCCGATCGTCTGGAAGCTCACGGGCAAGTAGCAATTCAGCAACAACGAGTCAATTTCCAACTATTATTTTTAAGCTTTTCTAAGCAGAGGGAATCGGTCAATGCAAGAGACAGCTATTGAAAACCCATATGGCCTCGGGGCCCTGATCGCCAATGGCGACATCATTGCCAGGTCCATCCTCGCGATCTTGCTGATCATGTCGCTGCTGACATGGTTCATCATGATCACCAAGTTCTTCGACCAGCGCCGCCAGCGCAAGCAGGCGATCGAGGCGGAGAGGGAATTTTGGTCCTCCTCCAGCCTGACCGACGCTCTCAATAAGCTGAAGGGCACATCGAATCCGTTTCGTGCGCTGGCTGAAACCGGCAAGCAGGCCTACGAATACCACGAGACCAACAAGACACGCCTGTCGGGTGCCATCGGCACCAGCGAGTGGATCACCGAATCGCTGCAGCGCACGGCGGACACCGTGATCAGCCGCATGCAATCGGGCTTGCCGGTGCTCGCCTCGGTCGGCGCCACCGCACCCTTCGTCGGCCTGCTCGGCACCGTCATCGGCATCTACCACGCTTTGATCGCCATCGGCGTGGCCGGACAGGCCTCCATCGACAAGGTGGCGGGACCCGTCGGCGAAGCGCTGATCATGACCGCCATCGGTCTGGCTGTCGCGGTGCCCGCAGTGCTGGGCTACAACATTCTTTTGCGCCGCAATAAGGGCGTGCAGGAAATGGTCAGCCACTTCACCCATGAGCTGCACGCCTACCTGATCTCGGGCGCCAAGATGGGCTTGGGGATGGACAAGCCCGCGCCGGTGATCGCCAAACCCGCTCCCGCGGCCGTTCGCTAGGATCGAAGGCCCATGGCGATCAATATCGGCAGCGACAGTGATGGCGAACCGATGGCAGACATCAATGTCACGCCCCTGGTGGACGTGATGTTGGTGCTGCTGATCATTTTCATCATTACGATCCGGGTCATCATCCAACAGGTGCAGCTCGATCTGCCGAAGGCGACCAATCTGCCGACACAGACCAAGCCGGAGAACATCACCATCGCCATCGACAAGCAGGGGGACATTTATTGGAATACCAAGCACTTGTCCGGCCAGGATGAGCTGAAGAGCCTGCTGCGCGGCATCGTCCGTCAGGAACCGCAGCCGGAAGTGCACATTCGCGGCGACGCCAACGTGCGCTATCAATTCGTGGGTCAGGTGCTCGTCGACACGCAGCAGATCGGCATCCGCAAAGTGGCGTTCATCACCACCCCCGATCACTTCGGTCCCGGAACTTAGGAGAGCACGCATGGCCATGAGTGTAGGTGGGGGCGGCGAGGGCCAGTCTTACTCCGACATCAACATGACACCGTTGATCGACGTCATGCTGGTGCTGCTGATTATTTTCATCATCACGATTCCGAGCATGACGCATGCGGTGAAGATCGATAACCCGCTGCCGCCACCGCCCAATTTCGTCCCGCCGCCGCCGCCCGAGGTGATCGATCTGACCATCGATTTCGACGGCACGCTGCTGTGGAACAAAACACCGGTGGACAGGCCCACCCTGCAGGGCTACATCAGCGAAGAGGCGGGCAAGACACCCCAGCCGGAGGTGCATATCTCGGTCGACAAGTTCGCCAAGTACGAGATAGTGGCGCAGACGCTGGCTGACTTGCAGCACCGCGGTTTGAAGAAGATAGGGTTCGTCAACAACGACTATTTCTGATTGGGCATCTCCCGAAGGGGCATTACGGCGCGTCAGTCCTCGACTCTGGGTTGACGCGCCGTTTGTTTGACCGGAGGCGTTTGCGGCGGCGCCGGGAAAAATAAATTCAAGACTTACGCGAGGTTGGTAATGATTCATTCGAGACACGATGTGCGGCGCCGGCGGGCGGACTCCTGGGTCGTTTTGAGCGCGGCCCTGATGCTGGCGCTCGGTGGCCTGTGCCTGGTGGGGCCGCGGGCGGCCTACTCGGCCGACAAGGACAAGGGCCAGCAAATCAGCCGCGTCATCGCCAAGGAGATGACGGCCGCGCAGAAGGCGCTGCAAGCGAATCAATGGGCTGAGGCGCTGAAGAATCTGGAAGCGGCGCAGGCGAAGTCGGGATTGACGCCTTTCGACGAGAAGACGATTTACTACTTCCAGGGCTTCGCCAATATCAAGCTCGGCAATCTGAAGGTGGCCCAGGCGGCTTTCGAGAAGGCGCTGGCCACGGGCGCAGCCACGGCTGAGGACAAGACCAGCATCACGCGCACCCTGTTCGGCATCGCGGCGAGCACCGGTCAGTACCAGAAGACCATCGACTATGGCAAGGAGATGGCGGATGCCGGCTCGGCAACGCCCAATGACCTGGCCATCATCGCGCAAAGCTACTTCCAGTTGAAGGACTGCAAGAACTCGGCCGTCTGGGTGGACAAGGCCGTGGCCGCCAGCCGCAAGGCCGGCGAGGCGCCGAAGGAGAACCTGTTCCTCTTCAAATTGCAGTGTGCGTCCGACGCGGGCGACAACGCGGCGATGATCCCCGTATTGAACGAGCTGATCCGCCTCAACAACAAGTCCACGTACTGGAACACCCTGCTGCGCATCGAGCGCCAGGATGAGCGCGACGACCGCAATACGTTGATGATTTACCGGATCATGTACGACACCGGGTCGATGAATGCCGGCAGCGACTACATCGAAATGGCCCAGCTGCTGGGCGATGCGGCGTTGCCTGCCGAGGCCGAGACCGTTCTGGAGAAGGCCATCAGCAGCGGGCTGATCAAGGACGAGCAGAAGGAGCGGACCACTCGCCTGGTGAACTCCTTCAAGACGCGCGCCGATGCCGACAAGAAAGGCCAGGCACAGCTGGACGCCGAGGCCACCAAGAACCCGGCGGGCGAGCTCGACGTCAAGCTGGGCGAGGTCTACTACGGCTTCGGCGATTATCAGAACGCCGTGACGGCCATCAATCGCGGTCTGGGGAAGGGCCAGATCAAGCACCAGGATGAGGCCTATGTGTATCTGGGCCGCTCGCAGGTCGCGCTCAAGAACTATGCGGATGCCAAGAAGGCATTCGCCGGCCTGAAGAATGTTCCCAACATCAGTCCCCGAGTGCTCAAGCTGTGGGAGCTGTACTCTGAGACGATCGGTCGATAACGGCATCGTAGGAGAACTGCAATGACGATCAAAGCCGGCGACAAAATGCCTGAAGGTTCGCTCACCCGCATGACGGGTGACGGGCCGCAGAAAATCACCACGGATCAGCTCTTCGCGGGTAAGACCGTGGTATTGTTTTCAGTTCCGGGGGCGTTCACTCCTACCTGTGATGCCAAGCACTTACCGGGGTTTGTTGATCTAGCGGATCAGATCAAGGCCAAGGGCGTGGACAGCATCGCCTGCATGGCGGTGAACGATGTGTTCGTGATGAATGCCTGGGGAAAACTGGGCGGAGTCGGCGACAAGATCCTGATGCTGGCGGACGGTAACGGCACCTACGCCAAGGCCCTGGGGCTCGACTTCGATGCATCGAAGTTCGGCATGGGGGTGCGCGGTCAGCGCTTCGCCCTCATCGTCAAGAATGGAGTCGCCACCCAGGTGAATATCGAAGCTCCCGGCGAATTCAAGGTGTCGGCGGCCGACTACGTTCTCAAACAGCTCTAGGAGCCTGCCCGGGCAGGCTTCCTAGCACACGGTCCCTCTTGCTGGCCCTGCGCACCTCGCCGCCCTCGTTGCGGCTGGCGGAGGCTGAACGAGTCGCGCGCGATCTATACGGCATGGCCGTCTCGATCAGTCCCTTGCCGGGGGAACGTGACTGCAACTTTCACCTGCGCACCGCCGAGGCACCCGGTGTCGATGGTCCGGAACCGGGTCCCGCTCGCGCCGCCACCCCGAGCGTCCCGGCCCGCGAGTTCGTGCTGAAGATCGTCGACCTGGCGGCCGATGCCGGGAGCACCGACTGTCTGGTGAGCGTGCTCGACCATTTGGCGGAGCAAGATCCCTCCTTGCCCGTGCCGCGGCTGTTTCCGACACAGCGCGGGGACGCCGTAGGGCGTTTCAGCCGGGACGGGGTCGACTATGCCGCCTGCCTGGTGAGCTTCCTGCCCGGCCGATTGCTGCTGGAGTCGCCCCATAGCACTGCCCTGCTGCAGAACATGGGCGCGGCCGTAGCGCGGCTCGACCGGGCTCTGCGGGGTTATTTTCATCCCTCCCTGACCCGGCGTCTGGCATGGGACGTGAGGCGGCTGCCCGAGCTTGCGGAGTTCAGCGGCTGCATCGAAGCGGCGTCGCTGCGCCAGGCGGTCGGCACGGTCACGGCGGCTTTGCGGGAGCGGCTGCCGACGCTGCGCGGACTGCGCAGTCAGCCCATTCATGGCGACTGTCACGGTGCGAACATGCTGGTGGATGCCGACGGCGAATCGATCTGTGGCATTCTGGACTTCGGTGACATGATTCACGCCCCTCTGATATTCGAGCCTGCCGTGGCGATGTCGGAGTTATTGACCGAGGCGGCCGCGCCCCTGGCCTCGGTGGCTGCGGTACTGCACGGCTACGCGCAGGTGCAGCCCCTCGAGGCCGGTGAGGTGGAATCGCTGTACGACATCATCACCGCCCGACATGCGCTCACTGTGCTGGTCCATGCCTGGCGCCGTGAGCACGATCCCCAGGGCGCGCAAATGTTGGCGGATGCGGCGGTGCACAGCGCCCGCTCCCTCGATCACCTGCTGAACGCCGATCGGCGCGCGCTGACCGGCGCCTGGCACGAGGCGGCCGGTACCTTTGCCCCGGCGGCACCGGGCGCGGCCTCCGACGCCGTTCATGCCGCCGTGCAGGGCGCCGGACAGGCGGCGGCGCGGCCCGTCGATCTCGCGCGGCGGCATCGGCTGATGGGAGCCGGCGCGGAGCTCTTCTATGAAAAGCCCCTGCACCTCGTGCGCGGCGCCGGAGTGTGGCTGTACGATGCCGAGGGGCGTGCCTACCTCGACGCGTACAACAACGTACCGCACGTCGGCCACGCGCATCCCTCCGTGGTGGCCGCGATTCAGCGGCAGACGGCCATCCTCGCCACCCACACTCGCTACCTGCACGACAACATCCTGCGGTATGCGGAGCAGCTGACGTCGCGATTACCCGCGCACCTCGATGCCTGCATTTTCGTGAATTCCGGAAGCGAGGCCAACGATGTGGCATGGCGCATGGCGCAGATGGCCACGGGTCACCGGGGCGCCCTGATCATGGAACACGCCTATCACGGCATCACCGACGCCGTGGCGGCCCTGACTCCCAGCCGGCGGGAGCCCCGCGATCCGCATGTCGCCGCCATCGCCTCGCCGCCGCTGCAGTTGCGGGTCACCGCTGTGATGGGCGCCGAGGAGCGGGCTGCGGCGGCGCTGGACGTCGATCGTGCCATTGCGCGGCTGGCAGAACGAGGCTTTGCGCCCGCGGCCTTCTACCTCGACACCGCGATTACCAGCAGCGGCATTTTTGATCCGCCCGCGGCGTGGGCGGCGGCGGTTGCGTCCCGGGTGCACGCCGCCGGCGGCCTGGTGGTCGCCGACGAGGTGCAATACGGCCTGGGCCGCTGCGGCTCTCATTTTTGGGGATTCGAACGGCGCGGCCTCGAGCCGGACATCGTGACCATGGGCAAACCGGTGGCCAACGGTTATCCGATGGGGGTCGTCGCCGCCAACCGTGCATTGATAGAGGCCTTTCAGGCGAAGTTCGGTTTCTTCTCGACCTTCGGCGGCAATGCCGTGGCCGCTGCCGCGGGCCTCGCGGTGCTGACAGTACTCGATGACGAAGGGCTCATGGCCAACGCGGCCGCCACCGGCGGTTATTTGCGGGAACAGCTCGAAGCGGTCGCCGCCCGGCACGAATGCCTGGGCAGGGTGCGGGGCACCGGTCTCCTGCTGGGCGTGGACGTCCTGGAGCGCGACGGCTCGCCTTCCAGGCTGCGCAACAAACGCATCGTGAATGCACTGGCGTCGGAGTCTCGCGTGCTGATCGGCTACGAGGGACCCCAGGCCAGCATCCTCAAGCTGCGGCCGCCGATGCCATTCGGACGCGAGCACGCCGATCGGCTCATCGAAGCCATCGATGCGGCGGCCGCGGCGGTCGACTTCAGCTGACCAGCCGCTCGAGCTCCGGCACGATCTGGAACAGGTCGCCGACCAGGCCGACGTCGGCCACTTCGAAGATCGGCGCTTCGCTGTCCTTGTTGATCGCCACGATGGTGCGCGCATCCTTGATGCCCGTCAGATGCTGGATGGCGCCCGAGATGCCGACGGCGATGTAGATGTCCGGGGAGATGATCTTACCCGTCTGGCCGACCTGCATTTCATTCGGCGCATAGCCGGCGTCGACGGCCGCGCGCGAGGCGCCGACGGCTGCGCCGATCTTGTCGGCGAAACTGAACAGCAGCTTGAAGTTCTCCGCGCTGCCCAGCGCCCGGCCGCCGGAGACCACCCGTTTGGCGGTCTGCAGGTCCGGCCGGTCGGTGGAGCCGGCCTTTGCTCCCACATAGCGCGTATGCGAGGGCAGGGCGACGCTCAGCGTCTTTGTGTCGATGGCGCCGGTGCCGCCGGCTCTTGCCGCCTCGAAGGATGCGACGCGCACGGTCGCGACCAGCTTTCGCGCCGGATCCGCTTCCACCGTGACGATGGCGTTCCCGGCATACGTCGGCCGCTTGAAACGATAGGCGGTCTCCACGGCCATCAAGTCGCTGACCTGCGGCACGCCGAGCAGGGCGGCAACGCGCGGCATGAGATCCTTGCCGAAGCTCGTCGAAGGTCCGAAGACATGAGTGTAATCGGCGGCCAGCGCCTCGAGCTGCGGTGCGAAGGCCGCGGCGAGCGGATGCTCGTTCTCCGGGCGATCCACGCGTAGCACCGACTTCACCCCCGCGATGGCCGCGGCCTGAGCGGCGACCGCCCCCGTGTCCGCCCCGAGCAGAGCGATGGTGATTTCCCCGTCCGGAATCGCGCTCGCGCAGGTGACGCACTTCGCCGTGGCGGGATTCAGCGTCTTTCCATCGTGTTCGCCGACGATGAGTATCTTGTGCATCAGATCAAACCCTTCTTCTTGAGTACTTCGACCAATTCAGCCACATCCTTGACCAAGATGCCTTTCTGGCGCTGCGCGGGCGGCTCGGTCTTGACGGTCTTGAGCAGCGCGCCTGCGCTCACTCCCAATGCGTCGAGCGACGTCACGTCCAGTGGCTTCTTCTTGGCTTTCATGATGTCCGGCAATTTGACATACCGCGGCTCGTTCAAACGCAGATCCACGGTCACGACCGCCGGCAGGTCCACTTCGATGGTCTCCAATCCCGCGTCGACTTCGCGGGTGACGGAGACCTTGCTTCCCGAGATCTCCACCTTCGAGGCGTAGGTCGCCTGCGGCCGGTCCCAGATGGCGGCCAGCATCTGGCCGGTCTGATTGGCGTCGTCGTCGATGGCCTGCTTGCCGAGGAAGATGAGGTCGGGAGTTTCCTTCTTCGCGATGGCGAGAAAGGTTTGAGCGGCGGTCAAGGGTTCAACCGCAGCGTCGGTCTGCACCAGGATCGCGCGGTCGGCGCCCATGGCGAGCGCGGTGCGCAGCTGCTGCTGGGTGTCCGCGACGCCGATGCTGACCGCGACCACCTCGATGTTGGTGCCGCGCTCCTTGATGCGCAGGGCCTCCTCGAGCGCGATTTCGTCGAACGGATTCACGCTCATCTTGACGCCGTCGAGCAGCACGCCGCTGCCGTCGGGCTTGACCCGGATGCGCACGTTGTAGTCGACGACGCGCTTGATACACACCATGATCTTCTGCATTACCCCGTCCCATGAAGTTGAGAAAAGATGCCGGCTTATGCCGACTAGGCTGCCGCTTCGGGCGCATTTTTCACGCGCGCCTCTGCCTGCTGTTCCGAAAAAAGAGTGCTGATCCTGGCCGCGCACTGGCGCAGCTTCGGCAAGAAGCGTTCGAGGCCGTTCGTCAAAGGCACCGCGGAGGCCGCAAACCGCACCGTCAAGCCGGCGAGCACCCGGTCGTGCAGCAGCACCGGCACGCTCAGGCTGATTTCCTCCATCAGCCGGCGCGTGCGCGCGGCCGTGGCGTAGCCCGCGGATTTTATCTCGCCGAGCGCTCGCAGCAGCTCGGCGCGCGACCGCGCGGGCTTGTCCTCTTCCTTGCTGGAGCGGGCCAGGATGTCGATCAGCGTGTCGCGCTGCGGCGCCGGCGAGTTCGCCAGATAGACGCGCCCCGCAGCGGTGCTCAGCAGCGGCGCGCGAAACCCCGCGGAATAGCGTTCGATCGCCAACGGGCTCGAGTGATCGGTGGACTCGCGCACCAGCATCGTCGTTCCGGACAGGGTGGCGATGGAGACCGGCCAGACGATCTCACGGCACAAGTCATAGATGAAGGGCTTGGCGATCTGGGTCACCCAGGCCTCGTCGTCAAAGCCGTCGCTCAGGCCGCGGACGAGAATGGTCAGGCGGTAACGGTCGTCGGCCGCGTCCCGAAATACGAATCCGGCATTGCACAGGGTCTCCAGGATCCGATAGACGGTGGTGCGCGGCAGGCGAATTTCCTGGGCGACTTCCGAGACGGTGACGCCGTCGCGCAAATTCAGGACAGTCAGCGCATCTAGGCCGCGCATCAGCGCACGGATGGGGCGTGTCGATTCCATGATACCTCGAACAGTTGGGGCGATCGATGCGCTAGTGATTCAGGTGCTGGTGATTCAGGCACTAGTGAGTTGGGCGCGATAGTTTAAGGATCGCCGCTTCGCTTGTCCACCTCGCGGTCAATCGATAGACTTGAGGAAGTGTCCTGTCCCACCAATACCTTGCATCACTAGATGCGTCGCTACCTTCTGATCCGCCTGGCAGGCGCGGTTCCCACCCTGTTCGTCATCGTCACGATCACTTTTTTTCTCGTCCGCGCGGCTCCCGGCGGCCCTTTCGATCAGGAGCAGACGCTGCCGCCGGAGATCATGACCAACCTCGAGCGTGCATACGGATTGGATCAGCCGATCTGGATCCAGTACGGACGCTATCTCGCCGCGCTGGCGCACGGCGATTTCGGCCCTTCGTTCAAGTACAAGGACTTCTCGGTGACGGAGCTGATAGGGCAGGGATTTCCCGTGACCCTCGAGCTCGGCTCGATCGCCATGGCGCTGGCCGTGATCATGGGCGTTGCCGGCGGCATCTTCGCCGCGCTTCACCGCAATTCCGCCGGCGATTACGCCGCCATGTCGCTGGCCACGGCGGGCATGGCAATTCCGCCCTTCGTGATCCTGCCGTTCCTCGGCCTGCTGTTCGGCATCCATTTGCACTGGCTGCCGGTGGCCGGCTGGGAGCCCGGCTCTCTGCGCGATCTGGTGCTGCCGGTCGCTGCGCTGGCGCTGCCGCCCCTCTGCGTGATCGCGCGCCTGGTGCGCGCCAGCATGCTCGAAGTGCTGCGCAGCCACTTCGTCCGCACCGCGATCGCCAAGGGATTGCCGCGCCACACGGTCATTCTGCGTCACGCCCTGCGGCCCGCGCTGCTGCCCGTGGCGGGCTACCTGGCTCCGGCCGTCGCCTCGATCATGACCGGCTCGCTGGTGGTCGAATCGATCGCGGGATTGCCCGGCGTCGGACGATACATGGTGCAGGGCGCGCTCAACCGCGACTACACCCTGGTGATGGGGATGGTGATCATTTATTCGACGCTGCTGATCGTCATGGGCCTGGTGGTGGATGTGATGTACGCGTGGCTCGATCCGCGCGTGAGACTCGAGCGGTGAGCGGCTTGTTCGACGATGCGCTGCGCCGATTGCGCTCGAATCCAGGCGCGATGTGCGCGATGTGGATCGCCCTGAGTCTGGTTGCCCTGACCCTCGCCGGACCGTGGTTCAATCCGAACGCGAGCGAAACTCTGGACTGGTCGCACGTCGCGTCGCATCCCGCGCTCCAGGGTGCGCACTGGTTCGGTACGGACAGGCTGGGACGCGATCTGTTCGCGCGCACGCTCGAAGGCACGCGCGTCTCGTTGGCCGTCGGCCTGGTGGCGAGCGTGGTCAGCCTGGTGGTGGGCATCGGCTACGGCGCCGCAGCCGGCTACGTGGGCGGCCGCACCGATCATGTGATGATGCGGATCATCGAGATATTGAGCGGACTGCCGCTCATCTTCTTCGTCATATTCCTGACGGTCATATTCGGCCGCAACGAATATCTGTTGTTCCTCTCCATCGGCGCCGTGGGCTGGTTGACCATGGCGCGCATCGTTCGCGGGCAGACCTTGAGCATCCGCCGGCGGGAATTCATCGAGGCCGCAGTGGCCTCCGGAGCGGGCGGCGGCCGCATCATCGTCAAGCACGTGATTCCGAACCTGATCGGGCCTGTCATCGTCTACGCCACGCTCACCGTGCCGCAAATCATCATGCTCGAAAGCTTCCTGAGCTTTCTCGGGCTGGGAATTCAAGAGCCGCACGCCAGTCTCGGCACATTGATCGCCGAAGGTGCGGGCGAGATGGAGTCGGCCCCGTGGATGCTGCTGGTCCCCGGCGGATTCCTGGCCGCGCTGCTGCTGTCGCTCAATATCTTTGGGGACGGATTGCGCGATGCTCTCGACGCAGAGGAGCGCTGAATTGTCCGCAGCGCCGCTCCTCGACGTCGGCGATCTCAGCGTCGAGTTCGTGCAGCGCAACGTGACCATCGCGGCCGTGCGACGGGTATCGCTGTCCGTGAACGCTCGCGAGTGCGTGGGGATCGTCGGAGAGTCGGGCTCCGGCAAGACGCAGGTCTTCATGGCCGCCATGGGCCTGCTGGCACCGAACGCCGCAGCCCGGGGAAGGGTGCGATTCGACGATCACGAGCTTCTGGGCTCGCCGCCCGCGCGCTTGAACCGAGTCCGCGGCTCGAAGCTCACGATGATTTTTCAGGATCCGATGTCGTCGTTGACTCCGCATTTGAACGTGGGCACGCAGCTGGCCGAAGTGTTGGTGTGCCATACCGGCAGCTCGTGGGGCGCGGCGCGGATCGCCGCGCTGCGCATGCTGGAGCGTGTGCGGGTGCCGGAACCGCAGCGGCGGATGAATCAGTATCCCCATGAGCTGTCCGGCGGACTGCGTCAACGAGTGATGATCGGAATGAGTTTGTTGTGCGAGCCCACGCTGGTGATCGCCGATGAACCGACGACGGCGCTCGATGTGACGGTGCAGGCGCAGATCATCGATTTGTTGCGCGGCATGCGCGCAGAGTTCGGCATGGCGCTGGTGCTGATCAGTCACGACCTCGCCGTGGTGGCGGGTCTCGCCGACCGGATTCTCGTGATGTATGCGGGCCGGGTCGTGGAGAGCGGCGCATCGGCGGACATCTTCGGGCGCGCGCTGCACCCCTATACGGCGGAGCTGCTGAAATGCATCCCCGCTCTGTCGGGCCCCCGGCTGGAACGTTTGCCGACCATTGCCGGACAGCCGCCGAGGCCGGGAGAGGACGTCGAGGGATGCGCCTTCGCGCCGCGCTGTCCGCGGGCCGCGGAGCGCTGCCGGCTCGAGCGCCCGCCGCTCGAGGCCATCGGCCGCGACGATGGCTTGCGCGGCGAAGATCTGCGCCGTGTCGCATGCCACTTCCCGTTGTTGCCATGATGGCCGCGGATGCGCCCGCGCCTTTGCTGCGGGTCAGGGGCCTGCGGGTGCAATTCGGCTCCCGCGCCGCGCTGTGCGATGCGACCTTCGATCTCTTTGCCGGCGAAACGCTCGGTTTGGTCGGCGAGTCGGGGTCGGGAAAATCAACCCTGGCCCGTGCCATCCTGCGGCTGGTGCGCGCGAGCAGCGGCTCGGTCGAGTGGCGCGGGCGGGATCTGCTGACGTGCGGCGCGGCGGTGCTGCGGCGGCAGCGCCGCGAACTGCAGATCATCTTTCAGGATCCGCTGGCGAGTTTGAATCCGCGCATGACGGTCGGCGAGATCATCGCCGAGCCGTTGCGTATTTTTGAATCCGCGCTGGACTCGCGCGCGCGCACCGAGCGGGTCGCGGCGATGCTGTTGCGGGTCGGCCTGTCCACCGATGCGATCGGCCGGTATCCCCACGAATTCAGCGGCGGCCAGTGCCAGCGCATCGGCATCGCACGGGCCATGATCTTGAATCCCCGGCTCTTGATATGCGATGAGCCCGTCAGTTCCCTGGACGTGTCCATCCAAGGTCAGATCGTCAACCTGCTGCTCGATTTGCAGCGCGACGCCGGTACGGCGATGCTGTTCATCAGCCACAATCTCGCCGTCGTGCGGCACCTGAGCCATCGAATTCTGGTGATGTACTCGGGCAGCCTCGTGGAAATCGCGCCGCGCGATGCGCTGTTCGATGCGCCCTTGCATCCTTACACCCGGGCGCTGCTGGCCGCCGTGCCGTCGGTGCCTCTGCGGCAGCCCGATGCGGGCGAGGCCCCGCCCACGGAGTCCGCCGTCGGCGCCGTGCCCGCGGGAGTGCCCGCGCGCGCAACGCCGCCGCCGGAGTCGACACCAGCGGTGCCCTCAACACCGGAAATCGGCTGCGCGTTTCGCGACCGCTGCGCCTACGCGTTGCCGGTGTGCACGCTCACCGCGCCGCCGCTCGAGGAACAAGCTCCCGGGCATTGGGCCGCGTGTCACCGCTCAGGGGAATTTTTGC
>Ga0181537_10000205_pt1 | contig 55005 bp, 43 predicted proteins | sample PEATcosm2014_Bin_39_FD_119765 | JGI IMG/M metagenome (GOLD analysis project Ga0181537, IMG submission 119765) | Peatland microbial communities from MTU Mesocosm Facility, Houghton, MI, USA - PEATcosm2014_Bin23_10_metaG | ecosystem: Environmental > Terrestrial > Soil > Wetlands > Peat | place...
CTGTGAGCCCCCCCCTGAGCCCACGATGAAATTCGCGAAAGCATTGTTACTTATCACCCTGGCCTCCGTGGCGGCCTCGGCCCAGATCAATGTGGGCGAACTGAAGCCGGAAACTACATTACCTTTCAATATGACGACGGTGAACACTTTTAACCTGCCTTGGCGGATCGCTTTCCTCCCCGATGGCCGCATGCTGGTGACCGAAAAGGTCGGTCCCGTGTGGCTGGTTACGCAGCAAGGGGAGAAGATTCAGGTGGGCAATACGCCCGCTGTGTACTTTCAAGGCCAAAACGGCATGCATGGCGTCTTCCTCTCGCCGCATTACGAAAAAGACCACAAAATCTACCTCACGTACGCCGAGCCCGGCGAGTATGGCGGCGGTTTGGCTCTGGCTCGCGCCACGTTGAATATTTCGGCGAGCTCGGCGGCACTTGAAAATCTCGAAGTGTTGTGGCATCAGATGCCGAAAGGCAAAGGCGGGCAAGAAGGCGCTCAGGTGGCTTTTTCGCCTGACGGCAACTATCTGTTCCTCTCCGTCGGCGACCGTCAGCGCTTCACCCCGGCCCAAGATCCCAGTCAGCCCGAAGGCAAGATTCTGCGGCTGACACTGGATGGTAAGCCGGCGCCTGGGAACCCCTACTTCGGCAAGACCGGTGCTGCCACGATTCCCCTGATTGATCCGCCCAGAGATACCGAGGCCGCCAAGACAGCACCGACGGTCAGCACTTATAGATTTTCTGGCCCGAATCTGACCCCGGCGGAAACCTGGGCGAGCGGTGTCCGAACGCCCTACGGCTTGGCATTTTCGCCCAACGGCGAATTATGGGAAGTCGAGCATGGCCCTTTTGGCGGCGACGAGCTCAACCTGATCGAAAAAGGCAAGAACTACGGCTGGCCGCTGGTGTCGTATGGCAAGAACTACGATGGCGTGCCGATTCCCCATCCGGACACGCGGCCGGACTTGGCGAAACCGGTGCTTTATTGGGTGCCGGTGATCGCGCCGGGCAACCTCATGTTTTACCGCGGCAAGAAGACCTTCCCGGAGTGGGATGGCAACGGCTTCATTACCGGCTTGGTCACCCAATCGCTCAACCGCATCATTTTTGACGGGCATGGCGGCGCCAAGGCCGCCGAGCGCTGGAGCTTAGGGCACCGCATGCGCGATGTGGAAGAAAGCCCTGATGGTTCGTTATGGGCGCTGGAAGACGCAAACCCCGGCGCCCTGTTCCACTTGACACCCAAGTGATCATTTCGCATTTAGGTGAACAGCGTTCAAATCGCCCCGCTGCGACCATTTTCGTAGCTGTGGCGTTCCTCAAGTTTCAACGATGTGGCCACGCTGCTTCCCCGGAAAGTGCTTGTTTCACTTCCGCGATCGGTTTATCTTTCCACATTCGCAGATGGTTATCCATCGTCGCGAACGAGCGTGGATTCATTCTGTCGATGTAGAGAACGCCGTTGAGGTGATCTATCTCGTGCTGTAGGATTCTGGCATACCAGCCCGTCGCATCGATGATCACCGGTTTCGCCTGCTCATTGAGACCTTCCACATGGACCTTGGTTGCGCGCGCAACGATCGCGGTATAACCTGCCAGACTCAGGCATCCTTCGAAAAACTCCGCCGACGCGCCTTCCGAAATCGTCAAGACCGGGTTGATCAGAACCTGGAACGGCACGGGCTGGCGTTCGCGCTCCGTGGCCTGCTCCGGAGAAAGCTTCTGGATGGCTTCGGGCGGGTCCTCAATCACGACGAGTTGCAGTGGAACGCCGATTTGTGGCGCTGCCAAGCCGACGCCCGGAGCATCATGCATCGTTTCACGCATGGATTCGATAAGATCGTGCACATACTTGCTGCGGATCTCCTCCACTGACAAAACCCGGCTCCTTTGGCGGAGCACGAGTTCCCCAACCTGACGGATTTTGAGTATCATCGGCTCCATGGCACGGGAATGATTTGCAAGAAGGCGATCCCCACTTTTGAATTATCTGATGCCGTATCGAGACCGCTTCGCCCGTTACGGCACAATGGGAAGAATCAGAGCTGACGGCCGCGATTTGTCGTGGTAGATGACGTTTGTCGCTTTCACCAAGCGGGTTCCCCGCACCTCTTCTTCACCCCCATTCGGGTTTCGATCGAATCGAGGGAAATTGCTGCTGGAAACCTCAAGGCGCAGTTTGTGCCCTGTCAAGAAAATATCGCTCGTTGCCCAAAGATCCACATTGATGTGATAGATCGTCCCGGGGTTTCCAAGTTCCGGTTTCTCCTGCGAATTGCGGTAGCGTAAGCGTAGAATGCCGTCGGTCAAATTCTGAGCAAATCCGTTTGGCCAGACGTCGACCAGCTTCCCGGTAAAGTCGGTGTCGACCGCGGAACTACTTACGTACAGGTCGAGTGAAATCGGCCCCGTCACCTCCGTGTTCTGTATAAATGCCGGCGTAGAGAACACAAGCACGTCGCCTCGCGCTTCCGCAAGCCGCTGGTCCTCCGGACCGATTCCCGTCGGCAGCGGTTCGCAACACAGGGGCCCGCCAATCGTGGGGACCGCGTTCTTCGGATCGTAAATGTATTGGTCGGGTTTCTCGTCAGCGGGCATGGTTGTGCTCAGCGTGCCGAATCCCTCAAGACCATTCGCCGGCTTCGTCGAGTGCAGGTAATACCGCGTTGCCTTTGCACGCTCCAGAGGCCAGTCATCTTCTTCGCGCCAATCGTCCCGGCCCATAACGAAGATTTTTACGGGTTTCTCATGGCCCACTCCATTCACAATCCCCTTCAAGAGGCTGTCGTACCAGCGCAGTGTCGCTTCGCGCACATTGAGCGGCAACTTATTTCCAAAATCGACCGCGCCAATTTTCTCTTCCGCCCATCCGCTCGCAGCGTGGCCCCCAACGTAGATCATCAGGCGTTGGCCGCGCCGCGCGATCTCCGTACCTGCCTCGTTCTTGAGGCGCATGTAATTCCTTAGGGTCCCGCCTAGAAAAATGTCGTACCACGCGCCAACGCTGAACACTGGAACTCGAATCTGCGCGTAGTGGTCTTCGATCGACCACCGCTTCCAATAGTCGTCGTAATTGGGGTGCGCGATCCAGTCGATAAAATACCGCGCGACTCCCGCGGTTGAAGGCGCCCCAAGCATGGGATAGTCTACGCGGCTCATGGAGTTTTCGGCTAGTTGTTTAGTCCAGGATTCGTTGAACCATTGCTCGAACGCACCGCCTTGATAGATCCAGCCGTCGTGGTAGTTGCTGGCGGTATAGTTGGGACAAATCCCAACCAGATGCGGTGGATGGGCAATCGCCGCCAGATACTGCGTTGCGCCGACGTACGACCCACCGAACATCCCGACCTTTCCGTTTGAAAAAGGAAGCCCAGCCGCCCATTCAACCGTGTCGTAGCCGTCCTGAGACTCGTACTTGAACGGATACCATTCACCTTCCGAGGCAAATCTCCCCCGGACATCCTGAGCAACTACCACGTATCCGCGCGCCACCGCTTCCTGGCAAAAGGTTAGCGTTTCGTTCTTGTCGTAAGGCGTGCGCGTCAACAGCACCGGAAACTTGCCGTCTGCAACTGGGCGGCATATATCCGCGCGCAACGTTACACCGTCACGCATCTTTACCGGCACGTCTCGCTCGAAAGTCAGTTCGCGTTGGCGAGTAAACTGTGAGCTGAAGCACTGGAACAGAGTGATTGCCACCAGGCCGACGCAGAAGATCTGTCTCACCAAGCGGGACCCGATGCGGCCCGCCAGCAGTCCCCAGGTCAGAGCGATGCCGGGCGCTGCGACGAGGACATCGCTTGGGGTGATAACCCGAGTCGTGACGAAGCGCAGGGCGATGAGGCTGCTAACTGGGACCAGAGCTAGGAGAACGCAGAACAGGACCGTACGTAAACGTGTTGCGGTCGGCAGCTTTACCTTTGCCGCTAAGGCAGCGACAACGGCTGTCACCATAAGCCAAATCAGCGTCTGCATGGGCACGAGCCCTGCTGGGTGTAGTTGCTGCAATACATGTGCGTCCCTCGCGTGGTACGGGCTCACCTTTTGGTATTTAGCCAAAGCCAGGAAAGACAGAGGGAGCACCAGCAGCGCAAACGGAATGAGGGCAGCCGCCAGTTGCCGTGCATCTGGCGTGATCGAGCGGCGCCGCAACGCCAGATAGCAAATCGCAAACGCCGGCAGGATAGCACCGTAGAGGTAATGAGGAGACAAGTAAACAGTTCCCGCGGCCGCGACGCCAAACAGGATCGCCTGCTGCATCCGGTGTTGGGTGATCCACAGAGTAAAAGCAAGAATTGCAAGGTTGGTTGCCAACAAGGCGAACCCATACGGCAGCGCGTCGGTCGCAGCGAACATCACGTCGGGTTCTACGCAAAAAAAGATGCAGGCGAGAAATGCAATCTCTGGGTCGAAAAGCTCACGAGCGACCCGAAACAGAAAATAGGCGGCGCTCAGCATCGCTAAGACGGACAGGGTCTTGAGTGCAATTTCCTGGCTGCCAAAAATCGATGTGGCGAACCCGAGTATATATAGATAACCGATCGAGGAAGGTGCTTGTTGCGAACGCTCCCAGATCTTTGAGACGCCCCCGCTCACCTGCCAGTAAGTAAGTGTCTCGTCTAACGAGAAAGGGGCCCGCAACGCAAGGAACCAGGTCGACAGGGACACCACCAAAGCTGCTGGGTAAACCAGTTTGGTGAGAATGGAGGCAGGTTTTCCCGAAGCAGCCGCCACCGGGGTTGGCGTCGTCATTGGTACTTACATTACCGCTGACTGCGGTGACACTGGTCGGCCATTGTTGATCTGCGGGACGCCGGTACTATAGCATAGCCAGTACGGCCACGAGGAGGTTCTGTGAGCGAACAAAGGGGATACCAGATCGACAGATCCAGGATTATTTTCGAACAGTTCGAGGATGAGACAGTCCTAGTTAACACTGAAACCGGTTACTATTACAGTCTGTCCAATACAGGATCGGAAGTGCTCAGACTACTCGAAGACGGTTGTTCCGCCGCCGATTTGCCTATAATTCTGTTCGGCAACACGGAAGACGCCCACGCCCGGCATGTGGTGGTGGAAAAGTTCGTCGAACGACTGGCCGACGAGAGCATTATTACGCCGCGTGTTTCCGAGTCTGCAAGCGAGATCAGCAAGCCAGGCCCGGCTCTATACGACGCGCGTATCGATTATGAGCCTCCCGTGTTGGAGCGCTTTGACGACGTTCGGGATCTGCTGTTGATCGATCCGATCCACCAGGTCGATCAGGAGTTTGGATGGCCCAAGGGAACGGAGAATGCGAACTCGCCCAGCGCTCGGAACTGAGCCCGTTTTGCCTTTCCACGATCCCTCATGGGTGGGGTATTTTCGCAGGATTCAAGCCTACCTGCACGAATTGCCGTATAGTTCCGCGGCCAGTTATTCCATTGCAGGAACTACGATCCGCCTTCAATTTGGAAGTGAGCGCTTCAGAGAGCATGTTGCGCACGCCTTCGGTCACGTTGAGAGCGCAAGCAAATCCAGCGCCTCGCTCACAGTATTGCTCCATGACCTTGCCTCGGCGCCCAACGCTGCCGAATTCCTGGAAGGTTTCACACCGCCGGGCGAGGAAGCCGACATGTGGCTGATGGAGAGCCCTGATCTCATGTTGATTCTGCAAAGGCCACGCAGGGTATTCGCCGCGGTGGATTGGAATACAAATACTGCTTATTGGCTGATTCCGGACGCAGCCTCCATCCCATATCTAGAGCGAGCAAGGCCGTTGAAACTCCTGCTCACCTACTGGTTAGGCAAGCAGGGCCGTTATTTCATCCACGCCGCTGCGATAGGCAACGGACAGGGCGGCGTTTTGGTCGTCGGTCAAAGCGGCGCGGGTAAAACCACAACCGCGCTCAGTTGTCTGGAAGCCGGGCTGGGGTACGCGTCGGATGACCATTGCCTGATTCTTCTTGAAGAAGCCCCCTCTGTCCACAGCATTTACGGCACCGGAGTGCTATCCGCTGAAGATCTTTATCGATTCCCTTCGTTGGCGCCAGCGGCCGCCACCAACGACCGTCCGGCAGAGGAGAAAGTTGCGTTGTACTTCGATCGCGATCCCAAGATTCGTCTGTGCCGCGGTTTTTCGCTCCGGGCGATTCTTCTGGCCAAAATCACTGATTCACGGCGAACCAGGCTGGGCCCGGCAGGCAGGGGCGAGATATTTAAGGCGATCGCTCCGAGTTGCTTCATGCATCTCCCGATGGCACGCCCACACGCGTTAGGATGTTTCAACTCGCTGGCGCGGAAAACGCCCGGGTACGTACTCGAACTCGGTTCGGACCTGAGTTCCACTCCGATCGCAATCAGGGAACTCCTGGATCGTTCCCTTGACTCGCAAGTTACGAAATATGGAAGCTAAGCTGATCAGCATTATCGTTCCCGCATACAACCGGGGAGAATATATCGGAGCGGCATTGGACAGCATTCTTGCCCAGGACTATCGCCCCATCGAGATCGTAGTGGTTGACGACGGATCGACCGATAACACCGCATCCATCGCTCGATCCTATCCTGACGTGCATTATATTTTCCAGGAGAACCAGGGGCCGGTCGTCGCCAGGAATACTGGTTTGGCAAACTGCACGGGAGAACTCATCTCCTTTCTCGATGCCGACGACTTTTGGCCGTGCAACAAGCTGCGGATCCAAAGCGATTATCTGGCGGCGCACCCGGAAGTGGGATGCGTTATTGCCAAATCGCGTAACTTCCTTCAAGAGGGGATGAACCTGCCGCGCTGGATTTCTGAGGACATGATGACGGAAGACGGGGGTGGCTGGACCCTGGGATCGAGCCTGGCGCACCGCTGGGTATTCGACCGCATCGGTCACTTGAACGTTTTGTTTCCGTTCGGCGATGATCTGGAGTGGTGCATGCGCGTACGGGAAGCAAATATCCCGTTGTGCTTCCTGTCGGAGGTCCTTCTTCACCGCCGAATCCATAGCAGCAATATCTCTGAAGACCAGAACGCATTGGCAAGGGATAGAGTTCGCCTGGTGAAAGCCTTTATGGACCGCAAGCGCGCCAAAGCCGCCAAGTCCATGGTGGGTGTTCACTGAAGGGCCGTTCCCTCGACTCGAAAGGCGCGGACTGTGGAAGCTAAAATGGTCAGCGTTATCGTCCCCGCGTACAATGGCGAAAAATATCTCGCTCGGGCGTTAGAGAGCATTCTTGCCCAGGACTATCGCCCTATCGAGATCGTGCTGGTTGACGACGGATCGACCGATAATACAGCATTCATCGCGCGATCCTATGGTGAGGTGCGATATGTGCACCAGGCGCACCAGGGGCTTCCCGCCGCAAGGAACACTGGCTTGGCAAACTGCACAGGAGAACTCATCTCCTTTCTCGATGCCGACGACTATTGGCCGCCCAGCAAGCTGCAGATACAGAGCAGTTATCTGGCAGACCACCCGGAACTAGGATGCGTAATTGGCAAGCTGTCGAACTTTCTTGACGAAGGAATGACCAGACCAGACTGGATTTCTGAGCCCCTGATGACGGAAGAGGGAGGGGGTTGGTCTCTGGGAGCGAGTTTGGCTCGGCGTTGGGTATTCGGCCGGGTTGGTCAGTTCGATGTCCTGTATCCGTACTGCGACGATCTCGATTGGCTCATTCGCATGGCTGAGGCCAAGATCCCGTGGGAAGTAATTCCCGGCGTCTTTCTTCACCGCCGGATCCACACCAGTAATATGTCGAGAGACCGGGGCGCAGTGACACGAGCAGAATTTCGGATTATGAAAGCCCACATGGACCGCATTCGGGGAAAGGTGACCAAGCCTCTGCCTGGAGATCGCCAATGACCGTAGTGGGCCGCGAGGAACCTGTTTGGTGAATGAAATCGAATATCGGGACGACGCGGGAAGCGTCCCCTCTGAGGAGCAACGGCTAATCCTGAGGGTCGCGCTACTCGAAGGCCCCGAGGCGCGGGAGGCCGCGATCGCCTGGCTTGCCAAGGTTGACATCGCGCGTCTGGGCAGAGCGTCAGTGCGCTTGTTGCCGCTGATTTATGAGAGGTTCCGGCAAGAAGGCATTCAGCATCCCGTGGTGCCGGTATTGCGTGGCATAAAAAGACACACTTGGTGCAGAAATCGTTTGTTGTTCCAACAGGCCAGTGAGGCAATCCGTGCCCTTGGTGCTGCGGGAATCGAGGTGATGCTCATCAAGGGCGCAGCGCTGACCATTGAGTATTATCAGGATTATGGTCTTCGGTCGATGGACGACGTGGATTTACTGGTTCGCTATCCGGACGCCGGCGCCGCCATCGAGGTTCTCCGCCGCCAGGGTTGGAAAGCATTGGCCCTGTTTGTTCCCGAAGTAAAACTCAGAATGCAATGGAACGAGCAGAAGGGTTTCAGTGAGGAAACCCGCCAATACGTTCACGCTATGCATTTCGTGCATCCGTCAGGGCAGGATCTTGATCTGCATTGGAACCTCACTCCGTTTTGTCTTGGGCCGGACGCAGATCGGGATTTCTGGGCCGCCTCCAAGGAAATAACATTCGAGGGGCAGGCTGTCCGAGTTCTGGATCCGGCGGACCAGTTGCTCCATGTCTGCGTGCACGGCGCCGCATGGGAGAGCGTGGCCCCGATCCGCTGGATTGCGGACGCTCTCGCGGTTATTCGGAAAACCCCGCAACTCGACTGGAAGAGGCTCCTGCTCCAGGCGAGAAAGAGAAAGCTCACGCTGATGGTTTCCAGCGCTTTGGACTATATCGACCGGAACATTGGCGACTTCGTGCCCGCGCATGTCCTGGCTGATTTCAAGGGGTCCGATGTCACAGTTTTCGAAAAGCTGGAATACAGGCAACTCCTGAAACCGGCCTCGGCTCTCGGACGCGTGCAAAGAAAGGTGTGGACGTTTCTGCGTGTATGCCAGGGAAACACCCTGCGTCACGCCGCGCTTTCCTTCGCTTATTACCTGTGCACGCGATTGAGAGTCGATCGGATGCGGCAAGTGCCAGCGGCTTTATGTGGCGAGGTCTGGCACAGATTTGGCGATCGCCTGAGGCGGTAACGTCGCTCAGCTCTGTAGGCAGTTTTGTAGCTGCCCGTTCACCGATCAGAAATACAGCTTCAGCGCAAACTGCAGGGACCGGGGATCCGTTTGGATATTCGTAATTCGTCCGAACGAACAGCCAGCCTGCTGAACCAGATTAGTTTCCCCACCCGGGCCGGGAGGTAAACAGTAGTTCGTGTTTGGGTATCCAAGGTTTTGGTGGTTCAGCGCATTATAGACTTCCCATCGGAACTGTACGTAGAGTTGTTCGGTAAAGTGGAAGTCCTTTATTAACGAGGAATCCAAGTTCCAGAAACCGGGAGAACGCAGGCCAGGCAAATACTCGCCGGCGGTACCGAACACCCATTCCCTCGGGTCATTCAGGTTTGGATTCGCCCAAAAACTTTGATCGGTGCCGAATACCGGCGTGAAGGCAGCCGCGTTGATCCAGTCCGAGGCGTTCTGTCCGCCCGGAACTGCCGCTGGATTTCCCACCAGGTTCGGCCGGCAAGTCAGTTCGTTGCACGGTCCAGTAACGGAAAGAGGCACGCCGCTCTCGGCGTTGAAATTCCCCGATAAGCGCCATCCCCCAAGCACGGCCGCAACAGGCCCGCCGTGGTTAAGCCAGTTCTTCCCTTTGCCGGCCGGCAACTCGTAGCTGAACACGAGATTGAACATGTGCGGGATGTCGTCATAACCGATCCCGCTGTCCAGGTTCCGGTTGTCGGGATCCTGGTAGCCGCCGCCGTTGATGCCGCCGGTTCCGCCCACGCTACTTGTTGTGCTGGCGCGTCCCCCAATGATGCCGGGTCGCGACAACGCAATCGTATCGAAAAGCTGAGAAGCGAGCTGTTCCACGGACGCGTTGTAGATTTTCTTCGAGAACGTATAGGCCGCGAGGAATGTCAACCCATACGACATCCGTTTTTGCAGCCGGACGTTCAGCCCGTTGTACTTGTCTGTACCGTCGTACATGGTCTGTGAGAAGAGTGCTCCAAAGAACGGGTAAGGCTGCAACATGTACGAGAGAGGAATGCTGCTGCTGCCCCAAGTCTGCTCCAACAATGCGGCTTGAGCCCCTGAGAAGTAATTGCTGATGGGAACATTCGAGAACAGTTGCGTCTTGTATTGAATTTCTTCCGCCACCGGCACCTGGTTAAACTGCCGCCACGCTTCACCTGCCAGGTGAGTTCCATGATTTCCCACATAGCCGACGCTCAACAGCATGTTTGACGGCAGCTCGCGCTGGATCTGCAGCGTATACATCTGCACCCGCGGGTCCTTCGCCGGCGGGTAGTAAAACTGCATTGAAGCTCCGTACGATGGATCGTAGTTCGCTGCCGGCGGCTGGTCATTGGCCGGAATCGGCGGTATCGTCAGATTCGCTTTGTTCGTGGTCGTATCGCTGAGCGGGAAGGCCACACATTGGCCGGAATACTCGCCACACTGATTCGGATAAAAGCTGCCGGTCCAATTGCTGAACGATTGCCACTGCGCTCCTGGTTGAATTCCCTGGCCGATGTTATTGATGGCGTTAATCGCGTTCGTGTACATAATGTTGTATCCGCCGCGGATCACCGTCTTCTTGTCGTCGAAAGGATTCCACGCGAAACTGAATCGCGGCGCCAGATCCGCGAGGTGAGGAGGAGCGATGGGTCCGTCCTTCGGAATCAGCGGGGACTCTCCTTCGTAGACCATTTCCCCCGGCAAACCAGTCTGAGAGTTCATGCAATCCAGGCAAAAGTTCGATTCCGGATGGTCGCGTGATTTCCAAAAGAAAATCATGTCGTCCCGAAGCCCGATGTTGAAAGTCAGATTCGGGGTGACACGGAATTCATCCTGGATATACAGTCCCCAATACGGATAGCTCGAATACGGCTGCGACGTGATCCCGGTTGAAGAATTGGCGACGGCGCCCATCATAAACTGTTCCAACCCATTTCCGCCAAGTCCGGTATTAGGGTCGTCTTCAATGGAGCCGTTAAAAACGAGTGTCGAAGGATCGCTGATTTCGCGGCCCTGTTGATCGAGCCGGTACATGAAGCCGGTCTTTAGGGTGTGTTTCCCCACAATCTTCGTGACGTTATCCAAAATCGTATAAGCATCATTCGCCTGCCGCTGATTAGCCCATCCTGCCGAGCCGAAGTTGGCGCCCATTCCACCCGGCATATTGATATAAAAAGTGGGCTCGGGCGTAAACTGGCTCAAGAAGATTTGCGACGGCGCGAGAATTTTCTGCACCGCTGTGAGATCAGTAATACTGTTCGGAAAGCCGCCTTGATTCGGATTCGTGTTGAATACCTGGCGACTGAAGCTCATCCGGAATTCGTTAAACAACGTCGGGCTTGCGATGTAGGTGTGCCCAATGCCGGCAACTTCGCTCGTAAATGTGTAGGGCGTGTTGCCGCCGAAGCCCGTATACGGAACAGTCGGCCCGGTCCAGGGAGTGCGGTAGATGTTGTATTGCCCTGGATTCGTCAGAACCTCAACAAACAGGCGGCTCTTATCGCTGAGCTGGTGGTCCAGCTTCACTGAAATATTGTATGGGTCCTGGCTGCTGCCGATAGTTCCCAAATAGTTATCGCAAATTGCATAGCCATCTTTTCCAACCGGGCAGTTACTGAGCGGGTCGATATAATTCGGCATCGGAAACGAATTGACGAAGAACATCGCCGTGGGGTCCAGCCGGTTCACCGGAATCTGAGTTGAGAATTGGCAGGTCGGCGTTGCCGAAGCTTCAATCACCGTGTTCAGGCAGCCATTCTTGACAAGGGGGTTGCCGAACGCCGTTCGCTGGAACGTCCCGCTTGCACTCGGACCCACGGTGCTATACGGATCGTAAATTCCATAATTCGCCGAAGACGGATCTGCGCTGAAGTTTCCCGTTCGCATCGCCGGAGTCGGAACGCTGAATACGCTATCCCCCGTTAAGTGCAGCAGCGTATGGTCGAACGCGACAAAGAAGAAAGTTCTGTCTTTGCCGTGGTACAGCTTGGGAATTACCACTGGTCCGCCAAAAGTTCCTCCAAAATCGTTATAGTGCAAAACCCGGTCGGGAATTATGTTGCCGTTGGCGTCGATGGAGGTAAATGGGTTTCGCGCGTTGGTGTCGCTGTTACGAAAAAACTCGTAGAGATCGCCGTGCGGATGGTTGGTCCCCGACTTCAACACCACGTTAAACACGCCGCCGCCGGTGCGCCCATATTGTGCTGCAATCCCTTCGGTAATCGCCTGAAATTCAGTGACGGCGTCTGGCGAGGGATTGACGGCCATGTTCTCCACCAGACCCGATAAGTTCAGATTGCCGTCCAGATACCACGCATTCGCTCCCGCTTGTCCGCCATTCACAGATATGTCGGATCCCTGGGCATTGCTCGGATCAGGAAACGTCCCGTACTGGCTGTTGAAGCCGAAATTGCTGCCCGGAGGCCCGGCGGCGTTCTCGACGCCAGGGAACAAATAGACGAGCTGCATCAGATCGCGCCCGGGCACCGGGGTATCGTCTATCGTCCGCTGTTCCACCATTGACGAGAAGTTAGAAGACGATGTCTCCATCAGCGGCGATGCGGCGGTCACCTCCACATGTTGCTGGGTCGTCCCGATAGTCATTACCGCGTCGAACCGGATTGGCTGGCCGGCTAGCACCTCAAGATCGCTGTTCTGCGCGACAGAAAAACCCGGCGCTTCGATTCGAACCGTGTACTTACCGGGGAGCAATCCGATAACTTGGTAGTAGCCTGTTCCGTTGGTTTTTGTGAGCGTGGCTATGTTGGTGCTCTGAGACGTCACAGTTACAGCGGCGCCCACAACGCCCGCGCCCTGTGGATCAGTCACCGTACCTTCAATCGAACTTCTCTCCAACTGCCCCAAAAGACAAGTCGAGGTGGCGAGGAATGCCACCGTTAGCTGCAATCGAACGTACCAACGCATACAGCTTCCCCCTTAGCCGCCCGCAAGCAGTGGCGCTAGTTATTTGAAGATTGAAAAAGCAACGAGGCGCAGTGGCTGAATTCTACTGGGAAGGTCAGCGGACGGGGGTAGACACCAATTCGCGTACACTTCCGGTCTGACAAAGTGTAAGCAGAACTCGCTGTACTAAAAGAACGCCTATTCGAAGGAGGCGATTCGAGCTACAATACGATTCGGTGAAACCTAAAAATACAAAATACAAAATGACGTGTCAAGCTATTTCTGCCGTCCAGCTCCACTTAATCAGGTCACGATCCGTTTCTCTGCCGGATCCGGATGCCCTCCCATGGTAAAGTCCGGCGCATGGCGCGCCTCCTCCAGTGCTCGACCGCTGATTGACCTTGAGCCCGATATGCCCTCAGCTCAAGGGCTGCCGGACCGGATCTACTCCGCCCTCAAACACCGCATTCTGACGTGTTCCTTGCAGCCCGGTCAGCGGCTCATGGAGAAAGAGCTTTCTCAGGAATTGGGCGTTTCGCGCACTCCTCTTCGCGAGGCTCTCAATCGATTGGCGCTCGAACAGCTCGTGTTCCTGACGCCCTATCGCGGATACGCGGTCACGCCCGTGTTGCTTGACGACATTCGCAAGCTAAGTGAGTTGCGACTCATTTTAGAAGCGGAATCCGCCGCAATGGCAGCCGAGCGGGCGAGCGACGAAGAAATCAGCGCGCTAAGGGACCTTGCAACGCTTCGCTATCAGCCGGGCGATCGCGGCACCTATGAGCAGTATCTGCGTGACAATAGCGCCTTCCACCAAGCCCTTGCCGGGTGCACGCATAATTCTCGCCTGGAATCTGTCATCGCATCCGTCCTCGATCAAATTCAGAGGCCGCTTTACCTGGGTCTCGATACGGGGCTGGATGCCAAGGCAGCAACGGCGGAACACTACGAATTGGTGGAGGCGGTCGCAAAACGGAACGCCGGGCTGGCGCGTCAGGTAATGGCCGACCAGATTGGGCGGGCCGAGATGCGAATCCTGGCTGCCGTATCGCAGGCGTACCCTAGCGAAGACGAATCAGCCCACAGTGCAACGCAGAGGTAGTCGAGTCAGCGTCGCGCCAGCTTCGCATCTTGTATTTTGTATTTTGTATTTGTACCATGTCCTCATTGCTTAGCATCATTCTCACCGCCGTAAGCCGCAGAATTCTTTTCGCGGCCCTCCTCTGCTCCGCACTAATCGCCAACGCGTCTTCTGCGCGCGCGCAAGGCGTTGCCTACATTCGAGAGCACTATGCGAAGTACGATTACGACGTGCCTATGCGCGATGGCACGCGTCTCTTCACCAGCGTCTATGTTCCGACGAATTCGGATGCGCCCCAACCCATCATGCTCATTCGGACACCCTACAGCATCGCGCCTTATGGAGAAGACGAATATCCGAAAACGCTGGGGCCGTCCGAGAAGTTTGCGCGCGAAGGATACATATTCGCCTACCAGGACGTTCGCGGCAGGTTCCACTCCCAGGGGAAGTTCGAAGAAGTCCGTCCTCCCAACCTCAGCCGGAACGGGCCCACTGACACGGATGAGTCCACTGACACCTGGGACACCATCGATTGGCTGATCAAGAACATTCCAAAAAACACCGGCAAGGTCGGCATGTGGGGCATCTCGTATCCAGGCTTTTACGTTTCCGAAGCCATGATCGAATCCCATCCGGCATTGGTTGCAGTTTCGCCGCAGGCGCCGGTGGGCGATTGGTTCCTCGGCGACGACTGGCACCACAATGGAGCCTTGTTTCTTGCCCACGCATTTCGATGGTTCTCCATGAACGATCGGACGGGAAACGACATGACCGGGCGCACGCAGCGGCGTAATTTCGACTATCCCACGCCGGATGGTTACCGGCTCTTTCTCGAGAAGGGCACGCTCTCGAACATCAATGACGAGTTACTCAAAGGATCCGTCGAATACTGGAGCATATTCCGCGACCATCCGAACTACGACGCTTTCTGGCAGAAGCGCAACGTGCTTCAGTACCTGAAAAACATAAAACCGGCTGTGCTGACGGTGAGCGGATGGTTCGACGCGGAAGATATGTATGGCGCGCTCGCAACGTTTCGCGCGGTGGAGGCCGACCATCACGCTCCATTCAACGGCCTGGTGATGGGGCCGTGGTTTCATGGCGGCTGGTCGTCTTCAGATGGCGAGTCTCTCGGAGCCGTCCAGTTTGGCTCGAAAACGTCGGAGTTTTATCGCGACCAGATTGAATTCCCGTTCTTCCAGCACTTTCTCAAAGGAGTGCCCGGTGGCATTCCGCCAAAGGCCTACGTCTTTGAAACAGGCGCGAACCGGTGGCGCACTTTTGACGCATGGCCGCCTTCATCCGCGCACTCTGCTGAGATCTATCTTCGGGAGCGAGGCAGTTTGCAATTCGATTCGCCGCCCGAAGAGCAATCGCCGGCTTTCGACGAGTACGTCAGCGATCCGGCACACCCGGTTCCCTACGTAGGCTACACGGCGAATACCATGACTCGCGAGTACATGGTTGACGATCAGCGCTTCGCCGCAACGCGTCCGGACGTTTTGGTCTACCAGACTCCCGCGCTATCGAACGACGTGACGTTGGCGGGCCCGATCGGCGTCACGCTTTACGTTTCCACGAGTGGAACCGATTCGGACTTCGTTGTAAAGCTGGTGGACGTCTACCCGGACGATTACCCTGACCCGTCCCCCAACCCGGCCAATTTACGAATGGGCGCTTACCAGCAACTGGTCCGCGGTGAACCATTCCGGGGAAAGTTCCGCAACAGCTTCCAGGAGCCTGAGCCCTTCACCCCCGGCAAGCTTTCCAAAATCGAATACACGATGCCGGACATCCTTCACACCTTCCGGCGCGGCCATCGCATCATGGTTCAGATCCAGAGTTCGTGGTTCCCCCTGGTTGACCGCAATCCGCAAACTTTCACAAATATCTATAAGGCCGAGGTTTCTCAATTTCAAAAAGCGGACGAAAAAGTCTACCGCTTCGCCGCGGCTGCTTCGCGATTGAAAGTGCAAGTGATTCCGAACCCGTAACCGTCTGGTCTCAGCATGTGGCCATTAACAGCAGTCGCGCTCCTATTGTCTTGTTTGAGCGCAGACTCTGTGCTTGGTGATCTCGATGCCGCGCTCGCTTCGAACGACACAGAACAGGTGCGCGGCATCGAACAGCGCTTACTCTCGGGGAACGAAAGAGCGGATACTCTGCTGAGCGCCGGCGCCCTTCTGGCGCGGCACGACCTCCTGGCCGATGCAGCCGCGGTATTCGAGCAGTGCGCTCGGCGCTTTCCGGCCCTGTTCGAGGCCAAATACAACCTTGCGCTCACGCGCATCGGGCTTAATGACTACCCGGCCGCCGAAAACGCCTTGCGCGCCATGTCTCCTACCTCGGTTCGGGAAAAGGCTGCGGTCCAATATTTGCGGGGAAAGATTTACTCCGCCACCGGTCACACGCAAGAAGCGCGCCAGAGCTTTGAGAACGCCTATCGCAGCAACCCCGAGGACGAAAATTACGCCCTTGACCTCGGCCTCTTCTACATTCGTTCCTCGGCCTACGTGCCTGCGATTCAGATCCTTCAGCCATCACTGGTCCGGCATCCCGAGTCAGAAGACTTAGCGCTGGAGCTGGCACTTTCCGAGGCGCTGGCCGGACAGCAAGCCGATGCACTCTCCGTCTGCCACAAACTGACCGAGCGCAACCCGGGCCTATCCACCCCGCGAGTCATTGCGGCCTTTGCCAATTGCGCGGCCGCGAGTTACCAGGCCTGTGAGGCGGAAGCCGCCGCCGGACTTGCCCTCCCGCACCCCGATAGCTATCTCTATTACTTACATGCCGAAGCGCAATGGAATTCCAGCCGGAGTGACCCTTCGAAAATCCTGAGTGAACTCGGAATCGCAATCGACAAAATGCCGGAGTGCGGCGTGTGCTACTTACTAAGAAGCAAAATCCACGAAGCTGCCCACGACGACCGCGCCGCAATCTCGGACCTAAAAGCGGTCGTAGGGCAAGAGGCACAATCCGCGCAGGCCTGGTACCGCTTGTCAGTGCTCTACCGCAAGACCGGTTCGGCCGCGGAAGCTGACGATGCGATACGCCACTATCGTGCTCTTCGCGAACGACAAGCAAGCGAAGAAATTGAGAGCTTTCGAAAGCAATTCGTGGGCAACCGTATTAATTCATCCAACGAGTGATTTTTCGCCAACAACATGACTTCTAAAATGCATTTTTCCATTCGCGCCGCGCTCGCCTGGTTGCTCTTTTTTCCTCTGCACGCTCAACTGCCGCCATCCAAGCAGATGGCGGTCGACCAGGCTGTCGAAAAAGTGCTCGCCCAAACCGGCGTCGCCAGCGCCTCAATTGCGGTTGTGTTAGACGGCAAACTTGCCTATGCCCGCGCATACGGCTTGGCCCAGCTCGATGGCAAGGTGCGTGCTAATTCGCATATGCGGTACAAGATCGGCTCAAACAGCAAACAGATCGCGGCGACGGCGATTTTGTTGTTGGCCGATGAAGGCAAGCTGTCACTCGACGATCATGTCTCGCGCTTCTTCCCCGGCCTGACGCGTGCTAATGAAATTTCGATTCGTCAACTCCTCTCCCATACCTCCGGTTACGAAGACTACTATGCCTTGGATTACGTCGCGCCTTACATGGCGCGGCCCACCACGCCCCAGGAAATTATGAACATATGGGGGAAGAAACCGTTGAACTTCGATCCCGGTACCCAATGGCAATACAGCAACACAAATTACACCATTGCCGGCGCCATCGTCGAAAAGATAACCGGTAAGCCTTTGTTCGACTTCCTGCGCGCACGCATTTTCCAGAAGCTCGGCATGGAGTCGCCCATCGACGTAGACCATCAGCCGTGGAGCGCGCAGGACCCAACGGGCTATACACGTTTTGCGCTCGGGCCTCCGCGCGTTGCTCAACCAGAAGGCGCCAATTGGATCTTTGCTGCCGGCGCGTTGGCCATGACCCCTAGCGACATGGCCCTTTGGGATATCTCCCTGATGAATGGAACCATCCTCAAGCCCGAGCTTCTGAAAGACCTGACTACGGAAGTTCACCTAAAGAATGGGGCGCCCACCGGCTACGCTCTCGGCATCGGCGTATCGAACCAAAGCGGCCGCCGGATTTGGAGTCATGGCGGCGGAACCTCCGGTTTCATCAGCTCGAACACGACTTATCCGGACGATCGCATGGCAATCACGGTTTTCACGAACCAGGACGACCCGGCCGCGCACGAAATCGCGCGGAATCTGCAACGCATTCTCAAGGAGCCCGCGCCCGACCCGAACGCCGCAAAGAGTCTCGCATTGATCCGGAACTTGTACGGGCAACTGAGCGACGGCAAGTTAGACCGCACCTTGCTGACAAGTGACGCCAATGCCTACTTCACAGCCGACGCGGTAGCGGATTACGCCGCCTCACTGAAACCACTGGGAACTCCCGCCAGCATCGAACAAACCAGCGCAACCGAACGAGGTGGAATGAGCTACCGCTACTACCGCGTCAAAACTGCCTCGAAGACACTGACGGTATCCTCCTTCATAACGCCCGAAGGGAAAGTCGACCAATTCCTCGTCTATCCGGCCCAATAGCGCCAACGGCAATCCCGCGCGCGCTGCTGATGCCCTTGCTGTAGGCCTACAACTACAGCGCGATCAGCAGTTGCGGATCGATTGCCGGGCGGCCGGCGCTCCCTTCGACTGCGGCGGCCTCTCTATATAAAGATAGATTGAGTGATCCGACTAACTTCCAAAGCATGGCGCGCGGGCTGTTCTTAGTCGCTCATTTAATCCGAGATAGTAACACCCTGGGTTAATATTTGATGTCATCTTGGCATCAGGCTAACCCTTGCCCTCTCAGGCTAAACGAACGGCGACCTCTGTTTCTTCTTATGTGCTTATTTGTTCACTTTGTTACAGACTAACTGCGTGGCCATTCACATTTACGTGGAACTTAGCGATAAGATCACTGACATTTCAGGTATAAGCCGCACAGATCAGTAAACCAGTAGCCAAATCCTCGGCTAACTCAAAACAGGGTATGCATGGCGGCGATTTGAGGCGCCACCAAAACGTACCCAGGGAGTGTTTATGAAACGAACGATATTGAGATTCGCAAGCGCGCTTGGTGTTTTTTTAGCCGTATTAGGTGTGCTCGCAGTGCACCAGGTACGGACGGTGAAGGCCCACCACGGTTGTTCGGAGCGAACGCTGATGGGCGACTACGGATGGACGGAATTTGGATTGGAACCAGAGACTACAGGTACCCCCTTCTGGAGCCAGACGGGATTAGTGCACTTTGACGGAAATGGAAACTTTACCGGCAGGGATCTTTACGACGTCGAAAGTGGAGCTCTCGACGGTCCTAGCACCGAGGCCGGCACTTATACGGTCGATTCGGCCTGCACGATCACCATCAGCTACACCTGGGAGTCCGAGGTATATACTGATCACGGCGTGATTGTCGGTGCAAATGGCAGCGAAGTAATTGCTGAGGAGTCTAGCGAATTGTCCGACACAACCGGGCACGTGGATATGAAGCAGATAGCGGCTTGGGAATAGCGAAGAGGCTTAATCTCGAGAGGCCCTGCAAACTTAAGTAAAACCGCCATCACCAATGTTCGCGTGCAATGGCTGCATCGAACCAGCCTGATCTCGCTCGAGGCTTGATGCAAAACCGATGGCAGTGGTTTCTGATCGGGTTGGCCGCCGGACCCCTACTGCTGGGTCTTGCAGCTTACGCATTCTTGGTCGTCCGTTCCGACGGCTTCGGGACGCGCACTAAACCACCTTGGCTGGAAGCCGCGATTGCCCGGCGCTTGCGTCGCGCCGCCATCCCTTCGGCGGCAACCTCTCTCAAGAACCCCGTATCCAACTCTGCGGAAGTGTTGGCTGAGGCTCGTGAACACTGGGCCGACCACTGCGCGGGCTGCCACGCCAACGACGGCAGCGGCGACATTCCGATGGGCAAGCAAATGTATCCGCCGGCGCCCGACATGCGCTTGCCTGCAACCCAGCAATTGAGCGACGGCGAGTTGTTTTATATCATCGAGAACGGAATTCGCCATACAGGAATGCCTGCCTGGGGCGCACCGGATCGAAGCCAGCCCGGCGCAGTCGAAGCCTCCGTCACGGGAGTAGACACCTGGAAGCTGGTTTACTTCATCCGCCACTTGCCGCAAATCACCGCGCAAGAGCGGCTCGACATGGAGAAGATGAATCCGAAGTCACCCAGCGAGATCAAAGAAGAGCAAGAAGAGGAAGAGTTTTTGAAAGGGAATCCATCACATGAACACACGACCGAACATCATCATTAAGTCTGGCCTGATAGTGGCCGCGTTGTTAACGGCTAGCCTGGCTCTCGCGCACGGGGGCCTGGAGCACGTGCTTGGCACGGTGGCGAAACTCTCCCCTACCTCGATTACGGTCACAACCGCGGCCGGCAAAACGGTGGAGGTCGCGCTCGATGAAAAAACCACGTTTGCCAATGCCGGCAAGGCAGTCGGTTTTGCCGATATCAAGGTAGGTGACCGCGTTGTGATTCATGCGGCGAAAGACCACGACAAGCTGATTGCGAGAACCGTCGAAAAAGGATCTGCCCCGGCGGCCAAGTGATCACCAGGAGTCGAGCCTCGGAGTTGGCATCCATGCTGCTCCGGAGCTGATGGTAGCGCTGATTGAATGTTTCAACGAAGCTGCTCCAGAATCGTGGGGTCTTTGATCTTTTCGTCTTGCGCCAGAAGCAATATTTTCGAAACGATCTCCGCAGTCTTCGGATCGTTATCCGCAAATGGAAGAAACAGTCGGCCGCGGTGCTGCGAGTGAACAGGAATAAGGCATAGGCTTCCGCCTGGCTGGCGATGAACAATACCACTGCCGAGGTGGACGTTGTATGAACCGATCTGACCCTCGATGAACGCATGGCGGCCATCCAAGCGGACATTCTCGACGCGCAGTAGTCGAAGCGTCTCTCGGAGTAGAGCGTGCCGCATCTCCACCGTTGAGTGTGTTGCTTCTGGGTCTACTCCGCCGCGATGCGCGACGCTGACCACCAAGTCGAGATCGCGCATCGCTTCGCTGAAAATGCGTGGTGGAATTTGCTCGATCGGGAGAAGCTTGCCGTCTGCTCTGCTCGTGAAGGCAATGTGGTTGAGCGTCAGTCCATCAACGTCGACTGGAGTGAACCAGCCTTCTAGAAACGTAACCCATGCGGAGATTCCAATTTCGTGAAAGGTCTTCCGAAGGCCCTCTTCTGGAACATTCACCCAGCCGCGCTTGCCGGCGATCGCAGTGGCTTCGCGCGGATTTACCTGCTGCCCGCTATAGCGGGGCGAATAGTTCCCAGCTTCTCTCTCGGCCTCAGTCAAGAGATACAGCTCGCGGAAGGCTTGCTTAAAAGGCTGGACTCGTTCCTGTTCGATAATTGCCCGCTGAACGCGAGCCCAATCCCCCGAATTCAATAGATCGATAGGATGAGCAATGCGCAGATTTCCCTCAATGCCGCCGATCTCGCCCTCCCACCGGATCTTCTCCGACTCGTCGACGAATACCAGGTTTGAAAGCATCGGCCTCAGCATGGGGTGGCTCTGCATCTCCCTGAGTTCCGGAACGGTAAACTTATCGCCGCGGATCATCGATTCCTCGAGCGAGAGGCGCATTCTCGAGGTCTGTTGCGCGAGCTGCGTTTTCCTCGAACGCAGCTCCGAAATCGCCACAGATTTCTTGACCGCTGCCGGCGCGTCTTTGAGCGGCTTCCCATTCTTCTCAAAAGCCAGCTCAGGCTCTCCGACAGAATTGATCGACAAGGTTGCCCGCACAGCTCCCTCGCTTACAACTACCGGTCCTTTCGCCAGATCCGCAGTCGCTTGCGCCTCCATCGCCCACGACAAGCGCTGAGGGTCCGCATAGCCGGCATTGCGAGCAAGATTCGCGAGTCCGATGCTGTAAGCAAGCTTTTCACTTGCCTGCCGCTGCGCTCCGAAAGTTCTACTTTTGCGCAGAAACGTCTGAAGGATTTCGTATCGATGAAGTATCTCCTTCTGTCGTGTGATTTGCGGGGATGGAAGCGAAAGAAGGCCGAGCGCCCGCACAGAATCCTGGTGACGCTTGTCCGTAATTCGGTTGGCGAGCGCGGCTGTCTTGGCTTTGCCGGCGATCGCGTCAGCGAAGAGTTCAGCGCGCTTGTGACCGTTGCCGCCGGAAGCAAACTTCGCGGATTCCAGGATCAACCGCCAATCCTTCGCGGACAGGCGATTACGCACGCGGTGATACCAGTCGATGTCGACGGCGCCGTCGATGAGTTCCTCACGGCTCAACGGAGTACGCTCGCTGACCTCGGCAAACCAGAGTTCACGTATCTCCTGCTCGACAGACCATTGCGAATCCTTGGTATGGGCATGCAGCCAGTAAGCGGCATCGGCAAGTCCGGAAATTCCGGTGGCGCGTTCGACATAGGTAGCCCACTGCGGCGCGTAGACAGCAAGATCGACAAGTCTCTCCTTCGGAATCTCAAGTTGAGTGGCGATCTTTGCAAACTCGGCGGGCGTATCCGTCTCGCGCGGAAGACATACTCGCAGCAGATGACTGAAGACAGCGCCCTTTGACTCGCTCGACCGTATGTAGCCGCGTTCGAGAGGCGTGCTACCAAGATTGTGCAACACCGTAAGCACCGACTCAGCGCCAAAAGCGGAAGATAGACTCAGCGCGGCGCCGCTCGCTTCTGTAGGCAATTCGCCGCGCTTTAGCTCCACTTCAAGAACACGGGCCCGGCATCGCTCCACAATCTCGTTCAACGATGGGTAATCAGTGAAGAGCTTATTCCGCTTGTGCTTTGTAACTGTCTTCAGATCACGGAAATTCCCTCTGGTCTTCTCCCGAGGTCCAAGAAGTTGCTCATAGACATCGGCTTCGCTCGCTATCTGTTGCTTGTAAGCGTCAAGGGTTGTTTCGAGGGTCGGGTGCCGGCGCATCTTCGAAGGCAGCCCCTCGTCGAACCACCGCAGCAGCCCCCAGTATCGCTGCCAAGGTTCCTTCTTCCACGCTCCGCTGCTCGCCGTATGGGTCGCTCGCAAAAACGTTATCAGGCTCGAAGCACTCGCAAGCCTCCACGCCGATTCATAGGCGTGAAACGGCTTTGTTTCATATTCTGGCCGGTAGGTGATTGAAATGCGATGGAGGAGCGTTTCCAGAACGTCGAGAAGGAACGACAAATCGCCACTGTTGCATCGGGATTCAAGCAAATGCCAAATGACTGCCCTCACCTGAGCAGCGAATTTGAGTGACACCGGCTTGGCGAGTTCATTGGCGATTCGCTTCTCCCATTCGGCTGCGTGATCGTTCGAATGAAGAATGTCCGTAGAGAAAGACCGTGCGAGTTCGATTGACTTGGCAGACTGCCCATCCCACCATTCGCGCCAAACTTCCTGTAAAGGGAAGTCCGGCCCTTGCCGCAGCCACCTCAGGTTTCCAAAGAGCTGCTGCATTTTCTGGTCGTTGTTGGTCTTGATCGTAACCGTAGTCTCTCGATGCGCCTCGACTACCCGATCAAGCGACTTGAGGAGGCTCTCCGCGCCGGTTGAGCGGATCTGCGGCTCAAGATCGCCGCGAAGTTGCGCTGGCCGTGTCCGCTCTTCCGGCCGAAACAGGCCAAATCCGTCGCTGAGGGAGGCCGCGGCGACTGTCGCTGGTTCGAGTTCGGATTGAATCTCCTCAGCCGCTTTAGCCTTGAGCGGGTCACCCGAATTCGCAAGCCGTTCGATCGATGCCCGGCAATTCGCAGCTTCCTGCTTTAACAACAGGCGAATTGCTCCACGCCGCAGATCGGAAGCCTTTCGGGAAAGCAGCGCTTCAATGCCGGCTGCCTCCTCCGGAGCAATCGTTGCGCCCTGCAGGAGTCTAAAGGCATGCTCGCGGACGGAATGACTTAGATCGCTGAGCAGAGAAAACGCGATCCTGCGTTCCTCAGGCAAAAGGACCTCGCGCTCTGCCACCTGCTTCTTCATCGAGACAAGCAGATGCATGCGTCCCGTAGCATCCATTTCCGGAATGTAGCTCGCAAGTTGACTGAACGGCCTCGAACCACGGTGCGCGATCAGGAGAGATGCAACTTCGGCACGTTTTGCGTGGATCTCATTCCATGGCCAGATCGCCGCCTCGAGAACCTTCTCCTCTGGCATCCGCGCGATCAGTTCCTGGAGATTTTCAAAAATATTCGGGAAGTCGTAGCGGGCCCGAACGTGATACGAAGGATTCGGAACGGCGCGCAATGCAGTCAGCGCAATCCGCAAATCTTGATCGGAAAGGCATCGGATGAGAAACGGCGCCGCATCCGCAATTCCCACTTGCGACAGCAGCAACGCGGCTGGATATCGGCGGTCAAAGCTCGGCTCATTCAGAAGTTGATCGGCCGCGCTAACAGCGGACGTGACATCTTCGAAAGCTCTCGCCCAAAGAGCCAAATATAGACTCTGACCGGTTGCCGATGCGATCCGCTCGTCGCGCAGTTGCGAATTCTCGAGATTCTCCGAGGTTTCGTGCACGATTTGGTCGAGCAACCGAGTCTCAGATGAATCGATCGTAAGCCCAAACCAGACGGCTACCGCCCTGGCAACCGCCGCAAAGCGAGTGAGCTCTTCGGTCTCAATCAGCCTCAGCGTGCGTCTGAAGGCTTGGGGGTGAGCAAAGTCCACGGCCTCGAGCACAACCTGGCGTAGCCCCTCCTGTCGCTGGGCGGCCAACAGGAGCCGTTCAACTATCGTCCACGCATCAGGGGAAGAACTCGCCAGCAACGCGATAACTGCGCACCGGCTCAGGCGGGCTTTCGCATGCTCCCCGTTCACGATCGATCGGAGGCTCTCGAACGTCTTCGCCGCGCGCTCATTACCTGAAGAGAGAGCCCCAGCGAGGAGAACTCCGATCGGTTGTTCCGCAAACCACCCGAGGTGCGCTCCCCACGTGACAAGGAACTCGAGATCGTAGCGGTAGGGTACAACAATCCTGAGCAAAGCCTGCAGCCAATCCGTCCGCGCTCGGAGAGAGTTTTCAGAATTGCCGGGAGAGCGAAAGGCTCGCCTTTGAAATCCGGATTGATAGGGCATTTCCCGCTGAAGAAGCCAGCTCGCGTCGACCTCTTTCGCAATGGGTGGAAAAAGGGCTTGGAATAAACGTCTTCGATCCCGTTCGTCGAGAGAATCGATCTTGCACTTCAGCACGGTCCGCCTCTGCTGAGCGGCGGCGTCCGGATCGCGAATCGTACTTGTGCCGGTTAGATACGCTTGCCCGATCTCCGCAACCTCGCTCGTTTCTTCGCCGAGCCGCTGCCCGATCTGCTCAATGGCGCCCGAAACACGCAGCCCTTCAAGTTCCTTTTTCAGGTCTTCTGGAGGGAGCAATCATCCTCCCACAAGCGGAGTAAGCCGCAGAAACAGCAGGTCCATGTCCTCTTGATCGCCGACAGGCTGATCGAGAATCTCGACTTGGACGTCATTCACGAACATGTAGAACAGGCCGTCCTCAAAGGCCTGAAATGCGGCGCGAATGGCGTCTGGAACTGCCGGCACACGCGCATCTTGATCCTGACCTCCAGAAACTATCTTGCCGGAATTGCGGCCATCTTCGATTGCCTCAACGGAGAGGATTCTCAAGAGTTGCGCTTCCTCCTTACGCAGGCGGAACTCATCGATCTGCTGTTCGACCACCGCGCACAACAAATCCCGAGCCGTCTGGAATGGGAATGACCGCTCGAAACGGAGAGGTACAAATGACGTCCCGCGCCGGCCAACGACCTCTGCTCTTACAACCAGCCTCTCCATTGCCCCAATCCTACCGCTAAGAGGTTACGCGATGTCACTGAGGCGAGGCGTAGCATGCATCGCGCCCGCCTCCATTGAAAGACGCGGAGCGTTTCTGGGCGACCACCTGGTACCTGCAAATGCCGCGTCAATAGGCGGACGCTTGGCGCGGCTCCAGGGTAGACAAAGCTCGTGGCGGATTGCGCCAGAGGCCGCGGACCAGATTCCGACAGGCCAGCGTCCCGGCAATTTCCTGATAGATCTAACTCGCGCTCGCTCTACCCCCTATGCTGTCGCGGCTCACCCGAAGGCTCTCGAGTTATGGCGTCCACGAGCCTTCTTTAATCCACCCACTGTTCTGTCCATCGAGGCCCGCGGCATACAGGTACACGTTCCGCGAATTCACAAACGTGCTGCTGAAAGTCAGCGCGACCTTCAACGTCAAATTGTTTCCCGCCGTACTAACCGTGCTGGATACGGCGTTCAGGGTGCATTGCGAGCTGGCTACCGTTCCGCTGCCGCCGGGCGTCAGCACCGGCGTCAGCCACTCGGTTCCTGCATTGTTACGCAGATATAGCTGATTAGTTTGCGGCTCGTAATACACGTAGCAGGCATTCGCTCCGTTTTCTGTCGTGTTCACCAGCAGCTCTACCTGGCTCAGATCTCCAAAGCCGTTGGGATCGGAATAGACGGCTGTCAACGTGGCCGCCGTTCCGGTGCCCGTGGCCGGCGTAAGTGACACGATCGTCGGAGGCCCGGCGCTCGCGTTCGGTGTCCACGCGCCTTTCAGCACCCAGGAGCCTGTGGTCTGTCCGCCATTCTCGACCGCATACAGGTACACGTTGCGAGGTCCAAAAACCGAGCTGGAGAAAGTGAGAGAAGCCACCAGTGTCAGGCTATTTCCAGACGTACTAACTGAGCTGGATGCGGCGTTCAGAGTGCATTGGCTGTTGGATGCCGTCCCGGCTACTCCAGGCGTCAATGCCGGGGTTATCCACGTGCCGGCGTTGTTGGCGAGATACAAATGGTTCCCCAGCGGCTCGTAATACACGTCGCAGCCATTCACGGCGCTTGGACCTGTGTTAGCCAGCAGATACACTCCCTTAAAATCCGTCGCCCCATTGGGATCCGAGTAAACTGCCGTGAACGTTGCCGACACCCCCGAGCCGGAGGCCGGCGACAGTGACACGATGGAGGGAGGCCCGGGGCTCAAGAGTCCGAAGACGCCTACGCCCGTAGTGGTCCCAACATAGACCTTCCCTTGCGCGATTGTCGGCGTGATGAACTTGTTGCCCGTCCCAAATTGGTCGCGCCCGCCGGAAGCTTGGTTGCTGTTATAAAGCTCTTGCAGAGTGGTCGCGTCGTAGGCATGCAGCACAGCCGGGTCAGTATTCTCGGCTGCCCAAACAATGCCGTTGGTATTCTGATTCGCCGAGACGCTGGGCGTGGCTCCCGGGTAGGCAAAGCTGGTGGGGGTTTGCGCCACAGGGGAGGTCGAAAGCAACGCTTTCGTGAACTGGAACGCCAGAATCGGCTGTCCCACTGGGCCGTAATAGAGCAGATTGTTGTAATATGCGGGCGAGGACCAGATTCCACCAGGCAGCGCTCCGGCCAGTTCCTGATAGATTTGATTCGCGCTCGAACTGTACCCGCCCATCTTGTCGCGGCTCACAAGGTAGAGATTCGTGTCTTTGCCGGCTCCCACAGCGAGGTGCTGGACGGTATTCGAGGCGTCGGTCATATCGGGCAGAACCAGTGCTCCGCCCGAACCCAGATCGGTGTCATCCGGATTCTCCGTTGCCTCGTTGTCCATCTCGAAATAGGCGTTCACGGCCAGCCCGCCCGCCGTAGTAATCTTCAGAAAGGCGTTGCCATAATCGCCCTTGCTCGGAAAGCCGTTCGTCAGCGTGGTGTCAAAATCCCCGTTGCCCACCAGGACATACATGTAGCCCGAGGAATCCACTGCCGGGCCGGCGCCAGCCCCCCAGATTCCCCCTTCGCCGCCGTTTGGCACCACATCCAAAACTGTGGTCTGAACCAGATTCGATTCGTTGTACCCGATGATCCAGCCCGTGTAGGGCTGAATGTCGCAGTGCGACCCCCACGCTGTATAGACGACGCTATTCAGCAGCAGCAGTCCGGGCCGCTGTTTATATTGCCCGGGCTCGAATATCACATACCCGCCAGAGCTGTCGTCACCGGTGCCGGGATACTTTGCCTGGACTTCCACGGGACCGCCGAACAACTCGGCGCCAGTGGTCAGATCCAACGCGTGGATGCGCTGAAAATAGGTGCCCGCGCTGTTCTTTGACATCGCGGTCAGATAGATCGCCCCATTCGGACCGCTGCTGCGATCGATGACTGGCGTGCCGGAAATGCCAATTTCGGGGACTACCTGATCGCACGAGCGCGAATCGGACGCCGTCTCGCCCGATTGCAAGGCTGACGTTGTCCAGATCTGTGCGCCGGTGTCGGCGTCGAAGGCGTAGACGCTGTCATTTTCGGTGGCCACAACCAAGAGATTGTGGAGACCTTTTCCAGCAACTGTCACCGACGAGGCGTACAACGGCTGGGCATCGACTTTACCATCCACTGTGAGAACGAAAAGCTTGCCGAAAGAGGAGGCTTTCACATTAGCGGGCGTGAGAATCGTCTCATTGAGATTCTGGCCGGTACGGGCGACATCGTTGTGCCAGGTCAGAACGTCCTGCGATCTGACAAATGGCGCCGCCACAAGCCATGCGAGCGTGAACAACAGGGGTCGAATAATCCAAACCGCCTAGTCACATCATACTCCCGCCTCCCAGGCATGCGAGGCCAGCCGAAGCTGCTACGCGCCGGCCACCCACAGATCCTCTGCGAATGGCCACTCCCGGTCGATCCACTGCGCCGCGCTCGCAAAACCAGTGCGCTGGGCGAGTAGTAAATTTTCCGTGGCATCGAACTTGTAGCAGGATTCCGTCCAGATTGACTCGCCTTTCTCGAAAGTCACCTGGCAATCCGCGCCCGGAATGCTGACCACCTGGCAGGCCTTTGAGACCAGATGCATCTCGATTCTCGCTGCTTCCGGACACCAACGAGCCTCGTGATGGAAATTGCGAACCTCGAAATCTCCATCGAGTTCCCGATTGATCCGCGCAAGCATGTTCAGATCGAAGGCCGCAGTCACGCCCACGGCATCGTCATAGGCTTCCAACAACCGGCTGGAAGACTTGATGAGATCGGTTCCCAGCAAAAATGCATCCCCCGGGAGAACGCACTTTCGAACCTGCTTCAGGAAGGCGACCGCCTCTTCCGGGTGAAGGTTTCCGATACTGCTTCCCAGGAAAAGAACCAGCAGAGGACCGGTTGACCGCCGTTCGACGAACTCTTCCAATCCCTCGAGGTACGTTCTTTGCAGGCTCTGCGACCTGACCTCCACCAGTCGTGAAACCTGCTGATGGCAGTTCTCCAATGCCGCCGCCGACACATCGATTGCGCAATAAGAGACGCGCCCTTGCCGGTCCACAATTGCTTCGAGAATCGGTCCGGTCTTCCGTCCGCTTCCGCTTCCAAGCTCGGCGACAGCGCTCACGGGCCCCAACCGGCGTGCGATTTCCTTGGCGTGCTGCCCAATGAGGCGTTCTTCGGCGCGAGTGAGCCCGTACTCCGGAAGCGCCGTGATTGCCTCGAACAATGCGCTTCCCACAGCGTCGTAAAAATATTTGGCCGGCAGCTCTTTTTGAATCTTGCTCAGGCCGGTTCGCACGTCTAGCGCGAATTCGGCAAGGGCAGCCTGAGGTTCGGTCAGACCCGGGCGCAAGCGAGCGGAAGCAAATGACACGTTAATTCTCCGCGACTCGGAATGTCGTGTAAGCGTACTGATAGTGTGCTCGAAACCAGTTCCGGAAACTCGATCGCAAGAGCCTCGCTTCCGTGACGCAAGACCCTCCTTTCAAAACATAGTGATCGCCGTCAAAAAAGTCAGCGGAATATCCCCGATAGGAGGGGTTTGGCGTAAAACCAGGGAAGGGCTCAAAGACGCTCGAAGTCCACTCCCAACCATTCCCGACCAACTGTGACACGCCAAATGCGCTGTCACCACCTGGCGTCGCAGTAACTGGAACAAGATCCGGGTAATGAAAGTCGAAATTCCCGCGCTCAATTCCGGGAGAGCCGCCGCCCCAGGGATGACTCCTTTCGGCGTCTCCAGGCGTGCCGAAGGCCGCACGATGAAACTGGGCCTCCGTTGGCAGCTTCATGCCAGCCCAGCCGGCGTACGACTCGGCCTGCGCATGGCTGACGTAAACCGGCCAATCTAAGGGCAGTGGAATCTCGGCGTGCAGTCCCCGATAAAACCTTTGCCCGTTGCGCTCCATCCAGTAATAGGGCCGCGGCCCCCCCTCCTTCACAAACTCCAGGTATTGTGCGTTGGTGATCTTGTATTTGCTGATCGCAAACGCCGGCACCTCACGCGTGTGCCGTTCAAACTCGTTGTCCCATCCGAAGCCCTCACTTCGTCTGCGTCCCAGTGTGGCCATGCCAGCCTGAATTTCAATCATCTGGAGCAAAGGGGAATCGCCGAAGGATGCGCTTGGCATTGAAGCAGGCGGATGGCGCCGCGTGTAATCCAAATTGTGAAACAGGTAGGTAAGAGTCTCGGCGTGCATGAGCCGGTGCTCGAGAGCCATCTGAACGGCTTCCTCTGGCGCGTACTGCATTTCGCGGTCGAGGTGCTCCCGGACCAGCCGTACATAATCGAACGTCTGTGCCACCGTTGGCCAGTCACCAGGTGTGTCTTGCGGAAGTTGCCCGGGCGGTGGGTCGATACCGAAGGCAAAAAGCTTGTCGAGTTCCTCGATTAGCGGATTCAAACCGAGGGCGGACCGGCCGACCTGGTTCCAATCGAACGCCTCCAGATGGCCAACATAAAACAGCAGGCGGTGACGCTCCGGGATTGGCCTCTCATACATTGACTCCGGCGGCAATTGCGCGAATAAGGCATCCGTAATCCTTCGCGCGCGTGTTACCTCATCAAGAACACTCGATTTCGTAGCCTGGGCATGCATTTTAGACCGTACCTCAAATTTCGATTCCTCAGAGTTAATTGCCGCTGCAGCTTTTGTTGACGCTGCTCTTGATAGTCTCGCCTATTTTTTCTGGGGCGTTTGGCCAGAATGGCTTCGGCGGGGGATGACCCGATACCGGCAGCGGTCGAAGCTCGAGCCGCTTTGACTACTCCTTAGTAACCCGCGCTGGCTCGAACCTCGGCGAGCGGCTTCGCAAGGTCCGCGAGCAGTTCGGGCCCCATAACGGAGACAGGCGTAGAGCCGTAGCATAGGAGCCGGTCATGAAACTCGCGCAGCGACCCAGCCGCGCCCGCCTTGGCCCGGTACTCAGCCAGCAGCGCTTCAATTTCCGCGCGGCCTGCCGTATAGGCGATCATCTGACCCGGGCCCAGGGCTATCCCCGCGATGGCCGCTTTCGCCTGCTCTGCCGAGAAGCCGGTTTCGTGCGCGAAGAAACGAACCGCTTCATCCACGCTCCAGGCGCCGCTCGCCAGCTCGGGGTCGACAATTGCCCTGGCGCCGCGCACGCGCTCCCACTGCGCCGTGTAGTAGCGCCCATCAAGATCGTCGCCATACATGCCGAGCTGCACGAACAGCTCTTCGCCGTAGTACGCCCAGCCTTCGATGAATTCGCTGCTGCCTTGGATTTTGCGGACGAAGTCCGGGTGGCGGCGGGCGATCGACAACTGCAGAAAGTGGCCCGGCATCGCTTCGTGCGCCGCCGTAGACAGAATGCGATCGCGGTCGAAATCCTGATTGGCATCCAGGTTCTTCGCCGCCTCCGCAAGCGATACGGGAGGCGTTATGAAGTAGAAGCCGGCGGAGTCTTTGCTGAACAACAGCGGCGCATTCATCGAAGCGCCCGGCGACACTGGCTGCAGGAATTTCGGTGTCTCGATAATGGCTATCTCGCCGAGCCACGCGGGCACATCCACGACGTGATGCTGCAAGACGAACTCTCGCAATTGTGCGATGCGCACGCGATAGTAGTCGATAAGCGCGGCGCCCCCGGGGGCGAGGCCACCTCCGCTCTCCGGCCCAATCGGCGTGCCGCGCTCGGCGGCGAGTTCTTCCATCCAGCTCTGTACGGCCCATCCGTGCGCGAGCTCGTCGCGCGCCATGCGCTCAATGTCGCTCGCGTCAAACGGCAGCAGCTCCTCGTCGCGCAGCATCGCGTCGTACGCGGCTCGCCCAATCGCGTAGTTCTCCGGCCATGAGACCGCATGCTCATCGATGTATTTCTTCGTCTGCTCCATTGCAGCCAGCGCAGCGTCGCGCGCCTTCACGAATGCCGCGAAACGATCGGCGGGCAATTGCTCCTTCGCCGCATCCGTCAGCGGCCCGCCAAAGAAACTGGGCGCGCCTGCAAGCTGCTCGGCGCCAGTGACGCCGTACAGGTGGCCCGGGTGATTGACAAGCGCGTTGCCCGCGGCGATGTAGGCGGGCGCGCCGGCGAGCCTGTCGATGATCTTCTGCCACGCCGCGTCGGCGTCCGCCTTGGTTGCGCCCTCGGTGCCAGGGATCGGCAGGTGAAGGAACTGTGTGTAAATCGCGCTCATGATTGCTACTGATGGCGCGGATGGATCCTTCTCATAGGTCTTGTACACAAGGTATTGCCGCTCGTAACTGATGAGCTGAGCACGAAGCAGTTTGGCGTCGTCCACGTCGACGAGCGATGCGCCATCGAGCGGTATCGAGGCAAGTTCGTTCTCCCAGCCGCGGACCGTCGCCAGGTCGCGTGCATTCTCCGCCTCCGACGGGGTGTCTAGCTTGCCGTCTTCGTCGCTAAGGCCGAGAGACGTCGCGGCCAGCGGATGCGATTTTGCCCAGTCGAATGTAATCGACCGCGCAAGAGTTTGGAGCCGATCGGTCGTGGAAGGCGCCGCGGGTGCGGCAGGGAGCGCGCACCGGGGAATTAGAGACAGCAACGCTGCCACAAACGTACTAAATCGCATCACCCAAAGGTTATCAAGTGACCGGCGGTTCCCTAGAACACAAATGGAACCACTCGCGCCGTGGTCCGTGCATACTCGACATATTCCGGGTAAGTAACAACAATCAGTTTCTCTTCCGCCATAATGCGCACGGCCGTCATCGCGGTGGCTAATAGACCCGCTGCCACACTTGCCGGCGACAGATGCGCAGCGATCCCAGCCCAAAGAAAGTAAACTATGGCCGCGTAAATTGGGTGGCGAATGTATTTGTAGGGCCCGCTCCGCACCAATCCACCGGAAGTCGGATTGGCGGCGGCATGGAAGCTCCTAAAGCCAAATGTTAGTCGAGCCCAAACCATCAGTAATGCGGCGATAACCTGAATTCCAATAGTTATGGGCCCCGCTCCAAAGATTGAATGCATCAGATACAACCAGAGGACCGAGGCAGCCAAAGCGACCAGGGCAACGAGAGACAAAATCTTCCAGTTCATGCGCCTGCCTTAAGAGTAGCTCCAGCGGCAGGTGTCAAACGTCAGGTGTCACACGCCGGGAGAATCGTACTCGACCGAGATGAGCACCAGGCCGGAAGCCGGCGCCGTGGGACCCGGGCGAATTCCGCACCCTGGTTCCAGCCGATGCTGCAGGTCAGTTAGCGATAGGTTCCCTCTCCCAGTCTCGACCAGAGTGCCGACCATGTTTCTCACCATGTGCTTGAGGAATCCAGATCCGGCTACCGTGTAGACGAGGGTGTCCGCCAGACGCTCGAGCACCGAAGAGTAAATGGTCCGAACCTTCGACAGACTCTCGCGATCACGCTCATCCGAGGCGGCGAATGCGGTGAAGTCATGCCGGCCCTCGAACAGGCGCGCAGCCTGAATCATGACCCCTTCATTGAGCGGATACGGATGATGGTGCACGAAGCGGCGCACAAACGGCGGGCAGACTTCATCGCGAAACATCCGGTACTGGTAGGTTTTTCGCTTGGCGTCAAACTGCGGGTGGAAATCCAGCGCGATCTCTTCGACGTCACTGATGCGGATAGTGTGGGGCAACAGCCGGTTCACGGCCTTGCGAAAGTTCACCGGCGGTATGGGGTTGGCGAGAGTCACCGCGGCCACCTGCCCTTGCGCGTGCACGCCGGCGTCGGTGCGCCCCGAGCCCGCCACGTGTACCGGCTCGCCTTCGATCAGGGAAATGATCTCCTCAAGAGCGCCTTGAATGGTGGCGAGCCCGGGCTGTTGCTGCCAGCCGTGGAAATCGGTGCCGTCGTAGGCTACACGAAAACGCAGGCGCCTCAAGCTTGCCCCCTCACCGGTCAAAATACTGCTCGTTCCGTAACTCGTTCTTCGGATAAACGGACACTAGGTTTTCCTGGAGCCGGGTTTCACCACCGGCTCACCTTTTTTGCAGAGGGGGCAATCGGCAGGATCGTAGGCGATTACTTCCATGCGCTCGAGAGCCACGCGCGGGACGCCGACGTCGGCCTTTCCGTTGCTTCGGTCGATGATCGAGCCCGCCGCGAGCACACGCGCGCCATGCGAGGCCAGCACCTCGGACACTTCACGCGTGCTTCCACCGGTAGTGATGACATCCTCGACAATCACTGCGCGCTCACCAGCGCTTATCTCGAAGCCGCGGCGGAGCGTCATTCGATTGGTCTCGGCGTCGCGTTCGGTGAAAAAGAACCGCACACCCAATGCGCGGGCCACTTCATGGCCGATGATCAATCCGCCAAGGGCGGGCGACACGACCACGTCCACCGTCTCAGGGCCGAGGAGCGTCTGGATCTGAGCGGCCAATTCTTTTCCCAACGCCGCGGCATGAGACGGATACGCCAGCACCTTCGCTGACTGGAGATATTCCGGGCTGTGCAATCCGCTGGTCAAGCGGAAATGCCCGCGCAGATAGGCTCCCGCCTGCTCATAGAGCCGAAGAGTCTCCAAGTTGTCTGACATTACGTGCAGGATATCAGCGGAGGGCGGCGGCAAGCATCATCCTGATATTCTGAGATGGCTGAGCCGGGCATGCTGCAAGCGCCGGATCAATGTAGAAGAGGAACTCACATATGTCGAAACACGACGAGGCTGACCTGATTCTGAAGCTTTATGAGTTGCGCCGCGAGCCAACCATGCGCAAAGCTCGCGATTGGTATTTTCTGGAATTCAATCCGCAGTCTCCGGCGGACGTCCGTAACGCCATTTTTGGCGAGCACAGCGGGCACCTGCGTATGGTGACAAGTTATTGGGATATGGCCGCGGCGCTCGTGAATCATGGAGCCATCAGCATCGATTTGTTCGATGACACCAACGGCGAACATATCGGCGTCTTCTCCAAGATGGAACCAGTTCTGGAAGAAGCCAGGACCATCATAGGCCCGCGGGTTCTGGCTAACCTGGAAAAACTGATCGACGCGACACCGGATGGGCGCGCGCGTTCGGCAGCCGCTAGGGAGCGGATGAAGGGAGTCCGCGCCGAGTTCCTCGCGAAGCAGGCTCAGGGGGCCAGCGCCGCCTAGCTCGTCTTAGAGGATAGAGAGAACGCCCCGTCCTGGCGCATGCACTCTTGCGCACCGCGCCGTTACTCTTGGCGGCGCTTAAAGAGGATCTTTTTTTGGCATGAGCATTGCCTCCTCCACCTTGACTTACGCGGTCGAAACCATTCGCTGGACGCCGGATGGCGTCGTCATGATCGACCAGACTCGCCTGCCCCACGAAACCGTGTACGTCACGGCGAAGACTTATGGCGAGGTGGCCGAGGCCATACGCACGATGATCATCCGCGGCGCTCCTGCGATTGGGGTTGCAGCGGCGATGGGCGTTGCCTTGGGCGCGCTTCACTCCAACGACCTGGCCGGCGACATGCCCACGATCTGCAGGACGCTGGCCGAGACGCGCCCAACGGCCGTCAACCTGTTTTGGGCCATTGAACGGATGCGCACACTCTATGAGTCGCTCGCGCAACAGCCCGCTGCCATGATTCGCGAAGCAATGGTGGAGGAGGCGAAGCGCGTTCGCCTGGAAGACATCGCCATCAACGAGGCCATCGGCAGGCATGGCGCTCCGTTGGTGCCCGACGGCAAGACGGTGCTGACGCATTGCAACGCAGGCGCGCTTGCAACAGCAGGATTCGGCACCGCGCTGGGAGTGATTCGGGCCGCCGTTCGCGCAGGCAAACACATTGATGTGTTCGCCGACGAGACGCGCCCGTTTCTGCAAGGCGCGCGGCTCACCGCGTGGGAGCTGCAGCAGGATGGAATTCCGACGACGGTGATCACCGACAGCATGGCGGGGCACTTTCTGAAGAGCGGGCGGATTGGCTGCGTGATCGTGGGGGCGGACCGGATCGCGGCCAATGGGGACGTCGCCAACAAGATCGGGACGTATAGCGTGGCAGTGCTCGCCAACGAAAACCAAGTCCCGTTCTACGTCGCCGCGCCGGTTTCCACGCTGGACCTGACGCTCGATTCTGGGGAGAAGATTCCAATAGAGGAACGCGCGGCCAAAGAAGTCACTCATGTCCATGGGGTGCGCGTAGCAGCCGAAGGCGTCAAGATTGAGAATCCGGCGTTCGACGTAACACCCCATCGCTACGTCGCGGCGATCATAACGGAGCGCGGCGTGGCGCGGGCGCCATACGAGCAGTCTTTGCGGGCAATTGCCGAAAGCTGAACAGGTGGCACGGGCTTCAGCCTGTGAAGTATCAAAGAGTGTAACGCCGGATCAGCCGCGCGTGCCGGCGCGCCAGGCACGAGTACTTGCTCCAGAAAAAAGAAATAAGCTGGACTTGGCTCCCTGACTGCAGCCATTACCGCTATGCGAATGCTTACCCTCGTGTCCCTTCTTTATTCCTTTGGCAGCCTGCTCTGCGCGCAAGCCGCGCCGCAATCGCCCGATGAAGCCGCGATTCGGGAGCTTGTGCAGAAGTATGTCAACGCGCGCGAGCATCAGGACGCGGCGGCGGTTGAGGCTTTGTTCACCGCCGACGCCGATCAACTGGTGTCGTCAGGTGAGTGGCGGAATGGCCGCGCCGCCGTCGTGAGTGGGGCGATGGCCAGCTCGCAAAAAACCGGCGGAAAACGCTCGATTCAGGTCACCTCTGTCCGCTTTCTGACGCCTGACGTCGCCATTGCCGACGGCCGCTATACCCTCGCCAACATGACTAGCGGAGGCAACCGCGACATGTGGACCACGCTGGTGCTGAAACGCGACTCGGGCACATGGCGTATAGCGGCCATTCGCAACATGCTGCCCGCCCCTCCGGCCGGCGGATAAATTCGTGGGGCGGACCCCCTGGTCCGCAGCCGGCCCCCTGGCCGGCTAACCGCAGGCGCCCCCTACAATTCATGCGGCGTGCCAGGCTTCGTTATCCTGGTGTCAGGCAATGGAGCTCGAAAAGCAAATTCTGCGGAAGACCGGCGAGGCCATCGGGCGCTTCAAGATGATCCGTGACGGGGATCGCGTCGCGGTGGGCCTCTCAGGCGGCAAGGATTCAGTGACGCTGCTCGAAATGCTGCTGCTGCTTCAGAAGCGCGCTCCGGTGTCTTTTTCGGTGTGCGCGTTCACAGTGGAGCAAGGCAAGTTTCTTGCGCCCATCGAGCCGTTCGGCGCGTATCTTCGCGAGCGCGGCGTGGATTGGACCTACGTCACCGACAAACCCTCGCTTCGGCTAATTGAAGAGCAACCTGGCCATGGCTGCGATTTATGCAGCCGCTTCCGGCGCCGCGCGGTGTATGAAATTGCGCGCGGGCTGGGAGCGAACGTGATCGCATTCGGCCACACGGCCGATGATTTCTGCGAATCGTTCCTCCGTAATGCTCTGTTCACGGGGCGAATCAGCAGCCTTCCGCCGGTTGCCTGGTCGAGCAAGCGCGAGTTCCGGCTGATACGGCCGCTGGTTTTTGTCACTGAGAAATTGACGAGCGAGTATGCGCAAACGCTGAGCGCGCCAGTGATTCCGTGCGGTTGTTCGCAGAAGACCGGCACCGTCCGACGCGGGCTGCGGGAATGGCTCAGCGAGCTCGAGCAGGAACACCCGTTTGTCAAAGAGACACTGCTGACGGCAATGAGCCGAGTCGAGATGTCGCGACTACTCGATCCGCGATTCCTTGAAGTCGAGGGCGGGCCGGCTGTGGATAACGACGAGGCGGTGGAGTTGGTCAGGCTCGATCGCTGAGGATTTGCAAGAAGCAAGGAAGCGGTCTTCTGCCTCAACCGACCAGGGTCAAAGCCGCTGAAAAACCGTTTCCAGGCGGTTCTCCAAGACACGCTGTGGATCAAAGGCGGCGAGTCCTAGCGCCTCAGGCGACGTGCCTTTCAGGGCGTCGCGCGGGATCAACCCGACCAGCTCGCTTTCGGCCAGCTCGACACCCATCTCCCGAGCCAGCCGCGCCACTTCGGCGTGAACCAACGGCAGCGGAGCCTGCTCAAAGCTGGTGATGTTCATCGAAACCTGCACCAGGCCGCGCGATTCCAAGGGCAGCCCCAATGCCTTGACGCCCGCGAATCCGGCATTGCTCGCGCGAATGCGCCGCGCGATGTGCCGGGCAACGGCAAGGTCGTTTGAACGCAAATTGATGTTAAAGGCCACCAGAAGGTTTCGAGCGCCAACAATCGCGGCGCCGGCGGTGGGGTGGAGTGCGGGGCCGCCGACGTCGGGCTGCTGCGAAGGGCCGGCCGGCGCCCTTTCGTGAAGCGCCTCGGCACGAAGTGCTTCGAAACCGGCGCGGCGAACGTTTTCCAGGCGCGCGCGCTCCGGGCGAAGGGCGGCTGCCTCGTAGAAATATACGGGAATGCCGAGCTCGCTCCAGATGCGCTGGCCGGCGTGATGCGCCAATTCGACGCATTGTTCGAGGCGGGTTTCACGGAGGGGCACAAACGGCAGCACATCTAGAGCGCCTAAGCGAGGATGCACTCCGCGATGGCGGTTCAAATCAATGGAGCGGCCAGCCTGCGCCGCGGCGCGGACGGAAGCCTCGACGACGGCATCAGCTTCTCCAGCGAATGTGATCACAGTGCGATTGTGGTCAGGATCGCTGGTCTGGTGGAGAATTCCGACACCTGGCACGCCCGCGATTGCGTCTACCAAGCCTTCGATGACGGCAGGATCACGGCCTTCGGAAAAATTCGGAACGCACTCTATCATTTTGCGATCAGGTTGGCATTCGGCGATCAGGTGGCGGAAGCTGCCGACGCGGGGCCGCGCCAGCTAGTTCGATTAAACACTACCGATCCGCAGCGGATCACCATGGCTACGTGGTTGACGCCGAGCTGCCTGGGCAGTTCGCGGTAATCGGGGATGTCGAGTAGCAGCAAATCGGCGCGCTTGCCGACTTCGAGGCTTCCCCGGTCACCGCCGCAGCCGAGTGACCAAGCTGCGTTGATGGTGGCGGCCACGATGGCTTCCTCGATACTCATCTGGTGGCCCAGAACGGCAAGTGCAATGACAGCCTGCATACTCAGGCCGGGATTCCGCAGCCGGTGATAGCCGGTGGCCAGGACCGGGATGCCTTGCTTTTCGAGAAATGGGCGCAGATTCACCCGAGTGCTGTCGGAGCTCAGCAGATGGGACTGCGGACGCAGCACCACGGGATAGCCTAGTTCGGCCATCACATCCAGACGTTCCACGAGCGGAGCCGTGTGCGGGGTGAAGCTAACGCCACCCAAGCGGTGGCTGGCGCGCAAGATCTGCTCGCTGATGCCGCATTCGCCGGCGAACTTGACGCTGAATCCGAGCGCTCGCGCTTGTTCCGCCACCGCAGTGACGCCTTCCACCGTACAATCCGGCCCCAGCTCGATCGTGATCAAGCGCACGTCGCCGCGGCGAGCCACCATTTTCATCAGGCGGGCGAGCTGCGCCTGATCGCTTTCCGCGCTGTGGCTCGAATTCACCAGCAGACGCCAGGCAACCAGCAACTCGCCGTGCTGCGGAAGTTTGGCGGCCTGGCGAATCCAAGGCAGATCCAACGACGCGGCCGCATTGCCGCCGGCATCGATTTCGGCGCTGGTAGTTCCGTGGTGCAGAAAGGCGCGAAGCATGCCTATGGCGCCGCTGCGGGTTTGCAAATAAGTTCTGTGTTTTACCTCGGGAACAAACAGGCTTATACCCTGATCTACAAAACCGGGTAGAACCAGCTTGCCATGCGCCGGTATTTCCACCGCTCCCCGCGCATCCGCCAGATTCTCGAGCCGCCGTGAGGGGCCAACGCCGAGGACCAGGCCGTCGCGGATGAGAACGGCGCCATCGTCAATCAGACCAAGATCATGTAAAGCAGCACCACAACGGTAGCCGCCGGGGCCTCGCAGTGTCAACAACTGCCGGGCGCCTCGGAGCAAAAGCTGTTGGGCCAAGCAACTTCTTTCTAACACAAATGGGGGTAAATGTTGCGGACAAACGTGATGAGGACGGAAACATTTTATGGAAAAAGCGTTGATTGGAAGTTTATTGAGGGATTTGCGAACGTATTCACGCTGACGGCGGCGCGAAGAGATTGCCGCGCCCGAGCAGCCATTCCGGATCAAGGCGCCGCTTCACGTCGATCATGGCCTTAATTTGCTCAGGCGAATACTGCAAAGCCAGAAAATGGGACTTGCGTTTGCCCAAGCCGTGCTCGCCCGATACTGCGCCGCCCAGCTTAACAGCGTGTGCCGCGAACTCAGTCAGCAGCGCGGTGGCAACGGCGGCTTCCTGCTGGGTGGAAGGAAGCATGTTCACATGAACGTGCGCGTCGCCGATGTGGCCATACATCACATACCGGCCGGGCATTTCGCGGTCCAGGCGATAACGATAGAAGGCGAGCATCTCGCGGTTGCGCTCGAGCGGCACTGCATAATCGGTGCCCATTTTCATGAAGCCGTGGGCGGCAACTGTGGCGTTGACAACCTCGGCCAGGGCATGGCGAAGTCTTCGGAAGCGCTCGCGGTCAGCGGCTGAAGTGGCAAACCACGATTGTTCGGTGAGGGCCTTGGCGCGGTCGAGCCGGTCGAGCCAGGCATCGAGGTCAATGGCGCCTTCGGCCTCGAGCAGCAAGGCCGCGTCGGCTTCTTTCGGGAATTCGGGATAACGATCGTGCAAAATGCGGAGCGATCCGCGGTCGAGGTACTCGAGCATGCGGAGTCCGGTGACAGGCCGCCACGCATCCACCGCATCGAGCGCCGCTTCATCGGAAGGGAAGAAAATCACGCCGGTGAAAAGCTCGGCTGGAATTGGCAGCAGCGACACTTCCGCTTCGAGCGTGATGGCCAGCGTCCCTTCCGACCCGCAGAGCAGGTCGATCCAATCCATCGCGGGCCTTAGCGGATAGCCCGCGGCGCATTTCGTCGTCGGTGGCGGGGACACGGTCTCGACCGGAAAGTCGATGGCGTCGCCCCGGCGGTATTCCCTCACGCGGCCATCGGCATGCACCACCCGCATCGACAGAATATGCCGGCGCGTGCTGCCGTAGCGGAAGCTTCGGGAGCCGCTGGCATTGGTGGCAATGGTGCCGCCGATGGAGGCGCCAATCTCGGTGGGGTCGGGCGCATAGAACTGCCCGGTCTTTGCCGCCGCGTCCCGCAATTCGAGCAATGTGATCGCCGCGCCAACCCGCGCGCGGCCGGGGGTGATATCGAGGCGGCGGAAGCGTTCCATGGAAAGCAGGCATCCGCCTTGCGGTACGCGCCCCCCAGTGAGACCGCTGCCGGCGCCGGCGATGGTCAGCGGCGTTGCAGTTTGATGGGCGCGCCGGACGATTTCCACTAATTGGGCTTCGTCGTTGGGCACTTCTATGGCATCTGCCCAACCGCGGAAACCGGAGGCGTCTTCCAGGTACGGATTGTGCTTAACTACCGTCGACATCGTTTGGCTGGGGTACTGCCTTTGATTTTATCGCTCCCGCCGCGACGGCCGCGGTCGGCGCAGCCCGCCGACAGTACTGAACCGCGCGCGTCAGCAAGCGGATAGACGTTGGTACGCAAACGTCCGCGACCTGGCACTAATCAGATCCGATCCACAATTCGGCACATCCGCGTTCATCGGCGTTCATCCGCGGCCATATTCTTGGCCTTTCTAAGAACCTCTAATTACTCGTCTGGCTCTTTGGAATCACCGGCACGATCAGGCCCGATGGATACTTCTTTTCGTGAAAGACAGTCTGGCTTGCTGTCGAGGCTCGATCGAGATTGGCATTATTGCCGGTTGAGTTGAGATTGCGATCAAAGCGCGGGAAGTTGCTGCTCGATATCTCGAGGCGGATGCGATGGCCGGCCGCAAATACCCAGCTGGTTACGCCTGCGTCAATCATAACCTGGTAGGGCTGGTTACTCTTGACAAAACTAGTCTGCGCGAGAGACAACCGGTAGCGCATGCGCAGTATGCCGTCGGTGACCAGCAGAGGCGTGTTGCCGGGCGTCACGTCAACCAGCTTCGCCGTGAAGTCGGTATCGTTGGCCGATGTGGCTACATAGAGCAGAGCGCGCACCGGACCAGTGACCTCGAGATCTTCGCGAAGAGGCGCAGAGGTGTAGACCAGAACGTCTTCGCGCCGCTCGACGGCAGATTGATCGAGCGGGCCTGGAGGAAGCACGCGAGCATTGCAACAAATTGCGCCGCCGGTGGTGGGAACAGGGTGCATGGGGTCGTACACGAAATGGTCCGGCTTGCTCTTGCGCGGCGGGTCAAAGCTCAACCATCCGTCACCCGCCGCGGTGTTGGCTTTGCCATTTCCGCCCAGATACAGATTCCTATAGAACGTCCGCGCGAGAGGCCACTCGTGTTCCTCGCGCCAAACATTCGGCCCGACGACGAACAGATTGAGGCGCGGTCTGCCCGGAGGCGCTGGGTTGGCCGGCTTCAGCCAGCGATCGAAGAACGCCAGTTGCAGATTCCGAATCGGGATACGCGAAGCAGAGCCAAAATCGAGCGCGCCAGCCCGCTGATTTAACGTGTGTCCCCAGGGACCTATCCACGTTTCAACAGAGGTCTCCGCGAGTCGGTCGGCCTTCGACAACCGCGTGAAAGCATCCAGGTCGCTTGGCGCGTAATTGTCAAACCATCCCCCGATGGAGGCAACGGCGACGCGCAGTCGGGGGATTTGAGGGCGGACACTGAGGCGCTCCCAGTAAGCGTCGTAGCGGGGATGATCGAGAGCCTGCTGCCATTGGGGTACGGTGATGCCGGCGGCGGCACGGTCGACCGAACGCAGCGGCAGGCGCGAGATGTAGGCAAGAAACGGCGCTTCAGGGACGCCAAATGGATGGAAGTTCTCGGCAATCCATAGCAGACGATGACCGAGTTTTAAAGCGCCGCCGGCGGAATAAAAACGGTCCAGATACTCATCATCGCCGGAAACCATGGGGAAGATGGCAACCAGGTGTGGATTGGATTGCAGCGCGGCGCGCCACTGAACCATGCCCAGATAGGAAGCACCGGCCATCCCCACCCTGCCGTCAGACCAGGGCTGTTCGGCGACCCAGTTGATCGTGTCAGAGCCGTCTGGGCCCTCCTGCGCGATAGAACCGAATTCTCCGCGCGAGCCATAGCGACCGCGAACGTCCTCAATGACCACGGCATACCCATGGCGGGCAAAGAAACGATAACCGCGAAGGCCTTCGCTTTTCCGATTGTAGGGAGTACGGACAAGAATTGTGGGGAATCGAGCCGGACCAGCCGGACGAAACAGATCCGCTGCCAGCTCCACGCCATCGCGCATGCGAATCGTCACGGTTGATTGCAGAGGTTCCACCCCGGTTTCTTGCGCGGCGGGGCGGTCCTGGCCCTGGCGGGTGGGGCGCACCTGAAGGACGGGATGGGCCGGCGGATCGGCGGCGGCGAGAACCGTTGCTGCGAAGAGGCACCAACTGCCGACGACGAGGGCCGCAACGTGAACAGTGACGTGGTCAGAGCGGCTTGGGGCGAGGCCCAAACAGCGCGGTCCCAACGCGGATGATGGTTGCTCCTTCTTCAATTGCCACTTCGAAGTCGTTTGACATCCCCATGGAGAGATGTGTAAGGCGATGAACACGGGCGAGCGCGGCCAGGCGCTGGAAATATGGGCGCGAGAGTTCGGCGTCTTCCGACCACGGCGGCATGGTCATCAAGCCGATTACCGAGACGTTAGCACATTGGGCGGCGGCCTCGAGCAATTGCGGAATCGCGGAGGGGTCTGCGCCGGTTTTCGAGTCTTCCCCGGAAAGCTTCACTTCAATCAACAGATCCAGACGCCGGCCGAGCTCGGAGGCGGCGGCATCCAGCCGTTCAATCAGTTTTGGCGAATCGATGGCATGAATGGTGTGAAACAAGCCGCCTGCGAGGCGAGCTTTGTTGGATTGCAGATGGCCGATGAAATGGAACCTGGCGCCAGGGAGTGCGGAGAGGGCGGGCTGCTTGGTGGCGAATTCCTGGACGTAATTTTCGCCGAAGTCGCGCAGCCCGGCTTCGTAGGCAACCGAGATCGTGGACGCAGAGAATTTCTTCGTCACGGCCACTAAGGTTATGTCGGACCTTTGACGGCGGGAGTGCGCCAGCGCGCGAGCGAGACGGCTCTCGACCGAGTAGAGGCGCTCGGCAACGTCGGAGAGCAAGGGTGTCAAAACACTATTGTAAAGGGCCGGACGAGGAGGAGCAGTCGCGGACGCCAGGCAGCGAGCGGCCGCCGTGTTCGAGCGGCGCAACGCCAGCGCCAGCGCCTTTGCGGGAGGCGGAAACCGCGGAGGCGATGCAAGCCAAAATCGAATCGTTCCTGGGTGGCGCCGCAAAGCCGGCCGCCCTGGAATACGGCGACGACCTGCTGCCCATGACGCAGGCAGAGTGGAGCACCGAGATTCAATCCGGGCGGCTGCTGTTGCATGTACTGACTCGCGAACAGTCCTTGTCGCGTCGAATTCTTGCGGTGGATCCGCCCCAGAGCGGAGCGCTGGCGTGCATCGTCGAGAGGTTCGGCGGTAAAAAGCAGAAGCTTTCACTGCTTGATCTGAACCAGCCGCAAGCTGCGCCGCGCACTCTGCGGGGGCGGCGGTTGAACTTCGGAGAGCGATTCCGGCGCATGCTGCAGCGTCAGTTTCCTGGATGGGAATTGGCGGTGCTCAGCGCAGAGATGGATCTCAGCCGTTCGCTCTCGCCGGTGTTTCCGCGCGCGATTCTCGTACGCAATGGACGGCAGATGGCGGCGATGGGCTGCCCCACGGCGGAAGAAGAAGCGGCCATGCTTGCGTTCGCGCTGGTTTGGCACGACCTGGTCATGCGGCGCAAGAGAACCAGTCGAGACCTGCCCCAGGCAGTGCCCTTGCACCTGTTTATGCCCGAAGACGCGGGCGTGCTGACCGCACAGAGGCTGCGCCGGCTGCAAGGCGGGCCGAGGCTGGAATGCCGATTATTTCGGTACAACGAAGATGGCGCGGCAGGCGAAGTAGACCCGGCCGATCTGGGAAATCTCGACACCGAAGTGGCGCAGCCAATGACCGGCGGCGAACTGAGCGAAATGGACCGCGAGCTGCTCGACGAATTAGAGGAAAGATGGCAAGCGCGCGCGGTGCGCAAGGCGGACGGGACGTTGAGCTTGCGGATACATGGGCTGGAGTTCGCGCGATGGGAAGTGGGGAGGTTCCTTACGAGTGCGGCGCTTAACTGGCGCGGAAGCCCAGTGCCGGAACGGCCGCTGACAAGAGAGGAAGTGAGGGCATTGGCGGCAAGGCTTGCAAGGCGGCGCGAAGCGGCGGCCGTGAACCGGCGCGATCCGGCATACCGGCGAGCGCCGGAAGCGTGGCTTGATTCCGCGGTGAGGGCCAACCTCGAGTGCGTTGACGCGCGGCTGATTCCGGAGCGGGTCTACGGGGAAGTGCTAACACGTTCGGGAATTGCGGTGGGCCGGGCGGATCTATTGGCCATCACGCGCGCGGGCGAGCTGGCGGTACTCGAATTGAAGGCGAGCGAAGACCTCCAGTTGCCCTTGCAGGCGCTGGATTACTGGACCCGCATCGCGTGGCATGGCGAACGCGGCGAGCTCGATCATCTGTTTCCCGGCCTGCCCGTATCTAGAGAGAAGCCGCGGCTGCTCTTGATCGCCCCGGCTATCTCGTTTCATCCGACTACCGGCACTTTGTTGCAATACTTCTCGCCGGAAGTGCGCGTCGAGCGAATCGGCATCAATCTGGATTGGCAGCAGGGTCTGAAGGTAGTGATGCGATTGAGTGGCGCGAATTCGCCTCAATCGCATGGGGGCTGAATCTCATCCTGGACACAAGGACATCGACGAAACGCAGAGCTGGATCGGATGCATCTAGAATGACAGCAGAGCCCGAGGAGGCGCCGCACCGGAACGGTCGGCCCGCCTGAAGAGATCGAGCGAGGACCCCGGAACATGAGCGTATTTCCGCTGACGAGTATTCAGAAGGCGCTGACGACGCTGAGTCCGCACCACATTCGCGAGCAGGGCGAGAGGCCGCTGCAGGTGGCGCTGTATGCACCCAGTCCGGAAGCATACCGCAGCATGGAAGAATTCTTTGTAAGCGGCATGCACGAACGCAGGCGGCGCGACTCCCTGGAAGTGCTGACACGCGGGCCGGCCCCGCAAGACGCCCTGAAGTACGACCTGGCGATTTATCACGAGAGCGTGCTGGCGCCGAGACGGGCGATGGTGTTTCATCAACAAGCGCCGGAATTGGTGGTTAAGCGCATCCTGGTAAAGCACCCCGAGCTGGGGATTCCGCTGGCGCGGCACTTTGCCCCGTTCCGCAAGGAATACACCGCCGCGATGATCCGGAAAGTCAGCCGCGAGAACGCGCTGTTTTCCCTCGCCACCGCGCTGCCTGATATTATTCCGAGCTTCGTGGAGCTGCCGTGGGCGCTCGCCGAATTTGCGTCGGACACCGCCGTGATCACAGCCAACCAGATCCGGCTCGCGTTTGTGCTGGCGGCGGCGAGCGACCGGCCCGTGGGCTACGCGGAGCAAAAATCGGAGATTGCATCGTTGATCGCCGGGGCGTTCGGATGGCGCGCGCTGGCGCGGCAAGTGATCGGCAAGATACCCTTCGGCGGCGGCCTCATTCCGAAAGCCGCGATCGCTTATGCGGGCACCCGCGTGGTGGGACTATCGCTGGAGCGTTACTACCATCTCGGGTATATGTACACGCGCGAGGAGCGCGAAGGCCTCTACCAGGATGCACTCCATCACGGCCGGAAAGTGGCGCGGCAGATTCTGCAGAAGCTGCGGCCGGACCTGTTGAAAGAAGAGGAGCAGAAGGCGGCCGGCGCGGAGACGGCGAACGCTTGATCGTTACTTTGCGCTAATCGCCCGACGGCGCGGCCGGCTGGTGAGCGCCTTCATAGTCGAACCGCCGCAGGTTTTTCAGGCATTCCGAGAGAGCGCCCGTCAGCGTGTTGCTCCAGCCACTGGGTTTGAACGCCGCATTTTCCTGATTCAGCTCAATGTCGGCAATGGCGAAGAACTGCATGGCGCCGATCTTGGGGGTGGCGAACTCATGCACCGTTATGCGCGCCTCAATTTCACCGGACGAATGCTTTTTCCTGACTGAGAAAAAGTGCAGTTGGGCGAGAGCTTCCGAAGGATCTCTCTGCTCGAATTTCCAATCGTTCATTTAATTAATTTGCTCCTTCTCGCTTCTTGACACCACGCGCTAAGTTTACTCGATCAAGAAATCTTACAGGCTTGGTATCGTGCGAGTACCCTGGAGACAGCCATGGAACTGCTGCTGGATGCTGTGGAGGCCCGCGTACTGGGGGCGCTGATTGAAAAGGAAGCCACCACGCCGGAATACTATCCGCTGTCGTTGAATGCGCTAGTGAATGCGTGCAACCAGAAATCGAACCGGAACCCGGTGGTGAGCTATGACGAAGACACCGTCGACGACGCCACCCTGCGGCTGAGAGAGAAGAAGCTGGCCCTGCTGGTAATCGGCAGCGGCAGAGTGAACAAGTATTCGCAGCGGATCTCGGAGACGCTCAACCTCGGCCGCAAAGAACTTGCCGTGCTGTGCACGCTGCTGCTGCGGGGCGCGCAGACGCTGGGCGAGATCAGAGACCGCAGCGAGCGCATTTTCGCATTCGAGGATCTGGAAGAGACCGAGCGGGCGCTCGAGAAAATGGCCGAATGGCCGGGCATCGCGCTGACCAGGAAGTTAGAGCGGCACCCCGGGCAGAAGGAATCTCGATACGTGCATCTGCTGTGCGGCGAGCCCGCCGCGGAAGCTGCTCCGCTTGCCGAGACCGAAACAGGCGCCGGCGCGCCAAGCCGCATCATGCTGCTCGAGCACGAAGTGAGGGAACTCCGGAGCGAACTGGCCGACCTGAAGCGACGCTTCGAGGAGTTAGAGGCGCAGTTGAAATAGTTTCCACTGCCTGGTTGCGGAGCAGTCACCGCTCTATGCAACCCGCCGCCAGCACTGAACCGCGCGCGTAAGCAAGCGGACAAACTTTGTACGCAGTCTTCCGGAACTCGCGCTCAAACCCTCAAATCATAGCCGCGGGCGCGCATGCCCTCGATGATCCGGTTGCGCAGCATGAATACTTCTTCGGAAGTCAAGGTGTGGTCGAGAGCGCCTACTTCAATGTGGTACGAGACGCTTTTTTGACCCTCGGCGAGCGGCTGGCCGGCGTACTGGCGTACAAACTCGAGGCGGGCAAGAGATTCGCCGGCAATCGCCGTCAAGTCGCTTTCGATCGTGGCCACATGCAGGTGTAGGTCCGCGACCACCGACAAGTCGAAGCCGCTGGTCGGATACTTTCGTATCGGCCTGTACTCGAAATCGGTGGATGCGAGCGGAAGCGTGCAATCGAGATCGACGTCGAAGAGAATCGCGCGGCCCTCGATGCCCTCCCCGAGCAGCAAGGCTGGATTGAGCTCAAAAAGCCGGCCGATAACCGCGCCGCGCCAAACCATAATGGCAGCGCGAGCCGGATGCTCGTGCGGCTTTGCTTCGGTGGGCCGCAGCGCTGCGCCGGGAAAAACGCACTCGGAGACGCGTTTCATTTCATAGAAATCCCGTTCGTCGCCCAGCGCGCTGTAAAGGGCGCCCACCAGGTGGGTGATCTCGAGGGGCAGTCCGGAGCCGCTCGGGTGAATCTCACGTCCAATTTCGAAGAGACGGAATTCGCGATAGTGGCGCGTGTTGCTGACGATGTTGCCGAAGACTTCCGGCAGCAGGCTGCGGCGTAGGTGGGTAAGGTCCGCGGCGACCGGGGAGTTGACGGCAATGTGATCGTCGACGTCGAGGCCGAATCGAGCGACGATCGCGGCGTTGACGAAGGAGTAGTTGTAAACCTCGGTGAAGCCCTGAGCGGCCATCTGATTACGCACCCGGCGAAGGTGGCCGCGCATCGGGAGCTGAGGAGGGGGAACGCAGGCGACCAGCGGCGGAACCGGAACGATTTCGTCATAGCCGACAATTCGGCCCACTTCCTCCACCAGATCGTCGGGAATAGAAACGTCCTTGGTCGCGCGCCACGAGGGAACCTGGACGCTCAAAGCCCCGCCCGGCGAGCATGAAACACCAAAGCCGAGTGAAGTGAGAATCTGTTCAATACGTTCGCGAGTCAGCGGCGTCCCGAGCTTGCTGACAATGAAATCAACCGAGGTTTCGATGGGAGCAACAGCGGGCCAAGCGCCGCGGGCATCAGCGACGCCTCCGCTGGCAGTTGCGCCTGGGTCAAGCTGGCGCATCAGCGCTGAAGCGCGAGCCAGGCCCCGGATGGGGTTTTCCGGATCGAGCGACTTCTCAAAGCGCATGGAAGCGTCGGTGCGCAGCTTAAGACGGGCTGAAGTGAGCCGAACACTGGCGGCGTTGAAATTCGCGCTCTCGAAGACAATGCGGCGCGTGGCGGCCGAGATAGCGGTATCCATGCCGCCAATCACGCCGGCGATCGCGATGGGGCCGGAGGCATCCGCAATCAGGAGGTCGGCGGTCGAGAACGTGTAGGTCTCGCCATTGAGGGCCTTGAGGGTTTCGCCCGCCCGCGCAGGGCGGACAAAGATGGTGTCGCCCGAGAGCTTATCGGCATCGAAGGCGTGCATCGGTTGGGGCAGCTCGGCGAGGATAAGGTTGGTGATGTCGACGATGTTGTTGATGGGATTCAGCCCCAGCGATTCGAGACGGAACTGGAGCCAATCAGGCGACGCCGCTACGCTGACATTGTCGTAGCAAAGCGCAGCGTACCGCGGACACAGAGAGGAATCGGCGACGTCGACGCCGATACCCCCCGCGCCTTGCGGCAGGGTCGATAAATCGACGGGATCCATGAGCGTGCCGCCCGCAATCGCAGCCACCTCGCGCGCTACGCCATAGTGGCCCCACAGATCGGGCCGGTGCGTCAGGCTCTTGTTGTCGATCTCGATGATCCAATCGGGAGACAAGTTGGGGAGGCGATCGCCGGCTTTCAAGCCCTCGAGTTCGAGCAGCATGCTGCCATCATTGCCAAGGCCCAGTTCCTTGGCGCTCGCGAGCATTCCCTCGCTTTCGACGCCGTCGAAGATCTTGCGGGCGAGCACCTCGCCCTCGAAACGGGTGCCAGGGGGAAGCCAAACGGCGATGAGACCGGGACGGACGTTCGGAGCGCCGCAAACGACGGTATGGATGCTGCCGTCTCCAGAATCGAGCGTGACGCGTTGGTTCCTGCCTTTGGGCAACGGCTCGACCGTGAGGACGCGCGCGGCAATAGCGGTGGCAAAATGCGTTCCCACCTCCTCGATACCCTCGCATTCGGCGGTTTTAAGGGTGATGAGACGTTCGAGGGCCGGGGCCTCTATTTCGAGACCATGCACCATTTCCTGGATCCAACGGTATGAGAACTTCAACTCAAATGTCCTCGTAACAAGATGTCGTCAATCAAGGGCACAATCCTCATGACTGGGTCAGAAAGCGAAGATCGCCGGCCTGCAACTGGCGGATGTCGTCAATGCCGTAGCGCATCATAGCGAGGCGGGTAAGACCGAGGCCGAATGCGAAGCCACCCCAAACGTCGGGGTCGATGTCGCTCATGCGCAGCACGTTGGGATGGACGAGGCCGCACGGGAGAAGCTCGACCCAGCCGCTTTGCTTGCATACCGGGCAGCCCGTGCCGCCACAGATCAGGCACCGGATATCGAGTTCGAAGCCCGGTTCGACGAAGGGGAAATAGCCGGGCCGAAGTCGAACCGTAACATCGCGCTCAAAGATGGAGCTGAGCAGCGTCTTCATGAAGTAAATGAGGTTGGCGACGGAGACGCTGCGATCCACCATCATGCCTTCGACTTGATAGAAGGTGTGCTCGTGCGAGGCGTCGACTTCTTCATTGCGGAACACGCGGCCGGGCGCAATCATGCGCAGCGGAGGGCCATACTTGCGCAAACCGCGCACCTGGACCGGCGAAGTGTGGGTGCGGAGCAGATGGCCATCCGAAAGCCAGAAGGTATCCTGCATGTCGCGTGCGGGATGTGTGGGCGGGATGTTGAGGGCGTCGAAGTTGTGCTCCTCGGTTTCCACCTCTGGACCATCGAGTACGGCAAAGCCGAGCGAAGTGAAGAGATCTTCAATGCTTTGCTGGATGCGCGTGACCGGATGCAGATTACCAGGCCGGACGGCCGGGGCCGGGAGGGTTACGTCAATCCATTCGCCGGCAAGACGCGCGGCGAGATCCGATTGTTCGAAGCGCGCTTTCTTGGCGGTGTACTCGTTTTCGAGATCCTGCTTGACCGAGTTGAGCAACTTGCCGAGCTCAGCGCGTTGGGCTGGGGCAAGCTTGCCGATGTCTTTGGTGAGATTGGCGAGGGCCCCTTTGCGCCCCAGCGCCTCAACGCGGGCCTGTTCGAGAGTTTCGAGCGAGCCGGCGGAGGCGAAGCGGGCTAGGGTCGTGCGCCTTAATTCTTCTAACTGTTCCTGCATAGGTCTGGACGCCTCAGCAAACTCCAGCCCCTCTTGTGGCTGATCGCTGGCCTGTGACACTTCTCTCTTGTGGCACAGCCTTCAGGCTGTGGTTTCAGTGAAACATCGCTAGCCGGGACCTTAGCTGATCGCTTGCACCTCATAGTTCCCCAAGCAATTCTGCAATCTCCTGGTGGCCTTTCAGTAATGCGAGGTCGAGCGCAGTCTGGCCGTTTTCCGCGCGCGGATGCACAAGCGCCTGATGAGCGAGTAGCAATTCGACCAGGGCCCGATCGCCACTCTGAGCGGCCCCATGCAGCGCGGTCCAGCCGCCGCTCTGCGTGGCATTGACGTTGGCGCCGTTTTCGAGCAGTAGCTTCACCAACGGTAATCTGCGGCCAGCGGCAGCCGCATGAAGCGGCGTGTTGCGCATGTGGTTTGTGGAGCGCGCATCGACATTCGCTCCGCGAGCCAGAAGCGCCACTGCGGCCTCCTGGCGGCCAAAGAACGCGGCCAGATGCAGCGGCGTCCACCCATCGGAGCTATGCGACTCCAGAAGCGAAGAATCCTTGTCGAGCGCCGTGAGCATTTCGTCCACGCGGCCGGCGACGGTTGCCAGATAGACGTCGAGATGCGGATTCAGCGTAAGCAGGTAGCCGGCGATCTCAGCCTGCTGGTAATAAGAGGCCAGCAGAAACGCGGCCTGCCCACTTTCATTGCGTTCGTCGAGCAGCGAGCGATCGGCGGCAAGCATGGCGCGGACAGACGCGAGATCACCGCTCTTGATGCGGTCGTGGAACAACTTGAGATCAGCCACGGGAGTAAGAAGGCACCCAATTCTTGACAATACACTGAGAGAGCGGCGCGCTAGATGGCATGGCTTGCCGCGGGCAAAAACAGGTCACCCGATTTGAGAAGCTCCCAACTGAGGTGATTGATGTAAAAGATCAAAACATCGTGGGGGTACTTGCCGGCAACGGCGTCATAGACGCGTTGTTGCCAGCCATCGGTGAGATATTCCTCGGTTTTGATTGCCTTGTCGAAGAAGCCCGATTGGTGAGGGATGTGGAGGAAATCGAGCACTTCGATGATCATGTCCATGTGCGAGACGAGCAGAGCCTGCGAGAGGTCCGTGGCGAACTCTTCGTCGCCCTCCTCAATGCGCGCCCACATTTTGGGCGTGGCCTTGCGAAGACCCTCGGAATTCAGTTTGGCGAGCCGGGCTCGGAGCTTGAAGTTCTCGTAAAGCTGAAAGGTTTTGAGCTTGCCGATAGAGACGTTGCGCACCAATTGGCTGAAGGACGAAGGACCCAGGCCGAGAAAAATTCCGCACATCTGCATCGACAATTAAGTTACCACATTTAAGCCTTCGCACAGGGGCCCGGGAGTTCCTTAAACTTATGATTTCAGGCATAGTTATGCCCGATTAGGTTATACTCAGAAGGTTTGATTAGAGCGTAAAACATGAGTAATCTCATAGTTCTCGGAGCGCAATGGGGCGACGAAGGCAAAGGCAAAATCGTCGACCTGTTCTCTGAGAGATTCCACGCCGTCGCGCGTTACCAGGGCGGGCACAACGCGGGGCACACGGTTTACATCGGAGACCGCAAATTTGTGCTGCGGCTGATTCCGAGCGGTGTGCTCAGGCCAGGCGTGCTCGCCGTGATCGGCAATGGAGTGGTGGTGGATCCAGGCGCCCTGCTCGAAGAGATCGCGGGCCTGGAAGCCGCGGGGCTGAACGTGAAGGGCCAGTTGCGCATCAGCAATCGGGCGCACGTAATCTTTCCCTTTCACCGGACGATCGAAAAGATCTCAGAGGGGCGCGAGGGTCGCGTTGCGATTGGGACGACCTCGCGCGGCATCGGGCCCTGCTACGAAGACAAGATTGCGCGGCGGGGCATTCGCATCGCGGACCTGATCGATGTCGACTTTGACGATCTCTACCGCGGCCTCGCGCATGACAAGAAGCTGGTGGCGGAGGCCTTTCAGATACACGACGCGGCGGATTTCGAGAAGATACTCGACGACTACAAGAGATTCGCGGTTGAGATCAAGCCGATGGTGTGCGACACGGCGCGGCTGCTGAACGACATGATCGATGCGGGCAAACACATCCTCTTCGAAGGCGCGCAAGGGACCATGCTCGACATCGACTTCGGAACCTATCCGTTTGTCACCAGCTCGAGCGCGGCGGCGGGCGGAGCGTGCACGGGAACCGGCGTGGCGCCCACCAAAATCAGCGGAATTGTCGGAGTTTCGAAGGCGTATATCACGCGAGTAGGCAGCGGGCCGTTTCCCTCAGAAGATCTGACGGAGGTGGGCGAGCATATCCGGAAGGCCGGCAATGAGTATGGCGCGGTGACCGGCCGGCCGCGACGATGCGGATGGTTTGACGCGCCGCTGCTGCGCTACACCGCAACCGTAAACGGATTCGACAGCCTGATCATGACGAAACTGGACGTGCTGGACGACCTGGACCAGATTCCGGTGTGTGTGGCCTATGAAGTGGACGGCAGGGTGATGACGGACATGCCCGCCAGCACACGTGGTATGGAGGCAATCAAGCCGGTGTACGAATTTGTGTCGGGATGGAAAACGTCGACGCGCGGCGTTACGTCGCTCGATGCCCTGCCGGCGCAGGCGACGGAGTATCTCCGCTTTCTCGAAGAGAAGACCGGCGTCGAAATCGGGTCAGTATCGAACGGGCCGGAACGGCAGGAGACCATGATCGTGCCGGGATCGAAGCTGGAAAGGTTGCTGCCGAGGTAGCTATGAGCTACGGCGATCAGCCGTCAGCTCTCAGCTTTCAGCCACACGGGACGTGTTGGGTTTCGGCGGCTTTTCGATAGTTGCCCAATCAGCATGGCGAGCATGCGCTTTACCTCCGTAACGCGAACAGCTAGGTCCTTGTAAGCGACCGGGTCGATCAGCTCAAGATCCCTCGCCAACAACAGGTGATATTCGGCCTCACTCGCCGATCCCATCGCCATCGAGCAGTATCGTGCAAACTCGGGGTCCCCGCTTCTTCCGCAACCCTCGGCGAGATTTGCGCCAACCGACGCACAGGAGCGCCGGAGCTGACTCGTGAGCCCGTAAGCCTCTTCACGCGGAAACGCCTTACTGACATGATAGACCGCCAGTGTCAGCTCATGTGCTTTCCGCCATACGCTAAGTTTCCGAAAATCCTTCAATCGCCGTCCGTACTCCCAGGGTAGCGGTTCACGCCGACGGCCGAACGCTGAAAAGCTAGTAGGAGAAAGCTGAGAGCCGCCCTCGCCCCCGCGTGGCTGAAAGCTGAGAGCTGAAAGCTGAGAGCCGCCCTCGCCCCCGCGTGGCTGAAAGCTGAGAGCTGAAAGCTGATAGCCGCCTCGCCCCCCGCGTGGCTGAAAGCTGAGAGCTGAAAGCTGATAGCCGCCTCGCCCCCC
>Ga0181537_10000206_pt1 | contig 54982 bp, 40 predicted proteins | sample PEATcosm2014_Bin_39_FD_119765 | JGI IMG/M metagenome (GOLD analysis project Ga0181537, IMG submission 119765) | Peatland microbial communities from MTU Mesocosm Facility, Houghton, MI, USA - PEATcosm2014_Bin23_10_metaG | ecosystem: Environmental > Terrestrial > Soil > Wetlands > Peat | place...
AGTTTTATCAGTCAATTGGATACTCCGCGGTATGGAAACCGGCAGGTGGCCGAACTGCCGGAAGATCGGGCGGCAGGGCCTGTGGTTTACGGAGGTGCGGTGCAACAAATGAACGAATCGTCGCGGGTTGAGACATTCGCCAAGCTACAGCCAGCACCTCCCCAGGGAGCCTCGCAGTCGGTGATGGTAGCGCCTGGGCCTGGCGGGGGGACCTTCAGCGGAGCGGGCGGCGGAGTGATCGGCGGATTAGCTGCCGGAGTCCCAAGAGCCAGAACTGCCTACACCAATGGAGCCTATCCGGCCGACGCTCTAAGCGCAGTAACAGGCGCAACGGGGGCAACACTGGGGGAGCTGTTCGAATACCAATTCGCTGGACCCGTGACCATTAAGAAGAATGAATCGGCGATGCTGCCATTTCTCCAGGATAAGGTGGCCGCCCGAAAGCTGCTGATCTATCAGGAGGGTGGAAGCGAACATCCCGTGAACGCCGCTGAATTGACGAACAAGACGGGCAAGACCCTGGACGGCGGACCGATCACGGTCTATGACGCCGGCGCATACGCCGGAGAGGCGTTGTTTGAAACGTTGAAAGACGGCGACAAGCGGCTGATCGGGTACGCAGTGGATTATGGGACGCGAATCACAACCATGTATGGCTCAGGCCAGCAGACCACGCGCGAGATCCATGCGATCAACGGTGTGATTACCATCCACTACGCGAACGTGGAGAAGCGTGTTTATACGGTGAAAAACGTCGACGCGAAACCGAAGACGCTGATTATTGAGCAGCCCACACGCGACGGCTATTCGATAATGTCGCCGAAGCCTTCGGAACGAACCTCCGCGGCGAGCAGGTTTGAAGTGAAGCTGGAATCAAATGGCCAGGGGGCGTTGGAAGTCCAGAGCGAGTACCCGACCTTTGACAGCATCACGATCCAGAACGCGAACACCGATGTGGTGGCAACAGTCGTTCAGAACAAGGCGCTAAGCGCGAAGGGCCAACAGCAGCTACAGAAGATTCTCGACACCAAGCGGCAATTGGAGCAGATCGACGCGGATCTTGCCTCGGTCGGCGCGGAGGTCACCGATACAGGCAACGATCAGGCACGCTGGCGGCAGAATATCGACAGCCTGCGAGGCGTTCCCGGTCAGGAAGAGCAAGTGCGGAAGTATGCCAGTGAACTGGCTGAGAGCGACGTGGCGCAGGTGAAGCTGCGCGATCAGCAGCACCAGCTCGAACAAAAAAAGAAGGCCCTCGACCAGGATCTGCGAGATCAGTTTCAGAAACTGGATTTCTGAGGGCCGTTGGGAAAGTGGCAGCTTCCCGGAAAACTTCACGCGCGTCTTGCGAGGTGCATGACGAGCGACGCCAGAAACAGCACAAGAAAAATAGCGAACAAAATCTTTGCGATTCCAGCAGCAGCCAGCGCTAACCCGCTAAACCCCAATACGGCTGCTATGAGAGCAATCAAAAGGAACAGTAAGGCCCAGTTCAACATTGGTATCTCCTTTCCTTCTAGTTTTGACAACTGCCTTTCATCTCTACTCGCTGAACTGAAAAGCACGCCGTCGACCAAGCTTTTAAGTATCAAATCCACAAAGAGTTACGGCTTCAAGAGGACCTAGCCTGCCGGACTTACCTCTGAACTTTTTACCGCTGCGTGCACAGACTTTGCGAGGCTGCTGCCGGTCTGGCAAGTCAAATACTCCGGGCTTCCTCGGGTGACTTGGCAATTAATTTGCACCTGAATGAGGCGCCAGAGCGAGCGGCGTGCAAGTTTGCGTCGTGTGAACGAGGAGGCTGAGATGCCCGGAAAACAACATCTGAGAGACGTGAGCGATAAGGAACAACGCCAGTATGAACACATCAAAGAGAGCGCTGAGAAAAGCGGCCGCTATGGAAAGCGCGCGGCAGAAGTAGCAGCTCGCACCGTATTAAAGGAGCACAAGAGCAGAGGGCACCCAAAGGGCCACTAACTTGCCAGGTTAGTGGCAGAGATAGGAGGAGAACCGTGTTACTACTAATTGTGTTAATCGTTCTGCTATTGGCAGTCGTGCCAAGCTGGCCGTATAGTCGAAACTGGGGTTATTACCCGAGTGGCACGCTGGGGACGATCCTGCTGATTGTGATTATCCTGCTTTTACTCGGCCGCATCTAAGATCAGCCCCACGCGTAAGCTTGGGGCTAGCGCGGCGAGAACGGCCCCAAGCCGACGCATAGGGCGCCGCTAACCAACAACGCCTTGCACCTTTTCCATATCGGCGGGGCCGCCGAAGCGCGCGCCCACCAAAGAGGGATCGATGTTGCGGCACAGGCCGGATAGGACCTGACCGGCTCCCACTTCTATAAACCGCGTGACGCCTAAACTGGCCATCAGACGCACAGACTGAGTCCAGCGCACAGGATTCGGCACCTGCTGATACACGCCCTCGCGAGCAGCCGCGCCGCCAGTGATCTCGGCAGCTTGCCAGTTGTTGATCAAAGGAACGGAAAGGTCCCGAAACTCGGTGGCGTCAAGATCCGCGCGCAGCCGGTCCTGGGCGGGCTTCATGAGCGCACAATGGAACGGCGCGCTGACGGGCAGCAGAATGGCGCGTTTGGCGCCGGCGGCCTTGGCCAGATTCATGGCGCGTTCCACCGCCCTGACGTTGCCGGCGATCACCACTTGGTCAGGCGAGTTCAGATTTGCGGCAGAGACCACTTCGCCCTGGGCGGCTTGCGCCAACACGCCATCGAGCTTTTCTTCGGGGAGCTTTAGCAAAGCAGCCATCGCGCCGAGACCAGCGGGCACGGCCTCCTGCATATAGCGCCCGCGTTTGCGAACCAGCGCAATTGCATCGGCGAACGTGATGGAACCAGCGGCGACCAGGGCCGAATACTCGCCCAAACTGTGGCCGGCAACAAAATCGGGTCGAATCCCCCGTTCCTGAAGCACACGAAGCGCGGCGACAGAGACGGCCAGCAGGGCCGGCTGAGTGTTTTCGGTCTTTTTCAGCTCCTCATCGGGGCCGGAAAAGCAGAGTTGCGACAGCGGGAACCCCAACACGCGATCGGCTTCCTCAAAGATCTGGCGAGCGGCCGGGTATTCTTTGGCCAGTGATTCGCCCATTCCTGAAAACTGGGAGCCCTGACCGGGAAACAAGAATGCGAGCTTAGGCATGGATTTCGCGCAACGCGCCTCGGCGCCAAAATGGGCGAGGCTCGCTTTGCTAGTGACATCTTATCGTTCAGCCGAAAGAATGCCGGTTGCTTAGCCTGCAATCGCCTGTATATAATTTCGTGAGGTTTCATGGAGGATACACCCGTCGGGCAACCCGACGCCCTACCCTCGCCGCAGCACGTTGCGCAACTTGTGAGTGCGGTTCGGACAGGCGATCTCGATACGATGCGCTCGATTCTCGATCGCGGCCCCGAGCTCGTGAATGCGGCGACGGACCTGGAGTATCGCATCCGGCCGACCGATACGCGGGCCATTCGTCTCATCCACCTGGCCATCGCGGAAAACCAGATTGAGGCTGCCCGACTCCTAATCGAGCGCCGCGCCGACTTGAATGTTCGCAATGCTGACGGCCGCTCACCGCTCCACGATTGCTTCGAACTTGGCCGGGATGGGTTTGCACAGGAACTGCTCGCGGCCGGCGCGGAACCTGACGTGTGTATGGCGGCTGCTTACGGAATGTACGACCGCCTGCGTGAAATCTTGAGCCAGCATCCGGAGCAAGCCAACGATCTCCAAACCGGCATCTCCCCAGTCGGATGGAGCGTGTACGGGAATCAGCCCGAATCGGCCCGCATTCTGATTGAACACGGCGGGGTGGTCGATCGCCCGCCTTACGATGCGGAGGCCTGGGGACCGGTAGCCCACGTCGCGAACACAAACCTCGCTCGCGTGCTGCTGGCGCACGGAGCCGATCCGAACTGCCGTAACAAACACGGCGATACACCCATGCACGCCGTGATCAAGAGCCGCCTTGTTCGAGACCCGACAGCATTTGTCGAACTGCTGCTTGCTTCCGGAGCCGACCGCGCCATCGTCAACAACGACGGCCGAACCGCCGCCGATGAGGCGCTATTGCAGGCCGGCAAGAATGCCGAAACCTACTTTCCGGCCCGGCCAACTGGACCGAAAAGGCTGGAGCGCGTGATTGAGCTCCTTAGCTAACCCGCGCTGAGAGCCGATTCGGCCAGCACAAAGCCCCCGAGCACGCCCGCGTCGCCGCCAAGCGATGGCGGAACAATGTAGCTGTCGAGATGGTGCAGCACTTCGTCGTGTTGAACGTAACCGTTCAGCAGACGCGCAAACTCGTCGCGGACCAGCGAGAAGATCTGCGGCTGCTGCATGACCCCGCCGCCCAGCAGCATGCGTTGAGGCGAGAGCGTAAGCGCGAAGTTAACCAGGCCCAGCGCAATGTAGTTTGCCTCCAAACGCCAAGCCTCGTGATCCAGCGGCAATTGCTGCGCAGGCACTCCCCATCGCGCGTTCATAGCCGGACCGCAAGCCAGTCCTTCGAGGCAATCCGCGTGGTAAGGGCAGGAGCCCGCGAACGGGTCTAGAAGCGTGTCATGCGGAATGCGGATATGACCCATCTCCGAGTGAATAAGCCCGTGCAAGACGCGCCCGTCGGCCACAGCCGCTCCCCCAATGCCGGTTCCCACGGTGAGATACAGAAAGTCGGAAAGCCCGCGCGCCCCGCCCCAGCGCCCTTCGCCGAGAGCGGAAGCCGCTACGTCTGTGTCAAACCCAATGGGAACACCGAGGGCTGCAGCCACCGCTCCGCAAAGATCGAAATTCTGCCAGCCGGGTTTAGGCGTCGAAGTGATTCGACCGTAATACGGCGAGTCTTTGTGCAAGTCAATTGGACCGAATGAACCAATCCCGATCGCCGCCAAGCGGCCTGGATGGATCTGCCGGAAGAAATCAATCACCGGCGCCATGGTGGCGGCCGGCGTTGACGTGGCGAACCGGGCGGTTTGGAGATCGTCGGGACCCGTGCCGACCGCGCACACGAATTTAGTGCCACCCGCTTCGATCGCGCCGTAAAAGGGCTGGGACATAGGGTACTCAACTGTTATACACGGAGGTCCAAACCGGCCGGATGCCTGAAAAGCCCTGACGCCACCCTACCCGCACCAAACGCTCTAACACCCTCGAGATCCCACGGCGAGCCGCGACAAAGGGAGCGGTCTTTGCTAAACAGTCACGGTGGCCTTCTATCCGCGCTGATCGGCGTTCATCCGCGGCCATCGTGTGGCCTGGCAAAGACCGCTCCCTTTGATCGCGGTTCGCAGCGTGACGTGGGGGCGTCAACAGTGTCTAGTGCGGCGACGCTGAACTGGCAGGCGGGGCCGTCGTTGACGTCGCGTCAACGTTATACAGCCGGCAGCGATCCGTGCGTTCCAGAAAGCGGATATTGTGGTTGAAGAAGAGCGCTCGCGCGGAGCCGTTGCCTTCAGCGACATCGGCGAGCCAGACTCCATCCGGCTGGCGCTTTTGGGAAAGGTGGAACTGGAATCCCTTTTTGACGTTGCCGACAAAACCCAGGATTTTGATGTCATGGTCGGTCGCGACCCGCAGATCTATCAGCTCGCCGGATTCTTCGTCCACGGAAATGCGCCCCGTTAGCGCATGGGCGAGTTGTTCCTCGAGCTTCCTGGGATGAAAGTTCGGGTCGCCGCTCAGATCGTACGAAAGCACTGCGCGGCCCTCGCGGTAGTCGCGCCGGCCATTGGCGTAGCGCAGGGCCTTTAGGAACATTTCGGCGTCCTTTTCTTCCTCCTGTTCGGCTTTGCCCACCTGCTTCGGGTCGCTGTATTTCTTTACCTCTTTATCCACGCGCTCCTGCTCCTTCTTTGCAGCGTCCCCGCTGAGGGCGTGGCCGTCTTTTGACAAGGTGTGCTCAATTTCACGCCCATTGACGTAGAATTGCTCACTCTCCGAGGTGCTGTGTTTCTTTGGTTTGCCATTGGCATCCGCCTCATCGACCTCCTCGTGCACCTCGCAGAGATACCGCTCCTTGTCCTTGATCGCTCTACGCTCCGTTTCGAGGACGCGATCCTTGAGTTGCGCGGGATCGGGCAAGGGCGCGTTTGGCGGGATGTTCTCCGCCGCGGCGATTGCCGCGAATAACAAACCCGCGACGTGAGCGAAACAGCAGGCAACCATTGGTTCACTTCAAAGGGCGTTCAAGTTTTTCCCGAATTGCGCGAGCGGAGCATATAGACCGGAACGCCGGCGATCACGATGATCAGGCCGGGCCATGTGGTTGAGGAACGATACAGAAACAGGCACGCCAGCACGGCAGTGGCGCCCACGATATAGAGCACCGGCAACACTGGATATCCCCACGCGCGATAGGGTCGCTCGGCATTTGGCAGTTTAATGCGAAGCCGGATCACGCCGGCAATGGTGAGGATGTAAAACAGCAGCGCCGCCGAGATCACCCAATCGAGAAGGTTGCTATACAAATTGCCGTATTGGCCGGTCTCCGGATTAAAGGTGCGCGGAAGCACCAGCAGCGCCGACCATGCCCCCTGCATCCACAGCGACCAGCCCGGAACGTGAGCCCGGTTAAGGCGCTGGGCAGGCTCAAAGAACAGCCCATGTTTCGCCATGGCGTAATAGACACGCGGGCCAGCGAGCACCAGGCCATTCATGCAGCCAAAGGCCGAGATCATGATGGCGACTGCCATGATCGCGCTGCCCCAACCCGGGAAGATGTGCTCCAGCGTGGCGGTGGCGACACGATCCGATGGCGCGTGTTGTATCGCCGTCAGCGGCAGCGTCACCAGATAAGCGACATTGGTAAGCACATAGAGCACCGTGACGGCAACAGTGCCGAGGGCGAGCGCGCGCGGCATGGTGAACCCAGGGTTGCGCACTTCCCCGGCGGCAAAAGTGACATCGTGCCACGAATCAGCCGAAAACAGCGAGCCCGACTGCGATACGCAAATTGCCGCGAATAACCCGAATGCGGTGGCTGCGCTTAGCGTCGACGTGAGGGGAGAGAAATCGTGCGGCGTCCACAGATTCCCAAAGTTCGCCGCAATCGCCTCGTGATTCCACCCTAAGACGAGGCCGAGCACGATGAGCCCGAACAGCGCGGCCAGTTTCGCGGAGGTGAAAAGATTCTGTACGATCTTGCCGTAGCGGATGCCCAGACTATTGGTCCAGGTCAGCAGCGCGATGACGACGATGCCAACCAATTGCGCGGTGGAAAGCGAAAAGGCGTAGCGGCTGGAGACGAAGACCGGCCGGATAATGTAGTTCTGCTCCGAAATAGCGGGCACAAGCACGCCGAAAAAACGCGAGAAGCCAACCGCCACGGCGGCGATGGTGCCCGTCTGAATGACGGTGAATAGTGTCCAACCGTACAGGAAGCCCCAAAGCGGCGAAAACGCTTCGCGCAAGTAGATGTACATGCCCCCGGCTTTGGGCATCATTGACGCGAGCTCACCATATGAGAGAGCGGCAGCGGTGGTGAGCAGCCCCGCAAATATCCAGGCCACCAACAGCCAACCGGGACTTCCAATGTTGCGAGCCATATCGGCCGAGACTATGAAAATTCCGGAGCCGATCATGGCGCCGATAACGATCATCGTCGAATCAAACAGGCCGAGCTCTCGAACAAAGCCGGTTTCGTGATCGATGACGGAGGCGTGCGACGACTGTGATGTGGCAGCGGCCGGATCCAGGTCAGAGTGCATAGGAGTCTATCTCTTTATAGCCGACTCGACACCGAGGGCGTGTCCGCATGGATAGACCCGCGACCCTTGAGAGCCGTCGCCACGGTCGCGCGAACCTCATGCAGCTCAAGAGCGGATAGCTCGAGCCGCGGCGGCCGGAGCCTTGCCGATCCAATGCCGCGGTCCGCTTGCACCGCTTTAATCAGGTGAACGAACTTGGGAACCGTATCCATGCGCAATAAAGGGAGAAACCACTTGTAAATCTCCATCGCCGCTTCCATCTTGCCGGCGCGCGCCAGCTCAAAGAGCAGGACAGACTCACGCGGGAACGCATTCGCCAAACCCGCAACCCAGCCATCCGCGCTCATCAGGCCGGCTTCCAGGGCGAGATCGTCAACACCAACCAGAATGCGCATGCCGGCGCCAATGAGCCGGCGAAGCTCGGCAATTCGCCGCACATCCGCGCTCGATTCCTTAATGGCCTCGAGCAGCGGCGCCTCGCCATGCAATTCCGCAACCTGCTCCGGCAGGAAATCGACTTTGTAGGCGATGGGGTTGTTGTACAACATCGAGGGAAGCGGCGTGGCGCGGATCACCGCGAGAACGTGTGCCTTCATCTCGCGCCAATCGCCCACATAGACATAGGGCGGCAACACCATAAGACCCCGGCAACCTTCGCTGGCCGCGGTGTGAGCGATTGCGACGGCCTCTTTGGTGGTGAGCGCCGAGACGGCGGCAACCACCGGAACCCGTGAGCCGGCCGCGGCGACCACTGTTCGAAACAGAGATGCCTTCTCACTCAGGCTGAGCGAGCCGCCCTCGCCCAACGATCCGCAAGCCACAGTGCCGGTGCATCCGTTGTCTACCAGCCAGGAAGCGTGGCGGGCCAGGAATTCATGGTCGATTTCACTCTGCTCGGTGAAAGGCGTGGTGATGGCGGGCATCACTCCGGTCCAGGAAAGAATCAAGCGAGTACTCCGTTCTGTGATTGGTTAGATTCGTGGTGCAGGTGGGCGAGACTATCCACGCGGGCCGGGAAAAGCGGGGGACGGACGGAATCCGCGCGCCAACCCCGCAGGAACTCGAGCGCGGGTCCGCAGATTCGAGCCTGGCATGGCCCCATGCCGCACCTGGTGTGGAGCTTGGCGCTGCGCCAGGACTGATACGCGGCGAGCCGGCCAGCCGTCACATCCTCGCACCGGCAGATCAGGGTGTCGGGCTTGGCGAGTGATTGCAGCTCAGGCCTCAGAGCAAAGGCCTGATTCAACGCGGAGGCGAACGAGCGCCATCGATCGCGTCGAGCCATGGCGCCGGCTACCGCATCGGCGCGGCCGGCAGCGCACGCGCCAGCAATCTCACCTTCGGCCAGCGACAGCTCGACACCGCCAATTCCCGTCGGCTCTCCCGCGCAGTACACATCGGGGACAGTGGTTTCTTGCAAGGTATCCACCACCACACGGCCATCGTGAACCTCGCATCCTAGCAGCATCGGGATCTCCAGGTTCGGCGTCAGACCGTAGGCGACGGCGAGGTAGTCGCAAGTTTCCAACCAGCGCTTGCCGCCCGAAACGATGCTTGCCGACGCTACGCTGCGATTCCCGTGCGCGGCCTCCACCCAGGCGCCCGTCTTATAGGGAACGGCGAGCAGTTGACATGCGAGTCGAAGCCCTTCGCGCACCTTGCCGGGAAAAAGCCCGAGCCGCGCGGCAAACCGGGCAATCGCTTTGAACGAAGCCTGCTCGGCAATCAGGCTGACGTGGGCTCCCCTGCCCCGCAAAATGGCGGCGGCTGCGAGCAGAAGCGGCCCGCTGCCGGCGATCACGATGCGTTTCCCCTCCACCGGCACGCCCGATTTGACAAGTGCCTGGAGACCGCCGACTCCAACCACATTCGGCAAGGTCCAGCCCGGGAACGGGAGGAAGAACTCGCGCGCGCCGGTTGCCACGATCAGGCGGCGATAGGTGATTGTGACGGAACAATCCGCCTGCTCCACCAACAGCGTGTTGGGCGAAGCGCCCAGACCGATCACGCGCGATGCGCTGATGAGTTTCGCGCCGGCCTCGTGGAAGCGCCGAAGCCAGCGATGGGCTGGTGACTTGCCATGTCCGCCGCGCCAGATCTGGCCGCCGGCCGCATGGTTATCGTCAATCACGATAACCCGCTGGCCAGATGCCGCGCACGCCGCGGCCATGCCCGCGGGTCCCGCTCCGATGATCACAATGCCGGCTTCGAGCGAATTCACCCGGTGATCACCTCCATATCCGGACGGCAAAGAATCTGGCAGCTTTTCTGGTGCGGCGCGCCGTCAATCCGGACGCGGCACTCCATACACACACCCATTCCACAGAGCGGGCCGCGCGGCTCGCCACTGACTGACCGGCGAAACACGCATTCACCCGCAGTGAGAATTGCAGCGGCAACGGTGGATTCACTGCTCACGAAAACTTCGCGGCCATTGATGTAAATTCGCACTTGGCGCGGGAAGGCATCGGAGTGCTCAGGCATGGACGGAAACACTCCTCGACGCGGCATACGGTTCAAATGGAATCGCGGAGGGCCGGTGGAGAATCGCGTCAACCAGCAGTTTTGCAGTGCCGAGCGAAGTCGTGATCCCCAGTCCTTCATGGCCCGATGCGACGTAAAGCCGTTCGAAGCGCGGCACAGGCCCGATCAGCGGGAGTTTATCCGGCGTTGCGGCGCGGAATCCGGTCCATGCGCGAATTCCGCCCAAGGCTTCCAGACCCGGCATGTAATCGATGGCGCGGGCCAACATGCGCGACAGCACATGCCCATCAATCCCGGAGTCGTGCTGCCCAAACTGGCGCGATGAGCCGATCAGCAGTTGGCCTGTGCGGCGCGGCTGTACGTTGAAAGCCACCGAATCGGACGCAATGCTGTGCGCGCTTTGCAAGTAGCCGAGCTCGATGAGTTGGCTGCGCACGAATCCCGGATAGCGGTCCGTGATCAGCAAGTGCCCCTTGCGTGGCTTTATCTCGAGCCCGGGCGTGAGCTGCGGCGCCGCCGTACCCGTAGCATTCACCACGACTCCGGCATCCAGAGTTTCGCCATCGCCAAAGCGTGCGCTCCCGTTGGTCAGAGCCACGACGCGCCTGCCGGCAAGCAATCCCGCACCCAGCTTCTGCGCGCGCTCGATCAGAAGCCGCGACACCGCCGGCGAATACACTGAACCATCACCCGGCACCAACAGCCCCCCCGCCAGACCCGGACGCAGATTCGGTTCTGCTTCGCAGAGGGATTGCGAATCAAGAATGTGTGTCAACACACCGCGCGCGGCGTAGTAGTCATGTTTGCGGATCACTTCCGCCATCTCTTCGCCGCCGGCCGCCACCCACAGAGTGCCACACGGCAGATACTCACAATCGGCCGGAAGGCTGGGAGCCAGGTCGTGCCACAGACCCACGGAGTAATGCGTCAGCCGAAACTGCGCTTCGGAGTCATCCATGACGACGATGTGCCCCATGCCGGCTGCAGTCGCGCCACCCCCAATCACGTCCTCTTCCACCACGCTCACGCGCAGCCCGCTTTCCGCGCATTCAAGCGCGCACGCCGCGCCCACGATTCCTCCGCCAACGATCAGGACATCGGGGCACTGAGCACTCATCGCCGGATGCCCCAACAGAAAGGGTCCGCCTCGTCGAGGATCAGCTCTGCTTCCGCATTGACGAACGCAGAGCCGGTAATGAACGGCCGAATTTCACCGTTTACAATTTCGACCCGGCCGGAAAACACGGAGCCCACCACGCTCTCCTGCCGCCATTCCTCGCCTTCCTTCAATTTGCCGTCGGCGTAAAGGCAGGCCAGTTTCGCGCTTGTTCCGGTCCCGCAAGGCGAGCGGTCGTAGGCCCCGCCGGGGCATAAAACGAAGTTGCGGCTGTGCGCTTCCTTCGACCGGGGCTCACCGAAAATCTCGACATGATCGATCTCCCCGCCATTCTCGCCAGTAACGCCTTCGCGGACCAGCGCCTGGCGGATGCGCAAAGTGTAATCGGTCAACTCGTCGATGTGGTCAAGGTCAATGGGCACAGGGCTTCCGCGCGAAAGGAAGAACCAGTTGCCGCCCCAGGCCACGTCTCCGGTCACCGGCCCGAACTCCTCCACTTGCACCGTTACATCCTTTGCAAAACGGTAGCTGGGCACGTTCCCGATGGTCGCTCGTCCGTCGGCGTGCAATTCCGCATCAATCATGCCGACCGGCGTCTCGATCCGATGGCGGCCGGGCTGGATGCGTCCCAAGTAGGCGAGCGTCGCCACCAGACCGATAGAGCCATGGCCGCACATGTTCAGATAACCGATGTTGTTGAAGAAGATTACGCCCGCTGCGTGAGCGCCGTCGCGCGGCTCACATAATAGGGCTCCAACCACCGCATCCGACCCGCGAGGCTCGTTCACGGCAGCCGCGCGATAGTGATCGAATTGCCGCCGGAAAACTTCGCGGCGCTCGCTCATGGATCCAGACCCCAAATCGGGCCCGCCTGAAACGATAATCCGGGTCGGTTCACCGCCGGTGTGCGAGTCGATGACGCGGACTTTCATCTCTCATCATGTTACTCGCCCGGCGCGGCTGTCTGTTCCCAGCGATTTTTTCACAGACCCGTCACAGCGCGGATTCGGCCCTCGAGTGATTGTTCTGGTGAGCTCCTGGATCGTTGCCGTTGCTCTCGTGACCGCTCTTCTGCTTATGCTCCTGCAGCCAGCGCGGCGGTCGGCCACGACGCCCCGGCCGGTCCGCGGACATCCGTTCGAGGGCGGAAATGGCCTCATCAATCCGGCGTCTTTCGTCACGCAATTCCCCAAGGATTTTTTCGAGATTCATACGTTGTCTCAGAAAATGACATCCGAACAGACCTATGCGGAAAGCCACGACGGGCATCCGCAAGGTTCTTGAAGCATGAAATAGGGCTCCGGACAGTGTATCGCATTTGTCACAAAAGTAAAGCCATTGCGCCCCTCCGCCCGCCGTCGCAAGACCTGCGCGGCGAGCCGCGACCGAAGGAAGCGGTCTTCACCAGCGTTTTCGACGCACGAATGCCCGCGCCACCAGCGGGAACCGCCTGCTGGTATGCCGTATGATTGAATGATCCTGTCATGTCTAATTCCCCAGTTTCCGTCGCGAATCCGGCTCAAGCCGGACAGCCGGCGAGCCCCAGCGGCTCTGAGCGGCTGGTGTCACTGGATGCTTTTCGCGGCGCCACCATGGCGCTGATGGTCCTGGTGAACGACCCGGGCGGGCCAGCCAGCTACGGCCCCTTGAATCATTCCGAATGGAATGGCTGGACTATTACAGACACGGTCTTCCCTTCCTTCGTCTGGATTGTCGGCGTCGCGATCACCCTAGCTCTTGGCAAGCGTCTCGCCGCGGGCGTCCCGAAACAGCGCCTTCTGGCTCAAATCGTCAGGCGAGCGGCAGTCATCTTCGTTCTCGGCCTGATCGTTTATGCCGCGCCCGCGTTTGATCTCGGTACCCAGCGCATTCTCGGCGTCTTGCAGCGCATCGCAATTTGCTACCTCATCGCGTCGGTTATTTACCTCACGACGAGCTGGCGCGGGCAACTCGCCTGGATTACCGGGCTGCTCGTTTCGTACTGGGCGCTGATGACTTTGGTTCCAGTACCGGGCTACGGCGCCGGAGACCTTGCCCCGGGCCACAACCTCTCGAATTACCTCGACAAAATGATTCTTGGCAAACACAACTACGCCGGAACCAAGGAATGGGATCCGGAGGGCATCGTCTCAACTCTGCCATCCATTGCAACCGCGCTGCTGGGAGTAATGGCGGGCCACATTCTTCGGCTGAAGCGGCAACTGGCCGAACGAACCACCTGGCTCTACCTGATTGGAAGCGTGCTCCTCGCGCTGGGCTTAATTTGCGACATGTGGCTGCCGATTAACAAGAAGCTCTGGACCAGCTCATTCAGCTTGTTCATGGGTGGTTTGGATTTTGTGATTTTCGCCGGGTTTATATGGTTGATCGATGGCCGCGGCTACCAGCGCTGGATTCGCCCGCTAGTGATCATGGGCATGAACGCAATTGCCATCTACATGGCCTCCGAGCTGGTCGCGGAAGCACTGGATATCATTCAGGTGGGCCATTCCAGCTTGCATGATTTGATCTACAACAACGTCTTCGCGCCACTGGCATCGCCCATGAACGCCTCCCTGGCGTTCGCAATCTGCTACGTACTCGTGATGTACGTGATCGCCTACGGACTCTACCGGAAACGCTGGTTCCTGCGAGCCTGATCCCCCCCTACTACTTGTGGCAGGCGCTCGTGCCGTGTGGCACAGCCTTCAGGCTGTGGTTCTGACCCAGGCTGAAATCCCCCACAGCTCAAGCCAGCCCAGCAAGAATCGACTCACATGCCGCCCGCGGATTTTTCGCCCGAGTCACCTCGCGGCCAATCACCAGATAATCCGCGCCCCGGCATATCGCCTCCCGGGGCGTCGCGACGCGCTTTTGATCGCCCGTGTCCGCGCCCGCCGAGCGAACGCCCGGCGTAACCAGAATCACGCTGCTGCCGGCCAGCTCGCGCACTCTCGCCACTTCCCGCGCAGAGCAAACGATGCCGTCAATACCGGCGGCCACGCACTGTTTCACGCGGTGGGCAACCAGCTCCGCAAGCGACATCTCAAACCCGAGATCGGCCACGTCCTGATCGTCGAAGCTGGTAAGCACTGTCACGCCAAGCAGTTTCAACGCGCTCTTGCCCCGGCCTTCGATGGCCGCCCGCATTACTGGCTTTACAGCGTGGATGGTCAGAAAGGTCGGTCCAACACGCGCAATCTGCTCCGTCGCCCGCTTCACCGTCTCGCCGATGTCGTAAAGCTTCAGATCGAGAAACACTTTCTTACCCTGATCCAGAAGCTCGCGAACACAATCCATTCCGGCGATGGCGTAAAGCTCGGGACCAACTTTGTAGAAGTCCGCGCTGGAACCCAGTTGCTCGATGAGCGAACGGGCTTTCTCTACGGAATCGACATCCAAAGCGATGATCAGGGGATTAGCCGGCATCAGGCGCGGACCTCCAATGGTTTGCGGCCTCTCGGCTGAACGCCGCCAATCACGTACGCATCCGGAAACTCACGCAGCAACTCTTCGGCTTCGTGCGGCGCAAGGGTCGCCAACAATCCACCCGACGTTTGAGGGTCGTACAGAAGGGCTTCGATCTCCAGCGGAATATCCGGTGGCATCGCGACGCAATCCGATACAAACTCGCGATTGTTTCTCAAACCTCCCGAATGTGCGCCGGCACGCGAGTAATCAAGCGCGCCTGGAAGATAACGAAGCCGGGCCGGATCGATCTCAATGGTCACCCCGCTCGCCAGCGCCATCTCGCGCGCGTGCCCGAGCAATCCGAAACCGGTTACATCCGTGCAGCCGTGAACCTCGCGGCGCAACAAGGCTTCGCCCGCAGCCTGGTTCAAAGTGAGCATCTGGGTCACCGCCGCATCCACATGTTCCGGAAGTGCCGCGCCGTTTTTCAAAGCCGTGGAAATCACGCCCGTGCCCAGGCGCTTGGTGAATACCACCACGTCGCCAGGCTGAGCGCCGGCATTTGTCAGCACGCGCCGGGGATCGATCAGTCCGGTCACGGCAAACCCGAACTTCACCTCGTCCTCGGAAATGCTGTGGCCACCAACGATCACGCAGGCCGCTTCACGCATCTTCTCGGCGCCGCCGCGCAGAATCGCTTCCAGATCGCGCATGTCTCCTTTGGCGGGATAGACCAGCAAGGAAAGAGCGCTGATAGGCCGGCCGCCCATCGCCCACACGTCGCTGAGCGCGTTGGCTGCTGCGATACCGCCGAAACTGTACGGATCGTCGACAATTGGAGTGAAAAAATCCACCGTCTGAACCAACGCCAGCGGAGCGCCGTTCTCCGGAGTCAGATCGTAGATGCCCGCGTCATCCGCATTCTCATATCCAACCAGCACGCGCTCATTTGTCCAGCGCGGGATGGTTTTGAGAACCTGGTCAAGTATTTTCGGACTCAGTTTCGAGGCGCATCCGCCTGCCTTCACATTTGCAGTGAGTCGGGTCACTCCTCTTAGTGTAGAGGGAACCTGCCGCACTTGTGGCACAGCCTTCCGGATTTGTGGCACAGCCTTCCGGATTTGTGGCACAGCCTTCCGGATTTGTGGCACAGCCTTCAGGATTTGTGGCACAGCCTTCAGGCTGTGGTCATGTCGCCTTTGCCACTCTGGTCGCAAATCACGCTTGCGCATCCGCCGTGGCTTCCTGCCAAGCCCAGAATCGCCATCCGTCGAGCAACGGGAAATACAGGCCAAGCCTGACCTCGCGCGCCTCCGTCAAACTCAACAGCGCCGCATAGTTTTCCAGTTGCGGACGATAACGGCGCTGCTCTTCATCCAGAAACTTATCAAGTCCGCCGCCCTCATGACTGCTGGTCTTGAAATCGACGATCCAGCGCACGCCCTCGGAATCGACGAACGTACGATCGATAGTCGCGTTCATCAATTGCCCGTTAATGAACCCGCTCACCGGCCACTCACTGCGCGCCTCAGCTTGACTCCCGAACAACCATCGCGCATGCTCGCTGCCTATTACGTTATGCAAAGCCTGAGTCACGCGACCCGCCGCTTTGCCCAGGTTCCCCGTCGCCGTACCCATCCGGCGCAGCTCCGATTCAATCGACGGCCGCTCCTCCTCTAGTCGAGCCTCGGTCCAGCGCGCCAGACCGTCCTCAGCAAAACGGCGCAGATAATCATGGACAATCGTACCGACGTGACGAGTTACGTCTTCCACCCACTCGTACGTCACCCGCGGCGCGGAAGCAACGCGGCGTTCTCCATCAAGAGCGATGTCAACCCCCGGTGCAGGCGTCGGCGCACGCCACTCCGCCGGCAAACGCCGCAGCAACGAGGGTGGCGCCAGAGCTCTGAACAATGCCAGTTGCGGTTCGCGGCTCTGAATGTACTGAACCCAAGCCTGATCAGCTAAAGGCTTCGCCCACGACCAAAGATATCGGCGCAGTGGAGACCGGCCGTGGGGTTGAACATGAACCGAGCCGTCAGACTTCTCTTCCAGACAAGCCGAAAGATACAACTCACTTCTCGCCCGCGTGAACGCAACGTAAAACAGCCGCGCCTCTTCGTTCTTCTCCTTGCGATGTGCGCAATCGTTCACAAGTTTATAAAGCGGATCCGATTCACCTTTTTGCGGCAAACCAGCGATGAGAACCCGGCTCTCCCCAGCCGCCTGCCGGAGCTCAGTCCACGCCAACAGCGGCAGATCGCCCTTCGCCCCAGTTCGCTGCAATTGCGGCAGGAAGACCGTGTCAAACTCGAGCCCCTTAGCGCCATGGATGGTCATGACTTGGACCCGATTGCCGCCCGTCTGTGCTCTGGCAAAGAGGAACTCCAGGCGATCGGCAATGAGACTAAAATCCCGAATCATTCCCCCATCGTCGAATTCATCGAGCAGCTCCAGCAGCACTTCCACGTCTTCGTGCTGCTCTGCGCCCGTGAGCGTCGCTGGCCCTCCCAGCTTTAACCACACCGCCTCCACCAGGCTCCGGATGGGTCTTCGCGCCGCACATTCCACCGCTGAACGGAGAATCTCCCCGCAGCGCACGGCCCGCAAACGGCCGTCCGGCGAAAGCGTCGCGATGCGATCCACGTCTTCGAGCAGCTCGAGTATGGTTTTGTCCGGGCTGCCTTCGGCCAACGCCGAGAGGTCGGCCAGAGAAAGACCGCACCAAGGCGCGCGAAGACACGCCAGCCACGCCACCCGGTCGCCCACATGCAGAATTGCCCGGGCAATCGAAAGCACGTCCAGGACGTGCTGCTGCTCTTCGAGCGGATCGATCTCAATGGCTTCGTATGGCACCGGGCCGCCCTCAGCCCGGCGAAACGCTCGCAGTATTTCCACCACGTGCGACCGAGCCCTCACCAGCACCGCCACCTTCTGGCCCTCATCCAGCTTTTGCCGTGCCAGCCTTGCGATCCACTCCGCCTCCGCCTGGCCGGCATCCGAACCAAAGAACGGCTGGAACACCGGTTCGCTGCCAACGTCAGCGCGTTGCGCCTCGGAGGAGCGGAAACTCACCGCCCCACTGTCCCGGTCATCCACCGTCATGACGGCTGACATTTGCGAATTCACCCACTCCGTGATGGCTCGAGTCGACCGAAAGTTAGCCGTCAATTGAAGCCGATCGAGCGCAACCTGGCCCAACCTCCCTTCCGCGGCGTCCAGAAACAGGCTCACCTCGGCCTGCCGGAAACCGTAGATCGATTGCATCGGGTCACCTACCACAAATAGCGTTCGGTTGTCGCCCGCTGACCACTCCCGCGTCAAAGCCTCCACCAGCCTGTATTGAGAAACCGACGTGTCCTGGAATTCATCGATCAGCAAATGCTCTATGCGGTAGTCGAGCCGGTAAAGCAAATCCGTGGGCCTTTCCGATGTTCCAAGCGCCAGGATGGCGGCTTGCGTGATTTCGGTGAAATCCACTTCGCCATCGTCTTGAAACTGGGCTCGAAGCTCGCGGGCCGCCGCCACAAGCATCACCGCAAAATTGTGGATCAGCTCCCACTGGTCGTCGTCAACCGTCAGCGGCATCTCAGCCCGCGTTCGATCCAGCGCCACAACAAACCCGGGATCGGCGTCCATTGCGGCGGAATGCTGGCTGTTACGCCTCGCCGCTTTCTTGTCTTTAAGTAAATGCAGTTCCGCGAACCGCTTCCACTTCTCGAGCTCTTCCACTTCCGGTTGCGGCCGGCCCGCAATATTCTCCGGCCAAAGGTTCCACGCCGCCTTCAAAACCGATTCCACTTCATCGCGAAGGCTCTGTTCCACCAGATCGCGGCTAATCTCCTTGCGTTCGAAAAGATCAAGCCACTGCTCGCGTTTGGCAAGCATTTCCGCAATTTGCTTCTCGAGCCTTTTGAGGTCGCTCTCAAAGTGCGCCAGGACGCTGCGAAATACGCTCTTCATTTCGGGCGTGCCTGTGGCCATGCCAGTCAACGCACGCCGCGCCGCCAGCAGGTAAAGCTCATCCGCGTGTTCCCTGACGCGCGGCACACCGCCTAACGCGGCCTGCAGCGGCATCTCTCGAGTCAAAGTCGCGCACAGCGAATCAATGGTCTGAATCTGAAGATAGTCTGGATTCTCAAGTAGCCGCCAATTGAATTCCTTGTCGCGGGCGAGCACCTCTCCGGCCAGCCGAATCAACTCACGCTGGTGCTCTTCCTCCGCCTCGACGCCCGCTTGCGCATCCCGAAGAGCCGTCAGCACACGCTCTTTCATTTCGCCCGCAGCCTTGCGTGTGAACGTCAGCGCAACCACAGCTTCCGGCCGCTCGACAACCGTCAAAAGGCGCAGAAATCGCCGCGTCAACAGCGCCGTCTTGCCGCTTCCCGCGGGCGCCTCCACAAGAAACGATCGGGCCGGAGCCTGCGCAGCGTCGCGCGCGTCCTGGTCGCTCGTGGCAGACGAAGCTGCGGAAAAGCCGGACGTCGCGCTCACTGATCGCCCTCGCTATCCAATGTCTTTACCTCCAGCACCCGACACAGCGGCTTCAGGTGGCAGAACCTACAGGCGCCCTTGGCGGGGCTTACTGCCGCCTCGCCCGAACGGAACTCCGCGGCGAGGCTGCGCACGGTCTTTTCCCAGCTCTGCCGCCGCGCCGGCCAGCCGTCACCCAGCGCTTCGCATAGCTTGTCGTTTACCTGCTTGTCGCGCGCGTAACCAACCAGCTTGGGTTCTCCGCGAACCGCATGCCCGAAAAGCACTCCTTCCACTTCCTCCCCTAAGGCAGCCGCGTAGACCAGCATTTGTGGCTCAGCCGGCCTCTCTCCGCAAAGCTGCTCCAGTTTTGGCTGCTGCCCGCTCTTGTAATCAATCAACAGCAGTTTGCCATTGGCTAGCCGGTCAACCCGGTCCGGCCGGAAGTCGAGGCTTATGCCATCCAGGTCAAAAGCCTTCTTCTCCTCCACCTGCAGAACTTCGAAAGGAATCAGGCGCTGCTTCTCAAACGTCAGCCACTCGATCACGAGACGCCGTAGCCGTAAACGTTCCGCTTGATTCACTTCGCGATCGAAGTCGCCCTCCTGATCTTCGGATTCGAGCCTTAACTTAATTGCGTCTTCAACCAATTGCTCGAGCTCATCCTTGCTGGCCTGCTTAAGCTGCTCTTGCGAACCTAATCTCCGCCATACTTCCGCCAAAACGTCGTGAAGAAAATTCCCGCGATCGAGAGCGTCGAAACCAAACGTGCCGTCCGCCATTTCCCGCGCTGACAAACGAATCTGCGCGAACGCACGGAACGGACAAAGTGACTGGAATTTGATCAACCCCGAACCGCCGCCCGGCCGCGCACTCTTCAGATAGGGGGCAATGGAATCCTCGCGGAGATCCATCGTGGCGGACTCAAAGAGCACCGACCTCCAGCGCGGCTGATCCCAGCTCGGTGGGCCAGGCAGTTCCCCGATCGACTCGAGACGCCACAACGGGCTGCCGGCGAAGCTCGCCACCACATCGGGCGCCGAACCAAGCAGGCGCTCGATGGTCCTGTCCCTTTCTTGCCGCCTACGATCAGTGCTTGTCCCCGGCATCGCGGCGTCCCGCAATAACGAAACCGGCACAAAGGAGACTCTCCCCGATGGAGGCTGCCAGGTTTCAGTTGACAGTCCGCTTACCCACAGGTGGTCGAACCGAATTGTCTCCGCTTCGTTTGGATCGAGAATCTGCACCGGAGAGTTCGGGCTGCCGCGGCGCAACCCGCGGAAGCGAAGAATGCCCCGCAACGCTTCCTCTGCCTTCGAACGCCTGACAAGCCCGGAAACCGCGCCTAGCGATGCCAGCGCGCCGACTGCGTCCTGCCAGGCATCCAGCGCCGGCTGATCGCAAGCCGGCAGATTCTCTCCAGGCCAGCCCGCCAGGCTCAGCAGCTCGGTGATGAACTTTGCCCAATACGGGAACTCGGCTGAAGCGGGAGACCGGCGCAAAAACAAATCCAGCTCCCTCAAGAAGCGAAGAGCCACTGGCGCATCCGCACACGCGCGCTTCACTGCCTCAAGCGGCACTCGCAGGCTGCGCGCCTTTCGCAGCCTCAAGTCCGCCCGGGCGCGAGCGTGCCTTTCCTGTGCTACGCCTTTCCAGTATTGCGACCGCAAGAAGGCTCCGGCATCCGCCACGCGCACCTCCTCGCTAGTGGTGTCGAGCAGAAGCAGTGCCGCGGCGACCAATGGATGCTCGTCCAGACGGAACGCGCTCGAGATCTGGAATACTGCGCCCGGCGCCGCGTCCCTTTCGAGACCAGACAATAGGTGCGCGGGATAGAACACGTCGTCGAAAACGCGCGCAACCTTGCTGGCTTGGCCGTCCAGCTCCGGCACCACCACGCCAATCGATGTCGCCCCGCTCTCCGCCAATGCTCGCGCCCAGCGCGCGGCTTGTTCCAGCTCATCGTCAACCGATGTGCACGGAACTTTTCGCGGAGCACGCTGAGGCGCGTCACCTGGGGGCAGCTCTTCCCAATCCGCTTGGCCCCCGCGAGACTGCCACGCACGGACGCCGGCCTGAAGCGCGGGAGTGCGATTCATAAAGCCCGCCAGAATCAGGTCTTCGCCGGTTCGATCCTCCGCCGCCAGCCACTCGGGCAGAAGCCTCCATGCACCCGCCTGCGTAATCCAGCGCTCTCGCGCGCACAGCCGCTGGAGCTCATTGTGCCACCGCAGAAACCTCTCGGCATCGTGGTCCCCCGCCCAGCGCTGATCCGAGAACGAGACCCGATATTCCGCGCACTTGATCGAAGCCGCGCGCGCCTCTCGCGCAGTCTTGCCGGCCTCGATCAAACCCAGGTTGTCGCGCTCAATGATTTCACGCCAAACCGCGATTTCCTGCGCCGCGGAAAGCAACAGCGGCGGATCTGCCTCGAAACTGCGCCGTATAGTCCACAAATGCGTCAGCCAAGCCTGGACGTTGAGCACCGTAGGCCGCTGCCACGACCGTTGGCCGCTCGATGCCATCCGCTCAACAATCTGACGCGAGATGACCGCAGCCTCGAAAGCCGTCGGCGTAACCGCGGACGCACCCGAGCAAAGACGCGACAGAGCTTCGTTGGAAAGGCATCGCATGCCGGTGTTTCTGACCTGTGTGGTTCTGCTCTATTATGACCAAGCCCGCTGTGGCCCTGCAGCCTTGTGGCACAGGCTTCAGGCTGTGGTGCAACCTTGACGTATAGAAACCCTTCATATAGAATTACTCCATATGGAGCTCCTGAGAGGCACCTTGGACATGCTCGTGCTGAGAACCTTGATTTTCGGCCCCCTGCACGGCTACGGCATCGCCCAGGCGATTCGCGGCAGCTCGGCTGAGGCCCTGGATATCGAATTCGGTTCTCTGTATCCCGCCCTTAAGCGGCTGGAGTTGAAAGGTTGGATCGCCTCGAAGTGGGAAACCTCCGAGATGAACCGGCAGGCCAAGTTTTATCGGCTCACCGCAGCGGGCCGAAAGCATCTTCTAGAGGAACATTCCAAGTGGGCGGATTTCGTTGAAGCGGTCACAAATGTCATGGGCCCCCTGCCTGCGCAAACTGCAAAGGGCCCGGGCAAGTAATGAGCCTAATAGCATGAACTGGCAAAAGCTGAAATATCTGCTTCCCTCCGAGCGCCGGAAGGCGGATCTGGAGATGCGCGCGGAACTAGACTCCCTCGCCGCAATGGCCAAGCCGGGTGAGCTCGGCAACCTGACCTTGACCGCCGAAAACGCCCGTGCGGAATGGGGATGGGTATGGCTGACTAGCATCGTGGCCGACATTCGTTACGGTACGCGCACGTTGCTTCGCCAGCCGGAGTTCGTTCTAGCCGCCGTGCTGACCCTGGCGCTCGGCATCGGCGCAAACACCACCATCTTCAGCGTGATCAATGCGACCATTCTGAAGCCTCTGCCCTTTCCCGCCTCTGACCGCCTGGTCCTCGTGTGGGAGACCTTCGGCAAGGGACCAGACAACGAAAACATCGTCTCCGCGCCAAACACTTGGGATTTCCGAAGCCAAACCCAGTGCTTCGAAGGAATTGCGATTTTCGATTCCGGAGGTCGGGGCTACAATTTATCGGCCAATGGCGAAGAGCCCGAACAAGTGTCGGGTCTGCGAGTCTCGGCCAACTTCTTTCCCCTGCTGGGAGTGAAGCCCATGCTGGGCCGTGCGTTTTTGCCGGAAGAGGAAATGCCGGGCAAAGACCACGAAGTGATCTTGAGCTACGGACTATGGAAGCGCCGCTACGGAGGGGAGGCGGCAATCGTTGGCCGCCCCATCAAGATTGACGGCGAGGATTTTGCCGTAGTCGGCGTCATGCCGCGTGATTTTTCGTGGCAGTTCTGGAGCGATCCGCGCCAGCTCTGGGTGCCCGTCGGCTACACCAAGACCGATTACGGCCGTGACAATAACAGCTTCCTTTCCTTTGCGCGTCTGAAACCGGGAGTAACCGTCGCGCAAGCCCGTTCGGAGATAGGCGCCGTCGCGGCGCGCATCGCCAAACAATACCCGGTTGAAGATGCGGGAATGGGCGCGACGGTTCAGCCTCTGGGCGAGTACGGATTGAACGGCCTCCGCCGTATGATGTTCACCCTTTTGGCCGCCGTGGGATTCGTGTTGCTGATTGCCTGCGTCAATGTGGCCAACCTGATGCTGGCCCGTGGCGCCTCGCGTCAAAAGGAATTTGCCATCCGCCGCGCGATTGGTGCACCGGCCTGGCGTATCGCCCGCCAGTTGCTGACAGAGAGCCTGTTGCTGGGTGTTTGGGGCGGAGCCGCCGGCCTCCTGCTGGCACTCTGGAGCAGCCGTCTCCTGTTTCGGCTTCTCGGCGACCAAGTGCAGCTTCCGATGCGCCAGGTGGACGCCATCCCGCTGGATGGCCACGTGCTCGCTTTTACTTTCTTGGTCTCTTGTCTTACTGGAATCATATTTGGCCTGGTGCCGGCCCTGGGCGTCTTGCGGACTGGCATCAACGAGCCTCTGAAAGAAGGTGGCCGCGAATCGACCCAGGGCCGCGGCGGTCAATTACGCCACGCGCTCGTTGCCTGCGAAGTGGCGCTCGCGCTGGTCGTGCTATCGGGCGCCGGACTCATGATCAAGAGCGCTAAACAACTGCTTGGCGTCGATCCCGGACTCGATCCCAGGAATGTCCTCAAGATGGAGATGTCAGTTCCGCAAGAGGCCATTTATGTGGGGCCTCCGGGCTTGCCGCGCTTCTGCCTCGATCTGGAGGAACACCTCGGCTCCATACCCGGAGTCGTTTCCGTCGGCGCAGTGGGCCACTTGCCCTTCGAAGGGAATGCGGGACGCGGATTCCAGATTGAGGGCCGCCCTCCCGCCGACCCCCAAAACATGCCCGGCGCCAGCTATACGGTGGCTTGCCCAAACTACTTCCGCAGCATGGGCATTCGAGTTTTGAAGGGCCGCGAATTTACACAGCGGGACACTTTGGATTCGGCCGGTGTGATCGTCATTAACGAAGCCATGGCCCGCCAGTTTTGGCCGAAAGAGGATCCAATTGGCAAGGCTATCCGCCTCGGCGGCTCCGACGGTGCACGCTTGACGATCGTGGGGGTAGTTGGAGACGTACACTATCAAGGCCTTGACACGCCTGTGACCGCTCAATTCATGCGCCCCTACACGCAAGCTGGCTGGCCCATCATGAACATCGTCGTCCGCACAGCCTACGCGCCAATCAGTTTTACCGAGACGATCAAGAAAGCCATCAAAACATTTCTGCCAGACCGGCCGGTTTCGCGAGTCGAGACCATGGCGGACGTCGTGCGGAACTCAACCGGCTCCCGCCGCATTCCCATGCTGCTTCTGTCCGCATTTTCCCTGGTGGCTCTGTTACTGGCGGCAGTAGGAATTGTGGGGGTGGTGGGCTATTCGGTGACGCAGCGAACGCAGGAGATTGGACTTCGCATGGCGCTCGGCGCGCGCGGCGCCAGCGTGTTCGGGCTTGTAGTGCGCTCCAGCATGAAATGGGTGCTCATGGGTCTCGCGCTAGGCATCGCAGGATCTATCGGCATAGCCCAGTTACTGGGCACCTTACTCTACGAAGTCCGCCCAGCGGATCCGATCGTACTTGGCGCAGTCTCGGCATTGCTGGTGGCCGTGGCTCTTCTCGCCAGCTCGCTTCCAGCGCACCGGGCTGCAAACTTGGATCCGATCCGAACCCTACGCCACGAGTGAGCATGCCGCCGAAAAAGGCTTTGCGGCTTTGTGGCACAGCCTTCAGGCTGTGGTTCGATATGCGGCTTCATGCTTTCTGGAACACCCCGAAGCTCTCGCCTTACTATGAGCTACATGGAAACATCAGTATTCACCCTCGACGGTGTTCGGAAACTCCATGGCTGGACACACGCCAGCCTCGATCTGGTTCTGGATCACCTCTCCACAATGCCCACAAGCGATTATGTGCGGGAGTTACCCAGCTTCGGCTTCCCCTCGCTGCGCGACCAAGTAATTCATGTTTTTAACTGCGAAGGGTTTTGGGTCCACGCGCTCCAGGGGCAACAGTACACCGACCGGACCATTGAGGAATGCCCTACCGTCGCCGATGCGAGGCTCTTGCAGAAGGAAGCCTCCCGGTGGACCGACGCGTATTTGTCGAACCTGACCAATCAACAACTCAACACTAATGCAGAACTGCGTTTCCCCGATGGGGGCGGCACCGTCCGCACCCCTGCGCTCATCCTTCATCATGTCCTGACCCACGCCTTTCATCACAAAGGCCAAATCGTAGCCATGTGTCGTGCGTTAGGTCATCCTGCCCCCGTCACCGATCTGAACCAATTTGAATGAAGAACGACACACGCGCAAGGAGATTCGGTGAATCCATTGACTAGTGACGCGGAACGCAGCACAGATGACACCAAACCTCAGGGACATCCATGATGGGTTTCCGTCTCCTGGCGCAACTTATTATGGATGTCCCGAAGCGGCCATTCCGTCCAACATCGGTGAGAAGCTTGGTGGGCCAGGTTGTAGCCGGCCCGCCTCGCTCGCGCTTCTAGCGCCCGGATTTGTGTTTCGCAGGATCCACGAGTTTGTACGTGGTTCCCTTGACTGGTGCCGGGGGTAACGGTTCTCCCTTAACGGAGGTCACCTCCGTGCCCTTGCCGCCCCGGGGTCCAATCTGCTGATACAGGCCGGACAACGGGACGGTTTCACCGGGCCTCAATCCACTTGGTCTTTTCGCCATCCTTCTTCACCTCCTCTCTGTTCTGGAATAAACTCACGTTCGCGCCTTCAGGCGCGCGGCTGCACGAACCGTGAGGTTCTGCGACTGGAAGCGGTTGCGGACGAGCTGCGCCATCTCGTCGTATACCCGCACCTTTTTCTGTGGATCGGAAATCGTCACGATCAGTGAGAACGGCTGTGGCCTAAACGCATCCTCGTCCTCGATTCCGTGCCGCGTGAGCAGCCGAAGCATCATGCGCCAGCGCTCGCCGCGCTCTCCGCCCTCCATGTTGCCGTAGTAGGTGCGCACCGGCGCCCATTTGCGGAGCTTTTCCACCTGATAAGACTCGTACAGCTCGCCCGCGTTCTTGTGCTCGGGGGGCACGAGGCCCACGAATTTGAGGTTCGGCTTGACCAGGCCGGTCGCGCGCGATTTCTCCTCGCGGTAAACGCCGAAGTGCGCGTCGATGTGCGTTTCGCAATACTCCGTTCCCCACCGTGCGCCGCGCGCCGGCGCGAAGGCAACCGTCATCCAGACCTCGCCATAATACTTTCCCTCGCGCTTGAGCGACGGCGGATAAGGGAAGTCGTTCCATTCGAGCAAATAGCCCGGGCGAAGCACGTCGTCGAAAACCAACGTCGAGGTGTGCGGCGTGCACTCAAGGCAATAGGGCACCGGCGCGGGCAGGCCGAAGCCGAAGAAATTCTCATCGCCATCCGGCACGCGCCGCATCGTTCGCGGATCGCGTGCATGGTGCGTGAGCAGCGCCCGCGCCAGCACGGGCGACGGCGTGGGCGTCACCTGATGGTAGATTTGTGCAAGCGTCCGCGCGACCAGCGGAGTTGCAAAGCTCGTGCCGAGGTTCTCAGCCGAGCCCGACCCGTTGACAGAGCGAATTCCGGAAATGTGCGAGGCGTCCGTCGCGCAGGCGCCCCCATAATGGATCAGGTCGGGCTTGATGACATAGTTCGGCCCCGCGCCGTGCCGCGAGAACGCCGACGGATGATGATCTTTCGGGCCTTTGGCCTTGTAATCCACATGTGATACCGCGCCCACCGTGATGCCGAGGACGCTGTCGGCCGGCGTGGTAATTCTTCCGGCCTTCAATTGCTTGCCGGTGCGCGGGTAATCAAGTAGCGGCGGCGTATCGTAGTTTCCCGCGCTGATTACGAAGGAGACTTGATACTTCTCCTGAAGGTTGTCGAGTTGTTCGGCCAGCTCGGAAAACTTATCGAGCGAGCATACTTCGCTTGTGCCAAGCGACAGATTCCAGACCTTGTATTTGTTGGCGTTCTGCTGCAGCGCTTCGTCGAGCGTCTGAAGAAACTCGGATTCAAACAAGGCTAGCGTGCTTCCTTTCGCCGGATCGTCATTGGGAATAACCTGAAGGTCGTAAACTCCGCACGGGCTGTCATCCAGGCCCGCGATCGTCGGATTGAGCCGGCTGCCCCAGCAGATCAGCCCCGCGACGAAAGTGCCGTGGTCTGGGTTCCGGTAAGCGGGCGGGACCGCTGAGTTGCGGCCCGCAACCCAGCTCTCAAGTTCTGGAACGTTACTTGCGATACCGGTATCCACCACGACGACGACGGGGAAGTCTCCCGTCACTTCGGCCGCGGTCGGCAGCGCCGGCAACGGCCTTGCTGCGAACATGCCCGGGCGGATGGTGCGGATGAGCGGCATCGGCGCTATCGAGCGCACACCAACCACGCGCGAGAGCGCTTCGACGTCCTCCACTGTTCGGCATTCAGCCCCATACGTGAAACTTGAGGGCGAGTATCCCCGCGCGCTTAAGGCGATTTGACGCCGTTTGCAGGCGGCCTCCAAATCCTGGACCAGCCTCGGCTGGTCCCGGTCCGCACCGAAGTTGAACAGACCCACGCGCGTCACAAAGCCATTCTTCCCGCGCGGACTGTTGCGAAGCACCTCGAACGCCTGAAGGCCGCTACGCCGATAGGTAGGGGTGACCAGCTCAATAGTCTCAACGCAGGACAATTCCTTCGTCATCTGGTCGGTCACGCTGCGTTCGATGATCTCTGTCAACCGGCTCAGTCCTTCCGGCGTCGCCTTGACGAAGAGTTCGCCGAGGCTGCCGCCACTCACGATCGGGCACGATTGCGCCGAGAACAGATGCTCCGGTCGGTGGCTCTTGGCAGCCGCCTTCGAGACCAACTTCACCCTCACAGGCGCGGCACCAACGGTCCTGATCTGCGGAACAATAGCCGTGCGGATTGCCGAGACTTGGCTCGACAATGACGCGCGGTATTTCTGATCAACCGCGCGGAACGGCTTGGGCGGCGTTCCTCCGCCTGGCACTTTTCTCTCCGTGTACTGCTTGGGCATGATCACCTTGATCAGAAGGCGTTCCTGTCGCGGCAGTTTGGTTATTTCCGCCATGCTTCTTTACTCCATCCCTTTGCCCAGCGATGCGCCGTCGCCTTCGAAACGCCAAGCAGATCGGCGAGTGCGGCGTGACTATACAGCTTGGAATTTCTATCGCGGAGAAGGGCTATAACAGCCTGTTCATCCTTCCCACGCAACAGCGAAAGGAAACGTCGATCCTCGCCCTCTCCGATACCCATGTTTTGAAGAATCCGGAAGGTATCCTTTAGCTCGGGGTGCTGTTGCTTCGCGAGCTGACGACGGCGGAGCCGCACGCAGACTTCATGAATGTCCGAACCGGTAAATCCCTCCGATAAATCGACGAGTAGCACGATCTCCCGCCTCGTGAATTCGAATCCCCCGCTGAATGCCGTCCACATCTTCTCCCGTAAGCCCGCCGTCGGAAAATCCAGCGCCAGTCGATAGGTGAAGCGCCGCCAGACCGCGGAGTCGAGCAACTCCTGGTGGTTCGTCGCCGCGATCACGATCGAGTGACTGCCCAGGGTGTCAAGATTCTGGATGAAGCTGTTCACGACCCGCTTCAGTTCGCCCAACTCCTGACTGTCGCCGCGCAGCTTCGCGATTGCATCGAATTCGTCGAGGAACAGTACGCACGGCGTCTGGGCCGCGAAATCAAAAAGTGCGCGGATGTTTTTCGAGGTGCTTCCGAGAAACGATGAGATCAGGCCGTCAAGGCGCGCAATGTACAAGTCAAGGCCAAGCTCCTTCGCGATATACCGTGCCAGGCGGCTCTTCCCCGTTCCCGGGGGACCGTACATTAAGAAACTCAGCGAGGCTGTCAGGTCGTCGATGTCGGCCTGCGCGTAACTCTTCGCGACACTCAAGAACTCGTTGACGGTATCCCATTGCTCCTGACCGAGGATCACCGGGGGCTCGGATACGGTCCTAAGGTTCACCTGTTCGATCAGAGGAAACCTGCTATCCTCATCCACGGGGAGTGCCTTCGCAAAGGCGGCGCCAGCAGGTCGCAACTGATGATCGCTCTCTTCAAGCATCTTTCGCAGCCGTCCCGCCGATGACGCCTCGCCAGCCTTTTCCAATTTCTCCGCAAGGAACGCCGTATAGTTGCGCACCTTGTCAATATCGAGACGAAGAGCACCATTTACAATGCGAAATAACTCTCCCATAAAACTTACATCAGGTTTCATGAGACGATAATGACATAATGCGAGACGATTGTCAAGACTGGCGATTTGTGTCGGATTTGGAAACCTCTGGGAAACCTCTGGGAAACCTCTGGGACAGTCGGCTATGGCACGAACAGGAGAATCACCACCCTGAGCTGTGGCTTGGAGCCCTTTCAGCAGCCGGGGAACACGCCACAGATCGCCCCTCGCAGCGCGGCATCCTCGGATCACCGAATAGGCGATCTCCTCGCCATGCATTGGAGAGTCGTTGAGCGAACGTCTAGACGCCACGCAAATCCAATATTTCCTTCGCTCTTCGCGCTTGCCGCACAGCAGGAGCATTTGGCACACCGTGCCCTACTGTCCCCGGAGCGCCCCTGTCCCCGAGGCGCCCCACGGACCTTCCCTGCGGCGCCGCAAGTCGTCTCGCTAAAATCGAAGAGAGAACTTCTGTGCTCCCGCCTGAAATCGAAGCCGCCCTAAAGCTCCGTGGAAAGAAACACCGTCAGCATTACGTCTTTCGCCGCTATTTGAAACGGTGGGCCACCAAGGATCGGCTGGCGGTACTGCGAAAAGGGGAAATCCGTGAGTCAAACTTAACGAGGGTGGCAGTCGAAAAGCAATTCTACAAACTTCAGCCGATTACGCCAGATGATGTCACGCTGATTCGGACTACCCTTCTAGAATCGGCCAACGATTTCGTGCGGTCGAATGCCGAGTCGCTCATCAAATGCTTTACACTCCCGTTTGTCGTCAGAGACCTCATTGAAGCTAACCCGCCTGTTAATCCGCTGCTATCGGCTTGGGTTGAGGAGCAGATTGTCAACGGCGAAGAGAATCTTCATTGCGGCGTTGAGGAGGGATTGATGGGCGCTCTCGATGAAATGCTCGACGGCAAGACCGACTTCTTTCTCGATCCCAGAGCATCCTATGAATTCCTCTATGCGATCTCAGTCCAGTACCTGAGAACGAAAAGGATGAGAGAGGCAATCGGAGCCGTGAGGTCGCCTTTCGCCGGCTCTGACATGACCAGAATCCGGGGTCTGTACACACTGATTTCAGCGATGCGGATTGCTGACTCTATGTACGAAGAGAGGGCGCGACATAAGCTCGTCCTGCTGGACAACCAGACAGGGATTCCGTTTATCACCGGGGACCAGCCGATTATCAATCTGCACGCGACTTTCGGGGACGGTGCACCAGAATCGCTGGAGTTCTATTATCCGATTTCACCAACACGGGCTATGGTACTAGTGAACGCCGCTACAAGTGTAGAAGCGATCGTCAGGGGAGATCGGGTGAGCACGCTCAATGGCCTGATGGTCAGGAATTCCCACGATCAGGTCTTCTCGAATTCAGCTGCGTATCTGGAGTCCTTTCGCGGCCAGAGCCTACCGACTGGAACTTGCTGACTTTACGCTGCGCTGTTCGGGCCCAGTTTCGTCAGGTTTCGTCGGGGCGTTTTGAGGCAACTTTTCTCATGGGTTTGGGGCCCCTGCCCAGACGTTGACGTGGCCTGTGGGTGGGATATTTACGACCCACACTGATCCGTTGATAAGCTGCGCTCGGTGCCAAGTTAAGAGCTTCTGAATGCGCTTTATCCATTCGGCGACGGTATACTTCGCCCGAATGGTCGGGTCTCCCCCCTTATAGGGGTTTCTCGTATGAATGACTTCGGAGGAGGCTTGGTACAAAGTTACAAACTCGTCGGGCGTCATGAATCCGTCTTGGACGGAACCGAAAAATGTCTTCCCTCCGGTTTTGACAGGTGGCTTGTGCGGGACGGGATAAAAATCCGGGTTTAACGCTCTGAGCTCTTTGAGGATGGCTTTCGCTTTCCAATGAACGGCGAAGTTGGCATGTAGTTTTTCGTATTCGTCTCGGTTCGCAGCCAAAGTGCTAAAGGCGATCTCTTCAAGGATTTTGCGGAACTGAACAAACATGAGCTCCGCTTTGAAGGCGGTTGATCCGACCTCGATTTTGTTCGTATTCATATCCGCAATGAAGTCAATTCGCTCACGAATTCGCGCCATGCTGTTGGTGTAAATCTGAATGTCAGTTTGCACACACCTGATTGTATTTTGAGATCATCAAGAGGACGATGCGCTCGCCAGGAGACAGGAAGTGACATGGAAACACTTGCCGAGCACCCCATTCACAGCTTCCATGCCGCGCTTCGGAATTTGGACAAGTTGGAGCGCGACGACTTCCGGGAAGTTATCAAATCCCAGTTCAATCCGACACTGCGCGAACGCTACCTGACTGTCAACTATCACCGGGCTGCATTCAACGTCGAGATGATGGTTGCGATCAAGGACACGAAACAGTTCCAGACGCTAAGTCTATTGGCTCGGACGATATTCGAACTCGCGGTGGAAATGAAATCGATCATCCGCGACCCCGACGCAGCGAAGAAAATCGAGTTGTTCTCTAAGGTGGAAGTGCTCAGGTCGGCCCGCAGGATCGTAGACTTCGCGACCGGTCGCCAGGATGCGCACTACTATCAGCAGCAGTTTGAATTTGTAGACAAGTTTGGCGACCAGATTGATGCTGATGAGGCGGCAATGTGGCCTGCTGCCAGGGGCCGCAAGCGATCCGTAAAGCATTGGACCTTGAAACATCTGCGCCAGCGAGCAAAGGACCTGGGCGCGCCGTTCGATCGCGTTTACGAAATCTATTACCCACAATTGAGCTGGATGACGCATTCGGGAGTAGTCAGCCCGTTGAACATGACGACTAAATGGGTCACATCGTTTGTGAGCTTGGTGTACTCCATCGCCATCGACTCGTATATGGAAATATTGGAGATGCTGGTCAACGAATTTAGACTCTCCATCACGAACGAGCACATAAAGAGAAAGATCGTTTGCAATCGCGATTTGGGCTTTACAAGTACACGACAAGAGGGAGAAGCCGTGCTGCGCAAGCATGGCCTCTCGTGGTATTTCGAGCCACCCAAGCCATGGTCAAACGTGGAGACCTAGACAACAATCGGCTCTTTCGGCGGTCACCTCGGCGAACCGTGTGGTTGGTCGAGTAAAAGCACAACTACCACTTGTGAAAGGTGAGCGGGCCAGATGCCGAATTGTCATTACACGATAAACCTAACCCCAGTCAAACGCTCAGTCTCAGACCAAAGACGTTCAGCCAGGCCTAGGTCTTTGGCCGCAGGGGCGATCTTAGCCGCCACCGGATAGCCCTTGAGTTCCTGAAAGCCGTTGGGTCCGTAGTACCCGCCTGGAATCACGCCAGCAGACGTCGCCGCGAATAAGGTTGGCAGAGCACCGTGAGCAGCGTCCTGCGATGCGAGAGGCTTGAGGATCATCTCAATGATGCGAAAACTTATCGGGACAACGCCGGCTGGGCCACTCGTTTGAAGATTGGTGATGGCATAACCAGGATGCGCCCCAACGCTGAGTATAGGAGAGCCTGCGGCCGTGAGGCGGCGTTGGAGTTCGAGCTGGAAAATCAGATTGGCGAGCTTGGATTGCGAATACGCGCCGAACATCGGCTTATAGAGGCGCTCGGACTGGAGGTTGTCGAACTCGATTTTGCCCTGATTCGCGATCCCGCTGGCGACAGTGACGATTCGCGTGCCCGGCCGCTTCTTCAGGTGCGGATAGATGAGGGCGGTGAGCAAGAAGGGGCCGAGGTAATTGGTGGCGAACTGGCGCTCGTAGCCGTCAACCGTGAGTTCGCGTTGCGGCACGCCCATCACCCCTGCGTTGTTGATCAGAAGATCCAGCGATTCGCCGGCAAAGTTCTCGGCGATGAACGCCGCGAAGGCATGTACGCTGGCAAGCGAAGCCAGATCGAGAAGGCCGGGAGTGACCTTCGCGCCGGGCACGCTGCGGCGGATGCGGGCGATGGCCTCATTAGCCTTCTCGAGACTGCGCGCGGGCAGGATGACCTCCGCTCCGTTTCTCGCAAGTTCGAGCGCAGCCTCGTAGCCGATACCGGAGTTCGCGCCGGTAATGAGAACGCGGCGCCCTCCCTGAGGAGGAACGTCGCTTGCCGAGAATTCAGGGCTTGGTTTCGTCGTCACTGAGCGTAGTATCCTTCCATCAGTATTCCACTGGGCGCTCATATAGTCGTCCACCAGGAGCCACTCTTGTGCGAATGAATAGACCTAAATGGACCGCCCTGTCGCTAGCCTTGGCTGCGGCGGCACTTTGTTCAGCCCTTCTGGCCATGCTTCCGGTTGCGGCCGGCTCCCGGCAGCGAGCTGGATCGCCCCCGCCGGCTGCGTCCGTGCCGAACGGGACCGTAACAGCCAAGGTGGTCGAGGCGGCTAACGCGTTCCTTGCGACACTCAGCGCAGCAGAGCGCGCCAAATGCACGTTCGGCTTCAACAGCACCCAAAGGACTGGCTGGTCCAACTTTCCCACCGGAATCTTTCAGCGAAATGGCCTGCGCTTCGGCGACATGACGCCGGCCCAACACCAGGCGGCCCTTGCGCTGGTCGCCGCCGCCTTAAGCCGTGAGGGCTACCAGAAGGTCACCGACATCATGAACGGTGACGAGGTACTGAAGAATACCGGCGGCGGGCGAACCGGTGGCCGGCAGGGAGGCCCTGGCGGTCCCGGAGGCCCCGGCGGTCCAGGACGTCCCCCAGGTCCTGGCGGTCCCGGGGGCCCCGGAGGTCCTGGGGGCCCCGGTGGTCCTGGCGGAGGCATTCGGTTCGGACTCGATGAATACTACATGGCCCTCCTCGGAACCCCGTCAGCGACCGACCCGTGGATGATTCAATTTGGCGGGCATCATCTCGCCATCAACGTGACGGTTGTCGGCCCCAACAGCGTGATGACCCCCAGCCTGCCAGCTGCTCAGCCCGCAAAATATACCTTGAACGGCCAGACCATTCGGCCGCTTGGCCGTGAAAACGACAAGGGCTTTGCGCTCATCAATGCGCTCAATCCAGGGCAGCAAAAGCGCGCGATCCTCAACTATCAGGTGCCCGATCTTGTGCTGGGTCCCGGAGCCGACGGTAAAGTGATCCAGCCCGAGGGCATCCCCGCCTCGGAACTGGACTCAGCTCAGCAGGCTATGCTGCTCGATGTCGTGCATGAGTGGGTCGGCATCCTCAACGACGAGGCGGCAGCGGCCAAGATGGCGGAAATCAAGGCCAACCTGCCGAAAACGTATTTCGCCTGGAGCGGATCCACGAAGAACGGAGGCTTGGCGTATTACCGCGTCCAGGGCCCGACGGTAGTGATTGAATATGCGCCGCAACAGGGCGACGTCGATCACATCCACACCATCTACCGCCACCCAACCAACGATTACGGCGCGAGACTCGTCAGACCATGAACCTGCGAAGACTTGCTGTGCCGCTCGTCCTCCTGTGCGCTTGGATCGCCCCTCCAGCCCGTGCGCACAGACTCGATGAATACCTGCAGGCCACCATCGTCTCCGTCGGAAAGGATCGTATTGACGTCTCCATGCGCCTTGTTCCGGGCGTCGCAGTGTCTTCAAAGGTCCTGGCCGCGATTGATACTAATGCGGACGGCGTCATCTCAGACACGGAACGGCACGCGTATGCAGAGCGGGTATTGCAAGATTTGTCGCTCAGCGTGGACGGCCACGTCTTGGCGCCCCAACTGCTCTCGGTCGATTTCCCAACGATCGAGGAGATGAGGGAAGGGCTCGGAGAGATCAAGATTGAGTTCGCCGCGGATCTGCCACCTGGCGGCTCGAACCGGAAGATCGTCTTTGAGAACCATCACCAACGCCCGATATCGGCCTACTTGGTCAATTGCTTAGTGCCGCGAGACCGCGATATTCAGATCGTCGGGCAGAATCGAAACGCCAATCAGTCGTTGTACGCTCTGGATTACGCCCAGGCTGGCGGCCAGTCAAACGCCTTGGCTGCGCGCTGCTGGGCGCTCTTGCTCGCATGGCTGGGTAATCTCGGCGGATTTCCGAGCATGTTCCGTCTGGGTATGCGGCACATTGCGGAAGGCACTGACCACCTTTTGTTCCTGTTGGCGCTGCTACTCCCCGCGCCACTGCTCGCGTTTCGCTCGCGCTGGGCAGGATTCGCCGGCGTGCGGCACAGCATACTTCAGATTTTGAAAGTTGTTACGGCTTTTACCATCGGGCACTCGATCACACTGGCGCTAGCGGCGTTAGGGCTCGTGCATTTGCCCAGTCGCCCCATCGAAGTCTTAATTGCTTTCTCGATTCTCGTTTCCGCCGCTCACGCCCTACGCCCGCTCTTCCCGGGACGCGAAGCCTTAATCGCCGCTGTTTTCGGTCTGATGCATGGGTTGGCCTTCGCTGCGACGCTACAGAACTTAGGGCTCACTTGGTCGGACCGCGTGGTCAGCATCTTGGGATTCAATCTCGGTATTGAGACGATGCAGTTGATTGTGATCTCCGCCGCTATGCCGTCCTTCGTTTTACTGAGTCGCACACCCGCTTATTTCCTTTTGCGAACTGGCGGCGCGCTTTTTGCGATCGCCGCATCCGCCGGATGGATGGCAGAGCGTCTCTTCAACTTCCACAGTCCGATGGATTCGGTAGTGGATTCCATTGCGCATCGCGCCCTGTGGATTGCCCCCGTATTGTTCCTGATCAGTGTAGTCTGCTGGGCGCTTCGCAACGTTCTCGATAAACCAATAGCGTCGCCAAGTCACTATCCCGATCCCGTAGAGATAGATTGTTGACGCGTAGCCCGTAGAGCGCCACTGACAGCACTTAACCGCGCGCGTCAGCAAGCGGATAATCATCGTATTCCATGGGTTCCTCCAGCCTTATGCGTGAGCTTGGGGCTATTATTTGGATTTATCCATTTTCGGCGCTATATTCGGCGGCAGGCAGGCCGACAATGAACCAATTCGAAAAACAGAATGCCTGAGAAGCTGAAGCATCCCGACGAAAGCAACCTGGCCGTTTCTCGGGCTCCGCTCTCTCGCATCCTCGGCCTCGGCTTCGGCGTTGCCGTGATCTTTGGCGGCACCGTAGGCGTCGGAATATTGCGCTTGCCGGGGACGATCGCGGGGCAACTCGGAAGCTTTTGGCTCATCCTGCTCGTGTGGATCGTCGGCGGCGGCTATGCCCTGCTCGGCGCTATCTCGGTGGCCGAACTGGGCACGGCGATGCCGCAGGCGGGAGGTTTCTATGTTTACTCGAAGCGGGCCTTCGGCGCTCCCGTAGGATTTGCCGTAGGGTGGGCCGATTGGCTGAACAACTGCGCCGTGGTCGCCTATGGGGCGGTAGCGGCGGGAGAATACATTGCCGCTCTCGTGCCTTTCCTCGCTTCGCGCCAGACCGGAATTGCCCTGGCGCTGTTGTCTCTGTTTTGCGCATTGCAATGGGCCGGCCTGAAGCTGAGCAGCTCGATACAGAAGCTCACTAGTTCGGTTACCGCGATCGCTTTTCTTCTGCTCGCCGGCGCGTGCTTCCTGCATCCGGCACAGACGAACGCCTCGACCATGCCTGGCGGACTGGCGTTGGGTGGCGGGCTGCTGCCCGTGCTGGCGCCGGTGGTCGGGGCGCTGCGCGCGATCGTGGTCACTTACGACGGATGGTACGAAGCGATCTACTTCGCCGAAGAAGATACCAATGCCGCGAAGCACCTGCCGCGGGCTATGATCGGCGGCGTGATAATCGTCCTCGGACTGTACTTATTGATGAACCTGGCATTCCTGCACGTGCTGCCGATCCCGGCGCTGGCCGCTTCCACGCTGCCCGCGGCAGATGCCGCCAGGGTCGTTTTCCCCGCCTGGAGCGGCAGCTTCGTCACCGTGCTCTCGCTGCTGACGCTGTTGAGTCTGATCAATGCCGTCCTGCTCGGCGCGCCGCGCATTCTGTTTGCAATTGGGCGCGACGGCCTGTTTACCGAGCGCGCCGCACGCGTTGGCCCGGAGGGCACGCCACGCGCGGCATTGCTGTTATCCGCTGCGACGGCGGCGATACTGGTTGCCAGCGGCCGGTTCGAAGACATCATTGCCGTCGCCGCCATCCTGGTTGCCGCGATATATTCGGTGAACTATATTGCAGTGATCGTCTTACGATGGCGGGAGCCCGAAATGGAGCGGCCCTTTCGCGCCTGGGGATACCCCGTGACCACCGTGCTGGTGCTGGCAGGCTCACTCGCGTTCCTCATGGCCGCCATACACGACGATCCCGTAAGCGCCATCCGAGCCGCGGCCCTGCTGGCAGTGGCCGCGCCGGCGTACGCATGGATGAAATGGAAACAGCGGGCAACAGCGCATACCTGAACCGCGACTCGCTGCAAGCCGCCGACAGCACTGAACCGCGCGCGTCAGCAAGCGGATTGTCTTTGTACGCCGCGGTCCGCACTTGGTTACTAGTGAAAACGCAAATCCGGAAGGACTTTACCTTTGTTTAACAACGCCATTGTCCGCATCCCTGGAAGTAACTTCTCACAGGGGCTCACCAGCGTTGACCTCGGAGTTCCGAGTTATGATCGCGCGCTTGAGCAGCATTCGCGCTATTGTGACGCGTTGCACGAATGCGGCCTCGCCATCACGCGACTGGACGCCGATCTCCGTTACCCGGACTCGACCTTCGTCGAAGATACGGCCGTGTTGACCGCGCACAGCGCGATATTGACGCGCCCGGGCGCTCGCAGCCGCGAAGGCGAGGTGGCGGCGATAAGCCCAACCATCCGCGCCTTCTTTCCGGAGACGATGGAGATTGAGGCGCCCGGGACGCTGGACGGCGGAGACATCTGCGAGGCGGACAATCACTTCTTCCTCGGCCTGTCACACCGCACCAATGAAGAAGGCATCCGCCAACTAGCCGCCCGTCTGGCCGTTGAGGGGTACACTTCTTCGGTGATTGATGTACGCCAGATCGCCAGCATCCTTCACCTGAAGAGTGGAATCGCCTACATCGGCGATAACACCCTGGTGGTCATCGACGAGATGGCGGAGAACCAACTCTTTCGCAACTACTCGCTCATAAGAGTTTGCGCGGAGGAAAGTTATGCGGCCAACTGCGTTCGCGTCAACAACCGTACGCTGGTGCCAGCAGGATATCCGCGACTTACGGCGGAACTTGCGGATCGTGGATTCCATCCTCTGGCGCTCGACATGTCTGAGTTCCAAAAAATGGATGGCGGCCTTAGTTGCCTTTCCTTGCGATTCTAACCGCCGGCGCGCTCATTGCAGTACTTCAAAATGCGCGCGGAGCGCGGCTAGCGCTTTCTCCAGAACATTGCCACGGACGAGGATGTAGTCCGTATCGAAGGTTGAAATCGCAAAGATGCTAATGCCGGCCTGCGCCAGAGGATTGAGAACAGCCGCGAGGATACCAACCGCGGAAAAGTCCATTTTCCCTTCGACCCGGAAAGCCCGCGAGCCCGCTTCACACGCCACGTCATCCGGCACTAAGTTAGAGGGGCAAACGATGGAAAGCTCGTCAGCGGTGCGAGTCACCGATACCAGCGGCCTCTCCGAACTCAACCAGGAAGGGACACTAGCGTCCGGCGGCAGCCGCAAGATCGTCAATTCTCCCTCAAGAAGCCTCAGAACCAGATTCATTTGCCGAAGATAGCAGGCCCCCAGCCCCATGCGCGAGCTTGGGGCTAGCCGCGCGTCCCAAGCCGTGACCGCTCGCGATTCAACTGCCCACAACAACAAAAGGGCCAAGCAGCACTCGCTCTTAACGCGCGCTGCCCCGCCCTTTTTCGAACCCGATTCGCTCGCCTTCGCTTAGGCTTCCTCAGTCGAGGTAATCGCCGCTTCCGCCGCCAGATCCTCGCTCAACCCGCCGGTATAAATGCCGCGAGTCTCGTCGCTGTAGTCCTGCAAAGTCTCGCTGAGCGAAACCTCTTGGTCCGGCGCGGGCTCTTCTTCCACCACGTCCTCGCCCGCGATCTTTACTCGCCTGTAGTACTCCATGCCCGTGCCGGCCGGGATCAGCCGGCCCATGATCACGTTCTCCTTCAGGCCGCGGAGGTAGTCAACCTTGCCGTTGATCGCCGCCTCAGTCAGCACGCGCGTCGTCTCCTGGAAGCTCGCTGCCGAAATGAACGAGTCGGTTGACAGAGACGCCTTCGTAATACCCAGCAGCAGCGGCTTACCGTTCGCCGCCCGTCCGCCCGCATCGATCACGTGCTGATTTTCTTCGCGGAATTTGAACTTGTCCACCACTTCCTCGGGTAGGAATTCGGTGTCGCCGATGTCCTCCACCTTGATCCAGCGCATCATCTGGCGTGCAATCACCTCGAGGTGCTTGTCGTTGATGTTGACGCCCTGCAGACGATAAACCTCCTGAATCTCGTTCACCAGGTATTTCTGCAGTTCCTTCTCGCCGAGCACCGCCAGTATGTCGTGGGGATTCCTCGGACCATCCATCAGCGGATCGCCAGACTTCACCCGCTCCGCCTCCTGCACGTTGATGTGGACGCCGCGCGGAATCGCATATTCCTTCTGCGTTCCATCGTCGCCGACAATGTAGATCTTGCGGAAGCCCTTGGCGACTTCGCCGTATTTCACCGTCCCGTTGATCTCCGCGATCACAGCCGTCTCGCGCGGCTTTCGCGCTTCGAACAGCTCCACCACGCGCGGCAGGCCGCCGGTGATGTCCTTGGTTTTCGTCGTTGCGCGCGGAATCTTAGCCAGCACGTCGCCCGAGTGCGCTTCTTCGCCGTCGTTCATCATCAGATGCGCGTGGGTCGGCATCAGATAGCGTTTCTCATCCGAACGCGAGCCGCCCGACGGCCGCACAATAATGGTCGGCATCCGCTTTTCGTCCGGCGAATCCGTCACCACCACCTGCATGTTGCCGGTGATCTCGTCCACCTGCTCCTGCGTCGTGACGCCGTCAATCAGGTCCTTGAAGTGGACCGTGCCGCTCACTTCAGTGAGAATCGAGAACGTGTACGGGTCCCATTCGAGCAGAACGCTGTTGGCCTTGATCGGAGCCCCGTCTTCCACGTTGATCTTCGCGCCGTAAACCACCTGGTACCGCTCGCGCTCGCGCTGCTTGTCGTCCACGATGGCCAGAATGCCGTTGCGGTTCATCGCCACCAGCTCGCCCTTCTTGTTGCGAACCGTGTTAATGCCGAGGAACTTCGCAAAACCATCCGACTTGGCGTCCTGCGTCGATTGCTCGCTCACCCTGGTCGCCGCGCCACCGATGTGGAACGTACGCATAGTGAGCTGAGTTCCCGGCTCGCCAATCGATTGCGCCGAAATGATGCCCACGGCTTCTCCGCGCTCCACCATCCGGCCCGTTGCCAGGTTTCGTCCATAACAAAGCTGGCACACGCCGCGCCTCGATTCGCACGTAAGCACGGAGCGGATCTTCACTCGCTCGATGCCCGCCGATTGAATCGCGCTCGCCAGATCTTCGGTGATCTCCTGATTCACCCTCACGATCATGTTGCCTTCGTAATCGAGCTGATCCTCGAGCGCCACGCGGCCGACAATCCGGTCCCGCAGCGGCTCGATGATTTCGCCCGATTCGATAATCGGCTCCACGTAAATCCCGTCCGAAGTGCCGCAATCGGCTTCGGTGATGATCACATCCTGCGCCACGTCGCAAAGCCGGCGCGTCAGGTAGCCCGAATCGGCTGTCTTCAACGCCGTATCCGCAAGGCCCTTGCGCGCGCCGTGCGTCGAGATGAAGTACTGCAGCACGTCCAGGCCTTCGCGGAAATTCGCCGTAATCGGCGTTTCGATGATTTCGCCCGACGGCTTCGCCATCAATCCGCGCATACCCGACAACTGCCGGATCTGCTGCCGCGATCCGCGCGCGCCGGAATCCGCCATGATGTAAATCGGGTTCAGGACGCGGCCCGTCCGGTCGTCCTCTTCCATCACCTTGAACATCTTCTCCGAGACGGCCTCGGTGACCTTCGACCAGATTTCAATCGTCTTGTTATAGCGCTCAGACTGCGTAATCGCGCCATCCTGGTATTGCTGCTGAACTTCAATCACCTGCCGCTCAGCCTCTGATACCAGCGCCTTCTTTTCCGCCGGAACCACCATGTCGTCGATGCCGATTGATATGCCCGACCGCGTGGCGTAAAGGAAGCCCAGCCGCTTCACCTCATCGAGCATCTGCACAGTGATCTGCAGACCGAACTTGAGATAGCAGTACTGAACAACCTGGCCGAGACCCTTCTTCTTCAGCAGGCCGTTCACGAAGGGCATCTGCTTTGGAATGACATCGTTCAGAATCACGCGCCCGACCGTTGTCTCCATGTACTGCTTGTTGAACTCGATCGGCTCGGTATGCAGCACATTCTGGCTGTCGAACGCCTTGGTCAAGTCGATCACGCGCCCCGTGTAGCGCAGCTTGATCGGGGTCAGTGTTTCCACCTCGCCCATCTCGAGAGCAATCAACACGTCGTCGATCGAAGCGAACGTGCGGCCCGCTCCCTTGGTATTCGGCCGCATCTTCGTGAGGTAATACAGACCCAGCACCATGTCCTGCGTTGGAATCGCGATAGGCGCGCCATGGGCAGGCGACAAAATATTGTTCGAAGCCAGCATCAGCGTCGCCGCCTCGATCTGCGCTTCTGGAGACAGCGGAATGTGCACCGCCATCTGGTCGCCGTCGAAATCCGCGTTAAAAGCGGTGCAAGTCAGCGGGTGCAGCTTGATCGCTTTGCCTTCCACCAGCACGGGCTCGAACGCCTGAATGCCCAGCCGGTGCAGTGTAGGAGCTCGGTTCAGAAGTATCGGATGGTCTTTAATAACCTCTTCGAGAATGTCCCAAACCACCGGGTCCTGCTGTTCCACCAGTTCCTTGGCCTGCTTGATGGTTGTGCAGTGGCCACGCTGCTCCAGCCGGTGATAGATGAACGGCTTGAACAACTCGAGCGCCATTTTCTTCGGCAGACCGCACTGATGTAGTTTCAGCTCCGGTCCCACCACGATCACCGAACGGCCGGAATAATCCACGCGCTTGCCGAGCAGATTCTGCCGGAAACGCCCCTGCTTGCCCTTCAGCGTGTCGGAAAGCGACTTCAGCGGCCGGTTATTGGCGCCACGCAAAACGCGTCCGCGCCGCCCGTTGTCAAACAGCGCGTCGACAGCTTCCTGCAGCATGCGCTTCTCGTTGCGGACAATCACGTCCGGCGCGTGCAGCTCCATCAGCTTCTTCAGACGATTGTTGCGGTTGATCACTCGCCGATACAGGTCGTTCAGATCCGAAGTGGCAAACCGGCCGCCATCGAGCGGCACCAGCGGCCGCAGCTCCGGCGGAATCACCGGCATCACGTCCAGAATCATCCACTCCGGTTTGTTGCCCGACTTGCGGAAGCTTTCCACCACCCGCAGCCGCTTGGCAAACTTCAGCTTTTTCTGCGCTGAAGTCTCCGTCTTCATCTTTTCGCGGATTTCCTGGCTCAGGCTCTCCACGTCGATGCGCTTCAGCAGCTCTTTGACGCCCTCGGCGCCCATCATGGCCGTGTACTTGCCCGCAAACTCCTGGTCGAGCTGCCGCTTTCTTTCGTCGCTGATTACTTCGCCCTGCGAAAGCCCTGTAGCCTCGCCGGCATCGATGATTACGTAGGCTTCGTAGTAAAGAACCCGCTCCAACTCACGCAGCGTAATGTCGAGCAGGTAGCCGATACGGCTCGGAAGGCCCTTGAAAAACCAGACGTGCGAGCAGGCGCTTGCCAGCTCAATGTGTCCCAGCCGCTCGCGCCGCACCCGCGACAGCGTCACTTCCACGCCGCACTTGTCGCAAATCACGCCGCGATGCTTCATGCGCTTGTACTTGCCGCACAAACACTCCCAATCGGCCACTGGTCCGAAAATGCGGGCGCAGAACAAGCCATCGCGCTCGGGCTTGAAAGTGCGGTAGTTAATGGTCTCCGGTTTGGTGACTTCACCATGTGACCAGCTCCGGATTTTTTCCGGAGAGGCCAGACTGATTCGAATCGAATCAAAATCTGCTATCAAATTGGCCCTGTCGTACGGAGAAGAACGATACATGAATGATCCTTAGATAACTCTCTTGACCACCAGATGGCGAACAATGGAGACAGACGCCACTGTTCACACTGTGTTTCCACTTTGAGACACCGGTTTGGGGAGCGGCGTCTGCCGGCCACTCCCTCCCGGAAAACTCAATCCGCGGCGTGCGCCAGATCGCCCGGCAATTCCCGCGGCTTCTTCATCAACTCGACGTCCAGACACAGGCTCTGCAGCTCTCTGATCAGAACGTTGAAGGATTCGGGTACGCCCGGCTCGGCCGCCGCCTCGCCCTTTACGATCGCCTCGTAAATCTTTGCGCGCCCGTAAACATCATCCGATTTAGCGGTCAGCAATTCCTGCAGAATGTAAGCGGCGCCGTAAGCCTCCAGCGCCCAGACCTCCATTTCGCCAAAACGCTGGCCGCCAAACTGGGCCTTGCCGCCCAACGGCTGCTGCGTAATCAGCGAGTACGGACCAATCGAGCGTGCGTGAATTTTGTCGTCAACCAGGTGCGACAACTTCAGCATGTAAATGAAGCCCACGGTGATTGGCTGCTCGAAGGGCAGCCCTGTCATGCCGTCGCACAAATCGAGTTTGCCCGACGTCGGCAGCTTGGCTTCGGTCAGCCGCGTCTTGATGTCGCGCTCTGTCGCTCCATCGAAAACCGGCGTCGCAAAATGCAGGCCCAGCTTCTCCGCCGCCCACCCCAGGTGAGTTTCCAGAATCTGGCCCACGTTCATTCGCGATGGAACACCCAGCGGGTTCAGCACGATTTCCACCGGCGTCCCGTCGGGAAGATACGGCATATCCTCTTCAGGCACGATCCGGGCAATCACGCCCTTGTTGCCATGCCGCCCGGCCATCTTATCGCCCACCGACAGCTTGCGCTTCATGGCGATATATACCTTCACCAGCTTGATCACGCCCGGCGGCAATTCGTCGCCCTTGCGCAGCTTCGCCACTTTCTCATCCGTGATCTTTTCGAGCACGGCGATCTGGCGCGAGGTCATTTCCTCGATCTCATCGATCTGCTCATTCAATCGAGGATCTTTGTTCGTCAAACGCATGCGCTTCAAATCGCGTGCGCGCAGCTTCTCGAGCAGGTCACGCGTCAGCGGCGTGTCTTTGGAAATCAGCCGCTTGTTGGTTTTGTCGTCGTGCAGATCGGCTTGCAGCTCTTTGTCGCCGAGCAGTTTCTCCAGACGCTTGGCGCGTTCGTCGTTCAAAATGCGCTTCTCGTCTTCGAGATTGCGGTGCATCCGTTCTTCCTGCTGCTCGAGGATCAGCTTGGAGCGCTCGTCCGGCTCAGCGCCTTTCCGCGAAAACACCTTGCAATCCACAATCGTGCCTTCGATGCCCGGCGGGCAGTAAAGCGATGCGTCCTTCACGTCGCCCGCCTTCTCGCCGAATATCGCGCGCAGCAGCTTTTCCTCGGGCGTCAGTTGCGTCTCGCCCTTGGGAGTCACTTTGCCCACCAGAATGTCGCCCGGCTTCACCGTCGCGCCAATCCGAATCACGCCGCTTTCGTCCAAATTGCGCAGAAACGCTTCTGCGATGTTCGGAATATCGCGCGTGATTTCTTCCGGACCCAGCTTTGTGTCCCGCGCCTCAATTTCGAATTCTTCAATGTGGATCGAGGTGTAATAATCCTCTTTCACCAGCTTCTCGCTCACCACAATGGCGTCTTCGAAGTTATACCCGCGCCATGGCATGAAGGCCACCAGCACGTTCCGCCCCAGCGCCAGTTCGCCTTCGTCCGTGCACGGGCCATCCGCCAGCACGTCGCCCTTTTTCACCTTCTGGCCCTGCTGCACGATCGGCTTCTGGTTGATGCACGTGTTCTGGTTTGACCGTTTGAACTTCGTCAACTGATAAATGTCTGCGCCGACTTCGCGCGACATCTGGCCCTCGTGGCTCCCGCCCTCGACGCGCACGATGATCCGTTCGGAATCCACCGAATCCACCACGCCCGAGCGCTTGCAGATCACCACCGCGCCCGAGTCTCTCGCCGTCACTTGCTCCATGCCCGTGCCCACATATGGAGCCTCGGCCCGCAGCAGCGGAACCGCCTGGCGCTGCATGTTCGAACCCATCAGCGCGCGGTTGGCGTCGTCGTTCTCGAGAAACGGAATCAAGCTCGCCGCCACCGATACCAACTGCTTCGGGCTCACGTCCATGTATTCGATTTCGTCGCGATGCTTGAGCACGAAGTTGCCCGCCTGCCGCGCATTCACCAGGTCGTTCGAGATGCGCCCATTGGCGTCGATAGCGACATTGGCCTGGGCGATGATGTATTTGTCCTCTTCCCACGCCGATAGATAGTCGCAATGCGCTTCCACCTCGGCTGGCTGTTTGCCGGCCGCAAGCGCCTTCGTCGCCTGGTCATACTCGCCGCGCGAGGCTACATGCCCCACCTTGTACGCCGTATCCCCAGGGTTGAGGATCTTCACTTCATTCACCAGCACCCCGTCCTTTACCCTGCGGTACGGGCTCTCGATGAAGCCGTATTCGTTGATGCGGGCGAAACACGATAGCGACGAAATCAACCCGATGTTCGGCCCTTCCGGCGTCTCAATCGGGCAGATCCGGCCGTAGTGGGTCGGGTGGACGTCGCGAACCTCAAAGCCGGCCCGCTCGCGCGACAAGCCTCCTGGTCCAAGCGCCGACAAACGCCGTTTATGCGTGATCTCAGACAGCGGATTCGTCTGGTCCATGAATTGCGACAACTGGCTCGATCCGAAGAATTCCCGGATCGCCGCCATCACCGGCTTCGCATTCACCAGGTCATGCGGCATGGCCGTCGACATTTCCTGATAAACGGACATCTTCTCTTTGATCGCCCGTTCCATGCGCACCAGCCCGATGCGGAACTGGTTCTCCAACAGCTCGCCCACCGCGCGAACGCGCCGGTTCCCCAAGTGGTCGATATCGTCCACCGCGCCGATACCTCTGCGCAGCCTCAACAGATACAGAATCGTGTCGATGAAATCGCGCTGGTCCAGCGTGCGCTTATCCAGCCGGGTGGCATCGGCCTTATCGTGAAGCTTGATGTTGAACTTCATCCGGCCTACACGCGAAAAATCGTACTTCCGCGCGTCGAAGAACATCCCCTGGAAAAGCTGTGTTGCCGTGTCCAGCGTCGGCGGATCGCCGGGCCGAAGTTTCCGGTAAATCTCCAGCAGAGCTTCGCTCTGCGACTTCACACCGTCCTTGCGCAGCGTCGCGGAAATCACGTTGCCGGCATCGTCCCGCTCCGGGAAAAAGATCTCGAAGTCGCGAATGCCCGCGTCCGATAGCTTCCCGATCACGGCCGGCGTCAGTTCGTGATTGGCCTCCACCAGCACTTCGCCGGTTGACATGTCGATAACATCGGCGGCCATGAACGCGCCTTCAAGGTCGTTGGAGGCAACTTCCACTTCCTCGATCTTGTTCTTGCCGATTTCGCGGAACACCGCGTTCGTAATCTTCCTGCCCTGCGGCACCACGGTTTCGCCCGACTTGGTGGAAATGGCATGCGACAGTTTGATCCCGATCAGGCTGTCGTTCACCTTCCAGAGCAGCTTCTTGTCCTTAAGCACAATGGTCGTCAGCCGGTAAAACGCCTTCAGAATCTCGGCGTCCGTCTTCAGCCCCAGCGCCCGCAGGAATACCGTCCCGTAAAACTTGCGTTTGCGGTCGATTCGCACGTACAACAGGTTCTTGTTGTCGTATTCGAACTCCACCCAACTGCCGCGATACGGAATGATCTTGCCGAGGAAGTACCCTTGCGTCTGCACACGCTCGAAGAAAACGCCCGGTGAACGGTGCAATTGCGACACGATCACGCGCTCGGTCCCATTAATAATGAAGGTGCCGTTGTCGGTCATCAGCGGAATTTCGCCGAAGAAGACTTCCTGCTCCTTGATGTCCCGCACCGTCTTGTGCCCGGTCTCGGGGTCCTTATCATAAACCGTCAGCCGGATGGTCACCTTCAGCGGCGCCGCGTACGTCATGCCCCGTTCCTCGCACTCGGGCATGTCGTACTTCAACTGCAGAGCCACCGGATCGCCGCAACGATTACAGAACGTGACGATGTTCTTGTTGAACGTGCCGCACTTGTGGCACAAAACGTCGCCCGCATGGAACGGATCCGTGCGGATTTCCGCCCCGCAGGCAGGGTTGCGGCAGATGGTCCGCAGATGATGCAGGCCCTTCAAATTGCCGCATTTGCATTCCCAGTTGCCGATCGAATAATCGACAAACTCCAGTTGGCTAAGCCCGCGAAAATCCGATATCGGGAATACGGAGCTGAAAACGCTCTGCAGCCCTCCGTCTTCGCGCTCTTTCGGAAGCAGGTCCATTTGCAGGAATCGCTCATACGAGCGCTTCTGCACTTCGATCAGGTTCGGAATCGGAATCGAAGTCTTGATCTTCGAGAAGTCCACTCTCTCGCGAGGAGTAACGCTAGACACGTTGGGCATTAACACTTTCCTTTGAACTCGGCACAAAACCACGCCGCTTGCTCTTGCATTTGGGCGCCGGGCGCGTCACCGGTTTCAACCCCGGAGACACCTAAGCGCTTTTTAGCAGCGGCGAAAAGGTCAGATCGCATCAGTCAACACATAGCCGCCACGAAACGACTCGAACCCAGGGAATGCTCTAACCGCGAGCATCTCCACGAGGGCACTTCCAACCTCCTTCGCGGCGCCAACGCGCTTTTACCGGCAGTTTCCATTCACCGGAGGCCTGGCAGCCTTCCGGCAAACACTACAAACAACCGCTCGGGCGAGACCGCAGGCAGGTTGCACTTAGGTAGAGACATCGAAGGGGTCAAATCAAGAAAACCCGACTGGAGCTTAAGAGGCTCAGGCAAACCCGTCTCCCAGTAAAATTGTCTTCAGGGTACGTTCCTTTATTGGAGTTTGGGCACGCCAAATCCCCGCGGTGTTATCCTAACCACGCGGGGCGACCAGAGAAATTGATCACGAGGCAATTCCGGGATGTTCCGGCTATTACTCCTAGAGGATAGCAGCAAGAGCCGCCCGCCGTCAACCGGCCCACCGCCAGTCTCGGCAAGCCCAGCCGTTCCCCGTGAACTCTCGCCGGCCTTGGCAACTCTTATTTGACTTCGACGGTAGCGCCGGCGTCCACGAACTTTTTCTTGATCGCCTCGGCCTCGTCCTTATTAACGCCTTCTTTCACAGGCTTTGGAGCGGCTTCCACCAGGTCCTTCGCTTCCTTCAGACCCAAGCTGGTCACTTCGCGTACCACCTTGATGACATTGATCTTATTGGCGCCGACCCCAGTCAGCACGACTGTGAACTCGGTCTTTTCCTCCGCCGGAGCCGCGGCTGCTGCCGCGCCACCGCCTGCCGGAGCCGCCACGGCAACGCTAGCCGCCGCCGCCGAAACTCCCAGCTTTTCTTCCAGTAATTTTACGAGCTGAGACGCCTCGAGTAGCGTCAGGCCCTGAATCTGATCCGCAATTGCGTTGATGTCCGCCATTTTTCCTTTACCTTCCCTTACAAAATCTCTTGTGGCACAGCCTTCGGGCTGTGGGCCCTGAATGTCTGTCCGCCCCTACTCCGAAAACTTCCCTTCTTTCACCGCCTGGTCAATCACCACCGTCACGTTCCGGCCCGTGCCATTTATCGCCGTCACCAGCCGTGTGGCCGTCGCATTAATCAGGAACAGCAGCTTCGCGAAAATTTCTTCCTTCGGTGGCATGGCTGCCAGGTCGTTGATCGCCTTGATATCGATCGCACGCCCTTCCACCATGCCGGCCTTGAATGTGAAAACCGCATTGTCTTTTGCGTATTTGATCAGCGCTTTCGCCAGCGCCACCGGATCCTTCGGAGCAAACGCGAGCGAAGTCATGCCCTTCAGCTCTCCCAGCAGCTTCTCCGCCGCGGTGCCTTCCGATGCCTTCGCCGCAAGATTGTTCTTCACAACCTTATAAGATCCGCCCGCTTCCCGAACCACCCGGCGCAGCACGTTGTCCTGCGCCACGGTCATCTTCTCGTAGCCGGTAACAAAGATGTTGCTGTTGGCGGCAAGATCCTTCTTCAGTTGTTCCAGATCCTTGCTCTTATCGTCCTTGTTCTTCATAAACCGCCCTGCCTAACCTCTTCTGTCCCCCGACCCTCCGCAAGCCCCGTGCGTAAGCTTGGGGCTGTGTTCGCCTGTCCCCGCGTCACGCCGCCTTGGCATTAAACGCCGCCACATCAAGATGTACACCCGGGCCCATCGTGGAGCACAATGTCGCGCTCTTGACGTATTTGCCCTTGGCCGCGGAAGGCTTAGCTTTCAAAACCGCCTGGATCAAGCTATTTGTGTTCTCGAGCAATTTATCTGTGGCAAAGCTCACCTTGCCCACAGGCGCATGCACCACGCCCGTTTTATCGACGCGAAACTCCACTTTGCCGGCCTTGATTTCCTGGATCGCCTTCACCAGGTCCGTCGTTACCGTTCCGGTCTTCGGGTTCGGCATCAGGCCGCGCGGCCCCAGCACTTTGCCAAGCCGCCCCACCGAACGCATCATGTCCGGCGTGGCAATCACGGCGTCAAACGCAATCCAGTTCTCGTTCTGGATGCGCGCCACCACATCGTCGCCACCCACAAAATCCGCCCCCGCCTCTTGCGCTTCACGCAGCTTATCTCCCGAAGCAATCACCAGCACCGTCTTGGACCGCCCCAGTCCATTCGGCAGCACCACCGTGCCGCGTACCATCTGGTCGGCATGCTTGGGATCGACGCCAAGGCGCATATGCACCTCAACCGTCTCATCAAACTTTGTGAACTTGATTTTCTGGACAAGCGCGACGGCTTCGGCAAGCTGATAAGGTCGAACCTCAACCTGCTTGGCCGCGGCAGTATACTTCTTACCGGGCTTTTGGCTCATAATGTGATTGGTCCAAACGGCTCCAGCATCCCCAGGCAAAACGCCCAGACACACCTTCGCCTCCCAAAGTGGAACAACTCAAAGTCTAGCAAACGGCCAGCCAATCCCGCAACCCAGCCCTGGCGTGGCGCGGGCTGTCAAGCCTGCAGAGCCGAGATTCGTCTCGGCTTTGGCTCCTTCTGTCGAGGCCCCAAAATCGAAGGGGGATCTGGCAGCCGCCCGACTCATCCGTTCCCGTCTGCCCCGACCCCTGACCCCGGCACGCGCCCTCGACCCCAGCCCAAAACCGCGAGCCGAGACGCGACCATGAGGGAGCGTTCCAAACCCCAGATTTCTCCGCCGCCGTCAAACCTCGCCCCGCCCGGCCTCAACGGAAAGCGGCGCCAACCTGCCGCTCTCCTCTGGACACCAGCACAAAGCCCGAAGGGCGAAAGATGCTAGCCCACGGCGCAAGCCGCGGGAAACGAGCGTGCCAGAGGTACCGAGCCCCGGAACGAGGCGAAAGACTTTCACCAAGTCCAGCCCCTCCAAAACCGCGAGCCGAGACGCGATCGTCGTTCGCGAAGCGCGACGGAGCGCTACGAAGCCTCAGACCCTCCTTTAGCGTCCTTCTGTTGCCAGGATTCGGCTGCCGGCGACTTTGGCAAGCTCCACGTACCGGCACAACGCATTGGCGAGTTGCATCTGTCGAGGACTGCGGCATTCCGGCTCAAGCAGACGTGAGCTGCCCACAACGATCACCATGGCCTGCGCACGGGAAGTAGCGACGTTCAGCCGATTGAGGCTGTACAGAAATTCCATTCCACGCGGCGCGTCCTCGGGTGAGGATGTGGCGAGCGAATAGATCACCACTGGGCCTTGCTGCCCCTGGAACTTATCCACCGTTCCTACCCGGGCGTTCGGCACTCGGGCTGCGAGATCGGAGACCTGCGCATTGTACGGAGTGACGATCAAAATATCATCGAGCTCCAGCTGACGGGAACGGCCTTTGTCATCGATCCAGTTCACGCCAGGTTGAATGAGCGTGTCGATGATGCCGGCGACCCGCTCGACTTCTTCCGAAGAAGCATTCTGGTTCCCCTCATGCCTTACCGGAATAAACCAGAGGCCGGCCTCGCCAAGCCAGGGATGCCCCTCAATTCGCTGCCGCTCGAGCCCCTTTCGAGAGTGCAAACGGTCCTCGTAAAAGACCTGTGAGGTGAACTCGCACAGTTTGGGATGCAATCGCCAGGTCCTTTCGAGGAAGAGCCCCTTATCGGCGGCGATCGTTCTTGCCCCGGCGAGCAAGTGCTCAAGCGCCGACACATCCGCGCCTTCAGGATGGCTACCCTTCAGCGGTTGCTCCAATTGCTGCGGATCGCCCAGAAGCACCAGGCTCTTCGTGGCCTGCGTGAGGGCAAGCACGTTTGCCAGAGACATCTGTCCAGCTTCATCGACAAACAGCACGTCCACTGCTTCAAAATAGTCCTCTCTCGACCACAGCCAGGCGGTACCCGCGACTACCTGGGCACCGTCGTGCAACGCCGCGCGTGGCTCAGCGTTGTCCGTCGTGAGCACGATCCCTGGCGGGCCCTCCTCGGGCTTTTCGCGCACCTTCTGGACGCATCGGAGGCCATTCAGGTTGAGTTCTTGCGCGGCCTCAATCACGTCGTCGATCAGTTTTCGTATTACTTTGTGGCTTGTTGCCGCAATTCCGACTTTCTTCCCCTGTCGCACCAGTTCGCAAATCATGCGCGCTCCGGTAAATGTTTTTCCGGCGCCCGGTGGCCCTTGGATGGCAAGGACAGAATCGTCGAGTTGCGCAACAAGTCGCTTCGCTGCATCTACGGTTGACTCTGTGGGACGTATCTCCATTGGAGTTCCGTCCAGCAGGCGAGGCGGCCGACGCAATAAGAGATCCCGTGCCGCGCGATGGGGTCCGGGGGAATCGGTGCCGTTTGCGCTAACCCACGTACCCAGACGGAACAGCGCATCCGCCAGAACGTCGTTATTAGGGCCCCTCGCGTCCACGAAGACCGATATTGGGTGCACATCGGCGGTTTTCCTTGTCTTCTTGATGTCGATCGTGCGCGCCGCGACGTTGATAGAGACGACGTCGCCAATTTTCTCGCCCCGCTCGCAAACCACATCCCCGGCCCGAACATCGGTTTCCTGTTTCTCGAAGCGGTAGCGATCAGTCGGAATTTTTCGCGTCAACTCCACAGTGCCAATGAACTCCAAACCGGAGATGGCAGATCGCTCATCGAGCAGGTCTTCATCAGTCAAATCCTTCAGCCGGAAGTACTCCCACCAATCTGCTTTGGACTCCCGGCGGTGCCAGTCGAGCAGATTGGCAAGCAGCCAGCGCGCCGCCTCTTCGTCGTTTCGCGAGCCTGGATCCGCCGGGATATTGCGCCGCAGCGCCTCCGCGAGGGCCGCGCTGCGCTGTTGCCGTTCACCCACGGTTTCAGCCGGAGCTCCGTCCGAGACCTCAGGACGAGGGAGGATATAACCGGCCTCCTCCTGTTGCAATCGCTCGCGTTCCAGCCAATCGCGAAGCGACCGGGTCGAAGAGCAGTCATCGGCATTGTAAAGCATGATTGCCTGTCTCACCGAGTCATCCACTTCCGAACCGCTCCCAAGCTCCAGACCGTGCTGCATCTGACGCATCGCGCTTCCAGCCTCTTCCAACGGCATCGTTCGCTTGAATCCGTGAAATACCTCCAGCGCTTTCAGTGAGTATTGCTCCACACTCGCACGCACCGAACGCTTTAAGACGGTGTGAAGATCGATGAACAGGTTTGCGCGCAACATGCGGTCGATCTCGTCCTCGCACACGCCATGCCTGCCCATAAGTCTCTTCAAAGCGGATGGCTCATACGGCGTGAAGTGGAAAATGTGCAACGAAGGATGAAGTGCCCATCGATCCATAACCGTATCCACGAACCACCTGAATGCCTCCTTCTCGTCGACTGTGGTAAGCGCCCAGCGGCACTCGTACCTCGGCCTGCCGGCATCCGCCAGCACGAGACCAAACAGATACTCCCGCCCGGTAAGGCCGACGAAGGGATCTCCCTCCAAGTCAAAGAACACATCTCCTTCTGACGGCTCGGGCAAAAGAGAAAGCCCGTGTTCCTCAGTGATCTCAAGGACCTCGTGCACGGGGCGGCGCTCGTTGCGCCCCGCCACCTGCAGACGCGCCTGCTCACGGACGCGAACATACCCATCCCTGGATCCGTGGTCTGGACGATGCGCAATCGGCAGCGGAAAACGAGCAAGATCTGCGACCGTCACGGTGTCCCAGACCCGCAATTGCTTGCGTTGCAATCTGCTAATGCCAGCCACCAGCGACAAGTGGTCATCCTTCCGCCGCTCGCTGTCACAGTGCGGCCGCCAGCGGCACACTTCGCAGTGCGCTGTCGGTTCCGGATACGTTTGGGTCTCTCTCCCGTTTTCGCGGACCGCTGCCTCCAAGCGGCCCTTCACGTACCGGTAATACGCTGCATAATCCAACACCCGGTATTGCTCAGGCTGAAAGGTTTCGGCTGGCGGTACCACGTACATGGATTCCGGGAGCACTTCTTGGGCTCCTAGGATAAGTTCGGAGTACAGCGACAACTGGAGGATGGTGGCGGCCTTCGTTTCCCTGGCGAGCTTGCAGTCATAGACTTCGTACGACCAGCTCCCCAATCTGCTCGGGCGCTCCACTCTGCGCAGTACATCCGCCCGCCCAAACCAACGCCCGTTTGCAAGCGTCGCTTGTGAAATCGCGTCGACGCCCCGCTCCATGGCGGCAGCGGTTTCCACGAGCGCCCTGTCATCGTCATCGATGTCCCGCAAGTCGCAGATGGAAACCCCTTCCGCCTCAAGATGACTGAGATATGCCGACTCATGCGCCATCCCGCGCTGCTGAAGCACCCAAGCGTCCGGAGACTGCCATGTCGGCGCAGACCGGACTCCCGTCGCGACGGCGAAGTCAAGGGCGGTGAGATGACAACACGCCAAATGATTGCTCAAGTCACTGGCTGATAGCCGAAGATCTCCAGCGGTAGCCTTCATATCTCTGCGCGTCTGTCCGGCAGCAGCGAAAGGGCTCTGCCTAGACGACCGCCGAAGGCAAATACAGCTTGCCTCTGCCTCTCAATGTACAAGCTGTACTCTATCGTGCGATAACACCCGGAAGCGAGTTCGATTCGTAATTTGCGCCGGTGCGCTCGCCGCGGGGATTGCACAGAAAAATCTCAACCCCAAGCGCCATAGCCGCGAGCCGAGACGCGACCGTAGTTCGCGAAGCGCGAGGGAGCGTTTTCCGCGCTGGCCCCGAGCTTCGGGGGTGGCGGCCACAGCATGAACGATTCCGTTTCGCAAAAAACGCCCTTTGTTCGCCTTTTTGGGGGTGGCAACCACATACTTGGCAGGCGCGGCTCGCGGGCGTCGATCAACTGCTGTCAGTGTGGCTTAAACGTCTTGCCTGTTTCGATCAGTGTCTTGAGGCGCGAGAGAATCCGTGGCCAGCCATCGGCGCAAGCGGCATAAGCCGGATCGCCTTCCGCCCACTGGTCATGCGTGACGGAGACCTTGGTAGCCTCACTTTCCGGCACCAGCTCTATCGTGACACGGGAGATTGGGCTCGAAGAGCCGATGGCGAATGTATATTGCAACAGCTTTGGCGCATCCACCTGCAACACCTCGCCGTGGACGAAGATATTGCGTGCCCCATCTGGCCCAATGCCGACCCAGTTCATAGGGCCGCCAGGTTTAAGCTCGGCTTCCAGTTCGGCGCCACCGAAGATGATGCGGTTGG
>Ga0181537_10000207_pt1 | contig 54943 bp, 49 predicted proteins | sample PEATcosm2014_Bin_39_FD_119765 | JGI IMG/M metagenome (GOLD analysis project Ga0181537, IMG submission 119765) | Peatland microbial communities from MTU Mesocosm Facility, Houghton, MI, USA - PEATcosm2014_Bin23_10_metaG | ecosystem: Environmental > Terrestrial > Soil > Wetlands > Peat | place...
CAGCATCGGCTTGGACATCAGACCCAGCGCAAACAAAAACACCACAAGTCCGTAACGGGCAGGCGACCATGGATGTCGTGCATACCGCACATATGCTCCGATGGTCAGCATGAAAAAAACGCCACTCAACACGTCCCTCCGCTCTGCAATCCATGCCACCGATTCCACATGCAACGGATGAACGGCAAACACCGCCGCCACAAACGCGCTGCGCCAAAGGGCGGACGTCATTTCTTTCAAAACCAGAAACAGCGCAATGACCGACATCGTATGCAGGAGGACGCTGGTCAGATGATGCCATCCGGCTTTGGTTCCATAGAGTTGGCAGTCCAGCATATGGGACAACATTGCGACCGGGGTCCAATTCACATTTACGGTGTGGGTAAAAGCCCAGACGATTCCTTTCAAGCTCAGTCCATTGAGGACGACCGGGTTGTCGGCAACATAAAGGTTGTCATCATAATTAACGAACTCGTGCCCGAGCGTCTGACTGAAGACCAGCCATGTGATCGCTGCCAGGAAGATGCAGACGCCAAGAACCGTCCAACGACTGTCCGAACCAGCTTGAAGTTTGGGTGAAGACATCTCGGCAAATTGTGCCGGCTTCGCCTTTGTACGGGCAATGGCATCGTCGCGCGAAGGCGTGTTTTTTTTTCGCTGCTTGCTCATTTGATCGCAAGCCTGATCAATAATTCTTCCACCTTCGCCTTTATTGCCTCATTCATTTTAACCAAAGGAGGCCACGCGCATTTGAAACCTTCGCCCGGAATTTTCTTCGTCGCGTCCATGGTATCAATGTCAAGGTTGTGGGGCGGTATTGCGGAGTGGTTGGTTGGCCTGATAGCTTTTCATTTCCGCTTGCAATGAATTGGCTAGGGCGGAATTTGTTTGGGTGGTAGCCAGCGTGAGCGCCTGCCCGGCAACGTCTAAGGCCTCTGGGAATTTCCCGGTTTCGGCAAGGGCTGCCGCCAATGTGCGGCGAATCACCGGATTTTCACCGCCGGAAAGCTGATCGAGTTGTTGCGCCAGTTTAAGTGCTCTGGAGCCATCCCGAACCGACGCTGTTGGGGAAGTTGCAAGTGTCCACGCCACTTGCCCGAGGTTTTTAATGGCGTAAGGATTGTCGGGCTGTAGTTCCAAAGCTTTTTGCAATTGAACAATCGCCTCGTCCACCCGCCCTTCTTGGAAAAGCACGTTGCCGAGATGTCCGCGAGCCATGGCCATGCTGGGTTCGAGATCAACGGTCTTTTGGTATTGAATCAATGCTTCGTCCATGCGTCCTTTTTGGAGGAGAGCCGCGCCCAGATTGTAATGGGCCTGAGCATAATCGGGCTGAAGGTTGACAGCCTTTTGAAACTGAACGATAGCTTCGTCCACCCGCCCTTCTTTGAAAAGGGCAATTCCGAAGTCATGGTGTCCTCTGGCGAAGTCAGGTTCGAGGTCAACGGACATTTGGTATTCTGCCAGCGCCTGATCCGTTTGCCCTTCTTGAAACAACGCGTTGCCCAGATTGTAATGGGCCTGTGCGTAGTCAGGCTTGAGTTTGACAGCCGTTTGGAACTGGGCGATTGCATCATTCACTTGTCCTTTTTGAAGATAGGCCGCGCCGAGATTGTTGTAAGTATCTGCCTTGTCGGGGTTGATTTTCAGCGCCCTTTGGTAGTGGGTGATGGCTTCAGCGAGCAATCCTTTTCCCGCAAGGGCGATGCCGAGATTGTTTTCAGCTTCGACCTTGGTCGGATCAATTTCCAACGCCTTTTGGAAACTGGCGATGGCTTCATCGGATTCTCCCTTTTGCAGCAGCGCGTTGCCGAGGTTGTAATGGGCTGACGCGAAACCATGCTGAAATTTGATAGCGTTTTGAAAATCGGCGATCGCCTCATCCACCTGTCCCATCCTAAGCAGCGTGTTACCAAGGTTGTTGTAGGCATCATAGTTGCCGGAAGTGACGGCTAAAGCGTGAGTCCACAGTGTTTGACTGTCCTTCCAATACGAAACTTGAATGCGGGCGCAAAAAATCAAAACGCTGACGACAAGAATGGAAAGGCTGCCCAAAAACAAGAGGCGAAAGCGCCATCTGGCAAACAGGTCGGCCACTCCATACGCCACCATGAGATACAGACCGATTTGCGGCAGGTAGGTGTAGCGATCCGCGTGCGCCTGTTCGCCAACTTGGACCAGTCCAATCACGGGGACAAGCATTCCCAGATACCAAAGCCAGCCGACCAGCAGGCAAGGGTACTTTCGCCTCCAGTGAAAGGCAATCATCGAGACGGCTGTCAGCGTTAGCAGTGCCAGCAGAATTTTCCATAGTGCAAGGCCATTAACCGGATAAGGATAAAAGACGGCCAGATTCAGGGGGTAAAACATTTGTCCCAGATAAACCGTGTAGGAGACAAGGGCGTTGCCAATTCGCATCAGCAATGGAAGTGTAACCATCGGCTTTATTGTCTCACGTTGAACGAGGATCGTGACCACGCAAAAAACAGATGAAAGCAGCAGGAGTGGAATTTTTTCAACGATCAGGCGGCGGGGAATCCAGTTCGAATTTGAAGCCGGTTGTTCAAACCGCCGCAGCGGCCAATAGTCCAGCAACAACAGGACGAACGGGGTCGTGATCAGCATCGGTTTCGACATGAGACCCAGCGCGAAAACCAGCATCACGACCAGATATCGCTTGATTGATTTAGGATTGCGAACGTAGTGTCCGTATGCTGCGAGCGTCAGCATGAAAAACAGGCCGCTTAATACATCTTTGCGCTCTGATACCCATGCCACCGATTCCACCCGCAACGGATGAACGGCGAAGACCGCAGCGACAAACGCACTGGGCCAAAGCACCCCCGTCAGCTTCCGCAAAACCAGAAACAAACCAATCACCGCCGCTGTGTGAAGCAGGAGGCTGGTTAGATGATGCCAGCCAGGATTCAGCCCGTATAACTGGCAATCCAGCATATGCGACATCATCGTGAGCGGATGCCAATTGTCAGACACGGCGTGAGTGAACGCCCATTCAATGCTCTTCAGATTCAAGCCGCTGATGACCTCCGGATTTTGATACACATAAATATTGTCATCGAAGTTGACGAATTTACTGTGAAGCGCGGGACTGAAAACCATCAGCGTGATTGCCGCCAAAAAAAAACAAACCCCACAAACTGTCCAGCGGCTGTCCGGGCTGGCGGAACGACCAGCCTGTGCCATGTTGCCAGCCTTGTATTGATCCGAACTTTTGTCCGGGCGGTTCCTCCGCAATCTGGCGGCTTTTCCCATATTGATGATTTAATGATCCCCAAACAGTTTTTTCATCTTCGCCTTCACGCTTTCATCCATCTTGATGAGCGGCGGCCACGCGCGTTTGAAACCTTCGCCGGGAATTTTCTTCGTCGCGTCAATGCCTAGCTTGCTGCCGCTGGCGATTTCGCTCGTCGCGTGATCGAGCACGTCGGACGGGCCTTTGGTGAAGATGCTGTCGCGCTGCGGATCGGTGTTGGCGGTGAGGTGAAACAGCACTTCGCTGGTGTTGTGGACGTTCACGCCGGCGTCCACCACCACGATGTATTTCGTGAACATCATCTGGCCCATGCCCCAGAGGCCGTGCATGATTTTGTAAGCCTGCATCGGGTAGGTTTTCTTGATGCTGACGAACACGAGGTTGTGGAACACGCCTTCCGCCGGCAGCGCGATGTCCACGATTTCGGGGAAATTCATTTTGAAGATGGGCAGGAACAATTTCACGCTCGCGCCACCGATGTAAAAATCCTCCATCGGCGGGATGCCAACAATCGTCGCCGGATACACCGCGTCTTTGCGATGCGTGATGGCCGTGACGTGAAACACCGGATACGGTTCGGGCAACGTGTAATAGCCGGTGTGATCGCCAAACGGCCCTTCGTCGCGCAACGGCTCGGTCGGGTCAATGTAACCTTCGATGACGAAATCGGCGTTGGCGGGGACTTCCAGATCGTTCGTCTCGCACTTGATCAGCTCAACGGATTTTTTGCGGAGATAACCGGCGAGGAGAAATTCATCGAGTCCATCCGGCAACGGCGCGGTCGCGGCGAAGGGAAACATCGGATCGCCGCCGATAAAAATGGCGACGGGCATGCGCTCACCTTTTTCGTAATAACGACGGCCATGGCGCGCGGCAACTTTCTGCAACTGCCAGTGCATGCCGGTGGTTCTGTCGTCGTAAATCTGGATGCGATACATGCCGAGATTGCGCTCACCGGTATCCGGATCGCGCGTGACGACGCACGGCAGCGTGATGAAGCGTCCGCCGTCGAGCGGCCAGCATTTGAGGATGGGGAGATTTGCGAGTGTCGGGCAATGGTGGGGCGAGGCTCCTGACGAGCCGAAATTTTCACCGGAACGGCTCGCGGGGACGCTCGCCCCACCAGTGATGTCCGGCGCTTTGGGCCACGGTTCTTTGCGCGAGGCGGGAGCATCGAATTTTTGGATGACATCTTTGCACGGGCCGCTCTTCACGGTCTTTGGTTTCGCGTGGCGCAGATCCAGCGCGAGGCCGAGCAGCTTGATGGCTTCCTTGAAACTCGTCGGCGGCTTGGCCTTCATCAGCGCGCCGAGTTCGTTCGCCACCTCGTCCACGGACTCCGCGCCCATGCTCATGGCCATGCGCTTGTGCGAGCCGAGTGTGTTGATGGCCACGGGAAACGGCGAGACGACGCCGTTGACGGTGGGTTTTTCGAACAGCAGCGCCTTGCCGCCGCCGGGCAATTTCATTTCGCGGTCGGCGATCTCGGTGATCTCAAGTTCGGTGGCGACGGGCTGGGAAATGCGTTTGAGTTCGCCCGCACGGTCGAGCGCGGCGATGAAATCGCGGAAGGAATCAAAAGCCATACGCCCGCGAAGCTAACCCGAATCAAGGCGAAGGAAAAGAAAATGAAATTGCCACAGAGTCACCGAGACACAGAAAACAAATCCGCTCTGTGGCTCTGCGTCTCTGTGGCAAAATTTTATTTCGGGAGCAAATCGGCGACGAGCGACTTTTCTTCCTTGAGCTCATTTTCCGTCGCGGCGATTTTCGACTTGCTAAAGTCGTTGAGCGGGACGTTCTGGACGATTTCCCACTTCGAGCCGGTGCTGCGAATCGGATAGCTGAAAATCAATCCCTTCTCAATGCCGTAATCGCCGGGCGAATAAACCGCGACGCTGAACCAGTCGCCGGCGGGCGTCGGGTGCGTGAGTTTGTAAACGGTGTCCACGACGGCATTCGCCGCGCTCGCCGCGCTCGAAAGTCCGCGCGCCTTGATGATGGCCGCGCCGCGCTGCTGCACGGTGGAAATAAAATCGCCTTTAAGCCACGCCTCGTCCTTGATAACGGCTGGCACTGGCTGGCCGGAAATTTTTGCGTTGGCAAAATCAGGATACATCGTCGCGCTGTGATTTCCCCAAATCGCGAGGTTGCTGACGGCGGTGACATTCACGTTCGCTTTTTTGGCGAGCTGCGTCTTGGCGCGATTTTCGTCGAGCGCGGTCATGGCAAAAAATCTTTCTTTGGGAATTCCGGGCGCGTTGTTCGCGGCGATGAGCGAATTCGTGTTGCACGGATTGCCGACGACTAACACGCGCACATCACTCGCGGCGTTCTTGGCGATGGCGTTACCCTGGCCGGTGAAAATTTTGCCGTTGATGCCGAGCAAATCTTTTCGCTCCATGCCGGCCTTGCGCGGAACGGCGCCGACGAGCAGCGCCCAGTTCACGCCTTTGAAACCTTCGTCGAGATTTGAAGTCGGCACGAGACCTTTCAGCAGCGGGAACGCGCAGTCATCCAATTCCATGCAAACGCCGTTCAGCGCGGCCATGGCTTTTTCGTCGGGCACCTCGATGAGATGCAAAATGACTGGCTGATCCGGACCGAAGGCGGCGCCGGAAGCAATGCGGAAGAGAAGTGAATAACCGATCTGGCCGGCCGCGCCGGTGATCGCCACGCGAAGGGGAGCTTTGTTCATAAATTTGAAAGGCCAGTATAATTTCCAAGCTCGCCTCCATGCAAGCGTGGAACGCCGATGAATAAAGGATGTTGTAGAAGGAACTCGATTTCCCGGCAGTTATTTTTCTAATGCCGTTTCCAGCCGCCGAAATTATTTACTTGGATTTTTTTTAATTCGGCGTAGAAAGGAACCGTTCTTTGAAACAGCGGAAAGATTTTCCGCAACAATCGCAGTCAAATGTCAGGGAACCCGGTGTGAATCCGGGACGGTTGCGCCACTGTAACGGCTACAAATTCCCAATGCCACTGATGAAAGTCGGGAAGGCGGGAGTGAGGTTTGAGGCCGAAGTCAGGATACCGGTTTGATTGCGCTCGTCGTGGCCTGGGAAATTTCCCGGCCGACTTCTCCGTCAAAGAGAAGGATGAGGCCAGCCTGATGAACTGTTTTTCATCAGGATTCGCAGGATGCCTTCATTCCCGTTTTGCCGGAATCGGAGGTTTTTTTTATTTCGGCCTCCAATTCCGCGCTGGTCTCTCAATCGTAAATCCGTTCCGTGAAAATTTTTCGCGGAACAAAATTGAAAGATCAGTCCATGAAAAAAAACCTGTTCGTTTCGCTGGCGTTGGCCGGCGCCTTGTTCGTCCCCGCAATCACCCGCGCGCAGTTTGCCGACAGCGTGGTTTCCTACAATCCCGGCACCGGCTTTGCGCCGGGTTTCACCGAGCCGACCGCCGCGCTTGGCGCGCCATCGCAGGTGACGCCCGGAGATTACGGCGGGCCGGTTGACCCGTTCGATCCGCCGTATCTGACAAGCCAGATCGTTTCCATCGGCGCGGGCGGTTCGCTCACGCTGCAACTCGACACGCCGATCCTGAACAGCGCGTCAAATCCGTTCGGGATTGATTTCATCATTTTCGGCAACTCCTTTTTCGAGATCACGAACGACTATGACGAAGATTTTAATCCCATCGGCACGCCTGCGACCGACGGTTCGTTGTTCGGAGGCAGCGGTTCGACGGTCGTGAAAGTCAGCGCCGATGGTGTGAACTGGTTCACGCTCAATCCCGCGCTCGCGCCGACGGTGGACGGACTTTTCCCGACCGACGGCAGCGGCAATCCGCTCTTGCCGGTCAATCCAAGCCTGACGAGCGACGATTTCAGCGGACAAACCCTGGCCGGAATCCAATCGCTCTACGCAGGTTCGGCGGGCGGCACCGGATTTGATCTGGCGTGGGCGCAAGACACAAATGGTGACAGCGTATTCCTGCCGAGCGTGGATTATGTCCAGATTGATGTCATCAGCGGCACATCGGAAATTGACGCCGTTTCCGTCGTGCCCGAACCGGCAACGTGCGCGCTGTTGTTTTCCGGCGCGGGATTGCTCTGGCTGCAACGCCGGAAGAAATGACAGCACGCACCGGCATCCGTCGCGTGAAACTTTTCTTCTTCTTTCTGTCCGGCCTGGTCGCCGCTTCGATTTGCGGGGCGGCGACCTTCACCGAGGATTTTTCCGCCGACCCGTTGCAAGATGGCTGGCAGATTTTCGGGGACACAAATCTGTTTTATTGGGATTCCACAAATCAAAATCTCGCCGTCACTTGGGATTCGTCGCAGACCAACAGTTATTTTTACCGTCCGCTCGGGACGATTCTGGCCAAGTCGGATGACTTCAGTTTGTCGTTCGATTTGCAGCTTTCCGACATCGCCATCGGCGTCAATCCCGCCAAGACGGACACCTTTGAACTGGCCGTGGGCTTCATCAATTTCACCAGCGCCACCAACACCAATCTGGAGCGCGGCACTGGCAGAAACTCGACGCATGGCGCGCTCAACACCTGCGAGTTCGATTATTTTCCCGACTCCGGCTACGGTGCGACGATTTCACCGACCATCATTTCCAGCAACAACCAGTTCGCCACGACCTTCGCCTTTCCGTTCGCGCTCGACCCCGGCGCGCTTTTTCATGTGACGATGAATTACACCGCCAGCAACAAAACGCTGTATGCCACGATGACACGCAACGGCGCACCATTCGCCGCCGGCTCGATTCCCGACGTTCTGCTCGGCTCAAGTTTCAGCGATTTCCGCTTCGACCAGTTTGCCATCATCAACTGGAGCGACGCGGGCGCGGACGGCTCGCTGCTCGCGCACGGCACGGTGGATAATCTTGTCGTCACCGTGCCGCCGCCGCCCGTACAAAATCTGACCGGCGCGTTCAGCAACAATATATGGCAGGCGCAGTTCATCAGCCGCACCAACTGGCTCTACACGCTCGAACGCACGGCTGATTTTATTTCGTGGAGCGGCGTTTCCAGTCCGACTAGCGGCAACGGAACCAATTTGTTTTTGCCGGACACCAACGCCATTTCCAGCAGATCATTTTACCGCGTCCGCGCCGACCGGCCATGAACCCGCTGAGTTTTCATAATCCAGACCAATGCCCGTTGTGCCGTGAGGCGAACGAGTGCCGGCTCTGTTCACCCGCCGCCTACAAAGGCTCGTGCTGGTGCGCGCGTGTGGAAATGCCCGACCAACTCCTCGCGCGAGTGCCCGAGCCGTTGCGCAACCGCGCCTGCATCTGCCGCGCCTGCGTGGAAAAATTCCTGCGCGAGCGCGAACTCTCCGGCAACCCCGCGCCGCACGCCGCACGCCGCGCGCCGGCTTTTACGCTCATCGAACTGCTCGTCGTCATCGCCATCATCACAATCCTGGCGGCGATACTTTTGCCCGCTTTGAGCAAGGCCAGATTGTCCGCGCAACGCGCCGACTGCGTGAGCAACCTGCGGCAGCTTGGGATTGCAACAGAATTATATTGGGACGAAAATTCCGGGAATTGTTTCCAGTGGATTTATAGCGCAACCAATGGTGGAACGATTTACTGGTTCGGCTGGCTGCAATCCGATTCGACGGCGGAAGGCCAGCGCGCATTTGATTTATCGCAGGGCGTTTTGTTCCCGTATCTCGGCGGCAGCGACGTGCGGCTTTGCCCGGCGCTTTATGCGACGCCGGCGCAATTCAAACTGAAAGGCGACAGCGTGATTTTCAGCTACGGCTACAACAAATCCCTCTCGCCCGCCGCAAATAATCTGCCGCCCGTGAACGTGAACAAAGTCAAACGGCCGTCCGGCACCGCGCTCTTCGCCGACGCCGCGCAGGTCAACGATTTTCAAGACCCGGCTTCGCCCGGCAATCCGCTGGTGGAAGAATGGTATTACCTCGACGTGGACACGAATTTTGCCAGCGGGAATTATTATCCCAACGGCCATTTCCGCCATTCGCAGCGGGCCAACGTCGCGTTTTGCGACGGCCATGTGGATTTGGAGAAACCCGTTGCCGGCTCGATTGACCAGCGGCTGCCGAATCAATTCATCGGCCAGTTGCGCCCGGAAATTTTGACGCTGCCGTGAATAAAATAATTTACGCGCCAATCTGCTTCTGAATCGCGCCGCAGATTTTTTTTGACCAGCTTTCCAGAACTTTTTCGTCGCGGCCTTCCACGAGCAGGCGCGCTTTCGGTTCCGTGCCGGAATAACGGAGCAGCAATCGTCCGCCTTGAGACTTCAAATCCGTTTCCGCTTCCGCAACGAGTTTTGCCACACCGTTGATTTTTTCAAACGGAATTTTCTCGCGCACTTTCACATTCGCGACAAGTTGCGGGAACCGTGTCCAGCATTTCGCCAGTTTTGAAAGCGGTTGGTCTTTTGCCTTCATGATGCGCAACATTTGCAGCGCGGCGACCAAACCGTCCCCCGTCGTGCTGAAATCCCGGAAAATCAAATGGCCGCTCTGCTCGCCGCCAAACCGGAAGCCGCCTTTCAGCATTTCATCAATCACGTTCTTGTCGCCGACGGCGGTGCGAAGCATTTTGCCGCCGGCATTTTTGATCGCGGCTTCGAGTCCGGCATTGCTCATCACGGTTGCCACCAGAGTTTTCCCGGCGAGCGTTTTTTGCGCGAGCATGTCAAGCGCGGCGATGGCCATGATGTCGTCGCCGTCAATCAATCTGCCCTTTTCATCGCAGAGTAAAACGCGGTCGGCATCGCCGTCATGCGCGATTCCGACATGAGCCTTGTTTTCGACGACCTTTTTGCAAAGCATTTCGGGAAACATCGAGCCGCAGTTTTCGTTGATGTTTTTTCCGTCGGGCTGGTTGCCAAAAACAATCACGTCCGCGCCGAGTTCGCGCAGGACGCAGGGCGTGGAATTGTAGGCCGCGCCGTGTCCGCAATCCACGACGATGCGCAGACCTTCGAGCGTCAAATTTTTTGGAAAACTGGTCTTGGCAAATTCGATGTAACGGCCCAGCGCGTCGTCAATGCGGACGGCTTTGCCGATTTCACCGGCGGTCGGGCGGACGTTTTCGATTTCGCCGCTGAAAACCAGATTCTCGATTTTATTTTCGATCTTGTCGTCGAGCTTGTAGCCGTCGGCGCCAAAAAATTTGATGCCGTTGTCGGCGTAGGGATTGTGCGAGGCGGTGATGACGATGCCCGCGTCGGCGCGCAGGCTGCGCGTGATGTAGGCGACGCCGGGCGTGGGCAGCGGGCCGATGAACAAGACGTCCACGCCCATCGAAAGGATGCCGGACGAAATGGCATTTTCGAGCATGTAGCCGGAAAGCCTCGTGTCCTTGCCGATGACGATCTTGTGTTTGCCGTGGCCGCGCGCGTGCGACTCGAGATTTTTGAAGACGTGCGCGGCGGCGCGCCCGAGCTTGAGCGCGGTTTCGGCGGTGACGGGTTCGACGTTCGCCGTTCCACGAACGCCGTCCGTGCCAAAGATTTTTTTAGGAGAACTCATGGGTTGAAATTTCAGTGCTTCGGCGGAACGATCACGCCGACTTTTTGCGGAACAACGCTCACGAGCGTCACGCCGGGCGGCGTCGAGACATCCACGCTGCGGCGGAGGTCTTTGGCGGACTGGATGTCGGTGAGGTCAACGGTCGCTCGAATCTGGTTCGCCTGCAGCACCGCCATGACATCCGGCGAGCCGCTGACCGTGACGGAAACCACGCCGGGAACGATGCGGAAATCATGAACGTCCGCCGCCGTGGAAACGACCAGCACCGGCAGATTGTCATAAGTCACCTTGTCGCCGACAATCGAAGCGGCGGCCACTCCCGGTTCCTCGTAAATTCTATGGACCGTCAGCCAGACGGCGACGGCCAGCAGCAGGGAAAAAATTTTCCAGCTCAAATCTTTTGTGATCCAATCGCGCATGGCTTTGAAAGTTTAACCGCCCGCCGGTTTGTTTGCAGGGCGCGGTTCGTTTTTCGTGATGACCGCCGCGCCGGGCTTGTGCCGTTCGTTGAACCGCTGGCGGAACCATTCGACGAGGCCGTGCGATTTCGCCGGCTGCACCAGCACGGAGGTCAGGAACGCGCGCAGTTCCTCCAGCGACACGCCGCGCACGAGCTGGCCTTTGTAGGCGTGCGAAATCATGCCCGTCTCCTCGGACACGACGACGATGACGGCGTCTGTCTCCTCGCTCAAACCGATCGCCGCGCGATGGCGCGTGCCGAGCGACTTGTTCAGGTCGCGCCGCTGCGTCAGCGGGAAAATGCAGGCCGCGTAGGCGATCCTGTCGCCCTTCAAAATCACGCCGCCGTCATGGATCGCGTTGTTCGGGAAAAAAATCGTCTCCAGCATTTCCGGCGTCGCGTCGCAATTCACCGGCACGCCGGATTCGACGGCCTCCTGAAGCTGGATGGATTGTTCGATGGCGATGAGCGCGCCGATCTTCACCTCCGAAAGCCGCTCGACGGTCTGGATGACGACCTCGATGCTTTCGCGCTGCTCGCTTGCGCTGGCGAAGAGCGGGAGATTGCCGAGTTCGGCCAGCATCCGGCGGAGCTCCGGTTGAAAAATGATCAACACCGCGAACACGAAGAACGTCGAGAACGCGCCGAGCAGCAGGCGCAACACCTCCAGGTGCAAAATGGTCGTCACCAGCGCCAGCGCCAGCAGCAGCACGACGAAGCCGATGACCACCGGCCAGCCGCGCGTGCCGCGCAAAAAGCGCGACGTGTAATAAATCGCCACCGCGAGGATCAAGATTTCCAGCGCGGCACGCCAGCCATTGTCGAAGTTTATATCAAGCCACATTCTTTTTTCGGGATAAAACCGCTTCCGTCATGCGCACGGCCCGCACCGTTTCTGCCACGTCGTGCGTGCGGATGATTTGCACGCCCGCTTCGACGGCCAGAGTCGCGCAGGCGAGCGAGGCTGGCAAGCGTTCATTCAGCTTTGCGCCCGATAATTTTTCGATGAACGATTTTCGCGAAACGCCGAGCAGCAATGGCCGCCGCAACTTTGTAAAACTCCGCAGTCCCGCGAGCAACTGCAAATTATGCTCCAAATTTTTCCCAAAACCGATTCCGACGTCGAATACCACTTGGTCAGGCAAAATGCCGCAAGCGTTCAATTTTTTCAGGCGTTCGCCAAAAAAATCACCGACTTCGCGGACGACATCCTTGTAAGCCGGATTTTTCTGCATGGTCTGCGGCGAACCCTGCGCGTGCATGCAAATGTAACCGGCGCGGAATTCAGAGACAATTTTCCACATGGCGTCGTCTGCGCGGCTGGCCGCGACATCATTGACGATGCTCGCACCGGCCTGCAACGCGGCGCGCGCGACGGCGGGCTTCATCGTGTCAATCGAAAGCGGAATTTTAACTTTTGCGGCGAGCTTTTCGATGGCGGGGATGACGCGGCGCAATTCCTCTTTTTCAGAAACCGGTTTTGCGCCCGGCCTTGTGGATTCGCCGCCGATGTCGAGAATCTCCGCGCCTTGCGCGATCAATTTCAACGCGTGTCGAACCGCCTCATTCGCGTCAAAAAATTTTCCGCCGTCGGAAAAAGAATCGGGCGTAATATTGACGACGCCCATGATAAGCGCCGGGCGCGGGAAACGGAATTCAAAATGTCGCGCGCGAAAAAGCATAACCGCAATTTAATTAACAGGAGTCGGGGTAACGAGACTCAAATTTTGAAAAGTTTAAGGCTCTCTGCGTCGTTTCCTGCTTTCAAACTTTGGTGCGGAAATAAGCAATCGTGTCCGTGAGTCCTTCGGCCAGTTTCACTTTTGGTTCCCATTTCAGGATTTTTCTGGCCTTGGTGATGTCCGGCTTGCGCTGTTTCGGGTCGTCCTGCGGCAGCGGTTTGAAGACGATTTTGCTTTTGGATTTCGTGGCGCGAATGATTTGCCCGGCGAATTGCAGCATCGTCATTTCCACCGGATTGCCGATGTTCACAGGCAAATCATAACCGCTCATCATCAGCCGGTAAATGCCTTCGATCAAATCCGAGACGTAACAAAAGCTGCGCGTCTGCGAACCGTCGCCAAAAATCGTGACGGGTTTGTTTTTCAACGCCTGGCTGATGAACGCCGGCACGACGCGGCCGTCGTTGAGGCGCATGCGCGGGCCGTAGGTGTTGAAGATGCGGACGATGCGCGTCTCGACTTTGTGCTCGCGATGGTAGGCCATCGTCATCGCCTCGGCGAAACGCTTGGCCTCGTCATAGCAGCCGCGCGGGCCGATGGTGTTGACGTTGCCCCAGTATTCCTCGGGCTGCGGATGGACAAGCGGGTCGCCGTAAATTTCCGAAGTGGAAGCGATGAGGAAGCGCGCTTTTTTGTGCATCGCCAGGCCGAGCGCCTTGTGCGTGCCGAGCGAGCCGACTTTGAGCGTCTGAATCGGGAGTTCCAGATAATCAATCGGGCTGGCGGGCGAGGCGAAGTGCCAGACGTAATCCACCGGGCCTTCGAGAAAAATGAATTCGGTGACGTCCTGCTGGATGAATTTGAAATTCGGATTGCCGCCGAGGTGCGAGATATTGTCCACGCTGCCGGTGACAAAATTATCAATGCCGATGACCTTGTGGCCGCGCGCGACGAGCAGGTCGGTGAGGTGCGAGCCGAGAAAGCCGGCGGCACCGGTGACGACGGATGTGGGCTGTTTCATTTTCATCAGGGCAAATCGTTGAATCGTGAACCGTTACATCGTATTTAAGTGCGCCGCCGATTCAACGATTAAACAATCTCATTTCGCCCCCGTGCCGCGCAGCACGGCGGGAATCGTGCGGAGCAAAATTTTCAGGTCGAGCCAGAGCGACCAGTTGTCGATGTATTCGAGGTCAAGGCGGACCCATTCGCGGAAATCCGAAATCTGGTTGCGCCCGCTGGTCTGCCACAGGCAGGTCAGCCCGGGCTTCATGCTCAAACGGCGGCGGTGCGCGAGGTTTTCAAAACGCTTCACTTCATCCACAGGTAGCGGTCGCGGGCCGACGAGGCTCATCTCGGTGCGCAGGACGTTGAAAAGTTGCGGCAGTTCGTCGAGGCTGTATTTGCGGAGGAATTTTCCGAACGGCGTGACGCGCGGGTCGTTGGTGACCTTGAAAACGGGGCCGGACATTTCGTTCATCGCGGCCAGCTCGTGCTGGAACTGCTCGGCGTTCGTGACCATCGTGCGGAATTTATAGATTGTGAACGGCGTGCCGCTCAACCCGGAGCGCTGCTGGCGGAACAAGACCGGTCCGGGCGAAGTCAATTTGATCATGGCGGCAATGAGCAGAAACAACGGTGAAAGGGCGATCAGCAAAACGAGCGCGCCGGATAGATCCATGAGTTGCTTGACGAGAAGCTGCCACGAGGCTTCGGGCGCGGTGCGGAAGATGAGCAGCGGATGCCCGAGCATCTCGTCGAGGCTGGTGCGCGAAATCTGCGTGCTGAAAAAATCGGCGAGCAGCCAGACCTCGACGCCTTCAAGTTCGCAGGCGCGGATGACGTATTCGACCTGCTCGAAGTTCGTGTGCCGGGCGCTCAAGATGACGCCGAACACGGAGTGGTTGTGCAGCAGCGAGACGATCTGTTGCACGGGCGTTTCGATGAGGTCGAGTTCGGCCACAATTTCGGTTCCATCGTCGTTGCGTTCCCGGAGCTCGCGTCGCATCCGGGCGATTTCCCGCGCCGTGCCGGCGAGGACGAAGCGGCGTTTGTATTGGCTTTGCGCCAGCTGGCTTTGGAAGGCGAGCCGCAGCATTTCCTCCTTTGCATAAACCAGCACGAAGCTGATGATGCCAAGAAACGTCGCAATGCCGCGTGGAAGGGTGATGTTAAAAACATACGCGACCAGCACCAGCCCGATGGTCGTGATGAAACAGCCCTTGGCCAGCGGCCAAAAAATCGCGGCACGCGGGCACAGCGGCGGCCGGTTGTAAAAATTCTGCGATTCGAGGATGAGCGGCGCGGCGGGGATCAACACGAAGAAAAGCCAGCCGACCTTGTCGAACGCATCCCCGGGAATAGAATCCAGTTTCAGCCAGCCGGCAATCTGCGGGTCGGCGCGCAACAGGCAGGCGAACCAAAGGCTCGCCCCAAAAATGCAGGCGTCGGCCAACTGGTGGATTTGGGTCCGAATCTGGCGGTCACGTCGCAACATGGTTCTTTAACAAGGCTTTCAGGGTAATCAATCCGCGCAGGAGTTCAATATTTTAACCGTTCAGCGTCCGTTCGGCGGCGGTTGAAATTCCGCCGCAGAGGCCGCGATCAATTTTTTCATGCGCTCATAAGTCGCGCCTTCCTGCCCTGGCGCGCAGATCGCGAAATAGGAAACATAAGCCCATCGTTGCAGGAGGCCGGTGCGCAACAAATCGCGCGCGAGCCACCACATCCGCTGAAAATTGTCCGTCGTCTGCTCGCCGTCCGCCGCGAACCAAAAAACATAAATCCCGTGCACGGCGATTTTTTCTCCGCCGGAGTTCTGGAACGAATTGCCGACGACCCATTTCGCCACTGGCAACTGGAAATTTTTCGCTCCGGAAATCAGGATGTCCACGACCGATTTTTCATTGATGCTCCAGCCCTGCCCGGGCAGGCAGTAGTCCGGCTTGTGGATGCTGGTGCGGTCCGCGCCCATCAGAACAATCGTGCTCTGAACCCAAAAGCCGTCCGGTGCGGTATAAAGGCGTTCCGCAAAACTGGTGTCTTTGGGCAGGTAGCCGAGCACGATTTCGGGTTCGGGCACATTTGTGGAAGTGAAATCCAGCACGCGCTCCGGCAGATTGATTTTCATCATGACGCTGCCGGGAATCGCCACGGCCCGGATGCCGGGCCGTCCGAGTTGTTGGTGCGTCTTGAGCCACGTCAGCGTGCCCACCGTTCCGGCGATCAAAGCGAGCACGGCAAAGAACACCGGCCATTTTTTATTTTTCAAACGCGCTCCTTTCCGGCGGATTCGTTTTTACTTTGCCGGCTTTCCATCCAGCGCCCGAGGACAAGTATGCCGGCAATCGCCGGGATGTAAGGCAGCAGGCTGATGATTCCAAACGGGCCGCCTTCGTGGACGTAATTGCCCCATTCCTGCCCGCCAAACGAAGCGGCCACAATGATGGCCAGCAACCGCAAAAGATTTCCGAGGATTGCGAACGGCAGCGCCGTTGCCATCAGGAAAATTCTTTTCCACGGCGAACTGAAAGTGCCGAACGCATAGACCGTCGCGAGCAGAAAAATGGCGATAAAGCTTCTCATCCCGCCGCAGGCCGCCGCGACTTCATAGCCATAAGTTCCGGACGGGTCCATCAATTGCGTGCCGCGCCGGATGACTTCGATGCCGAAAAGATGCGAGACCATTTCCACCAGCCAGCACACGAACAATTGCAATGGAAACAAAATAAAATTCAGGTGCGACGCCAGCGGGATTGAGAACACGAACAGAAAGAACGGATACGAACTGTGCCGCAGCCATTCGCGTCCCCACGCCAATCCCATCAACCCGTAAATCCCCGCGAACAGCGCGACGACTGAAACCAGCGGCTGCTGGACGAGGAAACCTACGATGTGCAGCATCATCGCCGCGATCAGGATTAAAATTCCAGGCAACCACATCTTCAGTGGCAGCGCGAGCATCTCCTTCCTCTTCCACCAGAAAATTCCGACGACCAGAAACGGGATAAAATCGCCGTGGCCGGCGTCCTCGACCGACCCCGCGCTGTTATAGGCCACATACAACCATGCGAACAGCGACGATGTGTGGATGTAGCCGAGGATGGAATTGCCACAGAATTGGAACAGCGCAAGCCATGCGGCCAGCAGTCCGAAGAAAAAGGTTTTTTCCGGCAGCCGCCGCCAGCAATCCGCCGTGTCCGCCCACCAATCCGGGGACGGCGCTTTGGTCTGGTTTTCGTTCATTCGTGCGTTGTTCCAGCTTTCAGATTACCAAACGGCGGGATTTGCTCAAACTAATTCGCCAAAACCATTTCATTCGAGCGGATATTTTTTGAAGCCGCAAATCTGCCCGGTAATTTTTAGCGCGAACAGCGGGTTATTTTTGAAATAGCGCTTCGCCAGCCGTCGCGGTTCCTGGCACAGGCGATAAAACCATTCCAGGCCGCTTTTTTGCATCCATCGCGGAGCCTGTTTCACGCGCCCGCTGTGAAAATCAAATGCCGCGCCCACGCCGATCATCAGCGTCACGTCCAGCTTCGGCAGAAATTCCGCCATGAACTTTTCCTGCTTAGGCGTGCTCAATCCGACCCACAAAATATCCGGCTTCGCCGCGCGAATCATTTCTGCAAATTGTTTTTCTTCCTCGGAATTCAACGGACGGAACGGCGGCGTGAAAGTTCCGGCAATTTCCAATTTCGGAAACCGCGTCCTTAATTTTTCCGCAAGCAATCCCGCCACGCCGCCGGCGCCGCCAAAAAAAAAGTGGCGGCACGGACTTTTTTCGCTCCACGCGCAGACATCCAACATCAAATCCGGCCCGTAAACGCGGCGCATTTCGCGATGGCCGCGGATTTTTCCCATCCACACCATCGGCATTCCGTCCGGCGTGCAGAGAAATGCGCCGTTCAGAATTTTTCGGAACGCCGCGTCGCCTTGAGCCTCGATGACGCCATGCACGCCGGTCACGCAAACATAGCCTTTGCGCCGTTCGCGGACGGCGGCGGTAATTTCGTCCAGCGCGCTTTGCAGGTTCAAAACGCTGATGCCGACGCCGAGGACGTTGACCCGTTGGACTGACATGAAAACAAAATGCCAGCCGGACGCCGTTTTGCCACGCGCAAAAAATCTTTCTTCCATTCCGCATTTCGCGCAGATTCGGGCGCGAAACTGGTCGGGTTTATGAAATTGCTTGTCTTTGCCCACACGCCGCCGCCGCATCACGGCCAGAGTTACATGGTCAAGCTCATGCTCGACGGCTTCGGCGGCGACCGCCGCAGGCGCGGGCAAAATCCGCCGGATGCGTTCGGCATCGAGTGTTACCACGTCAATTCGCGCTATTCCAAAACCCTCGAGGACATCGGCGAGTTTCAGGGCGGCAAAATTTTCATGATCCTTTTCTATTGCCTGCAGGCCGTCTGGTGCCGCTTCCGTTACGGTGTGGAAAATCTTTATTACGTCCCCGCGCCCGGCAAACCCGTCGCGCTCTACCGCGACTGGCTCGTCATGTTCATCTGCCGGCCGTTCTTCAAAAGAATCATCCTGCACTGGCACGCCGCCGGCCTCGCCAAATGGCTGGAGACTTGCGTCCAGATCCGTTCGCGAGCCATCACCTACCGGCTGTTCAAGCCCGTGGACTTCAGCATCGTCCTCTCAAAATATAATTTTGCCGACGCGGAAAAACTTTTGTCACAACGCATTTCCATCGTGCCCGTCGGCGTGCCCGACCCGTGCCCGCACTTCACGGAAACAATCCTGCCGCTGCGCCGAGCGAAAATCGCCGCGAGAAAAAAAATCCTTGCCGGTGAAACCCCGCCCGTGGACGATTCCGCAAAAATCGTCAATGTTCTTTCCGTCGCCCATTGCACGCGTGAAAAGGGCGTGTTCGACACGGTCGAGGGCGTCGCGCTGGCCAATGAAAAATTCGCCGCAAGACATTTCCCATTGCGCTTCCATCTCACGCTCATCGGTGCGTTCGCTTCCGGCGAGGAGGAAAAGGAACTGCGCGAATTCATCCGGCTTCGCGGGCTGCAAAACGCCGTTGAAGTTTTAGGCTTCGTTTCCGCCGGACGCAAAACCCGGGCGCTCGCCGACGCGGACATCTTTTGTTTCCCGACTTATTATTCCGCGGAAAACCAGCCTGGAAATTTGATCGAGGCCATGGCGTTCGGCCTGCCGATCGTCACGACGCGCTGGCGTTCGATCCCTGAAATGCTCCCGCCAAATTATCCCAGCTTTGTTGACCCGAAATCGCCGGAACAAATCGCCGCCGTCCTCACCAGCCTGGTCGCGAGTGATTTTTCCGAACCGTTGCGCGAAATTTTTCTCCGCCGCTTCACGCTTGAAAAACATCTCGCCAGCATGGCCGAGGCGATCCGCAGCGTGGAGGCCGCGCCGTAATTCATTGCGAAAACACCCGCGCCAACTATCCTGTTTTCATTGAAAATCGGCGTCCTCCAACTCAACTCGACCGTCGGTGATTTCGCGGCCAACCGGCAGAAACTCCTGGCCGGCTACGAAAAAGCCTGCGCACTGGGGGCGGAATTCGTCATCGCGCCGGAACTTTTTCTCTGCGGCTACCCGCCGCGCGATTTGCTTTTACGCGATGATTTTGTCGCGGCCAATCGTGCCGCGCTCGAAGAAACGGCGGAAAAAACCGGCGCGATCCCGCTGTGCGTCGGGTTCGTTGACAGAAATTCCGAACGGCCCGGACGCGCGCTGCGAAATTCCGCCGCAGTTCTTCAAAATGGAAAAATCATCTGGCGCACGCACAAAAGCCTGCTGCCGACTTACGACGTTTTCGACGAAGACCGTTATTTTGAACCGGCAAAAAACGTCGCGCCGTTTGAATTCAACGGAAGAAAACTCGGCATCACGGTTTGCGAGGACATCTGGAACGACCAGGATTTCTGGCCGGAGCGGATTTATCGCCGCGACCCGGTCAAGGAACTGATTTTGCAGGGCGCGGAAATCATCCTGAACATTTCCGCGTCGCCGTGGAGCGACGGCAAGGAAAAGATGCGGCTGGAAATGCTCCGGCGCGTCGCGCGCGACGAAAAGATCCCGCTAGCGTATGCGAACCTTGTCGGCGCGAACGACGAACTGATTTTCGACGGCCACAGCGCCGCAATTGATTCGCGCGGCGAGGTGATCGCCTTTGGAAAGGGATTTTCCGAGGAAGTTTTCGTCGCGGATTTGGACATGGATTTGCCGCCGGTCAAAATCGCATGGCCGGTGCGCGAGCAGCAATTATTTTCAGCGCTTTCGCTTGGTATCCGCGATTACGTCCACAAATGCGGTTTCAAATCGGTGCTGGTCGGCTTGTCCGGCGGCATTGATTCCGCGCTCGTGGCCGTGCTTGCGGCGGACGCGCTGGGCGCGGACAAAGTTCTGGGCGTCTCGATGCCCGCGCGTTATTCGAGCGAGGGCAGTTTGAGCGACGCCGCCGCGCTCGCAAAAAACCTCGGCATCCGCTACGAAGTTTTGCCGATTGAACCCGTTTTCAATTCCGTTGAAAGGCAATTGGAAAAAGTTTTTGCCGGGACAAAACCGAACGAGGCGGAGGAAAATTTGCAGTCGCGTTTGCGCGGCGTGACGCTGATGGCGCTGTCGAACAAATTCGGTGCGCTCGTCTTGACGACCGGCAACAAGTCGGAGATGGCCACCGGCTACTGCACGCTTTACGGCGACATGTGTGGCGCGCTGGCCGTGATCGCGGACGTTTTCAAGACGGACATCTACAAAATCGCGCGGTGGACGAACCGCGAGAAAATCATCATTCCCGAAAATTCAATCTCGAAACCTCCGAGCGCCGAGCTGCGTCCAAACCAGAAGGATCAGGACTCGCTGCCCGAATATGAAATGCTCGACGCGATACTTGATTTGTATGTCGTGAAAAATCTAGGCAAAGAGGAAATCATCAAAAAAGGCTTTGACGTGGCTGTCGTGAACGACGTGCTGAACAAAATCAATTTCAGCGAATACAAACGGCGTCAGGCCGCGCCGGGTTTGAAAATTTCGCCGCGAGCGTTCGGCATGGGGCGGCGGATTCCCATCGCGCAAAGGTTCCGGGCGTGAAAGCGTGAAAAAAGCGTGAAATTGACAATGTTGGAATTGTCGTTTAAAGTTCGGTTTCAGCGTCAGAAGCAGAAGGTTTAGTCATGACAACAATACTTGCATATATTGATCCCGGGTTTGGCCAGTTGATATGGCTTTCCATTGTTTCCGCCTTCGTCGGGTTTGTCTTTTACCTCAGGAAATTTCGCGCGTGGGTCGTGGGCATTTTCCTGAAAATTTTCCGGCACACTCCGAAAGTCCATGAAGCGACCGCTGAAAAAACGGATGTCGAATCTGGCACGCAGTGATGCCCATGCCCGCGCCATCATTCCGCGACCCGGCGGGCTGCTGTGTAGTCTTCAACCGGCGAGTGCTGCGTTTCGTAGCGGCGGATGCGCAGCCCGGATTTGAGAAATTCCTGCAGGCCGGTTTCGCAAAAAAATTCACGGCGGAAGGAAAATTGATCTCCTCGCGCAGGCTGGATGAAAATGAAGCTGCGGAATTGCGCGCGGTGCCGGAGTTGAAATCCATTTTCGCCGCGCAGAAAATCGGTGCAATCTTCGAACACGAGAAAATTTCCTTCCCAAGTTATCCGCACGAATGGCCGCCGGAAATGCTGTGGGCCGCTGGAAAACTGACGCTGGAGCTCGCGCAGGCCGCGCTCGCGGACGGCTTTTGCCTGAAGGACGCGACGCCGAACAATGTTTTGTTCCGCGGAGGTGCGCCGGTGTTCATTGACGCGCTGTCGTTTGAACAGCGCGACGCGCACGATCCGGTCTGGAAACCCTACGCGCAATTCATCCGCACATTTTTGCTGCCGCTGCTGGCGAACCAGAAATGGAACCTGTCGCCGGCGGAGATTTTCACGACACGGCGCGACGGGGTCGAGCCGGAGGAGATTTACAGGCTGTGCGGCGCGCTGGAAAAATTTTCGCCGCAACTGCTTTCGCTGGTTTCCATCCCGACGTGGCTTTCGCGCAAGGTGAATCCCGACAACGAAAGGATTTACCAGCCGCATTTGTTGAAAAACGCGGAGAAGGCGCGTTTCATCCTCGAATCAAGCTTGAAACGGCTGGAAAAAAATCTGGATTCGCTCAAGCCGGCCTCGAGGAAAAATTCGGCGTGGTCGGGTTACATGGAGACGCACAGCTACGACGACCCGGCGTTTGCGGCGAAGGAAAATTTTGTGCGCGAAGCGTTGCGGGAATTCAAGCCGGCGCGCGTGCTGGACGCGGGCGCGAACACGGGGCATTTCAGCGCGCTGGCGGCGCAAGGCGGTGCAGGGGTCGTGGCAGTTGATCTGGACGCGGCGTGCGCGGGCGCGATTTGGAATCGTGCGCGGGAAAAAAAGCTGGATATCCTGCCGCTGGTTGTGAATCTGGCGCGTTCGAGTCCGGCGCTCGGCTGGCGGAACAACGAGCAGGCGTCGTTTCTCGACCGCGCGACAGGCGCGTTTGACGGTGTGCTGATGCTGGCGTTGATCCATCATTTATTGGTAACGGAGCGGATTCCGCTTGAAGAAATTTTGCGGCTGGCCTATCAATTAACCAGCCAGTTACTTGTGATTGAATTCATCGAACCGCAGGACGCGATGTTCCGCCGGCTGACGCGCGGGCGCGAAAGCCTACACGCCTCGCTGACGTCCGCCGTTTTTGAGCGTGCGTGCGCGCCGCATTTTGAGATTGTCCGCTCGCTGGCATTGCCGGGGACGCAGCGCCGGATGTATTGCCTGTCGAAGCGGAAGGACGGTGCGGGTTGAACGAGCCGCAAAAAAAACCCCTGACGCCAGTTGATCATGCGGGGACGGTTCCGTTGCCGCATCTGCTCAAGCAAAAAATCAAGGACGGGGTGCTGGCGGTGTCGCTGGCGAATTTGTGTTTCGTCAGCGCGTGGCTTCACCCGCTTAGCGCAGCGAACTTCGGTTTTTTTAACAATCTGCCAGTCAACAATGCCACCCTTCTGGCCTTGCTGACAAACATCCTTTTGTTGGGCGCGGTTTTCTGGCTGGTGATGCGCGCGTGGCGTCGCTGGCAGAATGAAGGGTTTCATCTGGTCGTTCATTTGCTTTTTTGGCTCATGCTGCTGATTCCGCTGGAATTTTTCCGCGCTGAAACGCATCCGAAACACAGTTTGACTTCATTGCTGCACCAGCCTGCGGGCGTATTCATCGCGGTCGTGATTGTCGCCCTGATATTGTGGAAGCACCGATGGGTCGCCAAGACCGCCGCCATCGTGGTGGTTATTTTCTCACCGCTGGCGGTTTATGTTCTGGCTAGGATTATTCTTTTATTTTTTGGCGTCATTCAACTGAACGCGCACCAAGACACGGTTGCCCTGTCGCCGCTCAGCCCGGTTCGTGCAGGCCAGCCCCGCGTGGTCTGGATTATTTTTGACGAGGCGGACTATCGCATGATTTATGGCCAGCGTCCCGCCGGCTTGAAGCTGCCAGCGTTCGACCGCCTGCTTATGGACTCGTTAAGTGCGGACAACGCCGTTTCGCCCGCCGACGCCACCATTTTTTCGATGCCCAGCCTGATTCTCGGCCACCGGGTTACATACGCGCAGATTGTGGGCAGCTCCAACCTGCTCCTTCAATTTGCAAACACGAATCTGATTTATACCAATGGATTTAATTCGGTTTCTTCCGGGATTTATACCAATGGAACTTATTGGTGCAGCCGGTTGCAGTCCGTTTTTTCAAATGCGCGCGAACTGGGAGTGAACACCGCCGTCGTGGGGTGGTATCTGCCCTATTCACGGTTGTTTGGCAAAGACCTGAACTACTGTTCCTGGTATCCGTTTCCAAACTTCGAGCCGGCCCGGTCTGAAACATTTGGGGCTGCAATGCTGCAACAGTTCGGCTGCCTAGCCGGACCGCTGCATGCCCAGCAGGGTTATGTCCACCTGTATCAGCAAAGTTTGAATGAGTCGTTGTCACTGATCACAAACACCACTTACGGGCTGATGCTTTTTCATTTATTTCCACCTCATGCGCCGGGCATTTATTTGTCGGATAAAAACGAGTTCACCATCCGCGATATGAGCAGTGTGACCGGCTATTTCAACAACCTCGCGCTGGCAGATCACACTCTGGCAAAACTGCGCCTTGCCTTGGAAAAATCAGGCGAATGGGACAAAACATGGATCATCGTGAGCGCCGACCATTCCTGGCGCTACTCGCGCGAATATGACGGACACCGTGATTACCGCGTGCCTTTTTTGGTCGATCCTCCGGGGAAGACCCTGCCGGTCACTTACTCGCAGCCTTTCAACACCGCGATAACCCGCAAGCTGATTGTGGCCATTCTTCAAGGTCAAATCACCAACAGCACACAGGCCGTTGCCGACTGGCTGAAAGTCAACGCCCATCCAAGACCGACGGCGCAAAGCAACCTTATAGCGCCGTGATCTGCAATTGCCGAGAGGCGGTTTATTTCAACGCCCATATTCATCATTGTCCTGACCCGCCCCGAAAGGGCAAATTGCCGCCGTGAAATTTTCCATCATCACACCGAGCTTCCGCAATTCCAGATGGCTCAAACTTTGCATCGCGTCCGTCGCAGACCAGCAGGGCGTCGAACTCGAACACATCGTGCAGGATTCCTGTTCCGACGACGGAACGCAGGACTGGCTGCCGCGCGACCCGCGCGTCAAGGCGTTCATCGAAAAGGACGGCGGGATGTATGACGCCGTCAACCGCGGTTACCGCCGCGCGACCGGTGACATCCTCGCCTATCTGAACTGCGACGAACAATACCTGCCAGGCGCGCTCAAGGCCGTGCAGGAATTTTTTGAGGCGAATCCGGAAACCGAAGTCGCGCTTGCCGGAACAATCGTCGTGGATGGCGATGGAAAATACATCTGCCACCGCCATTCGCTCACGCCGCATCCGCAGCACGTCTGGTTTCGTTTTCCGATGCTCACCAGCTCCATTTTCATCCGGCGCAAAGTCATCCACGAACGCGGCGTTTTTTTCGACACGCGCTGGCGCGACCTCGGGGATTTCCACTGGGTTCTCGCGTTGATGAAAAACAAAGTGCCCATGAAAGTATGCGATTCGTTCACATCCATTTTTGCCGACACCGGCGAAAACATGAATTTGAAGCCAAATGCGATTCGTGAAAAGGCAGAGACCGACGCGATGATTCCGGCTTGGGTCAAAACATTGAAACCGGTTTGGATTTTGCACCACCGGTTGCGCCGTCTGGCCGCCGGACATTTTAATTTGAAGCCGATGAGTTATGAAATTTACACGCTGCCAAGCCCCGAAAAGCGTGCGAGCTTCAATGTTTCAAAGCCGACGGCGGTCTGGTGGAACCGGCTTTGAACCTTGAGCGTTTTTCATTTGGAGCGCAAATGCCCTTGATGCGTCAATCCCGAATTTGGCGTCAGGTGTGAATGTCCGGCGCATGCATCAGGTCAACGCAACAGCCATCTGGCGGCGACGCTTTCATTTTTCCCCATGTATTGCTCGGCCGCATTAAAAGATGGATGAGAGGGATCGCTTATCTCCGACAAGTTATGAAAACCCAAGGTTCGCACTGTTTCAGCGTAGGAATAGTCGTTGCGATTTGTTATCAGGTTCAGCCAGGGTTTCCCGGCCGGGTAGATGGCGCCAATCAGAAACGTGCTTAAGAAAAGGAGAAATAGCGGCTTCCGGATCGAAAAGGATTCGATGTTGAAACAATGGATTGCCCCCAGCGCAACGAACACCATGGCTGGAGAAGCCGCCTCCATTCTCAAGTCGCCCCAAAATCCGACCTTATAAAGCGGGAGCATGATCAGAAAAACGGCGGACCAAACGAACAGTACCCGCCACTCATTCAAAATGGAATATTTCAAATCGATCAGATACACAAGGAGGACAAAACTTAATTGAAAGATGAGAAAAAGAAGATAAAACAATGGCCAGTCCGCCCCTGCGGACGCTTTCCAGATGGGCGCGTTATACGATATGCCAGCGTGACCTTGGTAGTAAATGCCCATGATTGCCACCAGAAACCCCCCGCCAATAAAATTTACCGGAGTCATATAATCTCTCAAGCGCACTCGCTTAAGAGCCGCCAGGGGCAGCAGCAGCAAACCGATGCTGGTCATGACGCTCCAAAGCAGCGTCAGGGACCAAACAAAGGCCGCCGCCTTCGGATTTTTTTGCACCCAAAGCAGTTCGTATAAGACAGCCGCACCCAACCAGCCCGTAATGGCATGTTGAGGCTGAAATTGCAGCCGGGTAAAATTGTCGAAGTAACTGTTGACCAGGCCAATCGTTGTCATTTCATCTCTTACGCCGGAAAACGCGTGAAGTTTGAACGCGTACCAGACAATGCCGGTTGAGGCGCACATCAAAAAGAGCAAAACGGTTGTCCTGGGGTTGGGGTTAGATCTGCCGTTAAAAGTGGCAATCCAGTAAAAGAACAATCCAACACCCAGGGATGCCCACAAAAAAGTTTCCGATGGCAGCAAGGCATCGCCGAAAACACGGGCAATGGACGACGGAACCAGATAGTAGCCCAAGGAATAACACAGATAACTCTTCCCGGCGATTGGAAGATTGTAACTCACCGGCCACGTCGAATTGACCAGGTCGTGAAGAACCAGGTTGTGTTTGATGTAGTCCGAGCTTTGCGGCACAAAACCGCCCACCCCTGCGAGAAAAGTCCAAAGCAATGCGATCGCCACAACAAAGCCCATGGACTTGCGATCAAGGCTCTGCCGGACAAGGGACTGGTTGTCTTTCCGAAGAACAACAATCAAACAAACAGCCACAACAAGTGCCGCAGGAATTCCAATCCATGGCCGGATCCAGGTGGTAAGGAAAATCAAATTGGGAAAAGCGAGATAACAAATCGAGAGAACCGTAAAAAAATCACGCTTCCCATTTTGTCCTGAACACGCATTTTCCATCGGCTTCTGATTTTAGAATGGCATTTTAAAACGGGTTGTCATACCGGACAATATCCAATCCGGCTGATGCAGCACCGCAAAATCCAACCCATGTTTGAGGGCAAGGTGGAAAGTGGAGTCCAAATCGAACGATGGTCGGCACGGAATAAAAATGCATTGCCACACCGTCAAATGTCGAGCAATTTATCCGCCCCAATGCAAAAGAAAATCCTAGTCGCAGGCGCGGGCGGTTTCATCGGCGGCCATCTCGTGGCCGAATTGCTCCGCAAAGGCCACACCGACATCCGTGCGGTTGACATCAAACCGTTCAACGAATGGTATCAAAAATTTCCGCAGGTCGAAAATCTGCAATTGGATTTGCAGCTCAAGGACGCCTGCGAAAAATCTGCCAAGGGTGCGGAAACCGTTTACAACCTCGCGGCGGACATGGGCGGCATGGGCTTCATCGAAAACAACAAGGGGCTTTGCATGTTGAGCGTGCTCATCAACACGCACCTGCTCATGGCCGCACACGCGGCGGGCGTGAAGCGGCATTTTTACGCGTCGTCGGCCTGTGTTTATGCGGCGGACAAGCAGACCGATCCGAGCATCACCGGCTTGCGCGAAGCCGACGCGTATCCCGCGATGCCCGAAGACGGCTATGGCTGGGAAAAACTTTTCAGCGAAAGGATGTGCCGCCACTTCATGGAGGATTTCAAATTGCCGACGCGCGTCGCGCGCTTCCATAACGTCTACGGCCCGCACGGCACTTGGGAAGGCGGACGCGAGAAAGCCCCGGCGGCGATCTGCCGCAAGGTGATTTCAGCGAAGCTCGCAAAAAAACATGAGATTGAAATCTGGGGCGACGGCCATCAAACGCGCAGCTTCATGTATATTGACGATTGCATCAAGGGCATTGACCTCATCATGTACAGCGACAAGATCACGTTTCCCATCAATCTCGGCAGTTCGGAAAAGGTTTCCATCAACCAGCTCGTGGACATCGTCGAGGACATCGCGGGGATTAAATTGAAGCGCAGCTATAATTTGTCCGCGCCCAAAGGCGTCAACGGACGCAACAGCGAGAACACGCTCATCAAAAAGACGCTCGGCTGGGAGCCGGACCTGCCCCTGCGTAAGGGCATGGAAAAAACTTACGCGTGGATTTACGACGAGATGACCAAGCGCAAGTGACGCGCAGTCGGTCGGATTTTTACTTTACGGCTGGTCGGGCAGTTGTGCGGCGAGAAATTTTTCGACGCGGCCAAAAACCTCTTCTTCAGTGACATTCCACAGGCAAAATGGCGTCGGAAACCGGCAGTAATCCGAGCACGGCTTGTAGGGGCAGGCCTTGCCTTCAATCCATTCCGCCGCCGGATGCAGCGGCGCGAACCATTCGGGCAGTTGCGGCCCAAAAATGGTGAACGTCGGTACTCCGCAAAACGCCGCGAGGTGGCCGGGGCCGGAGTCATTGCCGATGAAAATGCCTGCGTGGTCAATCAATGAAATCATTTCCTTCACCGCTTTTGGCGTTGCGGCCTCCGTTTCGCCCGCCCGCAGCCACCAGTCGCGCTGGTCGGGGTCGCAGGCGATTTGGACTTGAAACTTTTTCTCGCGCAAATGCGCCGCAAGATTTTTGAACTGTTCGAGTGGCCAGACGCGGACGGGTTGTCCGGCGCCGGTGTGGATCAAAACCGTTTTACCGCCGCGTTTGACAGGAACGGGGATTTTTTCTCGCGGCGGCAATTCAATGTCCAGCGCGCGGGCGACGGCGCGCCACGATTCGTAACGATGAGCCTCTGGTTCAGGCCTCTTCAGGAGATACGTCAAAAAAAGCTGGCTGCCGAGGCGGGGAAATCCGATGCGGTTTTTGATGCCAGCCAGTTTCAGAAGCAGGTGACCGCGCGGATCCCAGCGGGCGGTGAGGCCGAAATCAAAATCTTCCGCCGCGAGCCGCCGGCGCAACCGGATGATTTCGAGCCACGGCCATTGCCAGAGTCGGTATTTGTGCCTGAAGGCAGTCCAGGGTGCGACGAAAGTTTTGACGTTGACACCTGGCCACAGGCGCGGCTGCAAATCAAGCGCGTAAGGCTTGGCGAGAAGCGTGATCTCGAATTTTTCCGCCGCCGCGCGTAAAAATGGAGTGGCGATGACGAGGTCTCCCAATCCCCACAATTCAACGATGAGCAGTTTGGGTTTCAAGCGGGCGGTGTTTGGATCGCCGTTGTCGGTGCGGTTTTACTGCTGGTAATAGGGCTGGAACCGCGGCTGGTTTGGCGCCGGAATGGGGCGAGTTTCTGCTTCCTGAACCGGTGACTTGGCCGGATGGCGGATGCCGCCGTTCAGGCTGATGCTCAACCCGATGAGGCCGACGAAGCCCAGCATATCGGATTCAAGTGCCCCGAATACGAACAAAAACACAATGATCTTGACAACGAAATAGGTGAATAAAAATGTGTTGGCGATCCGCAGTGACGGGTCGCCGTAGCGATAGTTGTCATAGAGCGCCCTCACGCAGGCTGTCCAGAACCAGACCACTGCGATGACGCCCCAGATGCCGAAGAATATGACCACCGAAAGCGGGCCGTTATGAAAGTTGCCGACAATGGCCGATGACCAGTCGGCGGCGGAAAGCCCCGCCAAGCCCTTCGTGGTCACCATCTGGTAGTCGAGAGCTGAAAGTTTATAGCCCTTGCCCAGCAGCAGGTATTGCGGCACCTGCGGCAGGACGGCACTCCACATGATCAGACGCCAGTTTGAAGAATCATCCGCATTCGCCTTCACCTCCGGGTCAATCTTCAGCGGCAGGAAGGCCAGCGACCGTTGGAACGAGGCGGGCAGTTTGTCGGCAAACGGGACGGACAGGGTGGCCATGATCAGTCCCATAAAAATAAAAACCATCAGCAATTTTGTCTGGTGCAGGCGTTCCAGATAAAATTGTATCGCAAAAATCAAAATACAGGTGATGAGTGACATCCGGAAACCGCCCATTAATACCAAAACAGAAAACAGAAGGAAAAAAAGCAACCGTCCCGGCCTGCCCGACATGAAGATGCCGCGAATCCCGTATCTGGCCAGCATGAAGAAGAAAATGGCCATGGCCATCATGCCCACACCGGAGAAACGTGTCACCGAAAAATCTGTATTGATTCCATTGCTTAGTGCATAAACATTGGCTGGGAAAAATGCGAAGATGAAATTGAACGCCGAAGGCAGGAAAACGATCGAATCCCCGATGACGCTTGTGCAACCGGCAAGAAAAAAAATGGCGACATAAAGCCCGGCCCTCTTTGGCGGAATGCGCCGGGCGGTCAGCGCGAAATAACCCATGATCGCGACCAGCACGGTAAAATATCTCCTGCCGCCCACAGCGTCGCTCCCGAACGACCTCAAACCGATGCCGCCGGTCATTTCCGCCGTGAACAGCACCACCGCCGCCAGAGAGATCAGCGGCCATGTGATTTGAGGGGCTGAAATGAACCGCACCTCGTTGTTCAGCGCCCGGTGCAGCACGGAAATTCCAAGGCTCAGGCAGACCATCGGCATCCAGATGTTCGGGGTGCCCGGAATAAAAAAAATGACCATCCCAAGATTCCAACTCAATATGAGGATGGGCTGATGCCAGCGGAGAAAAATGGGCGCGGCCAGAACCAGCGCCATCACGCCTAGAATTCCGAAAGTCGAGCGATCCCACTGCTGGGCTATGATATAGCCTAACCACACCGCCAGCGGTATGCATATAGCATAGATGACCAATGACCGCAAAACGGCCGGAAGGTTGTTGCTTTGGTTCATTTGTGGACGCGCATTCGACTGACATTCTGATTCTAACCCAAACCGGACCGGCGGCAACCGATTATTGACCGGCGGAATTTTATCTTGTGCGCCCGTTGTTCCGGTCTCATTTGTCGGCAAACCATGTTCACATCAGGCAGCCGTGTGCTTTTCGATCGCAGCAACCAGGAGCGGCAGCGAGGTCAGGGTCGGCAGTTCCGCATCCTCAAACTCGATCCCAAAATCATTTTCCAAGGCGAGCACCACGTTCATGTGGTGGACGGAATCCCATTCTGAAAGGTCCAATTGCGAGGCGTTTTCGGGAATGGTTTCGGGAGCCACCCTCAATGCCTTCGCGAGCGTGGCGCGCGCCCGGATTTTAATTTCCTCTTTTGTCATAAATGTTCTTCCAATTGGATTATTTCAGGAAAGGAAATTTTCAGGTCTGCAATCTGACAGGAATAAATTTCCCCCTGCTCTGACGAAATTTTGGAAAAGCCGTAATCCTTCCAAAGCCCCGACACGATGCCATTTTTTTGCGTCGGCATGAAGCTTGCGCGGATTTCGTTGCAAGACAACGTCTGGTTGAGTTGCCGGAGGCTCTCGCAGAACAGCGCCCGGTCCAGCAAGCGTCCAATGATCCGACAGCTCATCAGGAAAGTGTCCACCTCGACAACCGCTCCGTGCTTTTTGAAAATAATCAGCCCGGAAAGTCCCATCGGACCGAAGCGATCCTCGGCCTGAAGAAGGAACATTTTCACATCCGGACTGTCCAGGAACAAAGCGAGGTCTGATTCCGTATGACGTTTGGAGGTCAGGTTGAATTGATTGGTTCTCTGGCAAAGCTGCGATGCGCGGGGCAGGTCGCCGGCCAGAACGGGACGGATGACCGCTTTCATTTTCAGGTCGCGCAAAAAGCCTTCGGCATCCACGAGCCGCGTCTGGAGTTCGCGGCGTCCCTTTTCGGCCTGGTAATATTGAATCCGGTCCTTGTCCTCTTGATTGACCGAGAGCCGGTCAAACAGATTGCTCGCTGCAAGGATATGGGGATATTCGTATATTTTCGCAGGAACTTGAATCACCGTCACCTCGGGGAACTGGGAGCGGATCAGTTCACATTCCGCGGAGTCGTCATCCACAAATACCATCGAGTCAAGGCCGAGATTAAGTTCGAGCGCCAGTTCTTTGATGTTGGTCGCCTTGTCCGTCCAGTTGATCCGATAGGCGGCAATTTTGTCCCGGCGCAGCAAACAGTGGGGATGCTGATCCAAGACCTGCCACACTTGCGGCTCGTCGTTCTTGCTGCACAGACAAATCAAAAAGCCCTTTTCCGCGATGGCAAGAACTTCCGATTGAAAGCGATAATATGCGATGCCGGGATATTCGTAGGGATCCAACTGGATGTTTTCCAGCCCGGCTTCGCCAACGACACCGCCCCAAAGCGTGTTGTCACAATCCAAAACCAAAACTTTTTTTGGAGGCAAAAACCGGCATCTCAAGTGGCGGATGATTTCCGCCGCCGCTGCGGCGACAAATTCCTGTCTAAAGGGCGCCTTCATCATCAAGCCAAATCGCCGGTCGAGTGTTGAGGCTTCACCCAGCCGCGCGGCGATGCGTTCAAAATCAAGAAGCCCGCAGCGGTTCGGACGTTGAGCGACGAAGTCCCGTAGAAGGTTGTTCAAAACGAAAGCGGCGGAATCTCTTCCGAGAGCCGGGTGTCCCGGTGCCCACGGCATTGAAGTTCGGAAAACGGGTACGAAGGTCGAGATGAGGACAAATGACTTCGCGGGAATCGCGTCAATGGCGGCGAGCAGGGAGTTGAAATCCTTGACGACTTCTGCCATCTGCCATTTGGGAGAAAAAATGCCTCCGGAAAAATATTCTAGGTCAATCGTCACGACGACGACTGCCGGCGGCTCCGGGCAGGACGTGAGCGTGGCAATTTCAGCCCCCAGGTTGTCGAAGGCCCCGAAGTTTGTTTTGACGGACAATCCCGCCGGTGTGGCGGCTTCCCGCAACGCGTTTCCAATGGGTTCGGCGGTGTAGTTCCGGATAAACTGAATCGTCAGTTCTGTTCCCATGTGGATTTGGTTTTACAGCCGGTTAAATTGACGCGACCGGCCAGCACGGGCAGAATCATGCCGAAGTTCCTTTTTTTCGCGAATCCAAATATTTTTTCACTTGAGGGGGTCCCCCGTCGGTTGTCCGCAGAATTCGGTTTTGTCCAAAAACCGTGGAGAACGGCGGGATGTCCTCGGTCACCACCGCGTTTGCGCCGATCACGCTCCACGCGCCGACCGTCACCGGCCCCAGCACCATCGCGCCCATCGAGACGTAGACGCCTTCCTCCAGCGTCGGGTGTATCTTTTCCCGCACGTCCCCCTGATACCAGGGATCCTTTGGACCGAGATTGCAAAAGTGCATCAGGGTGACGTCCTCGCCGATCTTGCTGGTCCCGCCCACCGTAATTCCATAGGGATGCGGCAGGTGCAGTCGCTCGGGGAGCGAGCCGGCTATTTCTGTGTGCAAAACGTGCTCCAGAATTCTGCGCAGTCGATGAAAACCACCTTTCCGCACCAGATTTAAATAAAAATCAGCCACGAAACCATTTCGTATGTGTGGATTGATTGGGTGAACGGGCGTCCGCTTCATAAGTGAAAAAATGTCACCTTTAAGAAGGCTGACAAGCAAATTTATGGGCGCGTGTTGAGCACTTCGCGGTAAATCTCCAGATGCCGCCGCGCGACAATAGCCGGATGAAACCGCTCCTTCGCGCGCCTGTTCGCCTCCGCCGCCAGCGCGCGGGCAAATTGCGGTTGTTCCAATATTTTTTCGACCGCGCCGCTCATGCTCGCGGCGTCTTGCGGGTCGCAGAACAATCCGGTTTTTCCATCTTCAATCAAATCCGGCACGCCGCCAACCTTTGCGGCGACGACCGGCACGTTGGCGGCCATCGCTTCGAGCACGGCCATCGGGCAATTGTCTTCGAGCGAGGGCAGCGCGAGCAGTGTCGCTTCGTGCAGATGCGATTTTAATTTTTCGCGCCCGACATAATCAAATTGTTGGCACCACGAACGCGCGGCGATAAGCTTGAAAAATTCGCGCCCGTAAGCTTCGCCGCGCGACACGTCGCCGAGAAAGATGATCCGGAATTTTCGTTTCGCGGCCAGCGGGTCGAGCGCGCGGATGAAGGCGTTTGGATTTTTCCGTAAGCAAATCCCGCCGACGCACAAGATGATTGGCGGGTGTTCCAGATTTATTTCCGGCTGCACGTCAAAAAAACTCGCGTCCACGGCGTTTGGAACGACCCATGTTTTTTTTGCCAGACCGTCCACGGCGTCGCGCGTGTAATTTGTGATGCAAACGACTCCGCGTGAGCGCGGAATGGCGAAGGCTTCGAGCCGCGCTGCATTCCACCAGAACGAAAACGGACGCGCATGCGTGACTTTTGCAACCAGCTTCATGTTTCCGTGGATGGTCAGCACGTTTGGAAAACCGGAAAATACCGCGCCCAGGGCGCACTCGCGCTCCGTGCCCTGGCCGTGGACGATGTCGGGCCGGATTTCACGCAGCTTTTTTTTTGTGGCGCGGACGCAGCCTTGATACAGCGTGCGCATCCAGCCGATCTTGGGGACGTGCAGGCTGTGAAACCAGATGTTGTCCGCGATTTTTTCCGGCGAGCGCATCGGTTTTTGCGTGCAGGTGACAACGTGGACTTCCACGCCGCCAAGCCCCGTCAACCCTTGCAGCAATGCTTCCGGCGCGGTGCCAAACCACGGCTCGGTTTTGTGGTATTCACGAAACGGTTCGCGGTTGTCCGACATCAAAATAGCCAGTTTCATATCAGTGTTTCCGGGCGGGGCTTTCCTGGCCATCCGACGGTTTGAGGGTCGGTCGGTGGCCGGTCCTTGCGGATTTTGTTCAAGATATTTTTCGCCAGCAGCCGCAATCCCCGTGCAGCCTTCTCGAACGAAACAAATTCATAATCGTGCGCCAGTATTTCCAGATCGAGTTCCGAGGGGATTTTTCCGCCGGTAAAGTCTGAGCCGAAACGCCACCAGGTGCGTTCCGCAAACGCCACCTGCGCGGGATGGAAATTTTTCAGGTAGTGGCCGCATGTTTCAAACTCACTGAACAAATGGAGGTCGTTCATTTGCGGCAGGGATCGCATGATTTTCCACGCCCAACCTTCGTTTCCGGCCGTCTGCCGCCCGATTCTTTCAAGCATTTCCCTGACGATGGATTTCTGCACCGGCATATGCTGGGCGATGAAGGAGAATTCACGGTTGGGTTCGGCGTTGAAAAGCCGGCGGTAGGTTTCAAAATAGGGCGCGTGATATTCCATCGCCTTCGTCAGCAGCATCCGTCCGGCGGAATCAAAAAAACGCATGGGCCGGAGCGGAATGGTGTCCGCATCCCAGATCAGGTAGAAATCATCTTCCGGCTCGACGAAGGCAAACTGCAATTTGAGAAGCTGCTGGAAATACCAGCCGGCGTTTTTGGGGAAACCAAACATTGCAAGCCGGCGCAACTGGTGGATGTTCATGTCGGGAATGAATTCATCTTCAGGAATGATTTGCGCCTGCCCTCCCAGTCGGCGGCGCATTTTCCGGCAGTCCCGGGCCGGCGCTATCACGCATACGCTCTTGACGGGAAGATGCAGATGGATTTTCCGGACGGCGATTTCAAAAACCGGCAGGTCATAAGCGCGGCAGGTGGTGACGATCTGAAGCGGACGTCCCGAATCGGCGATGTTATTCATTTGTCAACCGGCCTGCGAAAATTTGATGCATGTATTTCCAGAAAAAGTTACATGATGCTGACTTGATTTTTCGCGCGAGGCAAGCGCTAAAGCGCCGCCGCACCGCTGGATCCGTGCTCCGATCGCTACTTGTCATCAAGGGATAATTAGCAATAGCAGGCGAAATCCGTGCAAAGCCCGTCAATCTTGCATTCTTTGAACGGCTGGCGAAATGAAGGACAGTTTCCCTTGACTCGCTTCCTGCGGGACAACAACCTCGGCGGAAATCAATTTCCCGGCTGATGAGAATTGCGCTTTGTCTTGAATATCCGATAGATCAACACGGTGGAACGGAAGTTCTGGTTTCCGAACTGGTCGAGGGCTTGGGAAAGCGACACGAGGTTCTGCTCGTGTCGCCCGATGACCGTGAATCATTCGCGCGCTCGAAGGTCGCCGCGTCCGTCGCGGAACACATTTCGTTTTCGCCGGTCTGGAATTCGGTTTCTCGCGCGCGGGAACTGGCGGAGAAAATCGCACAAGTGAGGCCCGACCTTGTGCATTTTCATTTCGGCGGAAATTACACCTGGGGCTGCCGCGTGTTCTGGAATTGTCCGCTCTTTTATTTTAGAAAATCCGGCGTGCCGGTCATCTCCACAAATCATGGCGCGTTCTCCATTATGGAAGGCTACTGTGGCGAACACCGGAAATTTTTGAAACTGGCGCTGTTTTTACCCGCGTGGTTGAGCAAACAAATCATCCTTGCGCAGTTGCGCTGCGAAGTCGCCGTTTCACAAAACGACTTTCGCAACCTGCGCCGCTGGTATCCGCCGTCGCGCGGAAAATTCCGCTGGATTTACCATTCGCGTCTGCACGGAACGCCGCCGCCGGAAAACCCAGGCCGGAAAAAAATAATCCTTTGCGCCGGAACCATCGGGCCGCGCAAAGGACAGACGCTTCTGGCCGAGGCGTTTGCGCGCATCGCAAAGCAATTTCCCGATTGGAAGCTCGTTTTCATCGGGCGCGCGGACGACGACGCCATGATGCGCCGCATCCGCGAAATCATTGCGCGGCAAAAATTGGAGGTGCAGATCCAATTTCTCGGTTCGCGCGGCGACGATGAACTGCGCGACTGGATGCGGCAGTCCGCAATTTTCGCCATGCCATCGGTTTATGAAGGGCTTGGACTATCGTTGCAGGAGGCGCAATTTTACGGCTGCGCCTGCGTTGCCACGCGTTGTGGCGGCACGGCGGATTTGATTGAAGACGGCGAGAATGGTTTCCTTGTGCCAGTCGGCCAGCCCGCGCCGCTTGCCGCCGCGCTGGGAAAATTGATGACTGATGAAAAATTGCGAGAACGGTTCAGCCGCCGTGCGCCGCAATCCGTGCTGGAAAAAAACATGACGGCGGGAAAAATGGTTGAAAATTACGAGCGGCTTTATTTGGAGACAAGTCGTGCCAGCCTGAAAACCAGACAGCCGAATTCATGAAAATTTCCGAATGGATCGTCAGACTGCGCCGCTCTCCTCTGGCCGGCAATTTGAAGGTTCTTGTGCCGGGCTTCGTGCGCCGGGCGTGCTGGAACCTGACCGCGCGGCAGGAGGAATTTCAAGTCATGGGTTCGCGGATGTTCATCCCGCCGGGCGCGCGCACTCGCGATCTGGTTCTGGATCGCTATGAACCGGAAGTGTCGGCGTGCATCCGGCAATTGTTGCATCCGGGAATGGTTTTCTGCGACGTGGGCGCGAACCTTGGTGTGTTCACTCTTCTGGCGGCGCGACAGGTCGGCCTGCGCGGCCGGGTTTTTGCCTTTGAACCCGTGCCCGCAAATTTTGCCGCGCTGCGACGCAATGTGGAGGCCAATCATTTTGACAATGTGACCTGCATTCCCAAGGCGGTTGCGCAAAACAACGGCATTTCAAAATTGTTCCTGTCGCAATATTGCGGAAGCCACAGCCTTGTGGGCAAACCGGCTGCTTCCACAGGCGAATCTCTCGACGTTGAAGTCGTCCGGCTTGATTCCGTTCCCGGCATCGAACAGATCGATCTGCTGAAGATCGATGTCGAAGGAGCGGAACTAGAAGTGTTGGAAGGTCTGGGGCGTTTGCGGCCTAAAATCATTCTCGAATATAATGCCGAGCGGATTCTTCACCGTGGTCTGGACGGATCCGCATTTCTCGAACGGCTCAAGGCGCTGGGCTACGAAAATGTGACAAACATTGATTGTCCAGACGCCGGTTTGGAACCAGTGACCAACGGAAAGGATACGACGGTGAATCTTCTTGCTTCACCCGCGCGCCGGGCGGCTTATGCTTGAAATGGCATGAATTTATGAACCCCTTGTCCGGAAAAAATAAATTTGTCGTCGCCGTGCCGGGCCGCTGCGGCACGGACGACGACGCGCGCGCGCTGGACAACCACGGCCTGCTGCGTTTCATCGCGCTCGGAACCCGGCGCGGCACCGCAGGCATCCCGCCGGAACGCACTCGCTTGAATCCGGCCATCGGCCTGGCCACTTACATCGCCGCGAAGATGATGTCGACTTATCGCGCGGAATCATTTCGTTTCCGGCTGCACCCGTGGTTCGATCATTGGGTGAAACGCCAGCTTCTTCCGGGCGACCATCTCATTTCCAGTTATTCCTACACAAACGCCTGTTTCAAATGGGTGCGCGCGCACGGCGGAAAGACTTTTCTGGACGGCGGCAATTCGCACCCGGAAAACTTCTGGAACATTTTGACGGAAGAAGGCCGCCGATGGGGCTGGCCGCATCCGCCGGTGGCGCGGCATTATTACAAACGCGAGCTGGCCATGATGGAGGACGTGGACTTCGTGCTTTCGGCGAGCACGTTCGTGGCGAAAAGTTTTTTGGAGCGCGGCTTCAAGCCGGAACAAATCCTGCCGCATCCGCACGTCATTGATTTGTCGCTCTATCGTCCGTCCGAAATCCCACGGCCAAAAAACAAGCCGCTGACTTTGATCTCGACGGGCGGCTGCACTTTGCGCAAAGGCACGCCTTATCTGCTGGAGGCTTACCGGCAAATCCTGAAAAAGATTCCCGACGCGAAATTGATCCTGCGGGACAGCGCCCGCGATGATGTCCTGCCCGTCATGGAAAAATATCGCGACCTGCCGATCACATGGCTGCCGTACCAGACGCGCGAAAAACTCGCCGAACATCTTCGCAACGCGGATATTTTCGTGCTGCCATCGCTTGAGGACGGGCTGGCATATGTCGTCGTCGAGGCGCTGGCCAGCGGCCTGCCAGTCATCGTTACGCCCAACACCGGCGCGAGTGATTTCGTCACTCCGGACGTAAACGGGGAAATCGTCCCGATCAGAAATGCCGGAGCCGTGGTTGAAGCGGTGGAAAAATGGTGGGAGAAAATTCGCGGCGGCGGATACAGCACCGTTCCATTTGACCGCCACGCCATGACGCAGGAAAATTTGGAGACTGTTTTTGTGGGACAGCTTCGCGGGTTGGGACTTGCTTAAATTTTCAGCATCGCGCGGACGGTGGCGATTTCCGAGCGCAGCATTTCGCGGTTCAGTCCGGCAAAAAATGCCGCAGCCAGCAGCAGCGCGGCGAAACCGCCGAGCAGCCCGCCGATTTCAAGAAGTGACTGGCCGGGAAAAATCATTCTTAATCTCGCCGCCGCCAAAATGGTTCCCAGCGGCAGCAGCCAGCTTTTGGCCGTCCAGCGAACCAAAGACAATTTCAAATGGCGGCAGGTGAACCAGCCGAGCACGAAACTCAAAACCGACTGGGAAATCACGGCGGCGAAGGCGATGCCCGTCACCGAACCCATTTTCATGAAAAGCAGCGCCAGCGCGAGGTTGAGGAACGCGGTGACACCCGCGACTATTCCCACTTTTTTGATGCCGCCGTCGCCGCAGCGCGATGCGATCTGGATTCCGGTGTCGCCGCCGGTGGTGATGGCCAGGTTGCAGGCGAAGGCGATCTGCCACGCGAGCGGGCATTGATATTTCGCGCCGAGCCACAGTTGGATGAACCAGTTGTTGAACGCCAGATAGCCGAGCGCCGCGCCGCAGCCGAGCAGGATTTGAAAAATGTTCAACCGGTTCGCCTCCAGCAGCAGGCGGTCGCGGTCGGCCTGATGCGGGCTGGAAATCCATTGCGTGATTTTCGGCAGGCTGACAAAGCTTGCCGACAAGATGAACGTCACGAGCAGCGCGCACGGTTTGTAATTCGCCTGATACGTCGGGATGAGCGCCGGGCCGAACCCGGCGTTGATGACGAGGCTGTCGGTGTTGAAATAAATCGCGTTGCAAATGCTGCAAAGATAAAGCCAGCCGCTGGCGCCGAGCAGGATTTTCCAGAGGGAACGGTCAAAGCCAAGCGGACGAAATTCACCCAGCCACGGGTGCGACCATTTCAACATCCGCCAAGCGAGCCAGCCCCCGAAAATTGTCGAGGCGACGTAGGGCAGGTTTTGAATCCACAGCGGCTCGTGCATTTTTGCAAGCTGCCAGTGCAGGAGCGGCGCAAGCATCTGCCCGATGAACACGCCCGGCAAAACCGGCCATGTCACCGTGCCGTAGGCATAATTCAAATTGTTAAAATAGCCCGCCAGAATCATGACCGCCCCCGTCACGCCCGCCCAGACGAAAAGCAGCGGCAACGGTCCCGCGCCCGCCACGCTTTGAAAATGCAGCCACCGGGGCAGCCACTGGGACAAGCCGGCAAACAGGATCAAAGTCAGCGCCGCGAGAAAGAGAAACAGCGCGCGCGCCGACGCGAGGAGTTTTTTCAGTTGGTCGTGCTCGCCCCTGCCCAGCATCATTCCGCTTTTGATGGCAACGGCACCTCCAATGCCAAAATCACCCATGCCGCCCAGCCGCGAAACCGCCAGAAAACTTAAGAACAATCCGTAAAGCGAATCGCCCATCGCACGCAGCAACAGCCGATACCACAGCAGGGACAACAATCCGCCAATCACCATCGTGACCGCGCGCAGGATGAATGCAAGGCGGACGGATGTGCGGTTGCGTTGGAGCCATGCGATCATTGCGAAATAGTCCGGTTCATCCGGGCGCGGGTGGAAACGTAGCGCGTCGGAAACTCAAGCGCATTTGGTTCACGCTTCTCCCTCGATGTGCAACAATCCTTGCAACATCTCGCCCAAATCCTCCGAGTTGCGCGCGATGTTGATGGAATCGCAGCTCTTGAACGGGTTGCTGCGGGCGTAATCGTTTATCACGATGCGTTTGCCGTGGTTCAGTCCGAAAATAATCTGATGGTAACGCAACCCTTCCTTTTTCAATTGCTTGACCGTGAGTTGTCGCGCTTCCTCCTTGCGCGAGGTTGTGATGATGATCTGGACTTTGCCGCTGTCGTAAAGCCGGTTGATGGCCTGAATATTTTCCTTCAATCCATCGGTTGTTCCCCAGACCGGCTCGAAGTGTTCGCCGGAATTGCGCACCAAAGTCCCGTCGAGGTCAACAAACAACGTGCCGAACTGCGACTTGTAGCGGTTCCAATCCTTCAGCGTGCCCCAGTCCGAATAATCCGAGCAAACGGGGGCTGAAAACGCCTTATCCTCCAGCAACATCTGGTAAATGATGTGGGAGATATACAAATTTCTCAGGTTCGAGAGGGCGTTGAAATAGCGCAAATATTCCTGCGCGTCTTCAAATCCATATGCGCCGCTGCAAAAGAAATTGCTGATGACGCGTTTCTCGACGATGTTTGTTACGAAATGGTTCTCATTCACGGCGGCGTAACTTTTATTGCCGGGATTGATGAAACCGACCCGGTTGAGATCCGCGACCGAAACAAAATTCTTCTCCGGAATCTTCAACCGGAAAAAATTGTCCGAGTCCTTGATGCAGATTGCCCCCTTGATTTTCCCCTTTTCAATGGCACGTGCGACGGTTTCGGGCTGTGACTGCGTCGGCCTGTCCAAAGCGACGATTACCAGCTTGTCGGCCAGTCCGATTTGACGGAATTGTTTTTTGATTCCGTCGAGGCATTGAAATTCTTTCAAGTGCGCGGCCAGCACCGTCAGATAAATTTTCTTCAAGCCGGGAAAAACCAGCCCGCGAATCGCCTCGGCGAGCATAAGGTTCCCATTGGGATGGGTCAGCATCCACTTCGGCCTCATTTTTGGAAACCGCGACGACATTCCGGCGGCGGGTATAATCAGATTCATTGTGTGGATTTTAGTAAAAGTTTACTCGTTTGAAATGTAATTTTTTGTCTGGGTTAGTCATATTTATTCAGCATCTGGTCAAGACTGGCGATGATGAGCGCGGCGGTTTTGGCATCCGCGCAATAAGGCAGCACGCGCATCAGATTGACGAGCTGAAACAATTCGGAGTGGCGGAAATACCATTCGTCAGGCAGAAATGTGCCTTCAATCTTTTGGTCGAGATAGCGAAGTGTGATTTGGATTTTAGTCCAGTTGAAATCTGCCTGATACAACTGCAGCGACCAGCCAAACCGCGTGTCCTGCCTCAACTTCACGATGTCCTGCAACGGCGACTCGACATAACAATCCAGAAAATCGAGCAGATACAAGTGGTCGCCCTTGAAAAGAATGTTCGATAGGGTCAGATCACCGTGGCACGGCCCGACGGGGACGTGAACCGGCGAGACGCAAAGCTTCCTCGCAGCTTTGATGTAAGCCGCCGGAACATTTTTCCCCTCCAGTTCAACCAGCTTCGCCCTAACCTGTTTGGAAACGTCAACACTGTCGCACAACTTGAGATTGCGCCGGATGAAATCGGTGATGGTTTTCAGAAAGCCGTCCAGTGTCGCGCGGTCAGCTTCGGAGAGAAACTGGATGAAATCCTTGGCCGCGATGAATTCCATGTCGGCATGGAATTTACCCGGCGTGTCCGCCGTGCGGAAAATTTTAGGCGTGCGGACTTTGTCCTGCTGGACTTTTTTTTGAAAGCGGACCTGCTTTTCAATCTGCAGCTTGAGCCGTTCCGCGCCCACCCCTGTTGCGGACTTGCGGATTGTCAACTCATCCACCAATTCAATGCCAAAACCGGAATTTCCTTTTACGAGCATAAAAATTTTTCATTCGCGATTTTGAAGCTGGCGATTCGGTTCATTCAGGCGCGAGTAGAAACGCAGCGCGGCGGAAACTCAAGCGCATTTGGTATGCAGCCAGTTTGACATTTACAGGCAATCGCCGTTCAAACAACATCGGGCGCACCAACACCGTAAAAATTCCGCCGCGATGAGAAAAGCAAAGTCTCCAAAAAAAACCGGGACCGCCGTTGTCCTGGCCGCCGGTGCTCCGGCGGCGGCGCTCGGTTCCATTTTTGGGCGCACGTCCTCGGCGATGGTCCCCATCAATGGACGTCCGACCATCCACTGGCTGCTGCATTATCTTCACGGGCAGGGTGTCACACGCGTCGTGCTGGGAATGCGCCACACCGAGACGCGACTGCCGCGCTTCGTGCAGCAGGCTTTCGGAAAAATCCAGGAAATCGTCTGTGTGCCGGTCGATAAAGATTTTGGCCCCGGCTTCACGCTGCTCGAATGTCTCAAGCAGATCGGGAAGAATGAACCGTGCCTCGTCGTGCTGGGCGACACGCTGTTTGAATTTTCAAAGGAGACGCACGGCAAACTTGGTGAAAATTTCATTCTCACCGCGCCCGTGCAGGACGCGACGCGCTGGTGTCTGGCGGAAGTGAGTGCTTCGCACGCCGTCAAAAATCTGGCGGACAAGCCGCAAAAAAATCCCGGCGGCTGGCCGGCGCTCGTCGGCGTTTATCATTTTCAAGATTGCGAACCGGCTCGGCGCGCGCTCCAGTCCACGCTCGATTCCGGCGCTCGTTCATTGCAACTGCGCCACGCGCTCGAACCTTACATCAAGACCGGGAAACTTCGCGCTTATCCGGCGGGCAAATGGTTCGACTGCGGCAACCTTGATTTTCTCACCAGTTCGCGCCGCCGTCTTTTGCAGGCGCGCAGTTTCAACACGATTCAGATTGACGAACTGCGCGGTACGATCACCAAGCGCAGCGAGCACGGCGAGAAATTTCGCAACGAGATCAATTATTACCGCCTGCTGCCGCGCGACCTCGCCACGTTTTTCCCGCGCCTCGTGGATTTTGGCCTCGACCCGAAAAATCTTTTCATGACGCTCGAATACTACGGCTACCCGACGCTTTCGGAAGTCTGGGTTTTTGAGGAATTTGAGAGTCGGCATTGGGAGGCGACGTTCCAGACGCTGCGGAAAATTTTCGCGTGCTTCGAAAATTATCCGGCGCAACTGTCGCCGAAATCCACGTTCGATTTTTACTGGAACAAAACGCTTGACCGGCTCAAGGCTTTTTCCGCGCAACACCGCGACTTTGCGCGATTGGTGCAAGCCAGTGAAATAAAATTGAACGGCAAAGGACTCACGGGCTGGCCGAAAATCCAGAAGGCAATCGAGGTGCGCGTCAGAAAACTGTGCGCCAAGCCGCGCGGCCAGATCATCCACGGTGATCTGTGCTTCACGAACATCCTTTACGATCCGGTCTCGCGGCTGTTCAAGTTCATTGACCCGCGGGGCAGCTTCGGCGAGTCGGGCATTTACGGCGACGGCCGTTATGACATCGCCAAACTCCTGCACTCGCTCGACGGCGGCTATGATTTTTTCATCCACGACATGTTCCGGCTTGAACGCGACGGCGAAAACCTGCAGTTGCAGCAATTTTTCCCCGCCGCGCGCGGTGCTGTGATGGAGGCGTTCAAGACGATTTTCGGGGTTGATTACGATTTGGAAGAAGTGCGGACGCTCGAAGGGCTTTTATTTTTGTCCATGTGCCCGTTGCACAAGGACAATCCGCCTCGGCAGGCAGCGATGTTCGCCACAGGACTGCGGATTTTGAACGAGATTTTGAACCATGAAGATATGCATTGATATTGACGGGGTGCTGTGCGAATTGCGCAAGCCCGACCAGACCTACGCCGAAGTCCGGCCATTGCCCGGCGCGGTGGAGAAAATGAAATCGCTCAAACATGCCGGGCATTATCTCATCCTTTGCACGGCGCGGCACATGGCAACGTGCAACAGCAATGTGGGGCTTGCCGTCGCACGCCAGGGAAAAACCCTGCTCGACTGGCTGGCTAAAAATGAAATCCCCCACGATGAAATCTGGTTCGGCAAACCGCACGCGGACGTTTATCTGGATGATAATGCGTACCGCTTTACAAGCTGGAATGAAATTTACTCCGACGGAAGCAATCTTCCGGTGAGCCGTGAAAAATCACGCGACGCAAGATGAATTCCGCCCGGCGGCTCAACATCGTGATGCCAATGGCCGGGCTCGGCAGCCGCTTCCGGCAGGCTGGCTTTCAAGTCTCCAAGCCGCTGATTGATGTCCGAGGCCGGCCGATGTATGCTTGGGCGGTTGAAAGCCTGCCGCTGGAAAAATCCACGCGCCTGATTTTCATCCTGCTCGCGTCGCAGCCGGAATTTCCCGACCTGAAGCGCGACATCGAAAGCCGCTACGCAAAACACAAGCCGGTTGTGCTGACAGTGCCGGGACCCACCGCCGGCCAGGCCATCACGGTTTTGCGCGCGAAGGAGTTTATCAACAACGGCGAATCGCTTTTGATTCACAACGCGGATACGGCGTTTGACGTCGATCATTTGTGGGTCGAACGCGCTGTTGCGGAAGAAGTGGACGGCGCGCTGCTGGTTTTTCCATCACAGGAGAAACGCTGGAGTTTTTCGCGCGACAACCCGCAGGGTTTTGTCGAAGAAGTCCGCGAGAAGGAAGTCATTTCGTCGTGGGCGACAACCGGCACTTATTGGTTTCGGCGCGGCGCGGATTTTGTCGACGCGGCGGCGGAGCGTTTCAACTCCGGCAGGCGCGAGGCCAGCGAATTTTACGTCGGGCCGCTTTACAACGATCTGATTGCGCGCGGCGCAAAGGTGAAAAATTATCCCATCCGCAGATTATATTGCTTTGGCACACCGGAGGATTTGGCGGCGACATTGCGCGAACTCGGTTAAATCAAATTCGCCCTCGCAAGGAGTTTTTTTACTTCGCCCAAATCCACCGTCATCATCATCGCGTGGTCGGATGGAAAGATCTTCCAATGATAATCAAGTTTGTTCACGTCGGAAATCCATTCGACCCAGCCGTCGAGCCAGTTGGCCGCGACAAAGGTGATGACCTTGCAGCCTGGCTGGCTCCAGACCGCGTTGGTAAAACCGCTGCCGAGGGCGCCGGCAAATGCCTCCGCGTTGGCAAACAGTTGGATCTCCTGCGCGAACGTCAATTTTTCAGTGTCAATGATTTCCCAGCCGAGCCTGTGGAAAAATTCGTTCACCTCGGCCTCGTTCTGAATACCGCGCGTCTTGCCTTTGCGCTGGATGATGAAGCGTTTCGGCCCGTGATACGATTTGTCCGCATGCGGCAGAAATGCCGAGCGCAGCCAGTTCACCCCATAGGGGCTGTAACACGAAACGATTGTCGTGGGTGAGCTGAAATAATAATTTTCAACGATGACGTGCTTTTCCGGCGTGAGGCGCACACGGTCGAGTAATCCCAGCAATTTCAAAGTCTCCTTCTGATAGCCAGCCAGTGCGGAGGGAACCAAAATCTTTGTGTCCGGCGGAAATTCTTTGAGCAAGGCCAGTCGCGGCAGCGCGTCGAGAATCCAATGTGAAAATGTAGGCACGCCGGAATTGGGCGTCCAACGCGAAACGAGGCTCGTCCAGTTTCCTGAAAGCGAACCCGGTTCAGGCAAAGTGGCGTAATGCCACGCCGGATCGTCCTTTAAGGCTGTCTTGCCGTAGACGGATTCAATGGCGACGCATTTCTTTCCGTCCAGCAGCGCGAGCGACGGCGACACGAGCCGCGCGTTTTTGTGCCGGCTCCAAAAGACCGGCCATGGCTGGCACTCGTGCTGGTGCAGTTTACAAATCACCAGAAGCGAGCCAGGGGTTGTTTTCGGCGAACCTTGATCGGTGAGGATGATGCGATGCGGCGGAGAATTTTCCCGCGACAGCGATTGATAAATAGAGAATGAACCTTTCGGCGGGCCGAACCGCAAATTGCCCGCCGGTGAAATCACGCGCAGAAAATTTGGGAGCAACGCGGGGATTTTTTCCGTCAGCAACCGACGGATTTTTCTCAACGGTTTGTGCAGCGCAGGATGCCGCCGCGCGCGCATCGCCAGATTGTGATAAAGCGTGAGGTCGGGCATGGCTTAAAATTTTCCGAAAAAACTTCCGGCAACTCCGCGCGCCACACCGAATTCCGGCCATGGTAGATTCACGCTCAAGCAATAGTTACGTAGTTCGCGCAAAATCAGCCACGTTTCAAAACATCGGTTGCTGCGGATGTCATCATGCGTCTGGCTGATCGCAAGTGGTTCGTGAATCATTTCGATTCCATACCGCAGCGCCATGATTGCGATGAGTTTCAGGCCGCCGAGTGCGGGCAGGTGTGGCGGATAACCACCGACAGCCTGCCAAGCGGCGCGGCGATACGCGACGTTGATTAGTCCGCCAATCCAATTTCCAGATGTTGGAAAATAATTTAGAAATTCGGTCGGCGTCAAATTTTCCTGTTTAAACGGCGCGGCAGCGGAGACCCGGATTTTTTCGGCTGTATTTACTTCGGCTTCGCAACGGACGATTTGCGCCTGCGGTCTGGCCGCAACACGCAGGTGAAGATGTTCCATATAATCCGGCTTGAGTAAATCGCCGGTGAACAGCGGCTTTAACCATTCCGCTTCGCCCTGTCCGTGCACCCAATTACAATGTTGCACACGACCCAGCCCGTAAGGCGGCTGGACGCGGTTCACGGGGATGTTCGCCGATTTCATTGCGTCACAAAATTGCATAAGAATGTCATGGCCATCCGCCGAAAAATTGTCGCTCAACACGACGCTGAACCCGCGCTCCGTCTGCGCCGCGAGCGATGAACCGGTCTCCAGTAGTTTTACGCCAGGATTCCGCACGGGGACGATAATTTCAAGCCAGGGCGTCATTTAATTTTGGATCAGATAATTTTTTGTTTCACGCGCCAGCAGACGCAGAAATCCGCAAATCGGAAGCCGGGCGCGTTCCGTCCATGCGTGGTAGGCCAGCATAAAAAAGTACGTTATCATTTCGCGGAACGTGTCGCGCCTTTTGCCCGGTAGCAGGATGGAAAAACGGGCGGCGTGGATGTTCAAGTGGCAGAGCGGTTCTTGGATGCCTGCTGCGCCGAAGCGCGCCGCCATCATGCAGAAAAAGAGCGAGTCGGCGGAAATCGGAAAAGTCGTTGGATAACCGCCCAGCGATAAAAAAAGGTTGCGCTCGTAGGCCGCTGCGCTCGGATTGCCGAACTGCATCCCGTTTCGCAGCACCATGTCCTGCATTTCCTCCGCAGTGTTGAAACGTCCCGCCCACGCATTGTGCGACGTGGTGGGATCTTTGCCTATCTGGTGGCAGTAGCCGTTAGAATAAATATAACGGCATTCAGGATTTGCGGCGGCAATTTCCCGGACGCGCGAAATATAAATCGGATCAATCCAGTCGCCCACCCAGAGTGGTTTGAGCCACTCTGCTTTCGATTGGTGCTGCACCCAATTCTGGCTTTCGACGCGATCCAATTCCATCGGCGGCTGAATTTTACGCGCGGCGATTCCGGCACCGCTCAATTTTTTTAGCGCAGCCTCGATGTATTCCTGTCCTTTCGTGGAAAAATTATCGCTGATGAGAACGGAAAATTTTTTGTCCGTTTGAGCGACCAATGAATCCACGGTTTTACCCAAAACTTCCGTCGGATTTCGGATCGGGATACAAACTTCAAAAGTCATGTCGGGCAATTTTAGAACAGCGTGTAAATGAACGGCGCGGCGGCGCTTGAACCGAGGATGATCAGAACGCCGAACAGAATCAAAATCAACACCAGCGGGATGAGCCAGTATTTTTTGTTCTGCTTCATCATGCCGACGAATTCGCCGAATAAGCCGATGTCTTTCTGTTCGCCCGACTTTTCAAACTCCGTCTGTTTGTCTTTTTCCATAAAATTGTTTTGGGTTAAAACTGCCTGTAATAGCGCTTCAAATCAACCGACTTTTCAGCGTCGCGCCAGTAACTTTTCCGTGACTTGTCGAAGCCTTTTGTGACCGGCTGATTCCGGCGCAATCGCAGCAAAAGTCCGAGCGGCGTGAAAACGAGGTAAAAAAACAGCGCGAACAAAACATTCCCGATGACGATGCCCATGCAGCACGCGATGAAATACCAGGCCATGTAAAACGGCTTCGCGATCTGCGGCAGCAGCCACAAAATAATTCCAACGGCAAGGCCGATGATTCCGAGCCAGAGGAAAAACGGATTCCAAGAATGTTTTACGAGCCGCGTGACGACGCCAAACAAAACGGCGGTGACCGGAAAACCGATGATGAGGCTGACGGCGAATTTTTTCCGCGCCCGCAAATCGGGATTCCAGTCCACTTCTGCAAACGGGTTCATCATAAATCAATCCAGTGAAAAACTGCCGACATATTTTTGTTTTTCCTTTTCATCCTGCTGAGGCTGCTCCGTTTTATGGAGCACGCAATTTTCCAAAACAAGAACATCCATGTCCGACGCCATGAAACAGCGATACGCATCTTGCGGCGTGCAGACAATCGGCTCGCCCCGGATGTTGAAGCTCGTGTTGATGATGACGCCACAGCCGGTCTGCCTTTTGAATTCGCGGATGAGCCGGTAATATCGCCCATTTCGTTTTTCGTCCACGCTCTGGATTCGTGCCGACATATCAACGTGCGTGATGGCCGGAATCGTCGAACGTTTCACGTTCACGCGCTTGCGCAAATCCGGGTCGAGCATCGCGCGCTTCTGCTCCTCGCTCAACTCGCAGCGCAATTCCTTGCGCACCGGCGCGACGAGCAGCATGTAGGGCGACTCGCGGTCCAGTTCAAAATTCGCGGAAACGTCCTCGGCCAGAACGCTCGGCGCGAACGGGCGGAAACTTTCGCGGAACTTGATGCGCACGTTCATCTGCGACTGCATCTTCTCGCTGCGCGAATCGCCGATGATGCTACGCGCGCCCAGCGCGCGCGGGCCGAATTCCATCCGGTCTTGAAACCAGCCGACGACTTTCTCGTCGAGAATTGCCGCGCAAGTTTTTTTCAGCAATTCATTTTCGTCGGCGCAGAAATGATATTTGATTTTGCGTGAATCCAAAAATTCTCGGATTTCTTCGTTGGAAAATTTCGGGCCAAGCAGCGAGGCGTGCATCAATGCGTCCGAGCCATTGGGCTTCCGCTCGTTTTCGAGCAATTGAAAATGTACGAACATCGCCGCGCCGAGCGCGCCACCCGCGTCGCCCGCCGGCGGCGGAATCCAGATGTCGTCGAAAATCTTCTCGCGCAGCAAAACGCCGTTGGCGACGCAGTTCAGCGCGACGCCGCCTGCGAGACAAAGATATTTTGCGCCGGTAAGTTCCTTCGCGTGACGCGCCATTCGTAGCACAACTTCTTCCGTGACCTTTTGAATGGATGCCGCCAGATCCATTTCACGTTGCGTGATCATCGCCTCGGCGCTGCGCGGCGGGCCACCGAACAATTCATCGAACGCCGGACTCGTCATCGTCAACCCCTGGCAATAATTGAAATACTTCATGTCCATCGCCAGCGAGCCGTCGGGCTTGAGGTCAATGAGTTTTTCAAGAATCAGGTCAACGTATTTTGGCTCGCCGTAGGGTGCGAGGCCCATGAGTTTGTATTCGCCGGAATTGACGCGGAAGCCGCAAAAATAAGTGACCGCGCTGTAAAGCAGTCCGATTGAGTGCGGAAATTCCAGCGTCTTGAGAATCTGGATTTTATTTCCGCGCCCGATGCCGATGCTCGCCGTGTCCCATTCGCCGACGCCGTCCATCGTGAGAATTGCCGCCTCGTCGAACGGCGACGGGAAAAACGCGCTGGCCGCGTGCGATTCGTGGTGGCCGGTGAAAACAATTTTTTTCTTGAAACGGCCGTCGAGCGATTTGCGGATTTCCCTCGGTAGATGCAATTTCGTTTTCAGCCACAGCGGCATCGCCATCAGAAACGAGCGCAAACCCTGCGGTGCAAATGCCAGATACGTTTCGAGCAAGCGTTCAAATTTCAGCAACGGCTTGTCGTAAAAAACAACGTAGTCCAGATCCTCCGGCCGGATTTTCGCCTCGCGCAGGCAGTAATCTACGGCGTTTTTCGGGAAATTGTGGTCGTGTTTTTTGCGCGTGAAACGTTCCTCCTGCGCCGCCGCGACGAGTTCGCCGTTGACCATCAACGCCGCCGCGCTGTCGTGGTAGTAGGCTGAAATTCCGAGGATTGCGCTCACAAATTTTCGGCGGGGTTAAAACTGGAAATAAATAAACGGCTGCGGTTTATGGTCGGGATTCAACAGCAAAAGCACGATGAAGGCAACGCCAAAGGCGTAATACGCGCTCCAGCGCAGCCAGCGCGGCTGTTCGTCAATGAGCGTCCAGACATGCTTGTGCGCGCGGCGCCCGAAAAATTCAAAAAGGAGCAGCGAGAAAATCAAGGCGAGCATGAGGCCGAATTGCAGCGCGTCGAGGCCGGGATGAAAATCGGTTCCGGCTTGCGGCAAAAATTCCGTGAAGATTTTTTCCACGACCATGAAGGCGTCGGAAAAATTCGCCGCGCGGAAAAAAATCCATGCGAAGGTGACGAGGCCGAGCGTCAGCAGCCAGCCGGAAATGTTCATCGCGGTCTCGCCGAATAATTTTGCGGCGCGCGTGCGCGGCGTCTCGGTCAAAACGTAAGTGATGATGAACGTGGCGTGCAGTGCGCCCCAGACGATGAACGTCCAGTTCGCGCCGTGCCAGAGGCCGCTGATGAGAAAAACGACGGCGAGGTTGAAGCAATTTTGCGCGCGGCTGCAACGGTTGCCGCCGAGCGGGAAATAAACGTAGTCGCGAAACCAAGTGGACAGCGAGATGTGCCAGCACCGCCAGAAATCGGCGATGGACGCGGCGAGATACGGGCGGTTGAAATTCAGCATCAGTTCGAAGCCCATGATCTTGGCCGCGCCGCGCGCGATCTCGGTGTAGCCGCAAAAATCGCAGTAAATCTGGATGCCGAAAAATCCGGTGGCGATAAAAAGCTGCGCGCCGGAAAAATTTCCAGGATTTGCATAAACGGTGTTGACGAGAATGGCGGCGCGGTCGGCGATGACTATTTTCTTGAAAAGGCCGGTGAGCATGAGCTGCGCGCCCTCGATGAATTGGGTCCGGTTGAAAACGTGTTTCTCGCGGAATTGGTGCAATAGATTTTGCGGGCGCTCGATCGGCCCGGCGACGAGTTGCGGATAGAACATGACGTAAGTGGCGAAGTGGAGCAGCGAACGCTCGGCCTTGAACCTGCCGCGATAGACTTCAATCGTGTAGCTCATGGACTGAAACGTGTGGAATGATAGTCCGATGGGCAGGATGATTTTCAGGCTTTCGATGGAATAATTCCAGCCGATGAAATGCGCGAGCGCGGCGACGTTGCCGTTGAGGAAATTGAAGTATTTGAAAAAGCCGAGCATCCCGACGTTGGCGCACAGGCTGACGATGAGGAAAATTTTCCGGCGATGGCCCTGCGCGTTTTCGATCCAAATTCCAGCGGCGAAATCAATCAGGATCAGGACGGCCAAAATCAAAATGTATTTCGGCACGAAGGCCATGTAGAAAACGCAGCTCGCGCCAAGCAGCAGCGGCACGCGCATTTTTTGCGGCAGCAAAAAAAAGAGCAGCGTGACGACGGGGAAAAAGACCGCGAACTGGAGCGAGTTGAACAGCATCGGTCAGTGCGGAGTTTGCGCCTTCAATTTGAGCGGGTCGTTTTCGACAAGGTAATTGTAAAGGATTTGCGCCATGAGCGCGTGGCCTTTGGCGTTCGGATGCGGGTCGTCACTTTGAATCCACAATGTTGAAACGTCGTCGCCGAATTCTTTTTGAAAAGGGTCAAAGGCGTTGATGGTCGGGATGTTCATGGCCTTGAAGGCGGTTTCCATTTTCGCGTAAAGGGCCTTGTAGGGCGTGCCGGGCGAGAGGTCGTGGATGTCGGGCTGGATCATCACGAGAAACGGCACGCCGTCCTTCGCGGTGATGTCGCGCATTTCGGAAATCTGCTTTTGCGTCTGTATCCACGGCTGCGAATCGTCGGCGTAAAGGTCCTTGTAAAATGTGAAGAGGTCTTTGAATTTGCCGCTGAAACGCAGCTTGAGCTGGCTCCAGCGGTCAAAGAAAAACGCGGCGAGGTAGGAATCGCGGAGTATGAAACTGTCGCGCCCCATGCCGCGCGGCTGCACGTCGCTGATGAAATAATGCAGCACCACCATGTCGGGCTTCACGACGGGATATTGCCGCTGGAACAGTTTGTATTGGAAATAATTGTTGTAGTTGCCGATGCCGGCGTTGACGAATTCGAATGAAATTTTCTGGCCGAACGGCTTGTTCGAGTTGAGCAGGCTTTCGGTCGTGGAGGTGAAAGTTTTTTCAAACGGCACGCCCCAACCCAGCGTGATGGAACTGCCCAAAACCAAAACGCGCTTGCAATCCGGCTGTTTGGGATTTTTTAATTCCGGCCCGCGGTCGCCGAGCGAGTTGAGCGAAATGTCCACGCCCATGAGATGTGCGCTCGACGACGGGCGGTGGACATGGCTGACCTCGCCGCGCGGGTCGCGCATCTTCAACTCCTCCGCGTATTTCACCATCTCGATGTTGTAAATCAAATGCTGGCTGGCGATGACGCGGATGATAATTTCGCCAAGCGCGAGCGTCACCGTTGTCGCGATTAAAATGAAAACGAGGCCGAAAAGCAGTTCACGAAGCTTGTTTTTTTGGGGAGCGGTGTTCATTGGAAATCACTGGTAAAACTTTTCGTAAATCGCCTGCGCGCAAAGCGCGTGGCCTTTCACTGTCAAATGCCCGGTGCCGCCGGAAAAATACAGGCTGCGGATTTCGTCCACGTCCAGTTTTTTCTGCTGGATGATTTCGCCCATCGAGACAATCGGAATCCCGTTCGTGCGGGCCCAGGCGGTCACTTCGCGTTCCGGCCCGAAATAATCATAGTCACCGATGTGCGTCGTCCAGTCGCGCCCGTGTTGCGAATCGTAAAAAACTTTCGGGAAGGCGGGGATCGTGACGAGCCGGAATTTCATGCCGTGCCTGTCGCAGATGTTTTTGCACTGCTGCAATTGCGCTATCAGTATCTTTATCGCGAGCCTTGCATCCGGCGAAGGGTTCACCGCGAACGCCGCTGGATTGAAACCATTTTCTAACGCGCCGTTGTTGCGCGCGGCGATTTCCGCCTGCCGCCGCCGTGTCTCAAGATTTGCCTTCAACGAGTGTATCAGTTGCAGTGTCATGCAATGGCTGTTGATGATGACTGGCAAGGTGGCGAACAGCGACCGGTGGCTGAATTCCAGCGTCCGGTCAAATTTCGCACGTTCGCCGACGCTGGCGGGATTCAAAACCAGTTTTCCGTCCGTGTCCAAGTCGTAATAGACATATTGTTCAGCCGGGATGCCGTTTAGTTTCGGCGAGGCTTCCGTGACGTTGCTGCCCATCGAAACCACGACGACGGCCTCCTGCGGCTGGAAATGCCGCCATGCGTATTCCAGAACGTCAATCGAATCCGCCGGACACGAGCCGCGGTTTCCAAGGCCGAGCACCGCCCAGTCCGGCGATTTTTTTTTCAGCAAATCCTGCAAATCGGCGGCTTGGTTTTGCGTCGGCAAAATTTCCGTCCCTTCGACCTGGCTGTCGCCGATGAACGCGATTTTGTGGGCCGCCTTCAAGTCGAACGCCGGAAAATACCAGCCGAACCGGTTGCGGATGGAATTGCCGCGTCCTTCCTCCGTCCAATAAGCGCGGGCAAAAGGCGCGTTCAACTTTATGTTCACCGCCGGCAGGACGCCCAGCCACGCCGCCGCCTGCAAAATAAATTCCACCAGCACGAGGCTCAAAAGCACCGCGAAAATCTTGAATTTGTTTTTCAGCGAAAACCGCCAGCCCGCGAGCAACAGGAAAACTGCGGCGGCCAGCGCTACCCAGACCACTTTTGAAAACACCGGTGATTCGCCGTCCGCGTGGAGGTAATTCGCGAACGATGCCGCATAAACCGCCAGCAAAACCGCCAGCCCGGAAAAGATGTTCCTTAACAGACGGTTCATGCGCGTTCGTTCCAAAGTGATGACACGCAGGAATCGTAAAAAATTTCCACGGACTTACAAGACGTAATCTGGGCGCATCCGGATCCGGAAATTTTCCGCGCCGAAAATTGTTGTTGGGCGGCGCGCGAAAATTCTGCAACTTGGTCAGACGACTATGCATTGCGTCATCGGTTCCGGCCCGGCGGGCGTCGCGTGCGCCAAGGCGCTACTCGCGCGCGGCGCGGATGTCCTCATGCTCGACGCCGGAATCGAACTTGAATCTGACCGTGCCAAAATCGTCCGCCAGTTGGCTGAATCAAAACCCTCCGCGTGGAATCCCGGCCAGATTGCGGCGCTGAAAAGCGGCATGGCCGCCGATGAAACCGGCGTCCCGCTCAAACTGCTTTTCGGCTCCGATTTTCCGTATCGCGAAACAGAAGAAAAAATTCCGTGGCGCGGGCGCGGCATCAGTTTCC